>Ga0114966_10000095_pt1 | contig 79669 bp, 53 predicted proteins | sample M_130207_XF_Meta_FD_87029 | JGI IMG/M metagenome (GOLD analysis project Ga0114966, IMG submission 87029) | Freshwater microbial communities from Lake Montjoie, Canada to study carbon cycling - M_130207_XF_MetaG | ecosystem: Environmental > Aquatic > Freshwater > Lake | place: Lake Montjoie...
AGTTTTTTTTTATCTCTTACAGGACGCGGCGCCTTTGTATCAGCATTTATATTGCTGTGATAGGAGGTAGCAGCCTTTTGGTAATTACCTCCCTTTGAATATATTTCAAAAATTTGCCCGTACGTAAATTTTTTATAACAGTCATTAAAATCATCCATGTCCTCCCAAGCAATATGAAATTCGAAATCATTTTTCAGTTTTTTCTGATATGTTTCGTAAATGCTGATGCCTTTGTTATCAATGCTGTAATGTTTATATAGCGCTTTTTCTTTATCAAGATAAGTGTCGGCCTTTTTTTTGTAATAATTTATTTTCGATGTTATAAGGGCATCTTGCGAAATACAATTGGTAATTGCCAAGAATAAAATAAAAGTGAGGAGAAAAGGGGCTTTTGTAAAATGTATCATTTAAATCTTTTCCCCACCATTAAGGGTTATGCTTCTAAATTAGTTAAGGTTAATTCGCGTATTTTTCATTGTAAAGATATAAAAATGTGAATTGCAGATGAATTATCACTAATTTTAATCTTTAGTATTTTCGCAAAAAATGAATATTAAAGGAATAATTTTTGATTCGGAATTCCATTTTAAAACAAGTCGTAGTGGTGGGGCGGGAGGCCAAAACGTAAATAAGGTTGCTACGAAAGTGGAGCTTGATTTCGACCTTGTTAATTCTGTATTACTTACAGAGGAGCAAAAAGCGGTAATTCAGAAAAAGCTAGAGAATAGAATTACGAATGATGGCATTTTGCAAATTATAGTTCAGGAGGAGCGCTCGCAATTAGCGAATAAAGAAATCGCAATAAACAAGTTTTACAAATTACTTAACGATTGTTTTATAATAATAAAAAAGCGGCGGCCAACAAAGCCCTCAAAAGGGTCTAAAGAAAGACGACTAAAAGCAAAAAAAAATAATTCGGAAATAAAAAAACTAAGAAATAAAGAATGGTAATAAATATTTTTTAAGAATCACCGCTACTGCTTCTTTAAAGTGGTAGCCAATTACTCTTAAATATTTTAGAAATACGTATCTAATTTATTATTATTTAGTTCAATTTATAAATATGAAACAGACACAAATAAGCATAGTAATTCCACTGCTTAATGAGGAGGGAAACATAAAGGTTTTATATGAATCCCTTTTGCCTGTTGTTGAAAAAATATCGGCTGACTATGAAATTATTTTTGTGGACGATGGAAGTAAAGACAGCTCTTTCGATATTATTACTAAAATATCCCAGCTTAATAAACGTGTTTTAGGGATTTCTTTATCCCGTAATTTCGGCCATCAAATAGCATTGAGTGCCGGCTTGGAGCATGCTTCGGGAGAAGCTGTAGTGATGTTGGATGCCGATATGCAGCACCCTCCCGAAATTATTATTGATTTGTATAATAAATACAAGGAGGGTTTTGATATTGTTAATACTATCAGGACTGAAACAGCAGATGTTGGCATTTTCAAAAAAATAACATCCTATTATTTTTATAAATTAATTAATAGACTTTCCGATATCCACATTGAACCTGCCGCTGCCGATTTCCGGCTGATGAATCGGAAAACAGTAAATGCGTTTTTACAGATGAAAGAAAAGGATCGATTTACAAGAGGCCTCGTTAGTTGGATGGGTTTTAAACAAGCTCAGATAGAATATATAGCTCCCCAGCGTTTTGCCGGTAAATCAAAATATTCTTTATTAAAAATGTTTCGTTTTGCAGCAGATGGCATAACAGCGTTTTCGGCAAAACCATTGCGTGTTTCTTTTTTTGCGGGCATCATTGTTTCTTTCACAGGGCTGCTTTATGCTATTTATGCTGTTTTTCAGTATTTCGGCGGAAAAAATATTCCTGGCTGGACATCCATTTTGGTATCAATATTAATTATAGGGGGAATTCAACTAATAAGCATAGGAATCATAGGCGAATATCTTGCTCGTGTTTTTAACGAAGCGAAGAACAGACCAATGTATCTTGTAAAAGAATATACAAAAAGCGAAGAAATTAGTACACATGTTTAATAAATATTTTAAGAATATTGTTTTTGAAAAAGGATTTGTTATCGTAACTATTGCGACATTATTGTGTATGGTTTTTTTTTTAGGAAAACTTTTTATTCAGCCCAACGAAACTTTCTTTAAGGCCTCAGATGATGGAATCCAAGCATATTATGGAGCATTGTACCATGTAAAGTATGATACTTCTTATTGGCACTCCTCTGGGATGAATTACCCCTATGGTGAGCAGGTGTTTTTCACCGGCTGTCAGCCTATTGTTACCAATATTATTAAGTTAATAAGTACTGTTATAGATATTTCAGCCTATACGATTGGCATCATCAATTTAATAATGCTGTTTTCCGTTGCTTTGTGTTCCTTCGTTTTATATTTTCTTTTTAAACATCTTCGCGTGCCGCCTGTTTTTGGTGCGCTTGCTGCTGTCGCGATAACATTTTTATCTCCCCAGTTTATAAGGATGGGAGGCCACTATTCCTTAACATATCAATTTGCTATTCCTTTATTTTTATTGCTATTACTTAAGTTTTATGAATCGCCGAATGTTAAAAAATCTATACTAATAAGTCTTTTTGTTTTTTTTATTGCCGCCACCCAGTTTTATTTTTTTGGTTTTTTTGCAATAATAGCTTTCTCTTATTGGCTATTTATAATATTTAGCGTCAATTCAAACATTGTATTGAAAGGCTGGCACAAGGTTAGGTATTTTATAAAACATATTTTTATTCAGTTGCTTCTTCCTTTTATTGTTTTACAGTTCATGATTTTTTTAATAAACAATGTACATGATCGAACAGCTCAACCGTGGGGATATCTTGAATACTTTGCTAATATTACAGGCGTATTTTTCCCTATGGAAAAAACTTTTTATTCAGATTTTTTATTAACATTTATTAAACCGGAGTACCCCCCTAGCATGGAAGGTTATTCCTATATTGGACTTACGGCAACTCTCGTTTTTATTATTTTTATTCTAATATCCTTGAAACGGCTATTGCTTCTGAAATTTAAAGAAGCTTTAAAAGTAACGGATAACATTATTTTAAATGCATTTTTATGGGCAGCTATATTAGCCTTGTTTTTATCTTTTGCTTACCCTTTCCGAATACATGGTTATGGGTCTTGGCTTAATTATACCGGCCCGCTCAAACAGCTACGGGCAATTGGAAGATTTGCCTGGGTGTTTTATTATATTGTTAATATTATTGCAATATATAAGATAAGCCAATGGGCAAACGGAACAAAACAATTTTGGAAAATTAGTATCCTATCGCTAGTCTTAATTGTTTTAATAATGGACGCCTATTATACAGCAAATAATAAGCAAGATTTGTTTAATAATAAAATAATCCAGCTGAGTGATAAAAAAAATATATTGCCTCAAAATTTATGGCTCAATAAAATAGAACCCAAGAATTATCAGGCCATTATTGGCCTTCCTTATTTTCATGTAGGATCAGAAAACTTTTGGATAGCATCCGCTACCGAAATAGTAAAGCATGTTTTTGTCGCATCTTTAAAAACAGGATTGCCAACAACCATGGTTTTTTTAAGCAGAACTTCTATCAGCCAAACATTAAAAAACATACAAATTGTTAAAGAAAAATATCGAAAATTAGAAATTGTTAATGATTTTAATAGTGTAAAACCATTCTTAGTTTTGGCAAGAGAATCAGAATTAAATGATCAGGAAAAGGAGCTGTTAAGCGGTTGCAGATTGTTAACTAAAGCACAAGATTTTAATGTTTATGAATTAGAGGTGGAAGTTTTTAAAAAATACAGCGAGTATTTATATACCAATAAAATTAATGAGCTTGCACAAGGCAAAACGTTTCCCTTTGGTAAATATTTATATACCGACTCCATTAAAAACTTTGTTGCTTGTGATTATGACGAAACACCTAATTCTAAAAGTTACATGGGTGCTGGCTGTTATGCAGGTAAATTAAAGGATAATAATGTTGTTTTTTTCGACATTATTCCGAATTCTAAAAACGAACAAACTTATAACATCTCCTTTTGGATTGACAACTTCAATCAGGACATGTATCCCAGAACAACTTGTGTTATGGAAGGGATAGATACTTTGGGAGCATCTTATAACAGGTTTGAGTTTTTGGCTTGGTATAATTTTAAAGCTCTAGATGGTAATTACGGACTGATTGAAAATAAAATTACTTTAAAAAACAAAAAGGATAGGCTGGCAATAACTATTTATCATTACGATATATCCGACTCTAAAAAACTATTGCGTGTAGATAATTTATTGATAAGGCCATCGGAGCAATCGGTATATAAATTAGACGCAGAAAAAAGTATAATGTTTAATAACAGGACTTATTTTAAAAATTAATTTTTTTTTATTTTATTAATAACAATTTAATGATAGCTTTTTTTAGAAAACATAGAATTCTGGCAGCAACGTTTTTAATTATTATTATAGCCTTAATATTTAAAATTTTCATAGAAAAAAAACCATACGCAGAAGGTGACGCTATTGAATACTCCTTGATGACAGAAGCGTTTTTTAATCACATGACGCCAAATGTAGAAAATGAAGATTGCGAATCCTTTAAACAGGCATTTTTAAAAACCAATAAATGGGAAGAGAACGACAAAGCACAGGCTTATGATGGGACGCAGGAGTTTATTAAAAACAATAATTTAAAACTGCTGGATTTTGAGTATGCTTTTTTTGTAGATACAGAGCGCAAAAAACACAGTGTTCATTTTTTCTTTTATTCGCTCTTAAATTTGCCTTTGCGATGGCTTTGTTCCATCTTCCCTTTTAACCCTTTGCATATTTTTCCCATTACCAATATTTTGCTTGTCCTTATTTCTTGTTTTTTGTTTTTTAAATACCCGCTTTTTGAAAAAAAACATACAGCTGTTTTTGTTTTGTTGTTTTTCTTTTCCACTAATTATTGGTATCTTTTTTGGGAGCACCCCGAAGTTTTTACTACTTGCTTTGTTTCTTTAGGTTTATGGTTCTTTTTTCAAAATAAACAATATTTGGGAATAATGTGTGTTTCTTTAGCAGCCCTTCAAAATCAGCCTCTGGCAATACTATCTGTAGTTTTAAGTTTTTTAACTTTACTCGAAAATGGTTTTAATTTTAAAAACATTATTAAAATAGGCTTATCTTCTTTTTTAATTCTTTTGCCTGCCATTTTTTATTATTCACATTATGGGGAAACAAATTTAATTAAATATCAAGGCGCCCTTAGCTTAGATTATGTTACAACTACAAGGGTTTTTGGTTTTTTCTTCGATATCAATCAAGGGGTTATTTTGGCTATCCCATTTATATTACCTGCCTACATATTATTTCTTACACAGAAAAAAATAATATTTAAAAATGATAAAATATTTTGGAACATCATAATTCCATTTGCAGTAATTATGATTACATGCATAGCTGGTACTATTGATAATTGGAACCACGGACAAGCTGTTGTAAATAGATACGTAACTTATTTAAGCGCCGTTATTATTGTTCATTTTTTCTATTTGTTAATGCAGGTCGAAAAAAATAAAACAAGAAATATAATTTTATTTATAGCTGTTTTTAGTCAATTATTAACTGTTTTTTACCACCAGCGATTGAGCCAGTTCGACTGGTCAACGAATCAGCCAAAACCAATCGCCAATTGGCTTTTGGAACATTATCCAAAACTTTATAATCCCGACCCTGTTATTTTTATAGCGCGACATACTCCTGGAGGACTTGAAAACATAGCCCAATCACCAGCGTATTATATAAATAAAAAAGGAGAAATAACTAAATTTTTAGTACACGAAAAACACCTTCAAAATTTAGAACAATTTGGAATTTCTAAAAATAAAATAGATTCTATTGCTCCCCTCTTAAAATACATAAACAAATGGGCTTATATCAATGTTAATGAAAATTTCCATTCTTCTTTTTCTCTCGATGAAATAAAAAATATTAATAGTGAAAGAAGGCTCGCAAGGCAAATAAAAATTATTAGAAATGATGCGGCATGGCATCAATTAATAATTCAAAAAGCAAAAGACCTAAACATAACGGAAGAGGAGTCATTGAGAAATGATGCCGCTTATATTCTAGGGATTGAGCTTGTAACAATAGCAGAAACCGTCGAAAATAAAATACAGCTTAAAATTGATCTCATTAAAGCAACTCCCGCTTGGCTAAAGTTAATTGAAGAGAAAGCCCTGGAGCAAAATATAACATTGGAAAATGCTTTGCTTAATGATGCCAGCTGGATGGTTGAACAGGAAGGCAAATAGTGAATTGTTTTTGGAGAGCGATTTAATATTTTCACATTGCAAAAGATGTCTCCAATATTTTTTTAATGGAGGAGTATATTTATTTTTCTCTATCGGGCTTGTAAGCTTATTCCATTTGATTTCAAGAGCTTGTCGCTAATAATTATTCCTTATTTAAACAATGCATAGAAATGATTGAACCATTAGGTTGTTCTTTTTTTTGTACTTTTGCAAGCGAATTTAAATTGTGATTTTTGTATTAAAAAGCTTTGGCAGTCTAGTCTTTTAATAAAAACAGTCTTTTGAAAGCCAACAAAGAATCCAATAACGCGCAATAAAAAAATAATGGAATATAATTTTAGTGAAATAGAAAAAAAGTGGCAAGCCTACTGGAAAAAAAACAAAACTTTTAAAACCTTTAATCCTAATGAAGCAGGCTTTCGGTCGTCGCCTTCTTATAAAAATGGAGGCAAGCCATTCTATGTATTAGACATGTTCCCTTATCCTAGTGGCGCCGGATTGCACGTTGGGCACCCATTGGGGTATATTGCTTCCGACATTTTTTCGCGATATAAGCGATTGAAAGGGTTTAACGTATTGCACCCAATGGGGTATGATTCTTTTGGCTTGCCGGCCGAACAATATGCCATTCAAACAGGGCAACATCCGCGTATTACAACCGAAACAAATATTGCTCGTTATCGCGAACAGCTTGATAAATTAGGCTTTTCATTTGATTGGGACCGAGAAGTAAGAACCTCTGACCCTAGTTATTATAAATGGACACAATGGATTTTTATTCAACTATTTAATTCCTGGTATAACCCTATTACAGATAAGGCGGAGTCTATTCTTACCTTAATAGATAAATTCCAAAATTCAACAATAGGATTTCAAAGCGAAGGCGCTGAAAAAACTTTTGGTCAATTAACAGAAAATGAAAAGTCGGATATTTTATTGAATTATCGCCTTGCGTATTTAAGTGATACGATGGTTAACTGGTGCCCTCAATTAGGAACGGTACTTGCAAATGAAGAGGTGAAGGAGGGCTTGTCGGAGCGCGGTGGCTATCCTGTAGAAAGGAAGTTAATGAAACAGTGGAGCTTGCGAATTACAGCCTACGCCAATCGTTTGTTAAATGATTTGGAAGGAATTGATTGGACAGAATCTATTAAAGAAGCTCAGCGCAACTGGATAGGGAAAAGTGAAGGGACTAGCCTTAGGTTTTTAATCAACAGTTCAAATCCTGCTAATGGTAAAAATGAATCTGTGGATTCTGAAAAAATGTTTGTTGAGGTGTTTACAACCCGCCCCGATACCATATTTGGCGTATCTTTTATTACGCTAGCTCCCGAGCACGATCTAGTTGGAGCGCTTACAAGCATTGCGCAAAAAGATGCCGTTGAAGAATACGTTGCTTTCGCTAAAAATCGCAGTGAACGTGAGCGAATGGCGGATGTGAAAAATATTTCAGGCGTTTTTACCGGCTCTTATGCTATTCACCCATTTACCAAAAATAAAGTCCCTGTTTGGATAGGTGATTATGTATTGGCTGGCTATGGAACAGGAGTTGTAATGGCAGTTCCTGCTCACGATTCACGTGATTTTGCTTTTGCAAATTACTTTGGAATCGAAAAAAAAATAATCATTCAGCCTCCTGCACAAAAAAACGAGCTTCTTGATTTAGGGAAATATTCTGAATGGAATTTTGAAGAAAAATCCTTTGATGATAAAGAAGGGCGGCTCATCAATTCCGATTTTTTAGATGGCTTAGAAGTAAAAGCAGCAATTAAAAAAATAATCTCTATCATTGAGGAGAGGGGATTAGGTAAAAGGAGAACGAATTTCCGTTTGCGCGACTCTGTTTTCGGAAGGCAGCGCTATTGGGGGGAGCCCATACCGGTATATTACGAAAACGGAATACCAAAGGTATTGCCCGAAAACGAATTGCCTTTGCTATTGCCCGAGGTAGATAAATATTTACCAACAGAAACCGGGGAGCCTCCGCTGGCGAGAGCCAAAGATTGGAAAAAAATAATCTCCGGGCAGACTCCTCCATTGCCTTATGAACATTCTACAATGCCTGGTTGGGCAGGCAGCTCCTGGTATTTTTTAAGGTACATGGATGCAAATAATAATTCGGAATTTATTTCAAAAGAAGCGGCTAACTACTGGCAAAATATTGATTTATACATTGGTGGCGCAGAACATGCTACCGGCCATCTTTTATACTTGCGTTTCTGGACAAAATTTTTGAACGACCTCGGGTTAATACCAGTGACCGAGCCAGCTAAAAAACTCATTAACCAAGGAATGATACAAGGAGTTTCTGCATTTGTTTATAGGGTTGAAAAAAATATTTTTATTTCTAAAAACAGAATCGATAGTAATTTGTCGGAAGAAGAAAAAACACTAACAGGCCTTAAAAGCAATGCTGCGAATTGCACCCCGGTACATGTAGATGTAAATATTGTTAAAAATAATGTGTTAGATATAGAAGCTTTTAAAAATTGGCGGGAAGAGTACAAAGATGCTGTTTTTATTACAGAAGAAAATGGCAGCTATATTTGCGGTGCGGAAGTGGAAAAAATGTCTAAATCCAAATGGAACGTTGTTAGTCCCGATTTAATGGTGGAGAATTACGGTGCAGATTGTTTGCGTTTATATGAAATGTTTCTTGGGCCACTCGAGCAAAGTAAACCTTGGAATACCAGTGGAATTTCTGGTGTTTCTAATTTTATGAGGAAATTATGGCGCCTATACAAACCTTTTGTTGAAATAAATAATGGTGCAATAGCTATCGGAAAATCTATTGTGGTGGAGCAAACAGAAGCTACAAAAGCCGAGTTAAAAACACTTCATAAAACAATAAAAAAAATAGCTCAGGATATCGAAAATTTTTCCTTCAATACTTCTGTAAGTAGTTTTATGATTTGTGTAAACGAATTAACGGAATTAAAATGTAATAAGCGCGATATTTTAGAACCTTTAGCAATACTTGTTTCTCCTTACGCCCCTCACATAGCAGAAGAGCTTTGGAGCATATTGGGTCATACCGAAAGTATATCGTATGCAGCATTTCCTATATGCGACGAAAGTTTTTTAATTGAAAGTTCCTTTAATTACCCTATTTCCTTTAATGGAAAAACACGTTTCTTTCATGAGTATGACCGTTCACTTTCTGTAAATGATGTAGAAAAGCAAGTGCTTTCTTTGGAACAAACACACAAATACCTTGAAGGTAAAGTGCCAAAAAAAATTATAGTGGTACAAAATAAAATTGTGAATATTGTTATTTAGTGAAGTTTTCGCAATTAATCGGCAAATTAAATGGTTCAAAAGCTGTGTGTTTTTCTTTTGTCTTGATACAAAAGAAACAAAAAATCAAGAACAAACGATCCCTCCCCACCTGCAACGCTGCATCGCGTTTGTTCATTCCTCACGCGCGTTTTCATAAGGATATTTTTTGCAAAAAAATGAAATCATCCGTTTTTATTGATCTATCTGTTTTGTCGAGATTGTTTTGAAAGCCCTACTTAGTCAATTTTTCGCAATAAATCCGCAAATTAAATGGTTCAACAACTGTGTGTTTTTCTTTTGTCTTGATGCCCTTCGGTAAAAGCTCAGGACAGGCTCCAGAAACAAAAAATCAAGAACAAACGATTCCTCCCCACCTGCAACCCTGCGTCGCGTTTGTTCATTCCTCACGCCCGTTTTTATAAGGATTTTTTTGCGAAAAAATGAAATCATCCGTTTTTATTGATCTATCTGTTTTGTCGAAATTATTTTGAAAGCTTTATTTAGCAATAAGCGCGGTAAAATTATTAATTGAAAATTATAGTTTGTTTTATCTCTGCGCTCAAACTTTTTGCAACAGGGCAAGTATAAGCGGCCTGCATCAACAATTCCTTTTCTTTGGAGCTGAAATTATTTTTAGGCAAAACAAATTCCAGTATTATTTCACCCACTCTTCTGGGGTTGGATTCCATTATTTTTGTAATTTCTATTGTAGTGCCTGTTATATTTAAGTTCTGTCGTTCTGCCACAATGCCCATTATTGTAAGCATGCAGCAGCCCAGCGAGGTGGACAGTAAATCAGTAGGAGAGAAGGCTTCTCCCTTCCCATTATTATCAATAGGTGCATCTGTGATAATGATATTGCCTGATTGTAAATGAACAGATTCTGTTCGCAAATTTCCAAGGTATTTTATTTTAGAAGTTTTCATAATTTTAATATTTATATCGTTAAAAAATCATAATTTTTGTTATTAAATGCCTGTCTCTTGTTTTTTAATTTGGACAACATTAACGGCATCAATAAATCAGCATGAAAAAACAAAAATATAAAAACTTGCTTTAACTTGCTTTGGTTGTTAGTTAATTTAAAAAACACAGCATTTTTCTACTATTAATCTGGGATCGATTAATATATCGAAGAAAGAAAATTTTCAATAGTTATGCTAAGTGAAGTTTCCGAAATAAATCCGCAAATTAAATGGTTCAAAAGCTGTGTGTTTTTCTTTTATCTTTATACCAAAGAAAAAAATCAACAACAAACGATTCCTCCACACCTGCAACACTGCATAGCTTTTGTTCATTGCTAACGCGCGTTTTTATAAGGATGTTTTTTGAAAAAAAATGAAATCATCTGTTTTTATTAATATATCTGTTTTGTCGAAATTGTTTTAAAGCTTTGCTCTGTGTTATCTACAAAAAAGTTATAAGGGTTTATTCAGTCCTAAACACGTTATAGGCCTCAAAATTAGTTTTGCAAATAAATGAGCCCCCAGCAATATTTGGTAGTTATAAAATATTTGCTTAAATTAGCCTTCTTATATTAATCATTTTACAGCTAAATTAAATGGTACGCTTAATAAGTACTTTTTTTTTATTTTTTTTATTTAATAGTTTTCTGCTAAGGGCTCAAAGTATACAGCTTTTTACGGAGGATTTTCAATCGGGCGGGAGTTCCTTTACGCTGAATAGTGCAGGGGTAGGATCTAACGCTGGGGATAACCAGTGGATAGTAAATAATCAATATAGCGGTGCGCCAACCTTTCAAAATACAATCTCACAGGACAGCACCTTTGGTGGCACTATAGGGGCGGCCCCTAATAGCAGCTATCTTCATATTTATAATGCGCCCTCTGGAATAACTAATTGTAATTATGATCCCAGCAGCCAATCGGATCGTTTTGCTTATATAACAGAAGGGTTTTGTACTTTAGGGATGGATTCGGTTCATTTTAGTTTTTTTTATTTATCTAAGGGTGCTGCAACGGCATACGGTAAATTATATTATAGTGTTAATAATGGCCCTTGGTTGCAAACGGGACAAAGCCAATATAACAATAAATATAAATGGAAATATGAGGATGTGTGTGAGCCAGTTTTTAGTAATGTTGGCAACCTTCGCTTCGGCTTCGGCTGGCAGAATGATAATGGATCTTCACAGGATTCGGTATCGTTTGCTGTTGACGATATCAATATTGTTTCAAGCTATGATATAACTAATCCGGTAACGGTGGTAGTAGACAGCGTTTCACCTAACCCTGTTTGCCAAGGAGCATACCTTTTAATCTATTATACTCTTTCAGGTGAACTTTGTAATGGCACCTATGAAATTGAGTTGTCAAACTCTTCTGGAAACTTCCCTAGTACTTTTAATGGCTGGGTAACAACAATTTCCTATCCGCAAACAAGTGGCATCATCAGTATTCAGCTTCCAAATGGAGCAACGGCATCCAATTGTTATAAAATAAGAATTAACCGATCGTCACCCCCTCCAGTAATAACAGGGATTGCAAGTGCGTGTTTCACTATTGAGGATTGCCCCAATGTTATTTCAACCATGCAGCCCGTTGTTACGTTTGACACTAACGCCGTTTGTGTAGGCAGTGCAATAGACATTCCTTTTAGCTCAACGGGTGTGTATTTATTTAACAGCTATACTGCCGAACTATCCGATTCTAATGGAACTTTTCCTGCCACACCTACAATAGTGGGGAGTAATTATAATTCGGAAACTTACGACCCCGCATTTGGAACCCCGCCGGGTTCTGTTTCTGGTTTGGTGCCAAATGTTCCTTCTGGATGCAATTATTATATTCGCGTAGTATCGGATGGTCCAGTTTCAATAGGAAGCCCCTGGGGTCCTTTTTGTATTGGTAAATGCGATATTAAAACAAATAACCTGCAGGATTTAAACTTTTGTGTAGGAGATTGCTCCGCTGCTCCATTGGGATTAAATAGCATAATTCCTATCGACATTAATTCCTTCGACTCAATAGCTGTTTATTCGGCGGGGAACTTACTTACCACACAATTAATGAGTTCTCAAAATTTCGGCCAATTGGGAGTAAACGGCATTTTAGGGTCGGCGGACGCAACTAGTGATACTACTTTAAATATTCATATTCCATGTAAAGACAGTTTAGCAATAGTTGGAATTCCTTTAGGGATGAACTATTTGCGTGTTGTGGGAACCAACTCCAGCACTCCCGACAACGCCCTTGGAAGTTTAATTCGATTAACAGTAGGTGCATATAGCTCTATCCCCAAGATAATAACTTCCTATGATTATGGCGCAGATTACGACTTTACCTTGCCATACCCATGGAAACCAATGAAAGATACTTTTTGTGCCGGAGAAACGGTTATGATATTATTTAATCCTTATAGTTTCTCCGATAAGTCCACTTATAAGTGGATATGCAATGGCATTAATGGTGGTAACCCATTTGTTTCTCCGTCGGGGGCTAACTCAAATGAATTGTATATCACCACAGGTGGCCCTTCAATACTTACCTTTAAGGTGCAAGAAACAAGCTATGGCTGCGTAGGGGCTTGGTCGCCAGAGGATACTGTAGTGGTGTTGGGGGCACCCAACGTTTTAATTACGGGCCCTGCTATAGTTTGCCAAGGCGACACCAATCACTACCAAGTACCTTTCAGCGATAATACCTATTATGCATGGTCTTCTAATAATGGAAGCATTGTGGATACAGCAAACAATGAAATAGAATTAAAATTCAATACCGTAGCTGGTTCACATAATATATCAATTAATGCAATTAACCAGTGTGGTTCCTCCTCAGCAGTAAAAAATGTTCAAGTGAAAGCTTACCCTAATGTTAATGCAGGTATTGACACTGTTGTGTGTATCAATACCTCAATAATGTTGAGCACACCTACAGGTACCGGATACGCTTATTCTTGGTCAAACGGTACAAGTAACGTAAGCAGCACCTCCTCTGTAACAGTTACTCCTAGTGTAAGTACCAATTATATTATTTCTGTTACCGGACCTGGAGGCTGTAATAAAAAAGATTCAGTAACAGTTTTAGTTCAAACACCAAGTCAAGCGGTGTATGCTGATAGCACTTGTCCCAATGGTGATTTCCCAATTTTATTAAGTACCGACAGCATTGGAAACTATTCCTGGAATACAGGAGCAGTAACGCCTCAGATTTCGGTTGTTGATACTGGCACATACACACTTACGGTGAACTTTCAAGACGCTGTTTGTCCAAGAATAATTACTTTCAATGTATTGCCGGATCCTTGTCCTATTGATTTAGCTTTCCCTAATGTGTTTTCCCCCAATAGCGATGGGTATAACGATTTTTTTAGCCCAATTGCACCAGGAGAGTTCGATGTTTATTCGATAGAAAAATTCAATATAAAAATTTATAACCGATGGGGGGAGCTATTATATGAATCGGTAGACCATTTCTTTAAGTGGAACGGCACAAACAGCAAAGGGAAGAGCCTTTCGGATGGGGTTTATTTCTATATCGCCGAAATAGGTTTGAAATCAGAAAAGTCTAATTCAATAACAGGATTTGTTACCCTGATAAGGACCCTGCCAAGGTAAATGCCCTTGCTGAAAAATTTATCCCCTTTCTTAAGAATATAAATATTAAAATGGATAATAAAATTAACAAGTTTCTTGGTCTTACTATCCCTCTTCTTTGCAGTTTTTTTTTGATCTGCATTTTTAGCATCCTTTTTTTTATTAAAGCTGAAGCCCAAATAGCGCAAGTACAGCCAATGAAGGAGAACAAAAAGCTTAAACTTTCAGGGCTATACGTATCAATACAAGCACAGGGGAATAAACAAAATATAAATTTTAAAAAAGACATTGCCATAGCTGCAAATGATATAGAATTAGAATCTGTTAGCCCATCAAATTTTCCATTAAACGAGCCGAATTATGAAGAGTTGAAAAGCGATAGGACTTTAAATTCAAGAACATTTAAAAATAATTCAGGAGGTATTATAATTCAGTATAGTTCAAAAAACATCAACTTTATTGGCAAAGAAAATAAATTAAGACCTATCGATGTTGCCTTATATGAATGCTCCGCCCCCTCTTTCTCATATTATTCAGAGGAACAAAAATCTAAGAGCTTTTGGTCGGGAACGGAGCAGAAATACCCAACATACTTATTCAAAGACGCAAGCTCAGCGCTCTCTTATGATGAAAAAAATATAATTATTTTTAATAAAAATTGTAGCATCAATGAAAAAAAAATAGATGTTTCTAATTATACCGTTGGGAAAAATGGGATGTATATAATAAATGTAATTCCTGGTATGGATAAAAAAATTATGTTTAATGAAAACAGTATAGAAACAGATTATATAATAAACGAACCGATTAAGACAGACAGCGCTGGGCTTAAAATATCCGAAGAAATTATTTTACCAGAAGGATACTATATAAGACAGCAGCATCCGATTAAAAAAAAGGAAATAGTATTAGGAGATTTTATTGTTTATTCTGAGGATGGAACTGAAAAGGCAAGGTTCAAAGCGCCATATTTTTATGATAGCACTAATAAAATTCAATTGGGAGAATACAAATTGGTAAAACAATTTGGTAAACTTTTTTTAGAAATATTGGTCCCTGGAAAATGGTTAAATGATAGTAGCAGAGTGTATCCAATAACCATTGACCCGATAGTTACGGGACCTGTTTCAAACTACCCTTCTGTATATATGAGTTCCTGTCAATATCCAAATTTTCAGAAAGACAGTATTTTAATAACAATACCACCAAATATAACAATTACAAAATTTATTGTAGAAGACAGCTATTTTGCTGACCTTCTTGCAACCCCTACGCCAACAATGTTAGATGGGTATATGTCGCTTTCAACATCTTGTGGAAGTGTTACATTCAATTGTAATGACCCAAGTCTTGCTGCACTGCCCGGAACCTGCTATTTAGTTCCAAATACAGACTTAAAATCATATTTAGCATGCTGCTTTTCCCCCTCCTGCTCCATCCAATCATTTTATTTAACACATGGTTTGTCAAGGGCAAACCTAGGGCCTGGTTGCAATCAAACATATATCTACTATAGTCCGGTAAGTCTCGCTCCTCCATATCCAAATACTACTTTTAGTGCATTTATAGTTGGTAATACGGTTGAAACAATGCAGCCCGAATGGTCAGTATCACCTGTATCCATTTGTTCTGACAGCTGCAATATACTCCTAAATGTAAGCTCTAACTATGGCGTCCCGCCATATAATATAACACACCCATGGGCAACAGCTGCTGCCACCTGTGGCGCTTCGGCTGACGGGTGCAATAGCAATGGTTCTGCATCAATTTTACTAACAATACCCGGCTGTCCTAATAACTGCGGGATAACATCAAGCTTAAGCGTACCTCCTCCCTCGATTGTAGATATTTGCGGAAATACAGTAACAGGCTTAAGTCCTAAATTAATTACTATCAAACCCGTTCCTGACGTTATTGCATACCCCTCCAGTGTTTGTTCTGGAAGCCCTGTTAATATTGCTGCCTCATCCTGTGTTAACGGTAGCTCTTTTGAGTGGACAGGCGATAATGGAAGTGCTGGAACCGGTATAATAAACGACCTTATTTATAATAATACTTCAAATATAATTACAATAAACTATACCATTGTGCCAACAGCAAATGGCTGTAAGGGTTCGCCAACAATTGTTTCTGTTGAAATTGATACATTGCCATTAATTTTTGGAGGGAATAACGATACTATTAACCAAGGAGAAAGTACACAATTAAATGCCACAGGAGCTTTAACTTATTTATGGACACCCTCCTCCGGTTTAAGTTGTACAAATTGTCCAGACCCTTTGGCTTCGCCAATCATAACTACAAATTATTCTTTAGCAGGAACAAACGAAAACGGCTGTGTAGGCTACGATACATTAAATATTTACGTAAAGCAAGGTTCTGAAGTCTTGTATATTCCCAACTCTTTTTCTCCGAACCAAAATTTCCTAAATGATAATTTTCGGGTTTATGGCTCTTCGATAAAAACAATAGAAATAAAAATTTTTAACAGATGGGGAGAATTGCTTTTTAAAACAAATGACATAAATCAAGGATGGGACGGCAAATACAAGGGGAAGCCAGTAGAGGAGGGTGTTTATGCGTATGCTATAAATTGTGAATGGCTTAGTGGTGCGGATACATATAGAAATGGTATTGTTACTGTTCTAAGATAATTTACAAGCAATAGCTTTCTATTTTAAAGCGAGGGGGCGAGCTATTATTTTAATAAAAATATTTTTTACAATGCTGCATCATATATTTAAAAAAAAATTACTTTTTTTAATTTTATCTGTGCTATTTTTCCTTTTAGCCCATTTTTTATATGGCTCGTTTTTTACAGAAAGGGCTATTTCTACTTCCGCGTTCGAAAAAGTGTTGCACAAAAAAGAACATCAATTAAATATTGAAATGTTGGCGTTGGCAAAGCGAGCCGAAACACAAAATTACAACCAGCTTTTGAGTCAAAAACCAGACTATTATAATACATTGTTTGAGCAAGATGGCTTGGTATTGCTGATTTATGAAAATGACACACTGAAATTTTGGAGTGACAACGCTATTGCATTTGAAAATTGGATAAAGAAAATTTGTTTGGATACAAAAATGGTTCAACTTCAAAACGGGTGGTTTGAATTAATGAAACCCCAAACAAACGGCTCATCCGCAAAAACGATAATGGGCCTTATCTTAATTAAGAACGAATACCCATATCAAAATAAATACCTAAAAAACGAATTTCAAAAAGATTTCCCTCTTAACTCTGACACAAAACTAATTGTAGATTCACCCAATTCCCCACATCTAATAAAGAATTTCAATCAGGAGTATTTATTTTCATTAGAATATAATTTTGCAAACAAAACTAATGAACTGAAAAAGTATATGGCATTGCTATTGACCCTGCTTGCATTTCTTTTTGTTTCAGTTTTCCTTAAAAAAGTTTTTTTAGATTTTAATAATAGAAAAAAAATAAATGAAACATCTTTTTTATTACCTGTTTTTATTTTAATAGTATTGTTTCTAAGGTATATTAGCATTAAATATAGTTTCCCGAAAGTTTTATACGATTTCGAATTATTCAGCCCTAAAATTTATGCCGACTCAAACTCTATATGGCAAAGCTCGTTGGGCGATTTACTAATAAATGTAGTTTTGCTTTTTTATATTACATATTTTATTTTCAAAGAATATGCCGTTGAAAATGTTTTTACAATATTCCAAAATATATATAGAAAATCCTTATTTCTAGTTTTGCTGCTTGCCTTTGCTTTTTTAACATGGGCTGTTACTTCTCTTTTTTTAGGACTAATAAAAAACTCTAATATCATCTTTGGCATCAATAATTTATTTGAACTAAGCCCATATATTTATGTGGCTATATTTATCGTTTTTTTGCTTTTGTTTTTTTGTTTTTTGTTTGCCGACAAACTTGTTGCCATCATGAGGCAGCCCCCCCACAATAGAAACCAAAATACAATTATCTTTTGTTTCGCTGCCATTATACATTGTTTTGTTTTACATGTGATGGGGATTCATGATTTAATAGTCGTTTTTTTTCCTTTCGCTTTAATACTGATCATAACACTTATTAAGGAAAAGGTAACATCATATACTTTTTCTGGTATTATAGTTTTGGTTTTTTTGTTTTCGTTTTTTACCATGCATGTTTTCGTAAAACATTCTGCTAGTAAAGAACTTGAAAGCAGAAAAATTTATGCTGAAAAATTAGCCGCAGTAAAAGATCCTGTTGCTGAATTTCTATTTCAAGATATCGAAAAGAAATTAAAAATGGATACGATACTAATTTCATTTTTAACGGGTACAGAAAAAAGAATAGAAGAATTTGAAAAACGATTAAAACAGAACTATTTTAGTGGTTTTTGGGAAAAATATGATGTTAGAGTTACCCTGTTTGATAGCTTGTGTAGGCCATTAATAAAACCTCAAAATGCACAGCTGGATAATACGCTGTACTTTGACGAATTAATTACTAAGAAAGGCTCTCCCACGTCAAGCCAATATTTTTCATCCTTAAATAACCCATCAGGAAAAATAAGTTATTTAGTAAAGTTTCCCGTTTCGGCTATAACAAATGAAAAAACAGAACTGGCTACAATTTATATTGAACTTGATTCAAAGTTTATTTCCTCTGAAATAGGTTTCCCGGAATTATTATTGGATAAAAAAACAATACTGTCTCAAGAATTAAGCAATTATTCGCATGCAAAATATATTAAAAATCGACTTGTTAATCAATTCGGAAAATATGAATATGACCAAAATTCATTCCGCTTTAATAATGATTCTGAAACATTTTCGGTTATAATAAAAGACCAATTTTCGCACCTCTTATATAGGCCCGCAGCGGATACATTAATAATAATAAGTAAAAGAAAGCAGAGTGCCATAGAGCAGGTTACCACCTTCTCTTATTTATTCGCTTTTTTTAGCCTGCTGCTTTTTTTGTTTGCTTTTATTCACAAAGCTTATGGAGGCTCATTGTTTAATGTGTTGAGTTTAAAAAATAGAATTCAATTGTTTTTGATTTTTATTGTTTTATCATCATTGGCTTTGTTTGGTGGGGCTACAATATCCTATATTAAAAAACAGTTTGAAGCAAAAAATAACGAAGTTTTAAGCGAAAAAACCCATTCTGTTTTAAAAGAAATGGAATCGAAGTTTTCTAGCGAAACAATTATTTCTAAGGATTTATCGGAATATACAACGTTTATATTAAAGAAGTTTTCAAATGTTTTTTTTGCAGATATTAATTTGTTTGATGCGCAAGGGAATTTATTTGCATCCTCTCGACCAAAACTTTTTGACGAAGGAATTATTTCAAAAAAAATGAATGCAGAAGCCTTTTTACAAATCGCTATAAATGAGAAAAGTGAATTTATTCATGCGGAAAGAATTGGGGAATTAAAATATTTGTCGGCATATATTCCATTCAAAAATAAAGACGGCCGACTGCTAGCATATCTTAACTTGCCTTACTTTGCAAAACAAAATGAATTGGAAAAAGAAATTTCCGGTTTTTTAGTTACGCTAATTAATATCTATGTTTTGTTGTTTGTGCTGTCAATTGGGATATCAATTTTTATTTCTAATTATGTTACAAAGCCCCTTAAATTAATTCAAGATAAATTAAGTAAAATAAAACTGGGTAAAACAAATGATTTAATTGAATGGCAAGACAAGGATGAAATAGGTAGCCTCGTAAGCGAATATAATAGAATGATTGTAGAGCTTACTATAAGTGCTGAATTGCTTGCAAAATCAGAAAGGGAAAGCGCATGGCGCGAAATGGCTAAACAGGTAGCCCACGAAATAAAAAACCCTTTAACGCCCATGAAACTTAATATACAGCATCTACAAAGAATTTGGAAAGATGGTGCTCCAGACATGGAACAAAATATAAATAGGATAAGTCAAAGTATAATTGAACAAATTGATACGCTATCTTCTATTGCAACAGAGTTTTCCAATTTTGCTAAAATGCCTAAAGCTAATTTAGAAAAAATAAGACTAGAGAAAGTCCTGTTAGCCAGCATATCCTTGTTCCACAGCTCTGATAAAATAGATATTAATTTTAAAAACAACCTAGCTACCGAAGCGTTTGTTTGGGCCGATAATGAACAGCTACTGCGCGTTTTTAATAATTTAATAAAAAATGCAATTCAAGCCATTCCGGAGGAAAGGCCCGGTAAAATTGACGTTGAATTAAATACAGAAAATACCTTTTATGTTATCTCAATCAAAGACAATGGACTTGGAATTAGCGATGAGGTTAAAGATAAAATTTTCGTGCCTAATTTCACTACCAAAACTGCTGGCATGGGACTTGGCTTGGCAATGGTGAAAAATATTATAGAGCAGATCAACGGGGGGATTAAGTTTGAAACGGAGGAAAATATCGGTACTGTATTTTCTGTTGCTATACCCCACTGCAAAGAATAATGGAAAAAGCAATCTTTTTTGATATTACTTTTGTACATTCGTAAATTAAATATAATTGTTTTGTGATGACCCGACCCATAAGAATATTAATTGCAAAAGTTGGACTTGATGGTCACGATCGTGGCGCAAAAGTAATTGCTACTTTTTTGCGCGATGCAGGAATGGAGGTAATTTACACCGGGCTGCGGCAAACACCCGAAATGGTTGTAAGCGCTGCTCTACAAGAAGATGTGGATGCTATTGGAATAAGTATACTTTCTGGAGCGCACAATACCGTATTTCCTAAAATAATTGCTCTGCTGAAAGAAAAAGGGTTGAACGATGTGCTGCTTACTGGTGGTGGGATTATTCCTGCAAAAGATATGGAAAAATTAAGTGAAATAGGTGTAGGAAAACTATTTCCTCCTGGAACAGATACTAAAGAAATTGTTGATTATATTACGAGTTATGTAAAAATCCATCGGAATTTTTAAGCCCATTCATTTAATACAAAGATTAAAATTATGTCTATTGATATTGAATGTATCCACAGAGTGCTTTCATCAATAATAGAAATTGATGACAAAGAATGGGAATATTTTTCTGGTTTGTTTGAGGTAAAAGAATTTAAAAAAAAGGAAATATTACTTCATGCTGATACAATATGTAAAAATATTTTTTTCGTAAACACAGGATTGTTGAGAATTTATTTTACCGACAATAATGGGCGCGAATCTTCTTTTCATTTTGTCCCCGAAAATGATTTTGCTACCGATTACGAAAGTTTCCTCCAACACACTCCATCAAAATGCTATATACAGGCATTAGAAGATACAAATGTTGTAATTATTTCTAATAATGTGGTGCTTGATGGATATAAAAAATTACGTTACGGGGAAAAACTTGGACGGAAACTCTCCGAAAAATATTTTATACTTTATTGTAATAAAATCCATGCTTTATATACCCTAACTCCTATTGAGCGATATAGGGCAATGAATAAGTTGTTTCCTTATATTTTGCAAAGAGTCCCTCAGCACTATATTGCTTCTTATTTAAACATTAGTCCAGTACATTTAAGCCGTTTAAAAAACGAGCAGGATTAATTTGTTAACAAATGTTATTGAATTAGTTTTTATATTTCTTTTTTTTTGCAGCAGTATTTTTGAAAGTCTGTTTTTTAAAATGACTCATTAATATTGTAACTAAAAATTCAAACAAAGTCAGATGAAAAAAATCACCTTCTTAATAATCGTATTATTTTATACGTTTTGCCTGAGTGCTCAAGTGTATCATATTGGTCACACAAGTATAACATTTGCCGACCCTGCAAGAAATAATCAAAGCGTGAGTACTCAAATTTATTATCCGGCTGTAAGCACTGGTAATAATGTGGCTGCGGCCAATGGGATATTCCCGTACATTGTTTTTGCTCACGGCTTTATGATGGGTGAAAATGCATATTTCAACCTCTCCGATACTTTAGTATCCAAAGGTTATATTGTTATATTTGTTACTACTAATGGGGGCACATCACCAAACCATGAGGATTTTGGGGCTGATTTATCTTTTATGTGCAACCAGTTTTTTTCTTTAAATACCAATTCCAATTCCTCCTCTTTGTTTTTAGGAAAAATCAATAATAAAAAAGCAATAGTGGGTCATTCAATGGGTGGAGGATCCACCATACTGGGTGCGCAAAACAATACCAATATAAATACCATTATTTGCCTCTCGCCAATTGGAGGTACAACCCCATCTGCCATTTCCGTAGCACATTTAGTTACGATACCTGCACTAATTGTTTCTTCAAGTGGAGATTCTGTTTCGCCGGCCCATGCTAATCATAAGCCTATCTATGATTCATTAGCATCTCCCTGTAAAGTATTCATGTCGATTAAAGGTGGAGGGCATTGTTTTTATGGAAATCCTAATTGGGCATGTGATTTTGGAGAAAGCAGTTCCGGTTCAACAATTTCAATTACCCGTGCGCAACAACAAGATGTAACACTTGATTTTATTACTCCCTGGCTTAACTATTATTTAAAGAACGATGTAAGTGCGAGCAACCTGTTCTTCGACTCCTTGCAAACATCTCCCAGAATTACATACTTGAATGGTTGCAGTATTACCACTACTATTCAAGAAAAAATAAAGAATGAAATTAATATTAGTTATTTTCTAGAAAATGATAATTTAACTTTAAAAATTAGCAATGCCTTGGATAATAATATCTCAATTCAATTATTTAATTTGTTAGGTGAAATTCAATCCTATAGTAATGAATCTTCTTCCATTTCAAATACCGGAACTATCACTAAAACCATAAACCTGTCTGGAATTTCACATGGAATGTATTTAGTTAGAGTATATGATAAAAACAAAATGAATGGATTTAAATTTATAAAATAAATTTAAATCCATTCATTTTGTTTTTATGTCCGCAGGACATTCTTGCGGTCGAAAAAATAAAAAAATGAAAAAGACCATTATATTATTTTTTGTTTTATTTAGAGTCTGTCCATAATGTCCGATTTACTCATAAATATATTATTATAGAGGTATTCGTGAGTTCGTTTAACTGTGGTCTTCGTTATGTTTGTTTTGAAAATAGTCATTTGCAAAAGTAAACTCTTTGATTTTCAAAATTTCGCAAGCCTCGAACTCGAACATTAGGAATCAGACTCTCGACTATATGTACAGACACTATTTAGTTTTGAATTATTCTCTCAAACTTATGAGACTTAATATTTGTTCAAAAACCATAAAGAAGGTTATAATATCTATCGATTATCAATCGAAAATTAATCCGTCACTGAACCTAATCGTTCGGTGTAAAAATTAATAAATTAAACTATAAACCTTTAAAGAAAAAAATCATGAGAATATTAAAACAGGCATTTGTATTCAATTCCTTGATTCCAAAAAACAAATTCTTTATTTGCTTTTCAATCTTCTTTTTAATAGGGAATAGTTTTTTATATGCACAAACACCCAATGTGCCTTATTTTTATCAATACAATAATAATATTAATCCGGGAGGTTCTTGCCAAAATACTTCTATTGCCATGTTATTGAAGTATTATGGCGCCACTAGTATTACCCCAGACAATATAGGCAACACATGGGGAACTACTCAAGCGCAGAGTGTATCGGGCTTTAACACAGTTTGTAATTCTGAAGCTCAAAGTTTTGGTATATCTGCCGTTTGTGTTAGTACTTCAACCGGTTCGTTTTCTGCGATAAACAATTTATTGGCTCAGGGTATTCCTGTTGTTGTACATGGATATTTTACTAGTTATGGACATGTTATGGTAATACTTGCTTTTACTGGTACCGAATATATTTGCAACGATCCTGCCGGTGAATGGAGTCAGCAATATCAATATGGCGGATACAGTACCACTAATGCTACCGAAGGTTTTCAGGTACATTATGCGGCAGCGGCATTTTTAAATGCTATAGGGCCCGATAACACAGTTTGGTTTCATTATATGAATGGGGTACCGCCAAATTTGAATAATGATAATGTTAGCCCAACTACCCAAGTTACTGTCCCCACCAATTGGGTGCATCAAAATTTTACCGCAAATTTTACAGATACTGATAATACAGGTGGTTCAGGCATTGAGAAAAGTTTTTATCAGGTATTGGAATACAACGGCACCGAGTGGAGGGCCAACCATAATAACGGCTTCTTTAGTGATAATTTTGATAACGCTATTCATCCCGACTGGCACGTGGGAAGTGGTGTATGGGCTATTAATGGTGGGTTTTTGGAGCAAACTGATGAGGCCAATTCAAATACAAATATATACGCCCCGCTAACTCAAAATTTATCTAACAGATATTTATTCAACTGGCAAGGAAAAATTGGTGGTACAGGAACAGTAAGACGCGCCGGCTTCCATTTTTTCTGCGACAGCGCTGCGCAAATAAACCGTGGAAATTCATATTTTGTTTGGTTCAGAGCAGATCAAAGTCTGCTGGAGATTTACAAGGTGGTAAATAATAGTTTTGGAGCTGCCGTATTTAGCACCCCCATAACAATTAGTATAAACACCTGGTATGATTATAAAGTACTTTTCGACCGTATTTCAGGAAAGATGGATGTTTATGTAAATAATACATTAGCAGGCAGCTGGGTGGACCCTATCCCATATTCAAATGGCAATTATATTTCATTCCGCAGTGGTAGCTGCAATTATGAAGTTAATGATTTGAAAGTATATCGTTCCCGTTTGCCATCGGTAACAGTTAGTGTTGGTGCTGCATCAACAAATGATGTGCGCTATCAAAATCCAAACTCGGCTACGCCAGCATGCAAGGTGAAATCTATTACAAGAGACTCAGCAGGGAATTTATCTTCTGTGGCTTCGCAGAACGTAAATGTTGATTGGACAGCGCCTTCTGCCTTTTTTGTAAATGATGGAATTTCATTAGATATTGATACAACAAATTCACTATCAGAACTTTCGGCAAACTGGACTATCAGTGCAGACACAAACTCGGGTATTATAAAATATAAATATGCAATTGGAACAACTGCGGGAGCTTCAGATATTACCAACTGGACTGATAACGGTTTAAATACCTCTGTAACACAAACAGGATTATCACTGCTGTCAAATCAATATTATTACTTTAGTGTTCAATCTGAAGATATTGCCGGACTCCAGTCCGCAATAGTTGTAACTAATGGACAAATTGTATACATAACATCAATAGATGAACAAAATTCAGAAATTGGTTTATCTGTTTATCCTAATCCATTTACTAATACTGCAAACATCAGATATAAATCAGCAGGTAATTCAATAAATGAAATTATTGTTAGCGATGTTTTAGGCAAAGAAATTATACGATATATAGATATTCAGCCGGCTGGTGATTACGAAATAACTATTAGTGCGGCAGATTTAAAACTAGCAGAAGGTGTTTATTTTGTGAGATTAAAAACGGATGATACGCAGAAGTTTGCTAGGCTTTGCAGAATATTAAAGTAATTTATTTCATTCTCGTTTTTAAAGCATAAGTATCGTAGTTAGTTTAAATATGCGATGCAGTGCGTTAGTTTTTGAGCCTGTCGGCAGAGGTATTGTATGTTTTGTGTTATGCCCAGTGCTATTTTCTTTTTGCTCTGCTCACAGGCGGATACCGATAACTAAAATGTCGTCTACTTGTTCTGTCCCTGCTTTCCATTTTTCTATAAAATTGTCTAAGTACTGCTCCTGTTCCTTCATTGGCTTACTTTGTATTTCAAGCAAAATTTCTTTAAATTTTTTTGTCATTAACTTTTTCCCCGTTTGTCCGCCAAACTGGTCAGCGTAACCGTCTGTGCAAATGTAAAAAGTATCGCCTTGCTGCAATTTTAATTCGTGAGTGTCGAAGTGCTGGGTGTCCGCTGTCAAGCCGCCAATGGCGGTTTTGGTTGCTTTTATTTCTTCCACATCGGTCTGCCCTTTGCGAATAATCCATAGCGGTCGGTTTGCACCAGCGTATTTTACTAAACGATTTTCAATGTCTACAGAGCAAAGCGCAATGTCCATTCCGTCCCGTGTTGATTTTTCGCCATCAGTCTGTTTAAGCGCGGTCTTAATTCCTTTATTCAAGAGTGATAAAATTGCTGATGTTTCGGTAGTTTGCGAAACAGAGTCATTTAATTTTCCTGCACCAACCATACTCATAAATGCTCCCGGCACTCCGTGCCCGGTGCAGTCGGCCACAGCGATAAAAACAGATTGATTGTTTTTGTGAAAGAAATAAAAATCACCACTCACAATATCTTTTGGCTTGAAGAGTATAAATGACTCTGGAAATGCTACCCATATCTCCTCTAGGTGCGGAAGCATTGCAAGTTGTATGCGCTTGGCATAATTGATACTATCAAGAATTTCTTTTTGTTTTTCTTCGATAATTTTTTTCTGATTTTCTGTTTCCTTGCTCTTTACCTCAATTATTTTTTTCTGCTTGCGGGTTACGCGTAAAGAACGAAAAACAAAACCTGCAAACACCGCCACTAAAAACAAACCAAAAGCAATAGACCAAGTAATAATTTTTTGTCTTTGGCTTTTCTCTTCGGTAATAGCTTTAGTAACGGCCTCTTTTTTATCAAACTCAAAGTTCATTTCTTTGCGGGTAATATCTTTATTTTTTTCCTGGCTGAAAAGGGTATCCTTTATTGAGGTTGCCTTTTTATAATGAATAAGCGCATCTTTATGTCGCCCGGTGGTATCATAGAGTTGCGACAGATATTCTTCAGTCAGTCTTAATTCATTCAAGGTACCAATACTATCCTCAAGTGCAATGGCATTTTTCAGGTATTTTTCTGCTTCTTTAAATTTTCCAGTTTTAATATAAAGCAAACCTATTAGGCTGGTAGTAGATGCAATAATGTTTTTGTCTCCTCCCGCTTTCGCCAGCTTCAATGCCTTAAAATAATAGTCTAATGCTTTAGGATAATCTTCTTCTTTAGTATTTACATTTCCTAGAGCGAGAAGGCAAGATGCTATTTTATTTTTATCTCCATATTCTTCCGTCATTTTCAATGCTTTTAAATAATAATCCTTCGCTTCTGGATATTTTTTTTTCACATCATATATGTCACCTATGTTACTAATTGCAAATGCAACAATCCTTTTATCTCCAAGTATTTTTGCAGTTTTAAATGCATTGAAAAAATATTCATGGGCTTTGGAGTAATCTTTTTGACTTTTATAGATACCTCCAATATTGCCAAGTATAATTGCAATTGTGTTTTTATTTCCCGTTTCTTCGCTAACCTTTAATGCCTTTAAAAAATAGTCCAATGCTTTTGGATAATTGCTTTGCGTATCATATATAAATCCAATATTGCAAAGAAGAGATTCCATTCCTTTTTTATTTTCAAGTTCTTCCTCTATCTTTAAAGCCGGTAGCCAATTTTCAAGTGCTTTATTATAGTTTGTTTGATACAAATAAGCATCGCCCTTCCGCATATAAGCATTAGCAATTCCTTTCTTAAAATTCAGTGTTAGGGCAAGCACTAGTGCAGTATTTCCATAATATAATGCAGTATCCAAAACGTGGATTTTGCTATATTCGTAACATAATGTATTTAAGTGATTTACTTTGTTGGTATCAGTTTTGTCGTTCTTAAGAAGTATAAAAAGGGAGTCAATATTTCGGTTTTGAGCAAATAAAGTGAAATTACAAAAACAAATTGTCAGTCCGAAAAGATAATATTTTATTATTGTTTTCATTTGTACTGCCGTTTTTTTATTGCATTGGGCATAACGGCAGTTTCTCTAAAAAACTAACCTTTACAATCAAAGGTAGTAAAAAAAAGCAACTCATTAGAAGCGATTTAAGTAGCTTGCAAAAACAAAGTTATAGTTGGTTTTTAAAAAATAGGGGTCAACCTAACAGCTTTATTTTTGTTAATGGAGGTTCTTTTTGAAAAAAATAAAAAGCCAAGTTCTTTTAGGAACTTTTTAAACACATTTTTATCAACAATGTTCATAAGGCCCCCCAAAAAAATAAAATGATTAAACCACAAGCAACCCCTTACAAAACTTTAAAATGCTGTTGCTATAAGCAAGAAGCAAGTAACAAACTTAAAACCCTGCAGTTAAAATACGCTCCCTTATTATTACTTAAGTGCAGTAACAAATAAACTTAAAAACCATGCGGTGGAAATACGCTCTGGTATTATTACAATGCAACCTAACATCCCCATTAGCAGATGTAATTAATCTTTTTGAGTTATCCAATTTGTGTTGTAAGCGCCTGTTAATAAACTATTGAATACTTATTTTTTTAAAATACGATACTTTACCTTCTGTAAGCAATTGTACAAAATAAATTCCATGAGGTTGTTCCGAAATATTAAAGGTTATTGGTAACTGGTAATCGGTGATGATTGAAGGATAAATTTTTTCCCAAAGTATATTATATACGGTAACTTCTTCAATTTTGAACTTTGAACTTCGAACTTCGAACTTACCATCATTTGGATTAGGGTAAATTATTATTTGGGATTGTGATTCATTTAAAGTGCCTAAGTACGTTACAGTGTAATTAAATACTGCTGATGAAGCAATACAGCCATTAGAATCAATTACCGTAACTGTATAATTACCATTTTGAGTGGGAGTATAATTTTGTGAGGTAGCGCCAGGAATAATCGTATTATTTAAATCCCATTGATTTCCGCTAGTGACACTTGAGTTTAATGTATTTCCGTTTTGTGTAATAATAACAGATGGCAAAGGATTAACAGTAACAGTGATGGTATTAGTGCCAGTACATCCTAAAGAAGAAACCCCAATTATAGTATATGTTTTTGTATCTAAAGGAGTGGCTGTAACGTTTGATCCGGTGGAAGTATTCAGGCCTGTAGCGGGAGTCCAATAATAAGAATTCGCACCACTTGCTGTTAACTGCACTGAATCACCAATGCAGAAAAAAGAGGATGGCGGAGTGCAAGTTATGTTTGGTGCTGGATGAACTGTTACTGCTGTTGTGGATGAAGTTGCAGAACATCCGTTTCCATCAATAATTATTACCGAATAATTTCCAGAACTTGTAATTGTATTGGTTTGAGCATTGATTCCGTTGTTCCATGTATAGCTTGAATATCCAGCCCCCGCATCTAAAATCACATTGTTCCCCTGGCAAAAAGTTGTTGTTCCAAGCGGAGTGACGGAGGGTGGAGGTGGCAAAGGATTAATAGTTACGCTTAAGGTGCTAGATGATCCTGTACCGCAGGAATTATTTGCTGTAACAGAAATAGTTCCAGCGCTTGAACCAGGTGTTACATTTATTGATGTTGAAGTAGAACTCCCACTCCACCCGGAAGGTAGAGTCCATGCATAAGAAGTAGCATCTGATACTGAAGCAATACTATAGGATTGTGATGCTCCTTGACAAGTTGATGTGTTTCCTGAAATAGCTCCAGCTGTTGGAGGACCAAGAACAACAACATTTATAATTACGCTGCTCTGGTGAGCAGCAGCAACACCATTAATTGTAGTTAATTTAACCTGATATGTCCCAGCTGTGGGAAAGGTATATGAATAATTACCTGATGTTGTACTCTCAACGGAACCATCATTATTAATATCCCATTGGTAGGTGGTTTCTGTATTTACACCTGTGGTCAAATCTGTAAAAGTAGAAGGTAGTCCCGCACAAACAGCATTAGCAGAAAAGTTGGCTGTAATAATAAAGTAATTATATAGCTGATTCATAGAAACTTCTACATTTGTAGATGAACCCACTATAACAAAGCTGCGGAATTTATATACACCTATTGGGACAGCATTTTTCCTGAAAACACAATTCCATTTGGTACAATTTCCAGCACCAACTGGAAAACGAAATCTTCCATAGCCTGCACCCGGCCATTGTGGATCAGGCAGGTCGGGTGAATAAATTCCCATCGCATGACTATTATTTGTTGTTGAAAATATTATTGGTAATTGTTGTTCTCCCGGACCATCTGATAAAGCAGTTGATTGCTGACTGGCAGGATCGTAATTCCGAAATACAGAAAACTCCGGAGGCATATATCCCGTTACCACTTCAAAAGTTCCAGTGTTCAGATTTTCAGGTATATCAAATTCGGTATCGTATTTAATAACATGAGCCATTCCTGGCATTCCTATGGTTACTTTTTTTTGAAAATAATGCGATGCGCGTTCAGTTGTATTAATTGCAGTGCCACATCCAATTGCAGTGCCACCAGGTTGTATCCAGAATGCAGGAAGTGTTTGCGTTTCAAGATAATTTCCGTTTGCATTCAGGCATTGCAAAAAACTTGTGCTTGTGTTTCCAGTTCCATCTTGTTCACAACCAGCTTCAGTAGGATTATAACATTCACCATGCCCATCGTATGAAGTTGCCGATTGCAATTGTCTGCCGTGATCGTAACTATCAATAAATTCCTTGTTATCCCATTTAAGAGAATGTATTGCGCCGGCAAGGCGTTCGGTTGTTTCTATAACAATACTAGAAGGTCCTGCAATATTACTTATGGTGGAAATGCCTGATGGTTGTGTGCCAATTGTAGCCGGACAATTTGTTAAAAGGGGATTGGCTCCACCACCATGATTAATTGCATAAACAACTATCTCATGAGCACATGCAGTATTAAAACCTGTAATTGTAAAAGTATAGCCATGTTCCGGATTGGGAGTAATACCGGCTGTAACTAAATCCGGTCTGCTTTGATTAGCGGTAATGGCAGCATAAAATCTCCCGTTTATATAAATATGAACATCAATAGGCAGCGTGCCGGCATCCTGATCATAAGCCCATCCATTACCAACAGATTGGTTAACATTATCGAGATATCCTATCGGTAAATTATTTTGAGCGGTAGATAAAAAAAAAGGAAGACATAAAGTGAGAGTAAAAAATGATTTACACCCAATGACTAATAAATCAAGACAAAGGAGTTTTTGACTTTTCATAATTATTTAATTTATTTTTCTGATTAAATAATATTGCTAGTATAAAAATAGTGATAAAAATTTTAATTCAATAATTATTTTAATTCAATTATTTACCCCTTGAAAATTTATTATTTAAAAAAAATTAAATAATAATATCCGCAGCTTAAAACGCTAAAAAAATTTATAACTGCCGAAGCGATTTAAGCAGCAGAGGAAATTCCCTTTCGATTCAAATTTTTTCGTCAAATCCCTTACAGTTATTTTACATCCGGATACAAAATGAGCAAACTTAAATATTACGAAGCCAAAAATACGCTCCAGTCTCACTAAAAAAGAACCGTAGCAAAAAAAATAATAGAACTGTGTTCAAAAAAATAGGATAATGAATTCAAATTTTAACCTTTCTTTTTTTTATTCCTTTGCTGCTAAAGTTTGAAAGATTTAGGGGATTTAAAAAGGCCGGGGCTTTAGTATTATACCCCAAAATCTATGGAGTTATACCAGTATTTCCCAATATTTAAAACACCCTAAAGGAAAAAGGGGCGAGTACAAAAAAATTGTATCGTATTTTTTAAAATTATAACACACATACCGATTTTTTTAACAATAGCATTTTGCGATTTGCACAATGAAAAAAGTATTATTAGCTCTATGTGTAACTTCGATTCGATTATTTCAGCTACTTATTAGCGGTTTAGTATTATACGTTTCCATAAAGATGATTATTGTACTAAAAATAAAGTGTTTTTTGAGAGAATGGTTAAAGAAAAAGAAGGAAATCCTTAAACCAATAGCCACTTTCTTTGATAATTCTTTTTTGTGTTTTAAAATCAACGTGTACTAATCCAAATCTTGGTTTAAAACCTTCGTTCCATTCAAAGTTATCAAGTAAAGTCCAACTGAAAAAACCTCCGATATTTATACCTTCCTTTTTCGCTCGTAAAACTTCTTTTAAATAGCGCTGGTAGAAATCAATTCGATTAATATCATTTACTTTGCCATCAACAACTTCATCAGGAAAAGCGCAACCATTTTCTGTTACAAAGATTTTTTTCACTCCAGGATAAGCAGCAAATTGTTTTAAGATTTTATAAATCCCCTCTGGGTAAACTTCCCAGCCCATTTCAGTTATTTCCTTAGCACCCCTATTAACTGGTTTAATTTCCAAGCCTTTCATGAATGGTATGAAGGCATTTGCTTTTATAACTTCACGCGTATAATTTTGAACTCCAATAAAGTCAAAGTCAAACTTTAATCTCTCTAAATCACCCGGTTGAATGTACTTATTAAGTTTTCTCAAAATTGGCAAACTTTCTGTTGGATATCCCATTCCCAAAGCTGGCTCAATAAATAAACGATTTAATATAACATCCCAGCGACTTGCTGCTTCGCCATCTCGTTTTTTGCTATTAAATACATCCACGTGAGAACATGAAAAAGTAGTTCCTATGTTAGCATTAGCCACATTTTTACGAATTATCCTTCCTCCCTCTGCCTGACTCAAACAGACATGATGAACAGCTGGTAAATATTGTTTTAACCCTTTTAATCCGGGCGCATGGTAACCAATTAGATAACCCAAAGCTGTAAATGCAGAAGGCTCATTAAATACCATCCAATTTTTTACTTTTCCTCCATAGGTTTTTGTTGCCAAATTAGCATATTCAGAGAACCACAAAACAGCATCACGGTTTATCCACCCACCTTTATCTTGGAGTATTTGTGGTAAATCCCAATGATATAAAGTAATCCAAGGCTCTATTCCGCGAGCTAAGCAGGCATCAATCACACGATGGTAAAAATCAAGGCCTGTTTGATTTGGTGCTCCAATCCCATTGGGTAAAATACGACTCCAAGCAATACTGAAGCGGAAAACAGTCATATTCAAGGACTTCAACAAATCCAGATCTTTCTCATAACTATGGTAAAAATCACAAGCAATATCGCCATTTTCACCAGTTTTTATGGCCCCTTTTTTATGAGAAAAAGTATCCCAAATAGATGGTGATTTCCCATCAATATTATGTGCCCCCTCAATTTGATAGGCCGCAGTAGCAACGCCCCATTTGAAATCTTTTCCAAAATCTAAACTGGAAAAATCTAATTTTTCAATTGGATTCAACTGTGCAAAGGAAAATTTAGGAGCAATAACTGCTGCTAAAGACGAAACAAAAAATAGGCGTAAAACTTTTCGGCGTTCCATTTTCTAACTAATAATTTAAAGTGTAAATCTAAGAAATGAAACTTGGTTTCAAAAAAAATCATTTTAAACTTTCAATCAAAAAAAGTTAATTCAAAATGACTTAACAAATATTTTAAACATTCTACCGCTAATGATTACTAGTGGTAGAATGTTGTGACGATCACACTTACAATTATGGGTATGGAAGTTTTCCTCAAGGTTTAAATGTGCATATAGTAGCCATATCGAATATCAATGGACAACTTTATTCTTCCTTCACTCCTGCAACATTAACAGCTAATTTCTCAACTAATGTTACGCTGACAACTACAACTTTGGCTCAAATAAATGCGAATGTAAATTCGTTGCCATAGTTATAAGATAATTTTCACAAAATAGGAAGCGGTTATTTTAACGAACAACCGCTTTCTGTTTTTATTGTTTTTTAAAATAGTTCTTTAATATGCCGTTTCCAAAAATAGTAGCAAGAATAATTAATGCACCCAAATAAAATCCTGGTGTCATCACTTCTTCTTTTTGCCAAATAAAATAGGCGAAAATGATACCGTATATAGTTTCCAAATTAATTGTAAGTGTCATTGTATAGGGACTAATTTTTTTCATTACATGAATACTTGCAATAAATGGAAATGCAGTACCAACAATTGAGAACAATAGTAACCATAGCCAATCGGCCCTACTTATTTCAAAAAAACTTTCATTCAACTGCCCTGTCAACAATAAATAAATGGATAGAGACAGAAATCCCCCGCCCAATTCATAAATAGTAATCACATTTGAGTGGATACGTTTTACGAGGAGGCTGTTAATTACAGTAAAAAAAGATGCGGTTAAAGCTGCTATAATACCAAAAATGATTCCTGCTGCATATTGAGTTTCTACTTTAAATATAATTGCAATAGCGCCAATAATAACCATTCCGAAAATTAATTCATATTGTATTATTTTCCGATTATAAAAATAGGGTTCAAGGATAGAGGTAAATAAAGTGCCGGTTGCAAAAGCTACTAAAGTTACAGAAACATTGGATATTTTTATGGCATGATAAAAGCAAAACCAATGAAAAGCAATGACTGTACCTATTCCAACAAGTTTAAAAAAATCTTTGCGCCCAATTTTTATACTTTGTTTTATGATAAATAGATACCCGGCAACAGCTATAACTGTGAGCAGCATCCTAAACCATACCAATTGAAATGCCTGTACGGATATTAGTTTGCCAAGTATAGGTGACCAGCCCCAAATAAAAACGATGAAATGAAGTAGAAGAAGGCTTTTGTTTTTGAAAAACATAAATCAAATAATTGTAGGAGAAAAAGTAATGAATTTGATTTTTTTAAAAAAGGAATAATTAATTTATAAATATCTGATTCAACCAAGCTTGAGTTTTATAAAAATTTTACTCAAATCGTGTTGTTATTTTAGCTTCAATATATTCTCTAAGTTCGTTAATTTTAATAGTATCAACAACTTCTGAAGCAAAGGCGTGCATTAATAATTTTTTAGCACTTGTTTCGCTTAAGCCGCGGGCGCGAAGGTAAAATATTTTATCCTCATCCAACTTGCCTGTTGATGTGCCGTGCGAACATTTTACGTCATCGGCATAAATTTCCAATTGCGGTTTTGTATTGATGGTACCATCATCACTCAACAAAATGTTTTTGTTGGATTGAAAGGCATTTGTTTTTTGAGCGTCTTTTCGCACAAATATTTTACCATTAAAAGTAGCAGTTGATTTTCCATCAATGATCCCCTTATATAGCTCATTACTATTGCATTTTGGCTTACGATGATCTACCAAAGTATGGTTGTCTATAATCTGATTTTCGTTTGTTAAATATAAGCCATTCAAATTCGATTCAATGCCTTCATCATCTAATATAACATTCAAATTGTTTCTTACCAAAGATCCGCTTAATGTAAAGGTATGGGTAGAAAACACACTTTCTTTCTTTTGAATTATCTGAGTGGTGCTGAGCAAGTACCCAAAACTTTTTTCATCCTGAATTTTATAATGATCCACTATTGCATCAGCCTCCACCACTATTTCCGTTAAGGAATTATTGAATACTTTAGCTGTTGAATCTATTGTTTCATAGGATTCAATAATTTTAGCTTGTGCATTTGCATCAACAATAATTAAATTACGAGAATTAATAATTGAGTTTTGATCTTGTTTTGATATGTGAATAATGTGAATTGGATTTGCGATCGCAAGATTTTTTTTAACATGGATAAAAACGCCATCTTTAGCCATTGCTGTATTTAATGCAATAAATGCATCGGCATTTATATCTGCATATTGCGCGTAATGTTTTTCAAAAATAGAGGAATGTTTTTTTGATGCTTCGGATAAACTACAAATTGTTAAACCCTCTGGAAGATTAGTTAATGTTGATAAATCCGCATTAAAAAACCCGTTTTCAACCACTACAGTAAAAGCACCTTTTAAAATCCTAAGGGGTTCAATTTGTTTGCTTGCAAGGGTTTTATTGTTTTTTAAGGTATACTCCCCTTTTAAATGCAAATCAATATTCAAATATTTATATTCTTCATGTTTGCGGTTGGGGATACCCTGCCCGTAAAAACTTTTCATTGCTTGTTCGCGCAAAACAACATTTCCAAATAATGATTTTTTTGTAGATTCAAATTCGGAAATTAGCAGGTCTTCTAATTTGCCAGTAGTGGATACCTTTGTTTTAATATTTTCGATTATTATTGCAGTCATATAAATTTCTTTTTTTTCTTAATCACCTAATCAATGGCTCCTACTATTTTATTATGTTAAGAGGGGATTTTAATAAAATCGTAGCCTCTCTCTTCCAATTCTAAAGCCAATTCTTTAGGACCAGATTTTACAATTTGCCCATCGTATAATATGTGCACCACGTCAGGAATGATATAGTCTAGTAGTCGCTGGTAATGGGTAATTATAATTGTTGCATTGTCTTTTGATTTTAATTTGTTTACTCCATTTGCTACTACACGTAGGGCGTCAATATCAAGCCCGCTATCGGTTTCATCAAGTATTGCAAGCTTTGGTTCAAGCATTGCCATTTGAAATATTTCGTTGCGTTTTTTTTCTCCTCCGCTAAAACCTTCATTAACAGAGCGGTTTGCAAGTTTTACATCCAGCTCTACTAATTTTTGTTTCTCTTTCAGCATTGCTAAAAAATCTTTCGCCTCCATTTGCTCCAATCCTTTGTATGCACGAATTTCATTGATGGCAGTTTTTAAAAAATTAACATTGCTAACTCCAGGAATTTCTATTGGGTACTGAAAGGCAAGAAAAACGCCCTCCCTGGCCCTATCTTCGGGAGATAAGTCCAGCAAATTTTTACCATTGAAAATCACTTCACCTTCCGTAACTTCGTAATCCGGTCTTCCTGCAAGTACTGCTGATAATGTACTTTTACCGGAACCATTAGGTCCCATAATAGCATGCACCTCTCCTGCTTTTACTTCTAAATTTATTCCTTTCAGAATTTCTTTTCCTCCTATGGAGGCGTGTAAGTTTTTAATAATTAACATGATTTATATCTTTAAAATTATTTTTTTAATTTTAATCTTAGTGAAGTTTTCGAAATAACTCCCGCAAATTAAATGGTTCAAAAGCTGTGTGTTTTTCTTTTGTCTTAATACAAAAGAAACAAAAAATCAAGAACAAACGATTCCTCCCCACCTGCAACACTGCATCGCGTTTGTTCATTTCCCACGAGCGTTTTCATAAAGATGTTTCTTGCAAAAAAATGAAACACTTTCTTTTTATTAATATATCTGTTTTGTCGAAATTATTTTGAAAGCTTTACTTAGCTTAAAATAATTTTTGTCTTCATTATTTTGTTCTCCATATTTTTTCATTTTCAATGAATGTGATGGCATCATAAATTAACCAACACTTCCTTCCAAACTAACTGCCAAAAGCTTTTGCGCCTCTACGGCAAATTCCATTGGTAGTTTGTTTAATACTTCTTTGCAATACCCGTTCACTATTAATCCTATAGCCTTTTCGTTATCAATGCCTCTTTGCTTACAATAAAACAACTGATCTTCGCCAATTTTTGAAGTAGTTGCTTCGTGTTCCACAATAGCTGTTTTGTCTTTTATTTCAATGTATGGAAATGTATGTGCCCCGCACTTGTCTCCCATCAACAAGCTGTCGCACTGCGAAAAGTTGCGTGCATTGGAAGCGCCTTTTGCAATGCGCACCAAACCCCTATAGCTGTTATTGCTATAGCCAGCAGAAATTCCTTTTGATATAATTGTGCTTCTTGTATTTTTTCCAAGGTGCATCATTTTGGTGCCAGTATCTGCTTGCTGGTAATTATTGGTAACAGCTACAGAATAAAATTCTCCAACGGAATTATCTCCTTTTAAAATTACAGAGGGATATTTCCAAGTAACGGCAGAGCCCGTTTCTACTTGTGTCCAGGATATCTTTGAATTATCTCCTAGGCAAATACCTCTTTTAGTTACGAAATTAAATATACCTCCAAGGCCATTTTTATCTCCCGGATACCAATTTTGAACAGTGCTATATTTTATTTCTGCGCCTTTGTGTGCCGCAAGCTCCACTACTGCTGCATGTAGTTGATTCTCGTCACGCATGGGTGCGGTACAGCCCTCAAGGTAGCTAACATAAGAGTCTTCGTCAGCAATAATTAAGGTTCTCTCAAATTGCCCTGTTCCAGCAGAATTAATTCTAAAATAAGTGGAAAGCTCCATGGGGCAGCGAACCCCTTTTGGGATATAACAGAATGAACCATCGGTAAAAACGGCTGCATTAAGTGCAGCATAATAATTGTCGGTAAAGGGAACAACAGTACCCATGTATTTTTTTATCAATTCGGGGTGCTCCTGAACAGCTTCTCCAAAAGAACAAAAAATAATTCCTTTTTCTGATAACACCTCTTTGAATGTTGTTTTAACAGATACGCTGTCCATAATAATATCCACAGCCACTCTACTTTCTACGCCAGACAATCTTTTTTGCTCTTCAATGGAAATGCCCAACTTTTCAAAAGTCTTTAATAATTCGGGGTCAACCTCGTCTAAGCTGTTCAATACTTTTTTTGGCTTGGGTGCCGAATAGTATATAATGTCTTGGAAGTTGGGTTTATTATACGAAACATGTGCCCAAGAGGGCTCTTCCAAAGTCAACCAATAACGCAATGCTTTAAGTCGATTTTCCAACATCCATTCGGGCTCATTTTTCTTTTTGGAAATAAAGCGAATAATGTCTTCATTTAATCCCTTCGGAGCATTATCGGCTTCTATGTCAGTAACAAAACCGTACTTGTATTCCTCGTTGATTTTTTCTTCTAATATTTCGTTTGCCATTTCTTCTATAGTTGGAAAGTTTAAACTTCAATTATACCCCAAATGATTCGCCACAACCACAAGTTCTGCTGGCGTTCGGATTATTAAAAACAAAACCTTTGCCATTCAAACCGCCAATATAATCCAGTTCAGTCCCAATTAAATAAAGGAAACTTTTTTTATCCACCGCAATCTTTATTCCTTTGTCTTCAAAAATTTGATCCCCCTCTTTAATAAGGTTATCAAATTCTAGCTTATACGAAAGCCCAGAGCAACCTCCACCATCCACCCCAACACGAATAAAGGTGTCTGTTGGCCTGTTTTCATTTTTTATCAAAGTCAAGGCATGCGATTTTGCGTTTTCTGATACCGTTATCATAATGTTAAATGTTATTTATCAATTTTAAAATTCCCTCTTCCTTATTTAGAACAAATCTAAAGAAAAGACAAAAGTACCTAATAAATTGTGTTTTAACAAATAAATTCATATGATTTACGACAGATAAATATATATTTATAGCGATGAATTAATTAGACTTAAGCAAAATTTGTTTCAGTTTTAATAAATAGTATACTTTTGCCGAATATATTTTTTAAAAACAGGGATAAATTTCATGACGGACCTTAATAAGCAAAATACCCTTTATTTCCCTAATTTAGATGGCTTAAGATTTATTGCTTTTTTATTAGTTTTTGTTAATCACCTAGTTGCCTGTTTGGGTCATAAAACAACCAACCCCATTGTTAATAAAATTAAAAGTGATTATTTATTGAACGGAGACCTGGGAGTTAATTTCTTTTTTGTTTTGAGCGGATTTTTAATAACTTATTTATTACTTAAAGAAAAAGAAAAATACACTACAATAAACATACGTTCTTTTTATTTAAGGAGGGTGTTGAGGATTTGGCCTTTGTATTTTTTAGTTCTCGGCATCTGCTTTTTACTAATCCCCTTTTTTACAACTGCCTTGCCAGCGGGTTTTCCAATATCTAATTCTACTACCATCCTGGATAAAAATTTTTATGTTTTTTTTCTTGGGAATTTCGATTATGTGAAAAATGGAATTAGCAACGCTATTGTTGGCGTTCTTTGGTCGGTATCTATTGAAGAGCAGTTTTATCTTTTTTGGCCTTTATTATTAACGATTTTCCCTCGAAAGCATTTAGCGAAATTATTTATAGGCTTAATTATTTTTTCGGTTTATTTCCGATTATATGGCGGTAGTGGAAAAACGCAGAATTTGATGCAGCATTACCATACTTTTTCTTGCTTGTCGGATTTAGCTACCGGAGCTTTATTTGCACAGCTTTGTTGCTCCGAAAAGTTTTTGCTGTTTTTTCGTAAACTAAACCCTTTTGTAATCGTTTTTGTTTATACCATAGGCATAGCATTAATAGTTTTTCGGATGGACTTTTTTCGTTTAGAATTTACTCAAAACGAATATTTAAAACATATTAATTTTCATGGTAACGGCATTAAGCCTCGCCCTCATCAATATTGGCGATCATTTATGCCCCTTGTATATTCTTTGTTTTTTGCTTTTGTAATGATGGAGCAAATATTTTCAGAACGATCTTTCTTTAAAATAGGGAAAATTAAATTGTTCACTTATTTAGGTAAAATAAGTTATGGCTTATATTGTTTTCACATGATAGCATTGTTCGTTGTAGTTTATATTCTTATGAAACTGGGGTATAATATAACAACACCAGATAAAAAAATTATATTAATTGAAGCTTTTGCCGCTTTTGGATTAACAGTTTTATTTTCCGTACTTAGTTTTAATTATTTCGAAAAGAAATTTTTATCCTTTAAAGAAAAAATTGCAATAAATTTTGTTCAAAAAGGGACAAAGAAAAAGTAAATTTCAAAAAAACAAGAAATGTTTTATTATAAAAATTGGGCCATTGTAGTTCCTATGGCTAATGAGGAAGATGATTTTGCACCATTCGTTAAAATGCTCAATTTTGTTATTGACGAGCTTAATCAAGGGCGCGTTTATTTTATAGTTGACAAGGCCTCTAACGATAAAACTTTGGAGCTGTGTCAAAGTTTATCTTCCAAGGATAGTCGTTATGTAACAATATGGGCGCCAGAAAATAGAAACGTTGTAGATGCTTATGTTAGGGGTTTAAAAGAGGCTTATGATGCAGGTCACGATTTAATTATAGAGATGGATGCCGGTCTTTCTCATGATCCAAGAGCAATACCTATGTTTTTGCGTGTACTAAACGAAGGCAATGAGTGTGCTTTTGGTAGTCGATTTATAAATGGGGGCTCAATGGGCGACTCCCCTTTTAAACGAAGGATGCTTTCAAAAGTAGGAACAGTTTTAGCAAATATATTATTAGGCACTAAATTATACGACATGACATCTGGATACCAAGGTTTCCATAGGGATGTAGTTAAAAATATCATTGCCCATAATTTTAAATCAAAGGCCCATTTTTATCAAACCGAATTAAGGTACCTCTTACGTAATCGCAGGCTTTTCGAGGTGCCCATTCATTATCAGGCACCATCGCCAAGGGTTTCGAAAAATGCAATAAAAAATGCGTATCAAAGTTTATTTTATTATTTTGCATTAAGAATAAAAGGTAAAAGGCCAACACTTTAATTGGTGTGCTGATGTGCTTTTCAACTTTCAACTTTCAACTTTTAACTTTTTAATTTCAACTTTTAACTTTTTATAGAATATGTCAAAATCCCTTGTCATAACTTCAATAGCCAATGACAGCAACCCTGTTCTAAAATTATTTGCTGCTGAATGTAAAAAACGAAATCTTAATTTTATTATTATTGGCGATACTAAATCGCCCAGTACATTTAATTTGGATGGTTCCGACTTTTGGAGCGTTGATAGGCAAATGACCCTCACATTCGAATTGGCTAAAATAACCCCCACAAAACATTATTCCAGAAAAAATTTGGGTTATCTATTAGCAATTAAAGCTGGAGCAACAGAATTAGTGGAGACCGACGATGATAACTTCCCTCGCGAAGCGTTTTGGAATACAAAGCAGCGGGAAGTGAATGGTTATGTGTTTGAAAATGCAGGCTGGGTAAATGTTTATGCGTATTTTACTGAAAACAAAATTTGGCCACGAGGCTTTCCGCTTGAAGAGTTACATAAAAAACAGCTCGAAATTAAATCCTTAAATCAAAGCATTGTTAATTGTCCTATTCAGCAAGGATTGGCAGATGAAAACCCTGACGTAGATGCTGTTTACCGATTAACCTACCCGCTGCCTATTAACTTTGAAATAAAGACGCAGCTAGCACTTGGTAAAAACACCTGGAGCCCTTTCAATAGCCAAAATACGCATTGGTTTAAAGAGTCGTTTGCCCTTTTGTATCTTCCTTCTTATTGCAGCTTCAGAATGACAGATATATGGCGAAGCTACGTTGCACAGCGCATTGCGTGGGAGTGTGGTTGGAGCATATTGTTTCACGAACCTACCGTTTGGCAGCAACGCAACGAACATAATTTAATGAAAGATTTTGAAGATGAAATCCCTGGATACACCTTCAACCGCTCTATTTGTAATGAATTGCAAAATCTTACATTGAAATCAGGGCAAGAAAATATTTACGAAAATATGATTTGCTGCTATCAAAAACTAATTGATATAAATGTTATCGGGAAAGAGGAAATGCTACTTTTGCTTGCATGGATAAATGATATTAAAAAGATATTATAACTATTAAGTTGAATATTATAAAAAAAAATGCTTTTAAAAAACAAATACATATAATGTTAGAAAATACAGGACGTACCGAATTAAGTAGCTTAGGAGAGTTCGGTTTAATAAAGCACCTTACGCAATTTATCGAAATAAAAAATGAAAGTACCATTAAAGGTGTTGGTGACGATGCAGCAGTAATAGATAATAAAGGGAAACAAATAGTTGTATCTACCGATATGCTTGTGGAGGGAGTGCATTTCGACTTAGCGTACATGCCTCTTAAACATTTGGGTTATAAAGCGGTTTCGGTAAATGTGTCTGATATATACGCCATGAACGCTACCCCAAAACAAATTACAATTTCATTTGCTGTGTCAAACCGTTTTTCGGTTGAAGCAATGGAAGAGCTTTATTCAGGAATGATGCTGGCTTGTGAAAAATATAAGGTTGATATTGTTGGAGGAGATACTACCACATCCAAATCGGGATTGGTGATTAGCATTACCGCTATTGGCGAAGCAACCAAAGAAGAGTTAATTTATCGGGATGGGGCTAAAGAGGGAGATTTACTTTGTGTAAGTGGCGATTTGGGTGCTGCTTATGTTGGCCTTCAGCTTTTAGAACGAGAGAAAAAAATATTTATTGAAAGCCCCGGTGTGCAGCCCGATTTAGGGGGCTATGATTATATTTTGGAGAGGCAATTAAAACCAGATGCCCGTAAGGATATCCCTCCTTTGTTGAAAATGTTGAAGGTTAAGCCTACCGCTATGATAGATATTTCTGACGGCCTAGCATCTGAAATACTTCATTTGTGCTCCCAGTCCGAAACAGGATGTAATTTATACGAAGACAAAATACCTATCGACCCTTCCACCTACAACATGGCACGTGAATTTAATTTAGACCCAACTGTTTGTGCATTAAGTGGTGGCGAAGATTATGAGCTGCTTTTCACTATTGACCAATCCGATTTCCCTAAAATAAAGGCCAACCCAGACATTTCTGTTATTGGACACATGACAAGTAGAAAAGAGGGCAGAAATCTTATCACAAAAGGGGGCAGCTCTCATCCCCTTATTGCACAAGGCTGGGACTCATTAATAAAAGAATAAAAACGCTTTTATAAAATTAGAATATTTTTGAGAATATTAATGCAATTTGAAATATTTATAAATAGGCGTCCAAATAAATAATTTTAAAAGAAGAATTAATTTTAAATTGACATGAAACAATATCATAATTTAATGCAGCATGTTTTAGATAATGGGGCTGTAAAGTCTGACAGAACAGGAACAGGAACGCACAGTGTTTTTGGGCATCAGATGAGATTTAATTTACAAGAGGGCTTTCCGCTGCTAACTACAAAAAAACTGCATTTAAAATCCATTCTTCACGAATTGCTCTGGTTTTTAAAAGGCGAAACAAACATAAAGTATTTATTAGATAATGATGTACACATATGGGACGAATGGGCTGATTCAGAAGGGAACCTTGGCCCTGTATATGGGTCGCAATGGCGCAGCTGGCCAACAGCCGACGGCAGGCATATCGATCAAATTACACAGGCTGTTAATCAAATAAAAAATAATCCCGATAGTCGTAGAATTATTGTAAGCGCATGGAATGTTGGTGAAATAGATAAAATGAAATTGCCTCCCTGCCATGCTTTTTTTCAGTTTTATGTGGCAGACGGAAAATTAAGTTGTCAGCTTTATCAGCGCAGCGCCGATATATTTTTAGGGGTGCCATTCAATATTGCTTCCTATGCTCTTTTAACATTAATGATGGCGCAAGTTTGCAATTTAAAGCCAGGAGAATTTATTCACACCTTAGGCGATGCGCACTTATATTCCAATCATATGGAACAGGCTAAACTTCAGTTAGCAAGAGATTTTCGGAAGCTGCCGACTTTAAAAATTAATCCGGAAATTAATAACATCTTTGATTTTAAATTTTCCGATTTTGCATTGGAAGGTTATGATCCACACCCTCATATTAAAGCTGTTGTGGCTGTTTAAGCCTTTTAATTGTCAGGAATCAAGCTTAGTAAAGCTTTCAAAACAATTTCGACAAATATATATATTAATAAAAACAGATGATTTCATTTTTTTTGCAAAAAAAATCCTTATATTTTGTAAATTAATTTCAGATTTCTATGCAATTAAAATGTCTTGCATATAAAAAAACAATGATAAGCCAATGAATCTTTCCATAATAGTAGCTGTTGCCGAAAAAAATGTGATAGGAAAAGACAATGCCCTTGTTTGGCACCTCCCTGCAGATATGAAGTATTTTAAAGAAACTACTTTAGGGCATTGTGTAATAATGGGGAGGAAGAATTACGAATCTATTCCTGAAAAATATCGCCCACTACCCAATCGAATTAATATTATTATTAGCCGTCAAAAAAATTATCCTGCTCCAGGAGCAATTGTCGTTACTTCAATTGAAGAGGCTGTAGAAATGGCTAAAAAAACCGGAGAAAAGGAGTGTTTTATTATTGGAGGTGCCCAAATTTTTAAGCAGAGCATGCATTTGGTAAGTAAATTATACATAACAAAAATATACCACAGTTTTGATGGCGATGTTTTCTTCCCTAATTTTAATACACTTGAATGGAAAGAAACATCACACATAAAGGGTTTGGTGGATGAAAAAAATAAATTTATGCACGATTTTTTTCTTTATGAAAAAAATATTTAAACAGCTATAATTTTTTATTTGTCGCAAGGTCTTTTTAAGGTTTTGATTAATATAAAATACTATTTACATCCTAAAAAAATGAAATTAAAGGAGATAACAGATTGCCTAGAGTCAATAGCGCCCCTTTCATACCAAGAGGCTTATGATAATGCTGGTCTAATATGCGGCAGCTACGACATGGATATTACTGCTGCCCTAATTTGTTTGGATAGCACCGAAGCAGTTATAGAAGAGGCGATTACAAAAGGTTGCAACCTCATTATTGCCCACCACCCGATAGTTTTTTCGGGATTAAAAAAGATAAACGGGAAAAATTATGTGGAGCGCGTCATTATTAAAGCCATTAAAAACAATATTGCAATTTATGCCTGTCATACTAATTTAGATAATATGCAAAATGGTGTTAATGAGGTTATTGCTAAGAAGTTGGGCTTGATAGATTGTTGTGTGTTGGCGCCACAAAAAAACACATTGAAAAAGTTAGTTACTTTTTGTCCCGAAAAAAATGCGGATGTTCTTCGAAACGCCTTATTTGAGGCAGGCGCAGGGAAAATTTCTAATTATGATGAGTGTAGTTTTAACACTTCCGGAATAGGCTCTTTTCGTGCCGGGGAGGGCACAAAGCCTTTTATAGGCGAACAAGGAAAACGGCACATGGAAAATGAAGTAAGGATAGAAACTATTTACCCCCAGCACTTGGAATCGAAATTGCTGAATGCCTTATTTAGTGCTCACCCATATGAAGAAGTGGCTTATGACCTAATACCAATAACAAATATTAATAAAGGAATTGGAGCTGGATTGATAGGCAATTTGCCTTCCGAAACACCTGAAATGGACTTTTTGCTTCATTTAAAAAAAACGATGAAGGCCGACAGCGTGCGTTATACGGCACTTCTCAACAAAAAAATTAAAAAAGTTGCGGTTTGTGGGGGATCGGGTAGTTTTTTGCTTGCAGATGCTATTAAAGCTGGTGCAGAGGTGTTTGTTACGGCGGACTTTAAATATCACCAGTTTTTTGATGCAGAAAACGCCCTCGTTATCGCCGACATTGGTCATTATGAGTCTGAACAGTACACTGTAGATTTAATTTATTCTATTTTAAAGAAAAAATTCAGTACATTTGTTCTCCAAATTTCAAATATTAATACAAATCCAATTAAATATTTATAAAAATGTCAAAAACTAACGAAATTTCAGTAGAGGAAAAGTTAAAAGCTCTATTTGAATTGCAGCTTATCGATTCTAAGATTGATAAAATCAGAACAGTAAGAGGGGAATTACCTTTGGAAGTTAGAGATCTGGAAGATTTTGTTGCAGGTTTAGAAACTAGAATTGGCCATTTTGCTGATGAACTAAAAGGCTTGGAAGACTCTATTATAGAAAAGAAAAATATTATAAAAGAGGCACAAGCGCTAATAAAAAAATACGAAACGCAACAGGATAAAGTGCGCAATAACCGTGAGTACGATTCTTTAACCAAAGAAGCGGAATTTCAAAATTTGGAGATTCAATTAGCAGAAAAGCGCATTAAGGAGTATAAAGCAAATATTAATTCGAAGAAGGAGATTGCTGAGAAGTCGGAAGAAGAATTAACAAGCCGTAAAAAAGATTTAAAAATAAAAAGAAAAGAATTAGAAGAAATAGTTTCTGAAACAGAGAAAGAAGAAGCCTCTTTATTAAAGAAATCTAAAAATTCTGAAAGTATTATTGACGACCGCCTATTAAATGCATATAAACGCATTCGTTCTAATGTAATGAATGGGCTTGGTGTTGTTACTGTAGAGAGAGATGCTTGTGGAGGCTGTTTTAATAAAACCCCTCCTCAAAGGCAATTGGATATCCGCATGCATAAAAAAATTATTGTATGCGAGCATTGTGGCAGAATACTTGTTGATGCCGAAATTTTATCAGGGAAGTCTGTAAAAGCATAATCAAGGTATTAGCTTGGTATTTTAAATCCCCAGGAAATAAGCTTAATCCAATTACATTAGCAGAGGTTGATTTTTCAATCTCTGCTTTTTTTTAGTTCTTGATAATAATTTATAAAGGATATCTAATAGAATTTTCGGGTTAAAATATTTTTGTTGTGTTAAATTAAAAAAATCTTTAGTTTTGAACATTAACTCCGCCTTTTAAGGAGGAGAGAATAACCATGTCAACAAAATTTGGCTTTAGCCCAGAAAAAACACACCAACATGTCTTATGTAAAAGTAATGATTCACTGAGTTTGGGGCATCAAAAGCCTCTCTCCTTTTTTAACAAAAGAAATTAAGCTGAAAGGTATAGCGCATATCAAAGAAAATGCGCGTATAAAAAGCAACAATTAACCGTATCAAAGTTTGAATGGGCGGACGAGTATTTTGCAGTAGCCGTTAGCCAATTTTTTATAAAATTGGAAAGGTAATCGCGAACAAATTGATGATATACTTTTAATTGGCGTGAGAATATGAAGCAACAATTTGTAAAATATTTTTCTTTATTATTGCTATTGCACCAAAGCCTCTGTTTGTTTGCTCAGGAGCAGCATGCGGTTGATTCAATTCAAAATCTCATAAAATCAACGCATAATGATACTATAAAAATTGCCGCCTTAATTCAACTTTCTAATCAGTACGAACAGGGTAATTCAAAACAAGCATTCGATTATGGACTGCAGGCACTCAGTCTTGCGACACAACTAAACTACCCGAAAAAAATTGGTTCTGCACACAATAACCTTGGAGACCTTTATTGGTACAAGAGTAACTACGGCTCTTCGTGTGACCATTATTTCAAAGCCTTGAAAATTTTTGAAAATTTAAAAGACAAAGCCGCTATTGCAGATTGCTACCGCAATATCGGCTGGATATATATTAATCAACATAATTATAATGAAGCCCTGAATTATTTTACTAAAGCACTCACTATTAATCAGAACCTCAATAAACAAAAAGAATTAGGTAAAAATTATAATGACATTGGTATCATTTACACTGAACTAAAAAAATTCGACAATGCAGTTAAAAGTTATCTAAATGCTTTAAAAATACAGGAAAAAATAGGGAACAAGCGAGAAATGGCAGCAATTTATGGCAATCTTAGCTTGGTTTATGATAAGATGAGAAAACCGGGTATTGCCATTCAAAGCCTTGAAAAAGCGATAAAAATTAGCAAAGAAATCGGAGATAAAGAATATTTATCTGTTGTTTATTGCAAACTTGGTGAGCATTACATTAACTCTAAAAAATATGACGAAGCTGCTGCTAATTTCAAAAAAGCGCTAAAATTTGCTAAAGAAATCGGTTATCATAATAATATACAAAACGCCTATGGAAATTTTATAGTGCTTTATGAAAAGCAAAATGATTTCCGGAATGCTTTTGAATATGCCCAACTCTCTTCAGCGCTCAAAGACACTATATACAATGAAAGCAAAAACAGGCAGGCAATTGAGATTAGCACAAAATACGAATCAGAGAAAAAAGAATTGATGATAAACAGTTTGGAAAAAGATAAAGAACGTGAAAAAAAATTCCGAACTTATCTTATCCTTTTTATGGTGTTGATTGCAGTATTTGCTTTTGTGCTTTTTAGAGGGAATATTCAAAAAAGAAAAGCAAATCTCGCATTGTCATTTGCATACGAAGAAATCGAATTGAAAAATAAAGATATTACAGACAGCATCAACTATGCCAAGCGCATACAACGCGCAATGCTTCCATTTCGCAAGGATATATGGGCAGCATTTCCTCAATCATTTGTGCTCTTCAAACCTAAAGATATTGTGAGCGGTGACTTTTATTTCCTTCACAAAAACAATGAATCTGTTTTTATTGCTGTTGCCGACTGCACTGGTCACGGTGTACCTGGAGCATTTATGAGTATGATTGGTGCAGGAAAATTAAATGAAGCCGTTTCGTTGAGTTCCGACACATCCGAAATTTTATCTCTCTTGAATAAAGGAATCAAAACCGCTCTTAAACAATCTGACAGCGATGAATCAACACGAGACGGGATGGACATTGCCCTTTGCTCCGTTGACACAGAAAACCGGATTGTAAAATATGCTGGTGCAAACCGCCCACTATGGCTTATCCGCAACGGACAGACAGAGGTGGAAGAAATAAAAGCAACTAAAAGAGCCATTGGAGGGCTGACAGAAGACAACCAGCAATTTGAAAGTCACGAATTAAAATTACAGTTGGGCGATACTTTTTACATTTTTACAGACGGTTACGCAGACCAATTTGGCGGTGCAAAAGGGAAAAAATTAATGACAAAAAAACTGAAAGAAATTCTGCTTGAAATACAAAGTAAAACAATGAAAGAGCAGAAGCAGTGCTTAGCCAATTTCTTAGAAAATTGGAAAGCAGGCACAGAACAAGTAGATGACATTTTAATTATTGGCATTCGTGTATAACAGCCAGCGTAATTTGCAAGCACATTTAAAAATTCCGTAAATCAAGCCAAACCCAAGGCTTTTAAAAGAACTTTCAAAAAAAATGCAACCAAAATTAATAATAACTGCAGATGGCTCTCACTCTTTGTTTATAGAAGAATTAGACGAACATTACCATTCGGTACACGGTGCTATTCAAGAAAGTAACCACGTTTTTATTGGTGCCGGCTTTAATAAAATAATTACAGAAAACATTGGTCTTAAGTCGGGGAAAGCTACCACCATTAATATCTTAGAAATTGGTTTAGGAACAGGTTTAAATGCGTTTTTAACATTTATGGAGGCTGCTAAATCATTAGTCAATATTGAGTATACAGCCATAGAAGCGTATCCAGTAAATGTAGATTTGGTTAGGCAATTAAATTATGTTGAACAATTGGATTCAATGGCATATACGGATGTTTTTAATTTAATTCACAGCAGTGAATGGGAAAAGCCTTTAGCGCTATCAAAACAATTTACTCTTTTTAAAATCAATAAAAAATTAGAGGAAACAGTTTTTAAAACAAAATTCGATCTTATCTATTTTGATGCCTTTGGTCCGCGTGTTCAACCTGAAATGTGGGGAGAAGAAATATTTACAAAGTTATTCCATGCCATAGCCCCGGGAGGATTTTTGGTAAGCTATTGCGCTAAGGGGGAAGTAAAACGAACATTAAAAAGAGTTGGTTTTAGTGTTGAAACATTGCAGGGCCCTCCTGGTAAGCGTGAAATGATTAGAGCAAGTAAAGTAACAAACCTACAGTGGAGGTAAAACATACTTTTGAATTATGCACCCCCCCTATAAGTTGCTGAAAATTTATTTGAGAATAACTAGCTCCAAAATCAGCAGTATGAAACACTTCTCCCATATCACATGCAACATAATATTCGTTGTTATTTGCGGAGTTAATTGATAAAGCAAATAGCGCTCCGCCACCACCAAATGCCGCGCGAGCTAAATGATACAGGCTGAGCCATCAAGATGCTTCCAAAAAGGATTATAGGAGCTAAAATTAATTTACAATAGTTTTTCATTTTTTAAGTGTATGATTTTTAGAAATGCCATAAAAGAAATTTACAGTATCGTTTAAAAAACAAAATAAAAAAAAATATACTAAATATAATTTGATTTTGGTATAATCTGTTTATTTTTTATTTACCCTATAATTTTAAAATGATAAAATTTAATTATTACTAAAATTCTATTATCTTCGTTACTTAAAAAATAACGAAAGCGTGTCGAAGAGTTTAGTAATCATACCCACCTATAACGAGAAGGAAAATATTGAGCGAATGATTCGCAAAGTGTTTTCGTTGACCCACCCATTTCATATTTTAATTATTGATGACGGATCGCCAGATGGCACAGCAGCTATTGTTAAAGGGATGATACAAGAATTCCCTGCTAATTTATTTATTGAAGAGCGGAGCGGAAAATTAGGGTTAGGCACTGCTTATATAAAAGGATTTAAATGGGCGATAGAACGAAAATATGAAACTGTTTTTGAAATGGATTGTGATTTTTCTCATAACCCAGATGATTTAATACGACTGCATCATTCCTGTTTAAATAACGCAGATGTAGCAATAGGTTCACGCTATGTAAAGGGCGGCAAGATAGAAAATTGGCCTAAAGGGCGGGTGCTGATGTCCTATTTTGCATCTGTATATGTACGCATGGTTCTTTGGTTGCCAATATATGATACCACTGCAGGATTTAAATGCTATAAGATAAAAGTTTTAGAGCGCATAAATTTTGATGAAATAAAATTCATTGGTTATGCCTTTCAAATTGAAATGAAATACACGGCATACAAATTAGGATTTAAGTTAATAGAAGTGCCGATTACTTTTATCGACAGGGCAGAAGGGGAATCAAAAATGGATAAAGGTATATTTAAAGAAGCGTTTTGGGGAGTATTGAAAATGGCGTTTAAAAAAATAAATTAATTAAAAGCTCTTAAAAAAACTTTTTATTTAATAAAAAAGATGTCTGTTATATTAATAAAAAATGCAACCATTGTTAACGAAGGAGCCCTATTTACAGCCGATGTACTTATTGAAAATAATTATATCTCTAAAATTTCACTTTCAGGAATTAATACCAAATCGGATCAAATAATAGATGGTAGCGGTAAATATTTATTTCCTGGCTGCATAGACGATCAGGTACATTTTCGTGAACCGGGCTTAGTACATAAGGGAGAAATTTATACCGAAGCGAAAGCCGCAGTAGCTGGTGGTATAACATCCTATATGGAGATGCCTAACACCATACCCAACGTATTCACTCAAAAATTATTAGAAGAAAAATACCAACGAGCTACAGAAGTATCCTTAGCGAATTTTTCTTTTTTTATGGGAGCCTCTAACGAAAACATTGATGAGGTGCTTAAAACAAATCCTCAAAATGTTTGCGGAATAAAAGTATTTATGGGTTCATCAACAGGAAATATGTTGGTGGACAAACAAGAAGCGTTGGAAACTATATTTTCTAAATGTAAATTACTTATTGCAACACATTGTGAGGATGAGGCTATTATTAAAAACAACATGGCGCACTACAAGGAACTGTTTGGAGAGGATGTTCCCATTGAGTTCCACCCATTAATAAGAAGTGAAGAAGCGTGTTATAAATCAACTTCGCTAGCAGTAGAATTAGCAAAAAAATACAATACAAGGCTACATGTTTTACATATTTCTACGGCTAAAGAACTAAGTTTGTTCGACAATAAAACGCCGTTAAAACAAAAACGAATTACCGCAGAAGCCTGCATTCATCATCTTTGGTTTAGTGATGAAGACTATAAAACAAAAGGGGCATCAATAAAATGGAACCCGGCAGTAAAAACCAGTAATGATCGAAATTTAATATTGAAAGGCTTACTGGATAATAAAATAGACGTTATTGCAACAGACCATGCGCCGCATACCGAGGAGGAAAAAAAGCAATCTTATTTTAAAGCTCCCTCCGGCGGGCCACTTGTGCAGCACTCTCTAGTAGCGATGCTTGAATTGTACCACAAGGGAAAAATATCGCTAGAAAAAATAGCAGAAAAAATGTCACACGCGGTTGCTGATTGTTTCCAAATTAATAAAAGAGGATATATTCGCGAAGGATATTATGCTGATTTAGTACTGGTAGATTTAAATAACAGTTGGATTGTAGATAAATCTAATATATTGTATAAGTGCGGCTGGTCGCCTTTTGAGGGGTACACCTTTCATTCAAAAGTTACCCACACCATTATTAATGGGAATTTAGTATATGAAAATGGGGAATTTAATGAGCTAAAAAAGGGGATGCGCCTAACTTTTGACCGAGAAAAAATCTAATAAAGCCCCTAAGCTGTTATATCAAAAATAAATTCGAAACTTCATAAATTTCTATTCGCTAATTCTTAATACCTGATGTATTTATTACTAAAATCGCTTTTCCGAATATTTTATTTCATTTATTACAAGATTGCAATTAAGGGGATTGAAAATATTCCTAATAACAAGGCAATTATATTTGCACCAAATCATGTTAATGGTTTTATTGACCCTATTACTGTTGCTATTATTATACCAATGAAAGTAAGGTTTTTTGCACGCGGGGATGTGTTTAAAGGTCGCTTAGTAAAATGGGCGCTTAACAGCATAAACATTAGCCCTATGTACCGCATGCAGGAAGGATATAGCGAAGTGAAGAAAAACGATAAATCTTTTGAGGAGTGTCGTAATTTACTTGCCAATAATAAAGCTTTGCTTTTGTTTCCCGAAGCTATCTGTGTGCAACAAAAAAAGCTACAGCCATTAAAGAAAGGGTTGGCAAGGATTTTATTTCAAACGGAAGAGCTCTTTGATTTTAAAAAGGATGTTTTAGTTGTGCCGGTAGGTTTAAATTATTCCGACCCTAAAAATTTCGGGAGCAAACTGTTTGTCAATTTCGGCTCCGCTATTTCTATCAGTAATTTTGAAAAAGATTACAGGCAAGATAAAGTGCGCACCATTAATGATTTTACAAAACATCTCGAACAGGAGATGAAGAAATTAATTATAACGGTAAACAATACAGAAAATGAAGAATTGCTGCAGGGGATCATTGAAATATGTTTAGATCAATGGATGGATGAAAAAAATTACAAATTAAAAAATTTAGAAAAACAATTTATAGTGAGTAAGGAAATTGCAGAAATGATAAATTTTATAGCCTTTGAAAACCCAAATGCCATTGAGTCGCTAAAAAAATTAATTTTTCCATATATCAAAGATTTAGAAAACTTGAAATTACAGGATAACTTATTGCGTCCCGAAACAATAAATAAAATGAATCCCCAAAAACACTTTTTGGATTTTTTCATCACCTGCTTAGGAATGCCTATTTATATTATTGGCTTGGCAGTAAACTATCCCCCATATTATGTTAGTAAAAATTTCACAAACAAAAAAGTAAAAAAAGCAGAGTTTTTTGCATCCATCTATTTAAATATGTCGATGTTCTTGTGGCTACTTTATTATGTCATACAATTGTTTTTTGTTGCCTTTTTATTTCGTAGTACAATAGGTCTGGTATCATTTGCAATATTCACGCCTATCACAGGATTGTTTTTATTAAGGTTTCATTCTAAAATGATGCAAACATTTGGCGGATGGAGGCTTTTCCGCTTGGTACTTAAAGAAAAAAAGAAAATAGAACAATTGATAAAAGTACGGATGCAAATTATTATAGAAATAGACTTTGCGAAAGAAAAATACAGGCGGGGGATAAAAAACAAATTTTCGGAATAAAATTTATACTCCATTTTACTGATTCCAAATTATATTTATTTAATGGGTATTCGCATCTTTTAAAATACATTAAAATATTTACAACAAGGCTCTAATGCCTTCGAAAGCTACAAAATAAAAAACTTTGAATTGTGTTGAATGGTGTTTTGTGATTTTCTGTTATGCACTTTATTCTTTCGAATTTAGGCTCAAATCTTCTAGACATAGACAATTCGCTATACTGCTTTATTTCCAAGCCGCTACATTTTTCTGGCCCTGTTTCAGAAAAAGTGCCAAGTATTAAGTAACCATTAGGGCGTATCGCTTTTTCTGCAATAGATACGTAATTGTTTATTTTATTTTCGGATGTTAAAAAGTGAAAGGCCGCCCTATCGTGCCAGAAGTCGAATTGAACATTTGGAACAAACTCTGTTATATCACTAACTATCCAATTTACGTCTTGCGCCTTTGTCCCTAATCTTTTTTTTACACGATTAATAGCGTTCTCTGATATATCAAGAACAAATATGTTTTTGAATCCTTTTTCGACAAGGGTATCTACAAAATTACTGTCGCCTCCTCCAATATCAATGATATTAGCATCTAAAGGCAAATCGAACATTTCAAGAAAACTGATGGATGTTTTAGGGTAGGGCTGAAACCAACTTACTTCATTTTCTGCTTTTGTTGCAAACACTTTTTCCCAATGATTTTTATTTTTCATAAATTTAATTTTTAAAAAATATTATACCTATTGTAAAAAAAATAAAGGGTGCACCATAGCTAAAAAATTAAGCTATGAAAACGCTGGTTTAAAAATAAGGAAAGCTCTAATTTTATTTTTATTTATGATCCCCTATTTAATACTAAAATCGCTATCCATTTTTAAAAAACTATTTCTTATAATTACCTAGTACTTCATTATAAACCTTTATATACATAGGCAATATTTTGTCGATATGAAATTTTGTTGCCTGCTCGTATGCATTTGCTTTAAATTTATTTAAAACAATTTCGTCTTGTAAAATGCTAATTGCATTGTTAGCCATTTCTTCCACATCGCCTACATTACTCAAATAGCCAGAAAAGCCATTTTTATTTACTTCTGGCAAACCTCCTGAATTAGATGAAATAACAGGAACCCTCATTGCCATTGCCTCTAATGCTGCCAAACCAAAACTTTCGGTTTCAGAAGGCAATAAAAACAAATCTGCAACCGATAAAATTTGTTCCGGATTTACAATTTTCCCTAAGGATTTTATATCGCTACAAGTATCCAGTTCTCTACAAAGTTTTTCAATATTTCCCTTTTCGGGCCCATCTCCTATTAAAATTAATTTTGAAGGAATTTTTTTTCTTACTTTGTCAAATATCCTCAATACATCTTCCACACGTTTTACTTTACGGAAATTAGATACATGAATTAATAATTTTTCGCCATTGGGTGCAAAAGTTTTTCTTTGGCATTTTGTGCTTTCAAAATTAGCATCATTTAAATAAATAAAATTGGGGATAACGTTTATCTCTTTTTTAACTCCAGAAAAGTTTTTATAAGTATCTTGTTTTAAACTTTCCGAAACAGCCGTTACAGCATCACTTTGGTTTATTGCAAAAGTTATTACAGGTTCAAATGAGGGGTCTTTGCCTACTAAGGTAATATCGGTACCATGGAGTGTGGTAATAAATGGGATATTAATACCCTGCGATGCCAGTATTTGTTTGGCCATGAATGCTGCCGATGCGTGAGGAATAGCATAGTGAACATGCAACAAATCAAGTTTTTCATACTTTACAACATCTACTAGCTTACTAGACAAAACCAATTCATAAGGCTGGTATTCAAATAATGGGTAATCAGAAACGGATACTTCATGGTAGAATAAATTTCCTGATAAAAAATCTAAACGTACCGGTGGGCTATAGGAAATAAAATGTATTTGGTGTCCTTTTTCTGCCAGCGCTTTTCCAAGTTCGGTAGCCACAACACCACTGCCGCCAAATGTTGGATAACATACGATTCCTATTTTCATGGTATTTTAATTTTTATCCTTTTGGATTAAAATAATAAATTAATTAGTTTATATTTTTTATTATTTAACGGCATCATAAATAATTTCCTGAATTTTATTTCGGATACCCGATTTTGATAATTTATTTTCATCCGCATCAGGATAAACTCTATTAGATAGGAATATATATATTAATTGATTTTCAGGATCAGCCCAAGCCATGGTGCCAGTGAAACCAGAGTGCCCAAAACTTGCATTAGAAACACAATGACATACAGGGCTATCCTTTTTAGGATTTGTTTCTGGTTTGTCAAAGCCGACAGCTCTCCGGTTGTCCTTACAAAACTGACATTTAGTGCATTCCATTATTGTGGAAGAGTCTATGTATCGTTGCCCGGCATATTCTCCTTTGTTTAAAAATAATTGCATCATCACAGCTAAATCATTTGCGTTGGAAAATAAGCCAGCATGCCCACCAACTCCTCCTAACATGGCAGCCCCCTGGTCATGAACATCTCCATGTATTAATTGTTTACGAAATTTTTTATCCACTTCTGTTGGTATAATCCTCTCTAGGGTAAAACGATCCCGTGGCTTGTATCCCATTGTAGATAAGCCTAGCGGCAAGTAAAAATATTTTAATACATACCGCTCTAAAGGGACAAAAGTTTGTTTTTCAATAATTTTTTTTAAAAAATAATACCCAAGATCGCTGTAAAGATAACTACCCCTTTCTTTTATTGGCGATTCTATAATTTGTTTGTAAATAGAGTCTTCATAATTTTTATTTATAAATAAATTATCGGCAACGCGCTTAGAAAAAGTGTCATTTCTAATTTTATTATATATTATTGGTTTATACTCCCCATGTTCTATTGTTTTCATCCAAAAAGGAACCCAATCTCTCAGTCCAGCCTGGTGAGCAAGCATTTCTCGTATAATAATTCCTTCTTTATTTGTCCCAATTAATTCGGGCAAATAAGTTACTAAACGTTCATCTAAATTTATTTTTTTCTCATCCATCATCTTCATCACAGAAGCGGTGGTGGCAGCAATTTTAGTTATTGAAGCCAAATCATAAAGGTCATCATCTTTAACTTTTATTTTTTTGTCATATGTGTGGTACCCAAAAGATTTTTTGTAAATCACCTTTTCATTTTTAGCTACTAATATTTGGCAACCCGGATAAACCTTCTCATTTATACCCTTTACGGCAATGCTATCAATTAATGAAAATATTTTTGAATCGTAGCCCATTTCTTCTGGGATAGTATATTTAAAGCGTATTTTTTTTGTGTCTATGCCAGCTCCTGCGCTAAAATATGGGCTAGGAGATATTGGTAGCCTTCCCTTTGCGGCAATCCCACCAAATATTAATTGTGCTGAATAGCTCTCGCTGTAATCATTGTCTTCATAACTCATTATTAATCCATCAACAAATTGCAGGCTATCTATTTTTGCTAGTATGTATGGGTTTGCAGCTACATCCACAATTACTTTAGTTTGTTTCATCAAATACTTTAATAAAGCTATTACAGAAGGTGTTAAGCCAAAATTTTGATTCGGTTTATTATTTGTATTATTAAGATGAACTATTACTAAATTATAGTTTTTTAATATTTTTTTTATTGTGTCGAATGCCCCACTTTTAGCTTCTTTATCTATTCCGAAATGTTTTACTGTAGCGTAATTTGAAAGCGTTTGTTGAAATTTGTTCAACTCTTTATAACCTAATGATAAGGAAGCGATGCGCAAGGTATCTATGTTTTGGATTGGGATAATATTGTTTTTGTTTTTCAACAATGTTAGCGAGGCTTCCGTTAATTTCCGATTAATCAGTTCCGCCTTGCAGGTATTTAAATCGCTTCCCAAGTTTTTTATTTTGATGGGCTTATAATGATTTAAACCGGCCCATTGCTTCGCTAATAATATTTTCATGCATCGTTTATCAATTTCCTCTTGAGAAATTTCACAATTAAAAATTGCGGTCTTAATTTCCTTAATTGCTGTTGGCACATCTTCCGGAAACAATAACACATCATTGCCTGCTATCAATGCTTTTACATCTACTTCCCCTGGTTTGTAAAACTTACTAACCCCTTTCATATTTAAAGCATCGGTAAATACAAGCCCTTTAAAGCCAAGCGTATCTTTCAGTAAATTTGTAACTATTTTTTTGGAAAGCGTAGAGGCTTGATTTATTGTAGTGTCCAGCGCTTTAACATATAAATGCGCAACCATAACACTGCCTAAACCATTTGAAATAAGCTCCTTGAAAGGGTATAGCTCCAAAGTATCCAGCCTCTCTAACGATGAATTTACGGTTGGTAATGTTTTATGAGAATCGCTGTCGGTATCGCCGTGACCTGGAAAATGTTTTGCGTTTGCTAATACACCATTATCCTGCATCCCTTTCATATACATGATTGCTTTGCGTGTAACATTATATTTATTTTCGCCAAAAGATCGATTGCTAATTACAGGGTTAAGAGGATTGTTGTTTATATCTACCACCGGAGCAAAATTTATTTGCATGCCCAAACGTTTACACTGGCGGGCTATTTCGTAACCCATCTCATAAATTAAACTATCGTTTTGGATTGCACCCAATGTCATCTGCCTTGGAAATTTTGTGGTGCTATCCAAACGCATCGCCAAACCCCATTCAGCATCAATAGCTATAAACAATGGCACTTTAGAGCAATACTGAAAACAATTCGCCAATTTAGCTTGCCGCACCGGACCACCTTGAAAAAATATCAAGCCCCCAATTTTATAAATATCTACTAGTTTTTTTATTTCTTTTTCATGAGCTTTATCCTTGTTTGAATAAGCCGCCACCATAAATAACTGGGCAATACGTTCTTCTGGGTTTAATGTTTTAAATACTGAATCGGCCCATTTGGTATCCTTTAAATAAAATGGAGGATCCCCATTATTTATTTTAGGTGTAAAGCTTTCAAAAAAAATTACTAAAAGAGATAATATAAAAAATACAATTTTTTTCATTAAATAAATTGATTAAACCGGAATTAGCACACGAAGAATATAAAACAGTTTTTTGATAAAAATACTCATAATAAAAACCACTGTTTTATTATTAAAATTAAACTTTTCAACCTTGAAATGTTAATGAATATAATTTAGAAAACAGAAGGCTAGGGTTTAAAAAAAGGAAAGCACATTTATTATTTTAAAACGGCAAAAAGAGCACTTCAAAAATATTTTTTTTAAAAGAATATTGAAAAGCTTAAAAAGGAAGGTCTTTCATGTTTAACTCATACATGGCTTATAATAATTGCAGGAGTAATTCAAAATGACTAATAAATAGTCTCGTTTTGCGAATGCTCCTAATAATTTAAGAATTATTTTTTTACAAAAAATTTTTTTTTAAAACGATCTTTAAAAACTGATACCCATATTACTTTTCGAAAAACACATTTAGTCCTTAAAGATATAAGTTTTGCATATTTACGAATGATGCAATTAATTTTATTAATGAAAATATTTCTATCTAATGAGCAGAAATTTATTAAATAGTTGATAAATTATTTATGTGGAAATTATATTAGCCCTGCTGCTAAGGCAAGTGAAAGAATTATTAACATAAAAGTAACAGTTTTATGCAAAAAACTTATTGTTACTTTTCGTAATAATTTAAGGCCAATATATGCTCCAATAATTGCCGATAAGGTAGCGCAAGCAATCAAGGGGAGATTTACAGAAAGTTCTGTTTCATTAATTTTTTTTACATAAATGCTCAAACGGGTAATATCTACAAAGGTAGAAATGGCTACTGTCGTAGCTATAAACGCCTCCTTAGAAAGCCCCGAATTAATTAAGAAAAAACTCCTTAAAGCACCTTGAATACCAGAGAGTCCGCCAAAGAAACCGCTTAGTGCCCCACCAAAAAACAACTTGTCTTTTCCGAATTGTATTTTGCTTAGTTGCGGTATCAATTCAAAACAAGTAAAAATTAAAAGTAGGATAGAAATAATAAACTTTACAGGATGAACTTCAAAAGTTTTACCAAATAATTCGTAATCAAAAAGGGCTTGTATATTAGATATATTTATGAGCAGCCAAGAACCGAAAAATGCTCCAATAATGGAAGGGATACCAAAACGAATAAAAACAGATTTGTCAATATTTTTCCAAACTAAAATAAATTTAAAAATATTATTAAAAAAATGTACCAGCCCTGTTAAACATATTGCCAGCTCTACAGGAAAAAAAATCATAAATACAGGGGTAAGCAAGGTGCCTAAACCAAAACCAGAAAAAAATGTAAGGATGGCCAAAAAAAATGCGGCTACCGATATTATAATTATCTCCATTTATAAAAAAAATATTGAAAGTATTGATTTATAATAATATTAAAAAGGTAAATTTATTTTTAACTTAATTTTATAAATTCGAAATTAATTAATTTAAGAAAATTCCAATGAACTCTTATTTTTATGACGAACAGGAAACTGAAATACTTTGATTTATAGATGTACTAGGCTTCGAATAGGTATCGTATGCAGCATGTTCTTCGAATGGGGAATAAAAAACTTTTAACCATTCATTTAATTTTTGCTTCCCTCCTTTTTCTATGTCTTCTATAACTTCTTGTGCGATATAGTTTCTTAAAACATATTTTGGATTTATTTTTTTCATTTCCATTGAACGCTTATGGTTATCGCTCAGCTCTCTTTCCAATCTTTGGTCATATAATAAGAACCAAGAGAGTAGCTGTTCTGATTTCGCGTAATAGCCCCAAAAATCAGAGATGGTATCAAGCTGTTTAATTTTATAATTACTTAGCTGTCTAAAAAAATAAGTGTAATCTATTGAATGGGAAGAAAGAATTTGCAAAAGAGAACCAAACAAAGCATCGTCTGCCGACTCTAATTTATAAAGTCCGATTTTACTATTACAAAGTTTTTTATAATGGGCATGAAACAATTCTGAAAACGATAACAATAATTTATTCAAATTTTCTCTGGGAACATGCTTGCTAAAGCATACAAGCAGTTTTTCCAAATTCCATGCAGCAGCGTGCGGTTGGTTTTCGTATGAATACCTGCCACTATCATCCGAATGGTTGCATACATGAGACAAAGAGGTGTCTTCCATAAAACCAAAAGGGCCATAATCAATTGTAATACCCAAAATCGACATGTTATCTGTATTCATTACTCCATGACAAAATCCTACGCTTTGCCAATAAGCTATAAGAAAAGCCGTTTTTTCAACAATTTGTTCAAGCATTTCGTAAATTGAAACACCTCCAAAAAAGCCGTGTCTGGTATATTCTATCAATTCATTTAAAACACTTGGCCGATTATAATGATAACACATTTCAAAATGTCCAAAACGTATATTGGACGGAAAAACTCTAGCAATAATTGCAGCGCGTTCAACGGTTTCTCTATAAACTTTATCTTCGCCTATTATTAAAGCCAAAACTCTGGATGAAGGAATTCCTAAGCCGTACATTGCTTCCGAACAAAGGTATTCCCTAACTGACGAACGAATTACGGCCTTGCCGTCCCCCATTCTGGAAAAAGGTGTTATGCCTGAGCCCTTAGTTTGAATTTCAAGCCTCCCTTTAGTGGATGTTAAAATTTCTCCCAAGGAGATTGCTCTGCCATCACCTAGCTGACCAGCAAAAACGCCAAATTGATGACCTGCATACCTAGTAGAAATTCTTTGATCCCCTATCAGCTTGAGTTCTCCATTTAACCATTTTAGTATATCAGCATCAGTAAATGACAGAAGGCCTAATTCTTTTTTTAACTCCGTTATATGTACAAGATTGGGGTGCTTTAAAGGAGTAGGTTCAACAATTTCATAAAGAAATTCGGGGAGTTTTTGAAAGGAGTTGTCAAAATTAACAATATCCATATTTAGTATTTATTTTATTTGTAAATAATAATATCATTTGAATGATTAAATATTTTATTCGAGGCCATAAAATTCTTTGTGTTATCTCTAAAAGAATAATCGGCAATCATTTGACTATATATATATTAGAACATCGTTCAAAAAAACGGAAGCTATTAGATAATTTGATGAAGCAAAAACATAGTATGTTAGTTAAAAATTAACGCAGTAATGTTTTTGTTGTTAAATGAATTATTATCTAATTAAGTTGATTATTCCATGATAGCTGTGATCTTCATTTTTAAAATCTTTAATTATAATAGAATAAACATATACATCTTGCATCAATGGTTCGCCACCCTTAATTGCCTTACCATCCCAAGGTTGATTAATGTCGTTGGTTTTAAAAATCAATTTCCCCCATCTATCAAAAATATCCATTTGATACTCTTTAATAAATAATCCTTCACCAGAAAATGTTTCATTTTTATCGTCCCCATTTGGCGAAAAGCTATTTGGAATATAAAAAACAAAATCAGGTTCAATAATTACAGTTTGAAAAGATGTATCTAAACATCCAAATTTATTTGTCACCAACAGGGTAATTGTGTAAACGCCAGTGTCTAGATATCCATGTGGTGGCGGGCTATAAAAAAGAGAAGAGTCTAAGCTAAAAATAAAAGGAGGCGAGTTATCACCAAAGTTCCAATTCCAAAAATCTGTACCGATAGAAAAATCTGTTGTTGATATTTCTGAATTTACAATGGAGGTTTTATTTGGCACCGCCAAAAAATTTGCTTCTGGATTAGGGTAAACAGTTATAAAGGCAGGCTTTAAAAGACTTGCTACGCAGCCACTATCAGAGGTTGTTGTTAATGTAATGTCGAATTTTATTGGGGCGAAAACCGAATCGTTTGTATAACAATGTAAGGGGGTTTCAGAGCTCGTGCCATCGCCAAAGTTCCATTGAAAGGTAGCGTTGTTGCCCGATAGTATTGTTGATAAATCTTCGAAAACTACGCAAAACTCTTCGCAGCCTAGTGAATCATCGACAGTGAAATCTACCAATGGATTAGGATTCACTGTCACAATTTTGCTAATGGAATCGGAGCACCCAAAACTGGAAAAAACTACTAACTTGGTATTGTATGAGCCCGCAATTGTATATAAGTGTGTTGTATTTTGATTGTTATTTATAATGTTAGATGTATCTCCAAAAGTCCACTCCCAGCTAGCGATGGGCCAGTTATAATCAAGGGAGAGATCGTTAAAGCTCATGCTTTCGTTTAAACACACATTGGAAAAACCAAAATTAACAATAGGAAGAGGGTAAACAGTAACTAACAAGGTATCGGTAGAGGAACAGCCTAGTGATGTTGTAGTAACAAAATAAGGCGATATGAGAGGCGTTGGAATAGGATTTGCTAATGAAACAATGGGATTAACTGTATTTGGATTATTTAAGCCTAAAGTGGGGGACCAGGAATACGAATATCCTAAAATTGCTATAGAGCCAATACCCACAGAATCGCCAGAGCAAACTGCAACATTTGGCCCGGCATTAGAAAGAGGTGTCGGTTTAATAACTATCGTGTCAAATACTGTTGTGGAATTACACGTGTTTTCGGAAACAGAAAGTGAAACAACTTTTATTCCAGAATTTAACCAATTTAAATTATGTGGTCCTTGGCCAATACCTGGAGAGGCTGCGCCGCCATCAAAATCCCAAAAATAATTAGCCCCAGCAGTTGCATTTCCTGTATAACTAATCGCAGTAATTTCTTGAACGCATGCACTATCGACCAATGTAAAGCTAGATGTTGGAATTTGAGCAACAACAATATTTATGGTGTCTTCGCTGGTACATCCAGATGCAGTTAATTCAGTGGTAACATAATATGTATGTAAGGAGGGTACAACATTTGAATTGCTGAGTGTTAGGCCTGGGTTTGAAACAGTAGTACTACTCAATCCTAGCGCTGGCGACCAACTATAGGTATAATCAATATTATTTGCTGCGCCTATTATGGCTGTATACCCTGAGCAGGTTATTGTATCTGCCCCTGCATTGGAAATTGGGCCGGGATTAATTGTAACAACAACTGTATCTGTTGCGGTACATGAAGCAAAACTTGTTGTAATATAATAGGTAATATTTATTGGATTGGCTGTGAAATTTGTTACCGTTACTGAGGGGTTTGCAACAGTTGCGCTGCTTAAGTTCGACGCTGGTGACCATACATAAGAAAATCCTGCAGTGGGGTTAGCTCCAAGAACGCCTGTTTCGGCAGAGCATAACGAAATGTCTGCCCCTGCATTTGCGTCAGGCGGGTTAACCGTAGTTACCATGTTTGTTGCTGATGAGATGCAGCCGTTTTCAATAACCGTTAATGTAACAGTTTTTGTTCCCGAAACTGGCCAAGATACTGAATATGGCCCCTGCCCACTTCCCGACAATACAGTGCCGCCATTAAAATCCCAGACATAGGTGCCTGCAAGGGAAGCGTTTCCTGTATATGTAATTAAAAGAGCTTCGGAAACACAAACAGGGCCTGTTGCAGAAAATACAGACGTGGGTAATGGAAAAACCGTTACCTCTACGGTATCTTTACAAACGTGCCCTCCCGCAGTTACCGTTAAAATGAATTCACTAACAATGTTACTTGAGCCGGAATTACTTATTAATACTATTGGATCAGACAGGCTATTACTGCTAAGTCCAGTAGAGGGTGTCCACGAATAAATATGATCAGAAAGAGAATCATCACCAATTGTGATGCTGCTTCCCGAACAGTAGCTTATATCATTTCCTGCATTAGCAACTATTGCAAACTTCTCAATACCCAAAGTAATCGTTTCACAAATGTATGTATTTACAGAGGACGTTCCTGCTTCAGCATCGCTTGCGCTACATTGAGGACCTGACCCTGGAGTGCCCTTACTAACATTTATCGCTCCAGAAAAACTATTTGACTCACAATAAATTAACTTAACCCTGCCGCCACCGCCACCAGCACCGCCTTCTTTATTGTCGCTTGCTTGTCCATCACCACCTTGAGCCTTCAATGAACCATTTCCTATTATTTCCTTGCCATAAATAAGGATTCCTCCACCAGATCCCCCTCCAGCAGCTTCTTCATCGCAAGTCCCTCCTGCATCAGCACCATTAACACTTATATTCCCCGATATATTTATAAAAGATGCTTTAAATTTTACAGCACCTCCCCCAGCCGCTAAAGGACCGCAATCTGAACCGCCACCACCCGAGCCCATATCTATGTCAATGCCATTCAATGTGCCATTAACTGGGCCACTAACTGGGCCGGGGCATTTCCCTGATCCGCCTTTACCTCCATAACCTCCTCCGCCACCACCATCACTACCACCTCCGTCGCCACCGCCTCCTGGCCCAGCTCCTGGCCCATAGCCTCTGCCGTTTCCATTAATAGTTCCTGCAAAGATTATTTTACGTGCGTTAAAAGACAGAATCTGACCAGCCCCAACACTAATATTACTTCCACCTTGTATGTCTATCCAATCATAATTTTGATTTCCTGATAAAGTTACTGCCCCTGTTACTGTTAATATATTGGGAAATACGCAAGAAAAGCTACTAGCGTCTAAAGCAGCAGGATTCCCGTAGAACATAAAAAATGTTTTTATGGAATTTGCGGCAAGTGTGGGGAGCATAACCCAAATTTTGGTGCTGCTAGTATTTATACCGCTTTCGATCCAGTAACAAAGGCTGGTGGCGCAATCATCGTCAACAAAACGAATATCCTTGCCTGTTATATCCATCTTCCCTTGCGAAATAGGGGTTTGGGTATCAACAGTAATTAGTTCCTGAAAATTATTATTGCTTGTTGAAATAGGTGTATTATCAATAGTAACCTCTTTTACATAAATCCATCCTGGCTTTTCACAGCTGCCGCATTGTGCAAAACCATAGGCTATATTTAAAAATGAAAAAACAACAACAACAAGTAGTTTTCCTCGACTAAAAACTTTTTTTTCCATACTTTAAATCCCCAACAAATTAGTTGGTCTTAATTATAAAATTTTATTAAAAATATATTTTAAAAACAGGGTGGTACTAATTTTTTACAAACTTATTTAATCAGTCAATTTCTAATAATGGAATGTATTATAAAAATAAATTTTCACTTTTTTTGTATAAAAAAAGGAGTTTTTATACTTCTAAATATTCACAAAACTTATTTAACCAAACTTACAAAGTTAATAATAAAATTCGGAAATAAAAACTAAAGTATAGAAAAACAAGCGATTACATTAATAAAAAAAGACTTCGGCTTAGCTAAAACTATTTTCTATTTAGCCCTTTAGCCTATCTCGTAACACTTGGCAAACAAATATTCTGTTGTTTAAAAAACATTACTATTAAAAACAGTACTTTTAGCTTGTTATTAATTTTTAAGCCACAAGCGAATAAGCCAATACAAGATTTTTTTGTTTGCTTTTTATTAATAACTAGCTCCTAAAAGCTCTCAAACCCAAGTTTTAATATGCATAAAACCATAAAAGCACATTTCGCATTATTAATTGTAAATATTATTTATGGCCTTAACTATTCTATTGCCAAAGAAGTAATGCCGGAATATGTTATGCCTTTTGCTTTTGTATTAATGCGCGTTGGGGGCGCCTTAATTCTATTTTGGATTGCAAGCGCCTTTTTTATTAAAGAAAAAATTGACAGAAAGGATTTCCCCCGCATTGCGCTATTGGCTTTCTTTGGCGTTGCTGTAAATCAGCTCCTTTTTTTAAAAGGCTTGAGCCTAACTTCTCCAATTAACGCATCCATTATTATGCTGTCCAACCCAATAATTGTTTTGATAGCATCGGCCTTAGTTTTAAAAGAAAAAATTTCAAACATTAAAATTACGGGGGTGCTTTTTGGCCTAACAGGCGCATTTTTACTTTTATTTTTTAATAAGTCCTTTTCGATTGGTTCGGCAACAGCTATAGGGGATATAATGATTTTAATAAATTCTATGAGTTGGGCAATTTTTATTATTATGTTAAATCCCTTGATAAAAAAATACAATGCATTTACAATTGTAAAATGGGTGTTTTTGTTCGGATTTATTTATGTGTTGCCATTTGGATATTCGGAATTTAAACAAATAAACTGGCATTCAATACCCCCTAATATTTACTGGGGGATAGCATTTGTAGTAGTAGCCACTACATTTATAGCCTATTTTTTAAACACCTACGCTTTAAGAGAGCTTAAGCCTGAGGTGGTAAGCATCTATATATACTTCCAGCCTTTTATAGCTGCGCTTGTAGCTATATACTATTTTAATAATGACGAATTTGATACCAGAAAGCTTATTTCGGGAATCCTTATCATTGTTGGCATTTATTTGGTAAGTATGCGATTAAAAAAAACTTAGTAGCATGTTTTTAATAAAGATAATATTCGTATATTTGCATTGCATTTCTTTTACGACAGAAATTCAAAATGGTTGCGTAGCTCAATTGAATAGAGCGTCTGACTACGGATCAGAAGGCTAGGGGTTTGAATCCCTTCGCGACCACTAAATAAAAGTCAAAACCATTGTAAATCAAGTATTTGCAATGGTTTTTTTCTTTTGGGGGTAAACATAGGGTAAACAATTAAAAAACTCCGTTTCCCCCAACCTAAAGTAATGTTCCTAAATTTGCCATCTGAACAAATAAAAAATAATTTTCTTCCGCTGTGAAAGGTTTTTGCCACGACCGATTTCCATTGCGAACTGAAATGATGAAACTGGCTGTAAACGGCCATATAGCCTATTTGATATTAGGCACCAGGTCTTTCTATGAAGGTGTCCGTTGTAAAGTTAGTAGAAATGAGTGTCGGAAAAGCGGAGGAAGAAAATTTTGTTTTTTTTAGGGAGGCCAATAATATTTTTATGATTTACTAATTTTTGTTTATTCACCACATACACATTGACGGCTCACAAAACTGTCTAAATGCTTAACAGTCCAATAATAGTCCAGCGGTCTAAACCCACAATGTTGTCCACAAGCACAAAACTTTTGTTACTCACAAAACTGTCCAAAAGGCTAACAGTTTGACAGTCCAATCTCTATTTACTTATTTTTTGTAAAGTTTATTTATCAAAAGAATTTTATCTACGTTTTCGTAATAGGTTCGTGGGCTTTCAACAAATGATTCTGTTACATAAATAGTATCGCATACATTATAAATTAAAATAAAAAGATATGAAAGAATATAAGTTAATGGGAAGAATATAAAATAATCTTGGAGATGAAATCCTCTCTCAAACCAGGTTGCAATGGTAGCTAAAAACAATAATATTGCAATTTTAGAATCCTTATTATGAGCTCTATTCTTTGCAACCTCCCAAAGAATTATTCCAATTAAGAGCCACCAATTGGAATAAACAAAAGAAAAAAACATTATTAAAATCGGGGGCAACCAAACACAAATCATATGAATTGTAAATATTGTAATTTTTCTTTTTATTAAACACAATTTGTATGCATCAATGTCCTTTATACTGAACTGAATCTTTATAAGTTTTTTTTTCACGCCTTCTACAAACAATTCGTGTGAAATGTCATTACTCACATAAGGCACATTGCTTATGTCTTGCTCATTGTAATTTGTTTCAGTATTCTCCATAATTCAATATGCTGTTGGTTTGCTTTGTCAAAGTTTGTCATAATGTATTCTGATGTCAATTACAATTGAATAGTTAATAATATTACTATGCTGTCCTTTCCCCTTATTGCCACCAACGGCAGTTTGTCTAAAAACTATCCACTACACAACGGTCGGTGCTTTAATGTTCCACAGCGGTCGGTGCGTTATGGTCAATGGTTCTGATGCCCGACCAATGATTTGTATAAATTGTCTGCGTGAATAAAATCCTCTTTTGCTGCCCAATAGAATTTATTCTCTAACGTGTTAGTATCTTCGTACTTAGTAATGTTAACTATACCTTTAGCAAAAAGTAATTCGTGTTGCTTTTTCGTACCTAAGAATAAAGGATTTTCTATTTTCTCATTAATTAGTTTAAGCGCCTATGTCAGTTCATTTCTTTTTATTAATTCTTTTATCTTTTCCATTTGTTCTTTTCTAAAAGATATAAAAAAATTAACAGATTGCCAAATTTATTTTAAGTTTAATAAATTATATAAATTTTCTGCATTTTTCGTTCTGATTCTCTTTCGTTAGTTCTCGGATTAGCGTAAAAAGCTCAGTGAAAGTGCTAAGAGGCATTCCTAGCTTATCGAATTTAATTTCGAATATGTAGAATGACTTTCTGAATATAATTTCAACTGGAACGTCTAAAACATCCCCTTCCTTCTTTACTTTCAAGTTTATATCCACATCATCAAACTTAATTGTTGTTCGTCTATTAAAAATCAACAAATAGTTAGTTTTAAATAAGATACTTCTTTTGGAGGGGTCAATTTCAAAAAGAGTTAATCTTTTGAATAGATACACTGATATTGCCACATATGTACTAAAAATACACGCGAGTATGTAATTTGATGGGGCATAATAAATATTTAATTTATTTAGTATAAACAACACTAAAGAAAGTAGGGCTGAAAAAAATACTGCAATAGATATAGTCAATATAACAATGTTCATAAAATTTCGATTGTCTAAAATATAAACTCGACTTTCTTTAGTCCAGGATTTATCTAACTCAACATTTGAAGACACTAATTCTGGGTTTAGTAGTTTTTGATGTTCGTCTAATAATTCTTGAACTTTCCTCTTATAAATATCCTGTGAAATCAGGTCATTGTTTAATAGGTTTAACAGGTCGTTTTTAGCTGTTTCATATTTAGCCGATGATTTAGCTGTCTCAATAGATAGGCTCAATTGGGTGTTGAGGGAAGTGATAATTTCTGCCCCTTCTGATGAACTCAACGTGCCGTTTCTAATAGAGTCGTTTACAATTGTAATTTTTTTAACAATAATTTCTTTATATTCATCTGAGGTATTAACATTGTTATCATTCGTATTTGGTTTGTAATGCCGAATATCCAAATTGATTGCGGTATTTCTATTTAAATTACTGGGTTGTATTGCTTGCGGTTCCTTTTTTTGCCAGATATAATATATTATTCCTAAAGTTGGAAATAAAATTAAACTATTGCCCAACCAAGCTATGCCGATGCTATGTCCTAAATACGTACCAACTAACGTCTTGAGTGAAACACCTAAAATAAGTGCTATTAAGGAATAGCCAATTTTCAGAAGAATTATTTTTAGTTTGTCTTTTGTTGTTGTTGTCATAAACTTGCCACTAACGGACGATGCGCTGGTGCAGTGCAGCATTAACCCACTTATGTTTTTTAATTGCACTAATGTACTGAATTAAATTCAATGTGTTGAAAAAGCACTGAACCGCTGCATTGCTCCAGCGCAGGGTTATGGGTTAGTAAATGTGTGTTGGGGAATAGTAACAGGGTCTGCTTGATAAGCGTTGCTGTGCGGTGTAGCGGGTTTGCTGTGCCCGGTGGCGCGGAGTATTCCAAAGTTCTTTCAAGGCACAAATGTAAAATAACCCTCCAATCTGCTGTGCTGGCACCAATGTTCATAAGTGCGTGGGATGTTGGCCTGTGTGTCTGCAACAGCAAACTGAAGTTGAGCGGAAAAATTTATTACCCATAACGTGTTTATACCCCTGATTTTGTCAGGCCTGTTATTTCACAATTAATATAAACACCATTTTTACTGAAAAACACATAAGCATCTTTATCCTTTATTTTTCTTCTTGCTGAAAAATCCTTACCTAAATCCTTTCGTGTCGCACCTACATCTATTTTTACACCTTTAACTTCAAAATCCTTACCCTCCTTATGAACCCCTTTTATTGACACTTTTTTAACTTTTTCAACATAGTGCTTATAAATAAACTCACCAAAAGCCCCAAGTCTAGCAGAAGTAAAATTTCTTATTTCATTTTTTATTTTCATACAGTTTGAAAATTTATTTTTTTTACAACATTTTTATAAAGAAATCAAGCATTTGGTGCTCAGTTTCAGAGGGGTTGGGACAAGGGATGGTGGAACTCATTTTTGTTCGATAATTGTTATTGTAATCATACCCGCCATAAATATTGGGTGAAGATAATGAAATTGTAGTACCATTATTGTTTTGTAATCAGAACCACCATAGATTGTTCAAATAGATTTCATTTTATTGCTTAAATGTTTAATATAATTCCATTTTGCTTTTACCGCTGGATGGTTAAATTTTTTTGGTAGCTGTCCAGAATACTCTAAAAAATACATAAAAGTTTCCGCAAAATCTTCCATCGCATTTGTAGCTGCATACTCTGAAATAAATAAATTACTATCATATATCCATTTAGTTTTTAAATCATCATGAAATGTTCCAAATGAATTTCTAAATTCTTTAGACTTGATTAATCTTTTATGAGTGAAAGCAAATGCATGAGCATACTCGTGACGTAAAATATCTTTTAATGAAACGTATGGGTTGCAAAATAATTCTACAAATTTAGACATACTCATACAAGGTATTATAATTTCTCCTTCATTATAAAAGTTTTGGAATCCGTAGGCTGAACTATATGGTATCCAAATTACATCAATTTTACTTAATTTGTAATCAAAAAAATAATGTTCAATTAATTCATCCTGAACAACATCTAATGCATGTTTTAATTGATTATATGAGTACATTATTTTATCAATTTAGACTTTATTAATTACTGTGTTCTTCTAATCAGTGCAACACTAACCTGCCTTGTAAAAATACTTATGTTTTTGTTAAAAAATAAAACATTATAAATGGGTCTATTATTTATTTCATTTTTAACTCTTTCAATCTGTTTAATCTGTCAGTTATTTTTTGTCGCTCTTTCTGCTCCAATCTTTTTTTCTTTTTTTTTGAATAAAAAAGCTTTAATGCCCTCTGCAGTATAGTTTTAGCGTATATAATGATGATTTCATATTTGAGTTTCATATCTTATTTATTGATGTAAAAACATTTATTATGAAGCCAATTCTTCTATTAGCTTTACAGCGGATGAGGCCTGGTTTCCAATATGTTTTGAAATTTCAAAATTATAAAATTACAAGTGGCAAAAACCAAATAAAAAATAATTTTCTTCCGCTGTGAAAGGTTTTTGCCACGCCCGATTTTCATTGCGGACTCAAATGATGAAAGTGGCTATTAACGGCCATATTGCTTAGGTGATGTTAATGGCCAGTGCATTCTTTACGTCTCTCACTTGTCTCACCTATCTCACATACAGAATTAGCTTCTCAATCAGCACTCATAGGTTTCAACTATATTCGGCTAAGGTATAAAAATCTCAGTCTTATTAAGCATCTTACTTTTTGTCTTGAAACAAAAAGTAACAAAAAATTCAAGAAAAGGTCATCGGCTCACACACAGGCCGACACAGCCCCCGCTACCTTTTCAGGCTCACGCACCTTTCCGATTGTAATTTTCGTAAATTTCAAAATTAGGAAATGTCAATTATTATTGGGAACTTTCAAAACTTAATTGACAGTCGTTAAATATGAAGAAAACGTCTTTCCCTCCAGTCTTTTGAGTTTTGAAAGGTATTCAATAAACATTCCTGTTTTTTTTATTTTTTATTTTCATTTTCTGCATTGCCCGATCCGCTGTTTTCTTAGGAACGAAAATTGATGTCCTGAATTCGATTGATTTCAGGTCGATACGATCTCGTTTCATCACTTTCGCTTCTGCATTGCCCGGTCCGCTGTTTTCTTAAAAACCCATAGGGCATGGCATATTCCTTATTCCAAAACGTCTTTCGAATTATTAAAAAAATTATTCCCTGATGTAGAGTATCCGAAAAAAGTTGAGGTTTTTTTAAAACACCATTAAAGCTTTTTAAAACATCGTAATCATTCTGTTTACAATATTTTTTAACTTATTTTCAATACAAACTAGTATGAAAAAAATTAACCCTTAAATAAAATGAAAAAAATATTATTAATTTGTTTTTTATCCTCCATTACCCTATCCTCTTTTAGTCAGCTTTTTATGTCAAAAGAGAAAAAAGCTATATTAAGCGAAGTAAATCAACATATTAAAAGTTTAGTTAGCACAGCATCTTATAAAAAAAAGGCAACGGAAGTGTACAATGCAATGTACGTTGGCGCCACCAAAGAGTACAATCAAATTGTTAGAGATTCTGAAAAAAAGGGATATATAGAGGCGAAACAAGAAAGTGATTTATATAAAGAATATGCAACTTTTGAATTAAGAGGCGATGAGCCACCTTACAAAGTTTCATTTCAGGTAAGAATTGACCGAAGAACAAAAGACGCCACAACTGGAGTCTATTCTGCTTGGGCTGCAGGTGTTATATCTGATTCGTATTACACTAAGCTGCAAAAGGAAGTTTACGAGCTACTTAATGGTAAGTTAGAGCTACCGAAAGATCTGCTGGATAAAATAGAGAAATTTAATAGTAAGGAAATAAAAGACAGAAAAAAGATTTTAAAAGGTATAGATTACTAAGATTCTGCATGAGTAGGGAGTGAGTTAATTTTTTAAATTAACGAAGTAATATCAATCACATCCAGATATTTATTTAAAATTTCACCTTTCCGGAATGGTTTAATATCAAATATCGCATTATTGGGATTGCCCAGAGATTGTCTGCTCTGTCATTAATAGGTAATTGGCTGTATTCGTATAATTCCATTAGTAAATGATATTGTTAACTTTATTATTGAAACTGAATTGGAACAGTTCAAACAGGACTTTGATGTTAAACTAATTCCACTATCACAAGACATAAGTTCACTTGCGATTGAATGGCTTTGCTATTAATGCAAGGGAAATATTTCGTTGGAAAACAAGAATGCAATCGTAAATTATGTAGATTATACCATATTTTTTAGCAGTGCCAATTACTCCAATTGCTTCGGAGGTTTTTTAATTGCCATGCTTGCGGCAACGTAGAATGTATGTATTTAATTCATCCGCACTTGAACTAAAGCTAAATACATTATTAACTTTAAAATAGTTCTGCGCTTCACTGCAATGCTCATAAGCATATTTTGCAAATTCAAGTTTTGATTTTTCAAATCCAAATTCTTTACAGATACTAGATATTTGATTAGTGCTTAGGCAGTTACTTCCAGCAATTTGCTTAGCAGTTGACAATCTGGTATCATCAAAACCTTGTTTTTTAATCGTCGCTAAAGCACTTGTAAAATCACCTGCCATCATTTCAGCACATCCAATATTTGCGGAAGACGTATTATACATCGGACTAATTGAAGAGGAGGAGGAAGATGTGGTGGTAGTAGTTGTTTGCGTTGTTCCATTTACAAGAATTGGGTCATTAATATTAATATTCATATTAATTCCTCCTGCATTAACACTGATTCCTTTGTTGTTCGGATCATTAGTTCCAAGGCCTGTAGAGGTAGTAGTTGTGGTTGTCTGCGTTACAGTAGTTCCATTTGTAGTAGTTGGAGCAATTGCAATTACTTGAAAAGGTTCACCGTAATGTTGAACATATACATTTGTAGGCGGAGAATAGTTTTCTTGAACAGGCACCATCGAAAAAAACCTTAAAGACACTTTATCGTTGTTTTTATCTCTCTTTATTTTGTAAGTTACATCCTGCATTACGCCATCTGCATCCGTCAAACCAAGGTGTCTTTTTTCAATATCGGCTGTAACTTTATCTTCGAAAATAATTTTCGCACTGTAGTATGCCTGAGGAAGGTCTTCTACTCTTAATTTAGTTTGTGCTACATTATTTTGTTGTTCCCCATTTAGATATAGGAAAAATTTATCCCCATTATCAGAGAAAATAGTAAGATTAGCAACCGGTTGTTGAGCAATGGCTATAATAGCACTAAAAAAAAGTATAAGTGAAAATGAACTTTTTGTTTTCATAAGAAATAGTATATGTAAAATTATAAATAGTTATAAGCAGTAAGCTACCTATTTGGTGAATTTAATGATTATTTTATTCCCTTCAATTTAAAAGTACATATTAATTTATTATTAAAAATAAAAAAATTGATATTACAAAAAGAAATGATGGAATATAGTAAAGTTTAAATAGCTCTAAAAATTACAACTCACTGTGCGACATTTCCATTGAATATGAAATATTTAGATGATTTTTATTCAAAAAATTAAAATTTTTTATATAATTTTACGTTTAAAAATTTGCAGTAATCCAATTACGTTAAAATGAACCATTACCTTAAAAAATATTTTTTAATTATATTTTGTCTTTTTGTTGCATTTTTTCAGCCATTTGCTTTTACAAGTGCGCATGCCCAATCTATTGGGGGTATAACATCTGGCTCAGCAATATATTGCGCTTCTTTTAATTCGGGATTCGTCAATTTAGATTTTGGCACTTATAATGGCAGCATCATTAGGTGGGAATCCTCTGTAGATGGTGGAAATACTTGGGCCCCCTTGTTTAATATCACAGCATCTCAATCCTATGATCAACTTATTCAGTCTACTTGTTTTAGGGCAATTGTTAAAGATGGCGTCTTCCCCGATTCCGCCTCCACTATATCTTGTATCAATATTTATCCAACAAGTGATGGAGGAAAAATTACAGGTGATGGTAAGTTTTGTATTGTGCCAGGGACGGGAGACGGCACGCTTACTTTAACCGACTATGTTGCCGATACAGTTTATTGGCAATACTCAACGGATGCAGGAATATCATGGACCTCCCTCCCCGATACAACTACAACATTAAACTATACAAACACTACCCAAAATACTCTCTATTGGGCAATTGTAAGAAATGGTCCATCCCAATGTTTAACCGACACTTCGCTTCAAGCCTCTTTTTCCTATGATTCAATAACTGTAGCAGGCGTTTTGGCTAGCAGCGACACGGTATGCCCCCTAATAAATGGAAATACAATTAATTTAACAGCTAATGTTGGAGGGGTGTTGGATTGGCTAACATCTATAGACAATGGCCTTTCTTGGCTTCCCGTTACAGATACTTCTACCTCCCTTACATACAGCGGCTTGCTTTCAACTACCTGGTATAAAACAATTATAAAAAATGGGGCTTGCAATGCCGATACTACCCAACACGTTGCCATTACAATAGTTCCAAATCCCATAAGTGCTGGTAATGATACGGCTATCTTATTAGGCGAATCAATAGTATTAAGCGGAGTAGGCAATGGCACAGCTTTCTGGACTCCACCTACAGGCTTGGACAGCACTAATATTTTTAAACCCACAGCAACACCTGCCACAGATAGCGTTTATTACGTTCTTACTTTAACCGATAACCACTCCTGCATTAGCATAGACAGTGTTTTAATAACCACTTATGTATTAGAATTTAATAACGAAATAACTAGCCTATTTACTCCTAATGGAGATGGGGTAAATGATACTTGGCACATAAAAGATATTGAAAACTACCCCGATAGTGAAGTTTTTATTTATAATATTTACGGCCATTTGTTATATACAAAAAAGGGGTATACAAATGATTGGCAAGGAACTTTTAACGGGTCAAAACTTCCCGATGGCACCTATTATTATGTTCTTAGGTTTGATGAAGACGATGTCGTAAAAAAGGGATCCTTAGATATTTTAAGTAACAAATAATTTTAATTGCTTAAAAAAAATCAAGATTAAAGAGGCGTAATATTTATTTGGAACATATACGCCAGAGTTAAAAAGTATAGCCTTCGTGCGTATTTTTTACCACACATTTGTATTTATAGAAATGAAAAAAATATTTTCAGTTTTGAGCGTATTTTCAATGTTGTTTTTCTTCGGGAGGATAGACATTGCCTATTCTCAACAAATAGGGCTCTTCAGTCATTATTTTTACAAACCTTTGTTTTATAATCCCGCCTTTACCGGATATAAAGATGAAACCGATGCCATGTTAATCAGCCGGTCGCAATGGGCTGAATTTAAGAACCCTCCTCAACTCACAGTATTTACGATAGATGGAAATTTATTTAAAAAAAAAGTTTGTTTAGGGCTGGGTTTCAGTAGCGACAGAAAAGGAATTACAAATAGGATATCAGGCACTTTATATTATGCATACCGCTTAATTTTAAATGACGACACACGTATTTTATTTGGTTTATCATTTGGAGTTTTAGACCATACAATCGACTTTTCAAAGGCCCAAGCAGAAAGCTCGATAGACCCTACTTTGTTTAATTACTCTTTGCATAAAACATCCTTTGACGGAAGCGCAGGAATAGCCTTTATTTCGAAAGGACTAGAATTGGGTTTGTCTGTCCCACAAATTTTGGGGAACAAATTAAATTATGTTGATACCACTAACCTGCGTGCAAATTATACACAGGCTCGCCATTTCATGACATCTGTTAAATACAAGATTTTTATTAACAAAGAAAAGGAGATTTCAATTGTACCACAAGGATTGGTTCGCTTTTTGCCGCAAGCACCATTTCAATTTGATGGGAATATTAATATAGACTGGAAGGATAAGTTTTGGATTGGCACCACCTACAAAAGTAATTATGCAATAGCAGCTAATGTTGGGTTTTGTATTCACAAACAATTCTACTTAGGCTATTCCTACGACTTTATAACGGGCTTTATTGGAAAATATTCAGGAATTAGTCACGAAATTATGATTAACTTTAAATTTATTAAAAAAAATTCGCAGGAGGATGCTGTAATAGCAAAAAGCGCAAATGAAGATAAAATTGATGACCTGAAAAATCAGTTGGAAGAAAACCAAAATAAAATAAAAGTACTCAACGAAAAAATTAAAAAGTCTACGACGAAAGAGCTTGTTAACATTGAAAAAGGAGAAGGAGAAGAAGGGGAAGTAGAAGAAGGAGAAGAAGAAGAAAAAGAAGAAAAAGGATTGACAGAAACAGAAGTAAATCCGAAACAGCAAACCGATGAATTAAAACCTGGGATTCCAGAAGGCGACGGGGTTTTTGTAATTAAAAAAAGTGATTTTAAAGATTCTAAAAACAGGATACCCGACAAGGGTTTTTATGTAATTGTTGGAATATTTTTTTATAGGGATTTTGCAGACGAGGAGGTCAAAAAATTTGTTAAAAGAGGCTTTAAAAATACAAATTGGCTTTTTTCAGAATCGAAAAAGAACAACTATATTTATACTCAAAAAGTAGAAAATAAAGAAGCCGCTTTACAAAAAGTGAAGGAGGTAAATTCTTCAGGAGCTAAAAACGCTTGGGTTTTAAAATTAATAGATTAGTAGCCCATAAAACGTATCAAATGAATATACAATTTCTAGTTTCATATATCTTCCACAAGGCTTGCAAATTAAACTTTACAGGGAGTTTCTGTTTGCCAACATTTAAAATGTCTAGTGCGTATTTGCTGCCAGCATTGCTTCGTATTAATATGCCGATAAGCCTTTATGTTAAAAAAAGGAATGCCATAAGAAATGGAATTATTACACTGTTTTTAATTTTTACCTGCAGCATTTCAAATGCCCAACAAATAGCTGCCTATAACCATTATTTTTACAACCCCATGATTTATAACCCAGCCTTTACAGGTTATAATAATTCATTAAACGTAATGTTAATAAACCGCACCCAATGGGCTGGTTTTAAAGGGGCTCCTAAATTATCAATTTTTGAAATAGACGGGAATCTTGCACCTCAAAAAACAGCCGTGGGCTTAACTTTAATAAGCGATAAAAAAGGCATTTCAAATAGAACAGAGGCGCATGTATACTATTCCTATAGAATTTCTATAAATGACAAGTCGCAATTGCGCTTTGGTCTGTCGCTAGGCTATATTAACCAAACGCTAGATTTTGCTAAAGGAATTATTGAAAATGCTAACGACCCAATTTTATTTACCGACATCCAGCGGCAATCTGCTTTTAATGGAAATGCCGGATTAGCATTGGTCTTTAATAAGCTCGAGCTAAGCGCATCGGCCCCACAAATTTTTGGCACTAAAATAAAATATTTAGATGACGAGAATATTCGCTTGTATTATTCTCAAGCGCCGCATTATACATCTTCACTTAAATACAAAATTTTTATTGCAAAAGAAAAAGGCCTGTCAATATCGCCGCAAGTATTAATTCGTTTTATAAAAAACACACCATTACAATATGATGCAAATATTAATTTGGAATGGAAAAATAAATTTTGGATTGGCGCTACTTATAAAAACAATTATGCCGTAGCGGCTAATGTAGGGTTTTGCTTATTTAAAAGATTATCGCTTGGGTATTCCTATGATTATATGGTAGGGAACATAGCCAAGTATGCCGGAATGAGCCATGAAATAATGATAAATTTTAGATTTTTGGAAAGAGAAAATACTACAAATGAAAAAGAAAATAAGAAGAACAACAAAAAGAACAACAAAAACAATTCTTCAACTATTAATTCGGAGAAAAAACAAGTGAAAACCCTGCAGTCAAAACTAGAAAAAACAGAGAAAGAAATTGAAAAGCTAGATGCTAAGTTAAAAAAGCAAACAGTGAAAGACACTAAAATTAATAAGGATAATGAAATAAAAGAAAACAAAATAAAAGAAGACAAAATAAAAGAAGAGGGAATTATAGAAGAGGAAATAAAAGAGGAAGATATAAAAGATTCCGAAATAAAAGATCCCGAAATAAAAGAGGAAGAAATTAAAGATTCCGAAATTGCGGAGGCTGAAATTGCAGATGCAGATATTGCAGATGCAGAAAGCCCTACAGAAGAAACCCCAGTAGATGACGGCAAAAGTG
>Ga0114966_10000100_pt1 | contig 77986 bp, 62 predicted proteins | sample M_130207_XF_Meta_FD_87029 | JGI IMG/M metagenome (GOLD analysis project Ga0114966, IMG submission 87029) | Freshwater microbial communities from Lake Montjoie, Canada to study carbon cycling - M_130207_XF_MetaG | ecosystem: Environmental > Aquatic > Freshwater > Lake | place: Lake Montjoie...
CGCGAAGCGGTCGATTTTTTTTTGAGAAAAGCGATATGACAATAGCAGAAAAAGTAAGCCATAGTGCAAACAGCGCCCTGTTTACACTCTACAAAGAAGGCTTATTTTATAAGTGTTATAATGTAACAATTTAAAGCCTTCAGATTTTCAATCTGAAGGCTTTCTTTTATCAATTTGCATGATTTTGATCATAGTTTTCTTGCAGCATACACCATAAGTTTGAAAATGATATGATGATAGATCTAAAGTCCAATCTCCTTTCAATTACTTTGGTTTATAATGAAAAAAGAAAGAAAACTTACTGAACCATTACTGTAAATGGATTTAATAAGTTATCTGATACAGATATTATAATTGCAGAATCAGCAGCCAGGGTATATGCAAAAAGACATAAGGTTAGAGGTTTAACAAGGCATATGAACCTAAATACTTACAATTTTTTCAGGCAAAATTCGAGAGAATATGGCCCGCGCTTTAAAGCGAGGGTACCATTAAAGTAGGGATTTCTATATTTTGGATTTCAATTTGAAATTTGTGGAGATCTTCTATCATATCAGGGCATTCTACATTCACACCTTTACAGCATCCTTCCATAAATTGCTGATTAAGTTCTTTATAGTACTCTATTCCAGATAAAAGATTTGTTTTAAATGAATTCAAATATCTAAATGTGTTTTGATTTAGTGTTAAAGCACTCTTATCAATTTCCTTCTTCAAATATTGAATATACAGTACTAATTCATTGATAAATAAATTAGGTCTTTCTACATTATTACGGACATTTGCCCTGCCATAAATGTGATCTACCATGTTTTGTAAAGTAAATATTCCTGAGAAATATTTAAGATTTGGCCCTGGACATAAAATAACGCCTTCTGGCTTATATTGCTTATCATGAATATCATTCTTAACAAGTGCTGCAGTTCCAAGGCCTGTACATAAACAATCCTTCTCGATAACAGTTTGGAATTGCTTATTATATTGCTCTTCTGATAAATGTGCTTCTTTTAACTGAGCTATTTTTAAACGTTGATATTTAATTGATGCTGTACAGATTGGTTCTTCTGTAAATTCAGTATTTGATACTAATAGTTTTTTTACACAAGGATTACCAGGCTTACCAGCAGCAACTCTATCATCACGTAATTTTTGGGAACCACTTTTTCTAAAATGATTAAAAGGTATCCCCAAAGGCGATGCATTACTTAAATAGAAATCATCTGGTTCGGCAGTAGATAATGCTTGCAAAGTATTATCATCCAAATTTGTAGCCTCTGGAACTAGTAAAAATGGACTTCCCCATCCTGTTCCACTTAATTCATAATGCTCTATCATAAACTTTTGTTCATATCCAGTACCAATTCCACCTTGATATGTAATTCGCTGATTAGGTATTTCAGGGAATATATTTTTACCAAGATTGATCAAGGATTTATTACAAAGTTCATATAATTCTTGTCGGAGGGCTATTCTACTATTTTTAAAGGAATCCATAATTGGGCCAATCAACAAGCCATCTGTTGCAAATGCATGGCCGCCACAATTTAATCCAGATTCTATACGAAATTCAGAAACCCAAATACCTTTTTTAGCTAGAATCTTCCCTTGAACTAATGCACTTCTATAATCACTAACTTTTAAAATTACTTTCTTCTTTAGATATCCATCTTGATTCGGAAAAAAATCATCAAAAGCTGATAAATAAGCATATAATCGAGGATTATAACCAGCAGAAAATATTATTGAAGAGTGAAGTTTACTATGTGCATATCCACGCAATGCAGATAATGCATCGGATTGTTCTACTGGCAATGGCTCCCCGGTTTGTGCCGCACCAAGATTATCTACTTTAGACATAATATTAACATCTATTGAACCAGACCTAATTTCAGATTTAATATTTTGCTCTAATTGTAATCTTTCATGATTATCAACTGTATGTAACATCTTGCTAAATAGCGACTTAACATAAGAATCTTCAGGAAGCATTTCGCAATATTTTACTATTTCTTGTCCAAACTGAAAAGGCTGAGAAAGCAAATTTTCTATTTGCTTTTGTATCAAATCATGAACCATATCTAAATATGCAGTAATGCGCTTGGCTCGGGAATCTTCTTCCTTTTTAGGTACAGGAATAAATGGGATTTCATGCTTTTTACAATAATGTTCGCGCATTAATTCCAATAAATCTTCTTCCATAATAGATATCACAGAAGAAATGCCATATTGAGCAACTTTCAATGGAGTATCTATAGAAAAAGCCATTCCCATAACAGGGATGTGAAAATTATGTAGTGGAGTCATATTATCAAATTTTAATATTGTTAAGCGCAAATTAATCCACTTTTTGATTATAGACAATACTTAAATTGCCTCGTTTCAAAATATCGATCTATTTATATGAAATATCTGAATGTATAACATCAGTATTTAGTGTAAAAGTTTACTCATGTATAAAAAAGAAATTTAACCCTTTATACAATTCTTGCTGAAAGTGTATGAGCTGATTATGTTGATAGACCATTGTTGTATAACCAATCGATTCCATTAATTGTATTGATTCATATCTATTGTCATTATCCCATAATTCACAATAAACAATAGGTTTATATCGCTGTAGGGTGCGTAAAGCTCCAGCAATAACATGAGATTCATAATTTTCTACATCCATTTTGATTGCTAATAATGGAAGTTTATCAGCACATTGATCTATCAAACTATCTACAGTAGTGATAGGACACTCAAGGATCTCTCCATCTTCATGCTGCCATAATGGAATATCTGCAATATGGCTCAATCCTTGTTGTTTGGCATTGCCTATAATTGGGATATTCATCTGAATACGCCCTTCTGTATTACCCAAGGCTGTTTGCAATAGATTAATATTATGCAATGAATACCTATTCTTTATTCGTTGAATTGTATGAAAACAAGAAGGTATAGGTTCTATAGCAATTATTGTTGATTGTGGATGATTGATAGCTAAATGATACGACATAATGCCAATATTTGCGCCGATATCTAGAATGAGTCCATCACCTTTTATCAAAGAATTGAATACAATAAAATCACTTTCATTTTTTTTCCAAGGCAGCGTTTTTATGGTAAAGATAGAGAACCAATATAAATAACGCTCATAACCGAGTAAAAATTGGAGTATATATTTGATTGAATTTTTCATAAAAATCACCTGATTTTACATAATCAAGAATCAATCTATCCTTTTTATCTAAAAGTAAGAACGTGTAAAATTATCTCATCACTATTTTTTTGAATGTAATTCACATAGAAAAAAGAAAAACTATTAACTAATAAGTATTTTGCATCGTCTAGAAGTTCAGTTTTTAAGATTTTACAGATAATAGTAATGAAATTACATCCAAAAAGAGTACTAGTTGGTATGTCTGGCGGGATAGATTCTTCTGTTGCAGCATGTTTATTGCATGAACAGGGTTATGAAGTTATTGGCATTACCATTAAAACATATCGATATGAAGACATAGGAGGCAATGTTGGAAATGATTCTACATGTTGCTCTTTAGATGGAATTAATGATGCAAGACGTGTATGTAATGCACTTGGAATACCACATTATGTGGTTGATTGGTCAGACACATTTAAAGAAGAAATTATAGATTATTTTGTTGAAGACTATTTAGCAGGAAATACTCCAAATCCTTGTGTTAAATGTAATCGAACAATTAAATGGGGCGAAATGATTAAAAAGGCAAATGCTTTGGGAGCTCAGTGGATCGCCACAGGCCATTATGCAGAAATTTCTTATAATAAAAGCACTGAAAGATATCACTTAAAAAGAGATATCAATAATAGAAAAGATCAAACCTATGCTTTATGGGGCCTTAAGCAAGAGCATCTATCCAGAACTTTGTTTCCTTTAACAGGATTTACAAAGGAACAATCTAGAGCAGAAGCAGAACGGTTTAATCTTGGAATAGAAAAAAAACCAGAATCATATGAAATTTGCTTTATACCAGATAATGATTACAAAAGATTCATGCATGATATGGTGCCAAATCTAGATGAGATTTCAGGAAGTGGCCCAATTCTTATGCATGGCAAAGAAATAGGGCAACATACCGGCTATCATGGTTATACTGTAGGACAAAGAAAAGGCCTTGGAATTAGTTATCCAGAACCTTTATATGTGTTAAATGTTCTTGCAGATACAAATACAGTTGAAGTTGGTACAGATGCTGATTTACTGTCAACAGAATTAATCGCTGGTAATGTTAATTTTATGTCTTTTCCAAGCCTTGACAAGCCAGAATTGTTTATCGTTAAAATCAGATATAAAGATGATGGTGCCCTGGCTATGTGCTCTTTAGATGAAGATGGTAAATTGCATGTAGTTTTTCAAGAACCAAGACGGGCTATTACTCCTGGACAATCTATTGTACTATATCATAATAATGATGTAGTTGGTGGTGGCATTATCGAAAGAATTAACAGTTAAACTTTTGTTGATTATTTATGCAAACTTTTCATAGCTTAAGAACACATATATATCAATATTTCATATTGTGTGTATTGCTATGGTTTCCATATGAAGTTAAGGCTCAATTCTCGAACAAAATTTCAGCACAAAAGGAACAACATTCAATATTTAGTGATATTCTGTGGTTCAACAGTGAAATAGATAGTATGGCTAGAGTAGATGTATATTGTCTTGTACCATATCAATCATTACAATTTACACCTGTCCCTTTAGGTTTTCAGGGAATGTATGAACTGATCATTTCTATTAAAGATGATTCTGGTAAAAAATGGTTCGAAAAAAAAACCGATAAATCTTTATTCGTTGAAAAATATGAACAGTCAAGGGGTGCCAATGCAGAATTTGATTATAATCAACATATATCAATGCTTCCAAAGGGTAATTATTCTATTACTATCATAGTTAAAGATGCTTTAGGTAAATCAGAATATAGACATGAAAAAAAGATAGAAATCCCACAATTACCATTGGGTGATTCAAAGCAATCTATATATCAAATGAGTAGTATCATGTTTGCTTCTTCTATTGAAGAAAAACCAGATGGAAAAATACTTATCACACCTCATATTTCAGATAATATCGCAGATTTATCCGATGGATTTTTCCTGTTTTTTGAATTATATCATCATGGAAATCTAAGTAATGATACTTTAGCAGTGTATTATGAGATTTATCATAATGATAAAGTAGTTCTAAAATCAGAGCCAATAATGTATAATGCTGGTAAATCTAAGGTGCAGCAAATCTATATGCCAGTAAAGCAAGCTATCAGTTTAAAAGCATTGGATTATACAATACAATTATATGCAAAAGAATCAAAAAATGGCGTGGTAATAGATAGTATACTTGCAATATCTAAACGTTCTCTTTCAATTGAAAAAACAATAAATGGAATCGTTTACACAGATTTAGAAAAAGCAATTAAGCAATTACGTTTTGTGGCAATACAGGCAGATATAGACATCATTAAATCATCTAAAGATCCAGATGAACAAAAGAGATTATTTGATGAGTTTTGGAAAAATTTAGACCCAACACCATCATCATCACGTAATGAAGCATTTGAAGAATATTATGAAAGGATCGAGTTTGCTAATAAAAATTTTAGATCGTATACAGATGGTTGGATGACAGATATGGGAATGGTATATATTATACTTGGGCCACCATTCCAAACAGATAAAACGCCACGTTCTTCTGATGGAAGATCTTATGCACGTTGGATTTATCAGGATAATAGACAGTTTACATTTGTAGATAATAGTGGTTTTGACGATTTTCGTCTTTCAAATCCATTCCCGTCAGGTACAAAATACCGTTATAAGGGTAATTAATGTCTTGTACATTCATACATATAATTTCTTCTTTTGTTCATAGAATGTATTCTAGGACTTCCATAACTATTGCTGTATGTAGCATAATTGTCTTAAGTTTTTCGGGTTGTAAAACATATGATAATGGTACAACATATTTTAATACCTATTATAATATGAACCGTTTATTATGGGAATCAGAATATGATTTTGAGGGATCTGAAATCTTAAAAAGACAAAAGCCTAGGGCAATTACACCAATTGATAGTGGATCTCGTTTTGGCGCAAAAGCGCTTGGACGTCCGGCAGAAATCCCCCAATTTTTAAAAGATCTTATCATCGATGCCGGAAGGCTTCAGCCTGTAGCAATAAAATTAGATTCAGTTATTATAAAGGGATCAAAGATCCTGAAGTTACATCCTAAATCAGACTTTATAGAAGGGACATTGCTATTAATGGCAAAATCATTTTTCTATAAAAATGAATGGGTTTCTTGCGAGATTAAATGCTCCGAATTGATAGATAGATTTCCAATGGGTGATTATTCACCTGATGCTCATTTATTATTAGCCAAAACATATTTAATTGAACGTAAATATGCCTTGGGAAAAACCATGTTATCCAGAACCGTAGATATTGCTTGGTATAAACAACGTTATGATATTTTATCAGAAGCGTTTAGATGTATTGCCGAGCAAGCCTTATTTGAAGAAGATGAAGAGGGTGCTTTAAGGCCTTATAGACAAGCAATATCCCAAAGTGAAGATGGTGAGATTAGGGCTAGATGGCAATTAGAATTGGCTTCTTTATATTATCGATTGAGCAAATTTGACAAAGCCGAAAAAGAATATACAAAAGTTCTAGATGAAAGTCCTGAACTTATTGCTGAATTTGAAGCCGATTTATTAAGAGCTTCATCTTTGCTATATTTAAAACGTTTTAAAGAAGCAGAAACAATACTTAATGATTTAGATAATAATGAAAACTATAAGGATTGGCGTTCTTCAATTCTTGCAGAACGTTTACGATCTTTAAGACTTCAAGGTGAACTTGATTCATTAAATAACATAGAAGGAGATGCAGAGAAATATGCTGCAAATCCTGCGATACCAATTACTTTTTTTGAAAGAGCTATGGGCTTTTTTAAAGAAGGTAAATATAATTTAGCAAGAGCCTATTTTACAAAGGCAAAATCAGTAAAATCAATGATCAGCGAAGCAGCTACTAAATATCATTCCTTATTGTCTGATTGGATGAATAAGCAACAAATGCTTGATAAAGGCTTAGTTATTATGGATAGTGTAGGAGTAAAAGGTCCTTTACCTGATACTATGCTTCACAAAAGAAGTTATGCCTATTTTCAGTTAGCACGAATTCATGAACAATTAGAACTAAAAGATTCTGCTTTGTTTTATTATAAGAAAGCTGCTCTAGAAGCCGTTCAATCTGATACAAATATGGCAAAGTATATGTATGGATATCAAAGGAGCATCATTCAATCAGAACCTGAATTAGCTGATTCTTTACAAGAAATTCTTGCATATAATTATAGTAAAACTGTCTATGGACAAGATGCACGCATTCAATTGGGCTTTACAGAAGCTATAGTGATTGATACATTAGCAGAATTATTTTCATCTGGTTCTAGGTTTAGGACAACTGGTAATTATGAACTTGCGGCAAGACAATTCTTTAGAATTGCAGAAGCTGATAGAGAATCACCTTGGGCTCCGAAATCATTATATGCTTTGGGATGGATGTTCGAAAACAATGTTAAAAATAGAGATAGTGCAGTATTTTACTATCGCCTATTGGTAGAAAGATATCCTCAATCTGAATATACCAAAGATATCAGAGCTGGAGTAGAAATGGCACTTGCATTCCAAAGTGGATTATATAATCCAAATACTGGAAGGATTAGAAGTCCCGCAGAAATGGATTCTTCACAATTGCACAATCAAGCAGATTCTTTAAAACAGCAGCCTCTTGATTCATTAAATGATTCAAGCTTAATCATTAAACCTACTGTTACAAAAGAAATTATTCCAGTAAAAGAAGAGCCAAAAGAAGAATCAAAAATAAAAAGTACTCTTAAAAATCTAATACCTGATATTAAGATTAATAGTCCTTTTAATTCTATATTACCTAAGATACTGCCATTTTTAGGTACAGATAAAGTTAATGAGGAAACTCCCGAAGATAGCACCAAAATAGTGCCTCCATAATAGATTACTCTGATAATTGATATATATCAGATAATTCCCTACCCAGTTCTTGATAATCTAGTCCATAACCAATCACAAAAAGAGAAGGTATTTCAAAACCTATACATGCTTGTGAAAGGTCATATTGATGTTCAGTGGGTTTAGAAAGTAATGCCGCAATGTGAATAGATGCAGGTTGTTTTTGTAATAATCTATTCTGTAGGGCAACTAAAGTACGTCCAGAATCAATGATATCCTCAATAATAAGTATATGCTTCCCCATAATATCAAAAGGTGGAATAGTTAGGTGAATTTCTCCACTAGATTGTATTCCATCGCCATAGCTAGAAGCTCTAATCATTTCAACTTTACATCGTAGATGTAGATGTCTAATTAAATCTGCAGCAAAAATAAATGATCCCTTCAATACAATTAAAACTAGGATTTCATCTTCAGGAGCATAAAGTTTTTGGATCTGCTTAGCTATATTTATTACAGCTATATGTATGGTTTCTGCCGAAATAAAGGGGGTAAATGTTAGACCATTTATAGTAATATTCTCTTTCATAAGCATTCTTTATATAGATACACGCAGGCAATCTACATAATCAACAAGAATGTTTGATAGAATTTTACCAATCTATTGAATATCGTATTCCACCTGAAATACTAAATTGAAGATCTGAATAGGAAAGGCTTTTATCAGGGGTATACATTATATTAGGTGTAGAGATAATCGAGAATTGTTCAGAAATCTTATAACGCAAGCTAAGTCCAATCGAACATAAACTTAATGCTGTAACTGTTTTTACTTTAGCAGGTAATGCCTTAATTAATCTTTTGCTTTCAAGTTGATATCTAGTCAACACCACAGATCCTATAGGCATAATAGTAAAATCTGCTACAGACATCATACCCATTAGATTTAATGAAATATACGATACAGATTCAGTATTTAGGCCAAACATTCTATCAAAAGTGATATCGGTAAATATTCCAGCAAAATAAGCAGTAGCTGAAACAGAAATCATATTTGGAATACCCGCTACAGGATTAATTGAATCCGTTGCATATCTATAGCGAGTAAATATTCCACTAAAATCTAACCAATCTGAAGCAGAATATGTATAACCAATTCTGGCTACAGTACTCTGATATCCTGGGTTTATCTCCCCCATTCTTCTAGAAATATCTAAACCTGCAGAAAAACCATTCTCATGATATATATCTGTACTAATTGTTCCAACTGAATTATTTCCAGAAACATCTACTCCATTTTGGATTTGCTTATTTCTAATCATACCACTTGCAGTAATTGACCAAGGTTTACTTTCTTCTTCTGCTAATTCAGCATCCAAAGATAAAGTGTCTAATAGTACTTCGGTAGAATCTTGAATAATCTCAATATCAAAATCAGTGCTATCATCAAAGGAAATTGGCAAGTCTTGTGCAAATGCAATAGATGAGCAAAATAAAACAAGAAAACTCTTAATCCAATAATGGAAAAAGAGTTTCTTGATAACTAGAGGTAGATACCTCTTCAATTTATTTTCCGCCTTTTTTTGCATCACGAAGTTCTTTTCTACCTTCACGAATAAGAACTTTACCAGATTTAACTTGCTCTTTTGCTGTTTTTACTTGCTGACGAGCTTGTTGCATTTGTGCTTTAGCCTCTTCTTTTGTCATTTGACCAGATTTAACCTGCTGTCTTAACTCTTTTGCATCAGATTTGGCATCTTTAACAATTAAAACGCCTGATTTTACTTGTTCTTTTCCGCTTTGAATTTTTTCTTTACTTGCTGCTTTGTCTTGAGCCTGAGCTCCAACTGTAATTCCTAAAGCAATAAAGATTGCTACTATTAATGAACGCATAGTGGTTCTCCAAAAAAAATAAAAAATGTAATAATTAAATTCGAATTCATGCTCTTTGAGTTTTTGACATAATAAATGGTTTAATCATTAATCAAATTTATTTTTTTATCAGATTATATCGCAATAAAAATCTATAACAAATAGGTTCTAACCATAAAGCGAGGAATGCAAATACAATACCAAATAGAACATCAACTACATAATGATAACGAAGATAAATAGTCGCAAAAATTAAGCTGATACCCATAAAAAAGAAAATCCATCGCAATGACGATTTTAATTTAAAAGCAATGATCATATTCATCAATGTCATCATAGTATGTCCACTTGGCATACAATTTCTATGCACTTGAGACATAGGATTTACATCTGCTAAACGAACTCCATCTCCAGAATCGATAATTGTCCTTAAATGCTCGGTTAGCCAAATACCCGGTAATTCTACATTCAATAGAGAATAATCATGAAGAGTAAATCTTGGCCCAATCGCAGGTAAAAAAAAGTATGCTAAATAAGATAATAAAAAGCCAAAAATAATTGTCCTTGTCACAAAATCTGCATCTTCTATTCTGCCTTTCTTATAATATTCAATGGTTTGGGTAAATGCATGGAAGAAAAACAGTACATATGCTATTTGCAAAAATTCAGTGAGAATTGGATGCGTATATTGTTGTAACCATACAGTAGGATTGACCCCAAATAATGAAAAATCCCATGCAATTAACATATGATCATAATCTTTAGGATTTACTACTGAGATAAAGCTAAATACTTGAATAAAAAATAAATAGATAAGTGGAAGATGGTAAAAAGTATGTAAGAATGAGAAGAAAGATCCAGCTTTATATTTAGATAATGCAGCAAGTGAAATCAAACCTATTGCTATAAGAATATTTTCTAATAAAATGGTTGTGACAATAGGAATTTCTGAAAAGAATAGTAATGCTAAAACAGTATATAAGCTCAAAACGCTTAAAAAATACCATTCTGATGCTCGGAAGAATTGTTTTACATCTAAAGCTTTTGATAGCGTAGAAATAGGATATTTCATGACAGTAAAAATTCTTTATTATTTTTTAATTGGAATTAATATATCGGCCAAAATAACAAAATCAGCAGGAAGTAATTCTTCTGCTCTTTTTTGTAGCATAGCTTTAATCGAATCAGGTACTTCTTGTTCTATAGACTGTGTATACGATTTTAATGCATTAGAAAGCATTTTTCTTCTTTGTCCAAAAGCTGCTCTTACTAATGGTTGTATACGTTTATATTGATCGATATCTACACTTCTTTTCGTAAAATCAAAGACAACAACAGATGAATCTACCGAAGGTTTTGGAGTAAAACAACCAGCCGGTACTTTTAGGGCTATGCTAGGTTTTGAAACAAATCGAGCTGCAATTGATAGTATACCATATTCTTTTGTTCTTGGCTGCGCACATATTCTTTCAGCAACTTCTTTTTGCATCATTATTACTGCTCTTTCTAAAACATCAGCTTGTTCAAATAAACGAAACAAAATTTCTGAAGTGATATAATATGGAATATTTCCTGCAACTTTTAATGTAGGCTTGTATATTTCATTTTCTTCTACAATGAACTTTTGGGCATAGTCTTTTAATGGAAATTTCAAAAAATCTCCATGTTCAAGGGTTAATAAAGGATGAGATCCTAATTCATCATCTAGTACTTCTAAAGCTCTTGGATCTAACTCGATTGCATGAACATGTGCTTTTGTTTGCAGTAAATACTTCGTTAAATCACCACAACCCGGGCCAATCTCTAAAATTTGATCTCCAGAATGTGCATCCATAAGCATTGCAATTTTCTCTGCTTTTCCTTTATCAGTAAGAAAATTTTGTCCAAGAGATCTTTTCGCAGCAACTCTTCCCCCAGAAAAAACTCCATTATGTATTTGCTTCATAGTGAAGCACCTTTTTCTATGATAGAATCTATACCATGTTGTTGAACATGAACTAATCCTTTTCTAATCTCTTTAGCAATAGTATTATTAGAATGAGAAATAACTTTTAGATCACCAATTGTACTCATAAAATTAGTATCACCATTCCATCGTGGAACTATATGCATGTGTAGGTGCCCTGGTACGCCGGCGCCGGCGGCTTGTCCTAGATTAATACCAATATTAAACCCATGAGGTTTATAAACATTTCTTATAACAGCTGTCATAATCTTTGTCCAATTCATCATTTCTTGATATTCTTCAGAATCTAATGCCAAGAGATCTGCACAATGTCTTAAAGGGGCAATCAAAAGATGTCCAGCATTATATGGGAATCTATTCATAATTATCAAGCAATGTTCACCTTTTGTAATAAGTAAATCATCACATATATCTGGGCTTGCAGCTGTACATAAAAAACATTCTTCATTGTCTTTTGGTGATGAGAATGAATCTATATATTCAGAGCGCCACGGAGACCACAATTGCTCCATATCTATTTCCTTAATGATATAAAAATTGTGAAATGTAAAACACAATCCTTGATGAGTTTTACTAAATTCCTTTCCACATTTTTGAGCCTGTACATTGTTTACCAAAACTATTCTTAATGGTAATCAAACATTCAATATCAGTTTCAAGCAAGAATTCACTTGGAAAATCTATAGATGCAGAACATATCATTCCCTTAGAGCCACGATGTGAAATACTCATATTATCTTGATCAATTTCTACTTTTATAGATTTTTCTTTAGAGATAAAAGACACAGAAACAGTGCATTCTTTTTTAGGTAAATAATCGATATAATCAATTACTAGAACTCTACTATTTTTTGAAATATCTCTATAAATTTCAGCCCCTTTAAATTCGGGTTGATCTTCTAATGATATTTTTTGAATTTCATTACTGTTTTTAAGATGTTCTTCGTGTACTGATTGTAATTTTATCGTATGAGAAATTCTTTGTCTGCCCGGTTGAGACTGAAACCAAGGCAGTTCATTTATTGTTTGGCTTTTAGTACTTACTACTCCATCGCCTGATTCGAATAATGATTCTATGCCAAAGCCAATAATGCCTAATACTCTACGCATTAATTCTTGAGCACCACTTTTATTAAACTGTGCTATTTCTTTAGATATATCAACATCGCCAATAACACTAATATACTCCACATCTAAAGGATGTTCTTTTTTTCCAGATTGTTCTACAAACCATCCTCCATCCTCTGGTCTTCTTAAATCTCTAATAGCAGCAGAGTGAAATGGGACATCACTTTCGGCATTTCTTAACAGCTCTAATCCTTGTTCTAAGAATGTTTTAGAGAATAAGTCAGGATGATTTTCTAAAGCTTTTATCAGATTAGTTTTCCAATTCCAAACTTTAGCAAATGCGGAGCCCTGATGAGGCGAACCAATTGTAATCAATCTTTGTACATGATGATCTAATAGATGTTTCGTTAGATAATGTCGGCCAGTTAATCCTCCCATACTATAACCGATAAGAATTACTTTTTCAGCTCCGGTTTCTTTTTTTACAAATTGAATAGATTGTTCTAATTCACGAACCCAAGCTTCTACCGAGTCAACTGGATTACTAAATTGAACAGTGAAAAAATCCATTTTCCCTTTTGGATTTTTATGTTGGATACTTATACCTTTTTTAGAAGGAGTTAATAAACCCGCATGGTATAAGCCTAAATCTTTTTCATAAAAACTGATAGCATTTTTATTCCAAACGGCGGCTTTTTGTCCTAAACCATGCAGAAGAAGAATCGGATAAGGAATTTGCAAAGTAGGTGATGCTATCACTTCATGATATTCGGGTAAAAATGATGGTAATAAAACCCTTGAACTATTACAACCCATCAATAAACAAAAGATGAAAAGCTGTACCCAGTACAAAAATGAAAAGGATTTTTTACTCATTATACCTTGTGCTCATATCAACATTGAATCTGTTTCATGATAAAAAGAAGGAACTTCTTGATATCATTACAAATTTACTATTTCATAATCAAATCTGTGTATGTAGTGATAAAGAGATAATTTAATGTAATGATTGAGTGCAAAAGAGATTCCTTTTTTACACTTCAAAATTCATGTATTTTGGCATTAGTTTATAGAGTATTTATTATTCTTTTCCATGTGGAGTATTCATTAGTACATTATCTTCATATAGAATAAATCTTCAAAGAGAGCAATCTGATGGAGAGGAAGACAGCATTCAAGAAAGTGTTTCACCTTCATTAAGCAATCGAGTTTTGGTATTAAATCAAAGTTATGAACCAATTACGGTTTGTAGTGCTAAAAAAGCATTTTTATTGATTTATTTATTAAAAGCAGATTTAATAGCGGAAAGATCAGGAAGAGTTTTGAGATCTATACATCAAACATTTCCTTATCCGAGCGTTATAAGATTATGCTCTTATATCAAAGTACGATATAAAAGTATAGAGCTATCCAGAAGGAATATATTAAGAAGAGATAATCACCAATGTCAGTATTGCGGACAAACAAATCCACCATTAACATTAGATCATGTAATTCCAAAGTCTAGAGGTGGTTCTGAATCCTGGGATAATCTTATTACTGCTTGTGTAAAATGTAATAATCGTAAAGGAAGTAGAACACCCGAAGAAGCGAATATGCCTTTACAAAAATTACCAAGAAAGCCCCATCATGTAGTTTTCTTGAAAAACTTTATGGGGAAAGTTGATGAAGCGTGGAAACCTTATTTATTTTTAGATTAAAAAGTATAGTACCAATGATTCTAGCTAGATATTTATTACGATTGCATATTGGGCCTTTCCTCTTTGGTACATTAACAGTTTTGTTTTTGTTCCTTTTGCAATTTTTGATGAATAATCTAGATAAATTACTTGGTAAGGGTTTAGATAATGGCATAATCGTGCAAGTAATTCTCTTAAGTTTGGCTTGGATGGTTGTATTGGCTGTACCGATGGGTGTTTTGTTTTCTACTTTAATGGCATTTGGAAGTATGAGTGCCGCGCAGGAATTAACGATTATAAAGTCTGGGGGAAGAAGTTTATGGAGAATGATGGCCCCTCTTATCATGATTGGCTCTTTATTATTTTATGGAATGTATTGGTTTAATGATAAAATATTACCAGAATCGAATCATCAGTTTAAAATTCTGATGCAAGATATACAGAGGAAAAAACCAACCTTTTCAATTGAGGCTGGACAATTTGTAACTCAATTAGAGGGTTATACAATTCTTGCAAGATATATTGATTCGGCAACCAGAACTCTTTATGGTGTAACTATTTATGATAATGGACAAAGTTCAAGACTAAATGTATTATCGGCTGACACCGGCTCAATTGCATTTTCTGAAGATTTTAGCAAATTGAACGTTACTTTACTACATGGCGAAGTACATCAATTACAAAAAGTGAAAAAAACAGATTTTAGAGTCATGAGATTTTCTAAACATATAATTTCAATTCCTGCAAGAGATTTTTTATTCCAAAGATCAGATGAAGGTTTAAGTAGCAGAGGTGATCGAGAAATGTCAATTCATGATATGCAATTAATTGTCTCTGATGCTTCGAACATATTACAAAAATCTCAATTCAAAACTCAGCAATTAATTAATGAACATTGTAAAGAATTACTTGATACTAAGATTATCACTACAGATAAAGAACAGATAAAAATCAATCCTAAATTTGTAACTAAACCTAATCAAAAAGAAATTATTCGCAGGGCGATGAATAGATTAGCTGTACTAAGATCTCCTATTGAATCTGAACTTTACACTATTGCTGAGCAACAAAAAAAGAAAAAAGCATATTTAGTAGAAATCTATAAGAAATATTCAATTCCTTGTGCATGCCTTGTATTTGTGTTTATTGGTTGTCCGCTTGGGATGATGTCAAAACGTGGCAATTTTGGTATCAGCGCAGCTATTAGCTTATTATTTTATGTAGTGTTTTGGGCATGTTTAATTGGCGGAGAAAAATTAGCAGATAGAAATTTAATAAGTGCAGAATTGGGTGGGTGGTTTTGTATTTATGTTACAGGTTCAATTGGATTATTGCTTACTTTTATGATGAATAATGAAATTAGCTTTAAAGACATAATAAGTTCATTATATAAATTAAAAAAGAAAAAACATTAAGATAATTCAGGGCGAATATCTTTTATGGATATCTGTGGTGAGGAACTGCCATTATATGTGTTTTCTTCTAAATTAAAGCATATGGAAAATGGTTTGCCATTTGTACAATGTTTTAATTTATGGCCTAGATTAAAGCCTATTGCATCAATTACAAAATTAGACTGAACGGTTCGAAGTTTTAAATGATTACCACCAACTATTTTTACACCATTAGCAGATTTTACATTCTTTGCATAAAACATTGGTTTTGAATTAGCATATCCATACGGTGCAAATTGTTTTAATACTTCAAAAAATCTTGGTGATAGTTCATTTAATTGTAATTCTGCATCCACAACTATTTCTGGAATAAGCATTTCAGTTGATACTTTTCTATGAGCAATTTCATCTATAGCTTCCCTTAATGCCGGTATATTCTCTTCCTTTAGCGTTACACCTGCTGCATGCTTATGTCCACCAAATTCAATCAATAAATGCTCATTTTCTTTTAATGCATTATGAATATCAAAGTTTCTAATGCTTCTTGCAGATCCCTTGGCTGTATTTTCTATTGAAGTAAGAAGTATGGTTGGTAAATTATATTTTTCTACTAATCGAGAAGCTACTATTCCTATAACACCTGCATGCCAATTAGATTTATGAACTACTAAGGATCTACGATCTTTCTCTTTTAATAGTCTATCGGCTTCCCTGATTGCTTCTTCGAATGTAAATTCATCTAATATTCTTCTTTTACGATTGTCTCTTTCTAATTCTTGTGCAATGGAGAATGCAGTGTATTCATCGGACGCAATCATCATTTCAACTGCTCTTCTTGCATCACCTAATCTTCCGGCAGCATTGATTCTTGGAGCAATACCAAAAATAATATTTGTAGTATTAAGTGCTCCTGGACGCATATCAGCACAATCTAAAAGCCCCAAAAAGCCTGGCCTAGGATGTGAATTAAACACTTCTAAGCCATAATGAACAAGAATTCTATTTTCTCCAGTTAAAGCAACTATATCAGCTGCTGAAGAAATTGCAACAAAATCTAAATATGTATATGCTAATTCTGGTTTATGAAGTTTTATTGATATTGCTTGGATTAATTTAAAAGCAACTCCACAAGCAGATAAAGACTTGAATGGATACGTACAATGAGATTGAAGAGGATCTAAGATAGCAATCGCTTCAGGAAGAATTTCAGCAGGCTCGTGGTGATCACATATAATTGTGTCTATACCATTATCTTTTGCATATTGTACTGGTTCTACAGAAGTAATGCCGCAATCAACGGCAATTATTAATGTAGCATTAGAGTCTTTGGCCTTGTTTATGCTTGTTGCTGATAATCCATAACCCCCGCCCAAGCGGTCTGGTACAAAATATTGCACACGAGCACCCATCTCTTTTAAAAAAAGGATAGTCATTGCTGTACTGGTGGTTCCATCTACATCATAATCACCATGAATCCAAATAAGTTCATCGTTCTTTATTGCTTTACATATTCTATCTGAAGCAATATCCATTCCGCTCATTAAGAAGGGATCATGAATTTCTTCAAGATTAGGAGACAAAAAGCGATTCGCATCAGTTTGGTTTATAATACCTCTTGATGCAAGAACTTTGGCTAAGCTTATTGGTACATTTAGTGTTTGTGCAAGTGTTTTAGAGTAACCATCATCAGTATTATCTCGGATAATCCAACGGTATTCCAAGGGAAACATTCTTTTATTTTGAAAAACTGAGATAAAAATACAAAATTTATATAATCTTACAAGCTATATGTGTAATAATTTTGACAGATTTGTGGAAATAATCTGACACTAATGTAAAATTCATGAAAAAAAAGAATGTCGAATTCGGAAAGAAAACTCGTATAAAGCAGAGAAAACTATACACTGAAGAAGACAATTGGCTAGAGGAATTAGGTGTTTCATCTAGTCAATTAGAATCTGTTTCTAAAAAATCTTCAACAAGAACTTTATTAAAAAAGACAGATGATAGTGGAAAAGCTAAAGAGTTTGGAAGAGTTCTTGCCATGGGTGGTAGAAACTGGTATGTTCAACCTTTTAATTCAGATGAGATTATTGAGTGTATGTCTGCAGGTACATTATCTTCTATGTATTCAGATAGTTCATTATTAGCAGTTGGAGATATAGTTGGATTTCAAAGAATTGAGCAAGAAAAAGATAGTTTAAAGGGATTAATTGTCCAAGTTGGTGAAAGAACCACCAGATTATCACGAAGAGGAATTGGAAAGCAATCAACCGAACAGGTGATAATAAGTAATGCAGATCAATTATTAATTGTGATGAGTGCAGCAGACCCATTTTATAATAAAAGATTAATCGACAGATATTTAATTGCTGCTGAACAAGGTGGTCTTAATCCTTTGCTTTGTATCAATAAAATAGAGCTAATGGATAAAGCATTTATTAAGGATGATTTGAATGTGTATTCCCAAAGTTTAGATATTAAGATTATTTTTACTAGTGTTAAAAGACGAATTGGTTTGGGCCCTCTAAAAAAAGCTTTAACAGGGCATATCACAGTTTTATCTGGTCCTTCTGGGGTAGGAAAATCTTCATTAATAAATGCTTTAACTGGAGAAAAACTTCAAAAAACTGGTTCTGTAAGTACTCGTACTTTAAAGGGAAGGCATATTACCTCATCTGTTAGGATTTTCCCTTTTTCTGATGGTGGTGGCCTAGCTGATACTCCAGGATTAAGAGAATTAGGTTTGTGGGATATACATCCAGATGATGCAGCATTTTATTTTCATGATTTTGATCCATTTTTTCATCAATGCAAATTTACTTCATGTACGCATAGACATGAACCCGATTGTGCTATAAAAAATGCTGTTCAACAAGGAAATATAGATGAAGATCGATATCAAAGCTATCTAAATATTGCAGAAAGTTTAGAAGAATAATTCATCAATATTCATCTCTTTTATCAATCGGAGGAGTGCGAGAGTGGCTGAATCGGTCGGTCTCGAAAACCGTTATAGAAGTAATTCTATCGAGGGTTCGAATCCCTCCTCCTCCGCAACCTTGGTAAAACTGGGGTTCATTCAACCGATAATTACACATGTAGTTATCGGTTTTTTTATTGGGGTATAAGTCTATATGTACGATGATTATAAACTTCGATAACCATATTATTAATATAGTATTTACAAACATTATGTGTTCATTGTAAGTCTTCTATATTGAAGTATATAATCAAAGAAAATATCCATTCTTCTTATGTTTTCACTCTTGTCTGACTGAAGGGAATTATCAATAAAATAGTGTTAAAAAAATAGAAAAAATCACCACCTATATTGAAGAGTGTATCAAATGGAATATTTCACACCAAATCTATGGGTTAAGAGGTAAAATGGAATCAAATTAGAATTGTAGCTAATCCTCTTCCTCCAATGTTTACGGTTAATTATACCCATCCCTGCCTCATGTATGGTGGATATGATTAGCAATGTGAAATGAAAATTAAATTGGATATACAGGATATTAATGTGCTATAATAGTGGCGGTAGAATAGGTGTAAATAACCTATAAATAGATTGTAAAAGGTGGTGGTAGAGAGGGTGGTGAAATTATATGGGTATGGGTGTGAGTGTGAGTGAGTAGTTAATGTGTAGTTAATGTGTAGTGTATCTTGAAAGAGGAAAGTGTAAGTTGTTAATTATAATATTTGTAATTAGTTGTGTCTAAATATTAAGGACATAATTAGTTTTTTTAATTTTAAAGGTTACTTATGAAAGAAGAAGAATTGGAAAAAAAAGAAGCTCGTGATAAAGCATACGGGGATGTAAAAATGTATTTAGCAAATGATTGGGAGTTAAAAGAAGAGACTCCAGAATATTTTTTATTAACAAAATCTAATCAGAGCACCTTAGTACACATTATTTTAGCTTTAACAACTTGTGGTGTTGGCAATGTAATCTATTACTTTATATCAAAAAAAGACAAAAAAATACTTAAATAATCTAAATATTCTTGTAAATAATTTTGAGCTCTTTGACTTTGAAGAATTAGTATTTGTGTTCGATATTCCAAAAGGTGAATATGCTCGTCTTCTTCCTTCAAGGGTGGGAATTTACTTTTCTTTAGAAATAGATTGGGATAAAATTGGAGAAAATGAGGAAGATATGTATGAAGGTAAAGTTGATTTAGTTTGTTCATTCTTAATATCTAGTCAAGCATTTAGTAATTGGTTTAAATAGGGTATTCAATATTAGAAGAATATATTCTTAATTAAGAATAATAAAAACCGATAATTATATCTATAGTTATCGGTTTTTTTATTAATTCTAATACTTATGAATGCTGTAAATTGACAATCATATATCATACATGAAAGAACAATAATGATAAAAAAGAAGAAAATTCTTATTGATCTAGATAGATTGAAAGATGTGCATAATGGCTTAGGACAAATTGCTTTGAATTTTGGAAAGTATATTCAACATCTAAATGATGATAGATTCGAGTTCACTTTATTAGTACCTAAACAATACATCGGATATTTTGGAAATGATGTTAACTATGAAACAACTTCAATAAAAAGAAGATTTTTCCCTTATTTATGTCCGGATTATGATCTGTGGTATACAATTCATCAAGACTCTTCTTTCTTTCCTTCTAATAAAAAGACACCATTTATTCTTACAATAAATGATTTAAACTTTTTAGAAGACAAAACTCCATCCAAAGCACAAAAAAGATTAAAACGCTTGCAATCCAAAATTGATCGTTGTACTATTATTACGGCTATTTCTCATTATACAGAAAGTGTTATCAGAAAGAATCTGGATATAAAAGATAAACCTTTACATGCTATTTATTTTGGCGTAGAAAACCCAATAGAAAAGCAAGCAAAAAAGCCTTCTTATGTTAATTCTGAGTCATTATTACTTTCTATAGGTGTTATTCAACCAAAGAAAAATTTGATGGTTTTAGTGGAGATGATGAAGTATATCCCTGATAATTTTCAATTGATTTTAGCTGGCAATACCGAAGGTACTTATTCACAACAAATTCAAGAAAGAATTCTTCAATTGGGATTAGAAAATAGGATTATGATGCCTGGCAAAATAACAGATGATGATAAATACTGGTTATTATCACATTGTACAGCTTTGTGTTTTCCCTCTAAACTAGAAGGAATGGGAATTCCTCCAATTGAAGCAATGCGTTTTGGTAAGCCTGTTTTTGCTTCAACATTTTCTAGTATTCCAGAAATCTGCAAAGAACATGCTTATTATTGGGAGAATTTTGAACCTCGTAATATGGCTAACTTTTTTCTAAAGCACCTAGAAGAATTTCGTTTGAATCCACAAAAAGAACATCAGTTAATTGAGTTTTCTGAACAATACAATTGGAAAGATTCACTGATGAATTATCTAGATTTGTTTGATCAATGTTTAAACAAGTAATTACTATCAACAACAACCCGAAGCTGGGTTGCAACTTTGCTGATTTGTAGATTGTAATTCAGATAACTTCACTTTCTTTTTTACTACGGGAATTCCGCAGCTATCTTTGGCTAGACAATCTGTTTGTTTTGGAATCATCATAAATACATTATTCATTGTCTGCACCCCATATCTACAAATTGTATCACCTTGATACTCAATTTCAACTTCATGGTCTTCATTACCTAAAATAGATGAAGCTTTATCGATAATTCCAATGAGTTTTTCAGAGGATAATCTATGATCTATATCATCAGCAATCCATAACTGAAATGAAATGGTATGTTCTTTTCTTTCAGTTCCTCCGCAGTCAATAAAATGCTTTGTTGTTAAACCAACTTCTGTGATATGGAAATGGCTTGGTACAATATTGCCATTGGGTTCTATAAATACTAATGCTTGACTTACTTTTATTTGATTTACAAACTCTGATAATGTCATATTATTTCCTTTTATGAATGAAAACTATGATTCATTAATATGTGTAGATGATAGCATTTTTCGATCTTCGGCTAGATATCTGGCACAACCAATTAAAGCAATCATAAATCCTGTAGTTAATAAACCAGATCTACTTTCAAATACACCTTCGGCAATATTAGTAATACAATAAGACACCAATCCTGCTGCCGAACCTAATGCTATGATCTGAATCAAGGCATCATGGCGATTCCTTTTAGCTGTCCATACTCCAATTATGATATAGTATATAATTATCATCCAAAAAGTAATTGCTAAAGGTATACCTGCTTTAAATAGTAATCCTGAATATCCATTATGAGAATATACTGCTCTAATATGTGCCTTTAGCAATAAATCATAACGCAAATGATCTTTTTGAAATCCATTCCCTCCTAAAGGATATCGTGCTACCCCTTTCATTACTTCTCTTGTTTCTAATACTCTACCTAAATATGATTTATCTGTATTGATATTCACACTGCTAGAAAGTCTTGTTTGTATAACCACAAATGCAATTTCTGCTAGATTGGAGTAAAATGTTATAACAATAAATCCAGCAGCTACAAAAAACAGTGAAAATGCTGTCAATAATTTACGTCTGCCAGATGCTTCTAAAAAAAAGACTAAAAACACTAAACTTGCTAAAAAAGCTACCCATGATGTTCTAGCCAATGAAGCTAGCAAAACAAGTACAAACACTGATGTTAATCCAATGGCAAACAACCTTAGCTTATTACTTTTAACTGTGATAAATGTTAATAAAGCAATGATTCCAGCTGCTCCAAAAAGTGGCGCATCATTTCTAACCCCTTTATATAATACTTCATAACCATAATCCAATGAAGAAGTTATCTTTCTATATTCCATTAAATTAACTATACCAAATCCAACTAATACACATGATAATATGAATATCAAATAGTGAATTTGTTTTTCCGTTCTAAAATGTTCTCGAATTGGAAGATAATACAACATTAATAATAATAATTGCCAGCTTCTAGCCCATTGCAATGGCTCTACATCATTTCCCCAAGAAACAAAAACAGTACATATAGAAACAATATAAAATATACTTGCTAAGATATCTCCGCCATTGCGAATAATCTTTTTTCTTTTCACTAATAATTGCCAGATAAACCAAATAGCTAATGAAGAATGATAGAAAGCGCCTAAAATAGTTTCTGTTAATCCAATTCCTGAATCTGTGGCTTTACAGAAAAATGGCATGCTTATAATTACTATCGAAAGCCATAATCTAGCTAAAACAGAATCATTTGGTCTTGCATTGTTATATGTTAAAGAATCTTCTATTACTATTTCCTTTTTAACAGTAGATAATCTTGTCGCCATACAATATCTGGATATATTGTCGAATCCATAGTTGATATCGATGATCCATCTTTGTCATATCTATCTAATGTTTGATATGCATCTTTATATCTTGACTGTATAAGATTGATTTGAGATCTTGTTGCATTCAAAAAGATATAATTTGGTTTCTCATTCTCTATAATATTATCCATTGATGCAGATGTAATATGTTTTGCTTTATTAATCCATACTAAAGAATTAATATCGATAATTCGCTTTTTGGTAAAATAACCTATTGCTCCAACATCACCAGCTACTATTGTTTCTAGTGTATTACCCTTGAAATATTGAGCGTTTTGCAATCTATCATAGATATTTCTGGTTATCTTCTCTGGATTTGATATTGCAGATATACTAAACCAAAAAATAAGTGGAATTACTAATACAATCTTAGATTGTACTACTGTTTCAAGTCGCTTAATCCATAGTTGATCTGATAATATTTCTATCATTCCTACTATATGTAATATTGCCATAAATACTAGCGGATATCCATACCAAGACCAAATAGATGGTCTTGCTAATAAATATGCCAATGCATATAATACATACCAGCTTATATTAATATACATCCAATGCGAAAGCTTAATTCTTGCATAGATAATCAATATGAAGCTTAAAAAAACTATGCTATGAAACATTATGCTCATTGGCTCTGGTGCAAATAATTGCATAGCTGTAATGACAAATCCTTCAGAAATATGTTCTGATTTTGCCATTATAGATTGAGGAAGCGGTGAATTATATACTAATTGCATGATGAACATGCCGATAAGCGCAATCATAAGTCCACATAGTGCCGGTAGTATCGTCTTTTTCCAGCCATATACAACCCACAAATAGACTACACTGATTATGGCTAAAATTGCAGCTTCTGGACGAATAAAAAACATGATAGCAGATAATGCTGGAATACCAAATATATATGTATGTCTATTCTTAACTGCTAATAATAGAAGTATATAACAAAGCGCCAAGAATGGCATTTCCATACCACCTACAGAAACTCTTGCTAATAAAGGACTTAATGATATCATCAGGCCAAATATCAGATTATATGATTGTTTTGTTTGGTTTATAAATAGATCTCTACTTAGCCATAATATTGAGCACTCAATTAAGATATTCATTAATGGAATAATCTTTTGAGGAAAGTGGCTAAACAAGAATAATGGGGTAAGAATTAAAGCATATAAAGGACAAGTAACTGCTTGTACCCAAATATCTAATGAGAAAACAAATTGTCCATGCTGCACCAAATTTGATGCATATTGAAATGTTATAAATGCATCATCGTATAGTGGAAATAAATACCAAGCTATACATCTGCAAAGGAATAAAACGACAATGGATATAAAAAATATTCTAGGCTTCATTACTATTATATGTTTGCTTCAATTCACATTAGGATTCATGACTATCAAATTTAGTGATTCTAAAGAAAGAATCATTTAATAATTAGACTCTGATTCTTATTAGTAAGTAGTTATAAAAAAATAGTTCTTCAAAAATTGTTTAAAATTTCTGAAGAACTACAGTCAATTTCTTATACGAATCGATGGCAACTATTACTTGTAAAAGTTCTTAATGAGATCCACCAAATCTATATGATAGTCCAAATGAAATGAGATAATCAGCAAATGCGGCATCACCATTTGTGAATACACCAGTAGCATTGGTTTTTTGAATATCATCATAACTCTGAACACGATTTCTATACATTGCTATAGGTGCACTTAAAAATACAGAGAAGCCTTTATAAAAATAACCAGCACCTGGTTCAACTGAAACAGCATATCCTGGCCTTCTAAATCCTGCGCTTCCACCAATTATATCACTAGAAGGTACCCCTTCAATTCTTCCACCTAGATATATATTCCAACCGTCCATAGAATTATAAAATGCACCTAATCTGCCACCATATTGGTCTGGACATGAATATTCCATTGTACCTGTTCTAGTTTTTATGCCATTAGTTTCTTTAGGATTAGCCATATAAAATACATTTGAACTAATACCAATTTCATGATTTATAGGATGATAACCTTGAATATCAATATTCAAGCATGTTCCACCATCGCCTGGTTGAATTGATTGGTCAACAACTGTCTCAATATCTACATTTCTATTAGCACCTTGATTATAAAACAAATCTTTATAATCATAAGAACCACTAGGTAATTTTGCACCTAATGTAATTGAATAATTATATTCATTATCTAATGGGTCGAATAACCAATAGCCAATTCCTACACGTATATCAGCTAATCCATTGGATGTAGTAGTATGGCGCTCACCTAAACCTGGTGCAGGAGGATTTCCGCCATGCTCATACATAGATGATCTAGTGTGATATACAAATGGTATAGTAGTATTAACAAAAATCCTATCTGTGATTCCATAATTTAAAGTAAGATCTAAGAATGAAGAATGATTAATTACTTCAGTTCCTTCTGCTACCCTATTTGCCTCTTCATGATCGCCACGAAAATGACGAAAACTCTCGAAATATCTAAAACCCGATTGAAATTGAAATTCACCTTCTCTAAGGTTTATAGATGAACCCATTCCACCACCACAAACTGAACTACCTCGGGTAGCAACACAACCTTGTGATTTACTTTCTAAAAAAGTAAAAAGGAAAAAAAACGTTAATAATGTTAATAATCGAATCATTATGAATATCCTATTCTATACAAATAATAGTATTACTATCATTGCAAATATACATAAGTTTTTAAAAATTTTAAGCACTAAGAAATTTGGCTTATTTTAAAACAAAGATACAATTTAATTCTTACTTTTGTAGGCAATAATTGGAATTCAATTGTGTTGAAATTGGTTTGATCTTAGCTATTAAGTTTTCGTGTTTGAATTATTGTTCAGGTACAAAAAAGGTTCTTGTACCAATGTTTTACTCTTCATATCGCTGAAGTTTTAAAGAGGTTCTGATGCGATTTTTCATTTCTATATTTTTCCTTTCTTTTACTTTCAACATAAGTATATTATCAGCTCAATCTTTGAGGGAACAAGCAGATAAAGCCTTTGCGAATAAGAATTATCATCAAGCATCTATGTTATATGATCAATGGATTAATGCCTTACCAAACGATTATTATAGTCATATTCAATTAGCTAAATCGTATGTGTTTATACAAAATAATCATAAAGCAGCTTTAACACTTTGCAAAGCAATTAGTGCTGGTTTACAAGAGGAGCTCCTTGTACAAGACACAGTATTTACTCCCCTTTTTATTCATTTTGACACTCTTTTTATACATCAATTACAAATTCCAATGCATAATGGAATGACTATCCAAGATTTGGTTATTCAAAAGATAAAAGAGCAATCTAAGGCATCTAAATTCCCTTTGAAATTTACTGAACAGAAAAGAATGGGTAGATACCGAGTATTATATCCCACTAATTATGATAGTTCTTTACTGTATAATCTTTGTTTATTATTACATGGCAATAGTCAAAAACCAGAATTTATATTACAATGGGTACAATCATTACACATAAAGAATACAATATTTATTAGCCCAGAAGCACCATATCTTAAGTTTAAAGAATCTATATATGCAGGTGAGTCAAGGTTTTCTGCCGCAGGTGAAGATCAATCCTTTCCAGATACATTAAAGGACGATATAATTAATATGTCTGCCGAATGGTATCATGATGTATTACTTGATGCTTTAAAAACTTTACCAATAAACAATCATAAACCTGCTATTATGGGTTTTTCTCAGGGAGGCTTTTATTCTAGTGTATTGGCTTCTAGATATGCTAAGGATTTTTCAACGGCAATCGTTCTTTGTGGAAGTATATATAAAGAAGGTAACGTTTTAGACAATTTAGAAAATCTAAAAAATCATAATGTAGATATGTTACTTGTTCATGGAACTAAGGATGTAGTAGTTCCTTTTCAGACAGCTGAATTATTTCGCAATGCGCTTATTGAAAAACAAGTTCAGCATACTTTTGTACCATTTGATGGTGGCCATTGGCCATCTACGGAAATGCATACTATTATTCAACAATGGTTTGACGATCATTTTTCCAAATGAAAAAATTATGATAGATCCCGTAATTTCTCAATTAGTTATATACCCTATCAAAGGATGTGCTGGGATATATCTAGATAGAAGCACAATTGGTATGTATGGTCTAAAAGGAGACAGAGATTTTGTAATCGTAGATCAATCTGGAAAATTTCTAACGCAAAGACAATTCCCATCAATGGCTTGTATTCAGCCCAAAGAAACAGAATCAGGATTATTGTTATATGCCCCTGGAATGGACCCTATTCGTTTAAATAAAGACATTATACATAACGGATCAGATATATCGGTTTCTGTATGGGGAGAATCTTTACAAGGATCTGATTGTGGAGATACTTTTGCAGACTGGTTTAGCACTTATTTACAGTTTCCATGTAGATTAGCTAGACGTGGCAAAGATTTTACGAGATATGTACAATCAGGAAACGTAACCAGAGATATTCAAACAAGCTTCTCTGATTCTTATCCTATTTTATTAGTATCAGAAGATTCATTATTTGAGCTTGAAAAAAGGGCAGGAATGGCTATCCCAATAGATAGATTTAGAGCAAATATCATCATTCGTGGAATGCAACCATTTGCCGAAGACAATTGGGAAGATATAATACTTGCATCGTATCAATTCAAGAAGGGTAAACCTTGCTCTCGTTGTATAGTAACAACTATAGACCAATCGAAAGGAATTAGAATGGGAGATGAACCCCTAAAAACGTTAAATAGCTTTAGAAAAGACTCAAAAGGTAAAGTCCTATTTGGGGTATATATTTATCCAGTAAGTGACCAAGAAATCACAATAAGCCGTTCCTTTTTCTAAGGAACCATTCAATAGCAAATGCACAAAGTGCTGCAGTTAATAGCCACACCATATTCCATAAAGGAATTTCACTTTTTTCTACGGTTGAGATTATAGCAAAACGAGGGTTTTTCTTTAAATCATTGATAAAGTTTTTTACATTATCAACCGTATAAAATTTTCCACCAGATCGATCTGCCATAGCATGTAACAAAGAAGCATTCATCTGCAATTGTTGATATTCAATGGATTCTGCACCAATTGTAAATCTGCCATTATCAGAGCCCTTTGCATTGCTAGCCTGCGCAATACCAGAATAATAATAATCACCCTCTTTTAAACCAGCAATCGAGCCACTATATAATCCACTACCAGAAGATGCTAGACTCAATTCTCTTTTAGTGCCATTGCCAGTAATTGTAATATGTACAGAAGCATTATCTACAGGATTTAAGGAAGCATCATATACTTGGCCAGTAAATTCCACAGTTTCACCAGCAGCATAAAACTTTTTTACAGATCGTATCTTAATCGTTTTTTCTTTTTCCGAGGCACCCAACCACTGTAAAGATTGATCAATAAAAGAACTTAAAACATTTGGAATATCCTTATTTCCTCTGGCTTGTTCAGGAGCATTAGCCATTAATTGCCATCTATATATTCCATATCCAGCAATAGCAATAGATTTTGATCCAGCAAAAGTCCTACTCATCATCAAAGGTTCATCAATAGGTGAATTTCCTACTTTAAATGTAGATAAAATTTCTGTTTCTGGCTTAGGTTCAATAAATGTTTCAGTTTTAAACAAAGGAGGTAAACCATTCCAAATATCTTTATCTCTATCAGTTCCAGTTATTTTCATAATAGGACTAGACAAACCGGCTTCTTGTACTTGTGGAGAAGCAAGAAATTCTTGTGGTCTTGATGCCCGAACAGTAAAAGGAAGATATGGTTCAAGTGCTCTAAGTTTTTGATAATCAAGGTTTTGCGAAGCAATAAAAAATATGGGTTTTCCTTGTTCAGCTTCTTTTGCAATTAATTGTATGATAGATTGTGGAGTTTGGGCAATAGGAAAACCAATCAAAATAATAGACTCAGCATCTTTAATATCTGCAGCAGTTGGAATAGGAGCATAAAATTCACTTCCCAATTTTTGAATATATGATTTTACTTGAGCATCAGGAATTTGTTCAAGTATAGATTTCACAAAAGTAATATCTGCAGAAGGCGAACCAGCAAATAGTGCTATCACTCTTTTATGTTTAAGAACGGTTATAAATTCTGATAAAGAATTATTTTTTACCGTAATCTCATTTGTTAAAGGTTGAATTGATGCAGTTAATTTATGAATTCCAGGATTAGTGGGAATAATAGTAAATCCAACAGAATATGTTTGTAAAGTGTTGACAATATTTAGCGTTTGCTTACCAACAATATTTCCATTATCATATAAAGAAAGTGAAGCGATAGTATTATTTGGGAAACCTGATGCTTGGACAGTTATCGATACCGGAACTTTTGAACCAGTATAACATAATTCATTAGAAAGAATTGATTGTATTGAAAGATCTTTTGGAGGCATCGAATCACCAATTCCAACTGTATACACAGGACGTCCAAAATAATCTAATTCATATAAAGGATTTGCCCCAGAATTAACAGCCCCATCAGTAAAAATCACAGCTGCTCTAACAGAGGATTCATCATCTGCATATGATAAAGAAGATAATGCTTTGGTGATATTTGTACCTAATTTATTAGCAATAACAGAATCTACAGAAGCAATATTTGGATATGTATCCTTAACATCAAGGCCAAAAGACATAATCTTTATTACTTCACCCAATGATTCTACATTCGCATCTTTCAATGCTTGGGAAAGATCTTTAGCCCTATTCCTCGAGCCATCTTTCATCCCCATCGATAAAGATTTATCAACTATAACTGCTAATCTGGGCTCTTTGATAGAAGCACGAACCAATGAGAGAATTGGTTCGAATACTGCAAATAAAAGTAAACATAATCCAATAGATCGTAAAGCAATAAGAATGCTTTTTCTAACAGAAGATAATGGAGGAACAGAATTTTTATAAGCCCAGATGGAAATTATAACGGATATAAAAAATAAGAGAAATAATATCCACCAAGAACCAGATAAACCAAGAGTATAAGAATTCATAAAGAAATAAATAGAAACAAATCTGAATTGAATAGGATTGAAAAACGCTTGTAAAACAAAATTAGTTTATGATATAGAAAGATCTTAAATACCCTCAAAAACTTGATTGTTATAGAGTAAATTCAGAAATTTTTCATGATTATTTAATAAGACTTATTTTTTTTCTAAAAAAAACCATGTTTTTCACTAAATTTGTCTCGCAGCAAAAATAATTCCCATCTCTCCTTATTGACGCAAGGCAAAATCTGCCATGTATAAGCGTACTTTTTCGGCAAAAAAAATATTAGTGCCAGCAAGCGCAACCGAAGTATTTTCAATCTTGGCAATACTTGCAGGACTTCTTGTAACCTTCTTTATGACATCAGAAGGCCCTATAAGGCTAATTGGTATTTGTATTACCATCTTAGCTGGTTTTGGCCATTTTATGTTAGTATCACAAAGGCTTTCTAATTCTTTTGAATCCCACAGAGGCTCATCTGCTGTTCCCCCAGAATTTAGGGTAACAATTATGCCAGGGCAAGCAGGTAAAAGAATGGTTTTTGATGGATTTGAAAGCACTTTAGATGATACCAGAGCAGCAGAATTTGAAAAAATGCGATCTAGGCCAATGCCACAAGTTCAGTCTAGAGTAAAAGATGCGGAGAAACTTCAGCAAGACGAACCAATAGTTGAAGAAGAACAGCCAATGAAGGCTAGCATAAAAGCTCCTCCAATAATTCCAGCTTCAACTGAACAGCAATCTTCTTTGTCTGAAATAGAAGATGTAGGAGAAGGAATACGTATTATTCGCAAACAAAGTTCAGGTGGAATTGTCATAAAAAAGACAATATATAACGATACGAATGAAACGGACAGTGAAACAATACAGCCTCTTAAAAAAGAATTTACTGTCGATACACCATATTTAATTAAAGAGCAAGAATTATCTGAACCAATCATCAGCGAACAAATACCTGAAGAAACCTATCAGTATATAGAAAACAATATAGAGCCAACATCAAATCACAAAAGGGCAATTTTAGAAGTTTCAATTCTAGATTTCATGGAAGAAAATGAGCCTGCTCCTAGTGAGCCTAGAAAAGAATTTGATTTTCTATTGGCAAGAGTACTAATGGCTATAAGATCTGTAATTGATGCTAGAACAGCTGGATTTGCTTGGGCGAACCATGATAAAAAACAATTAGTGATCGAATCTTATATATCAGAATCTAAAGACAACTTTACGCAATTAAGAAAACTGCCTTTTGGCAATGATGTGATAAGTCAAATTGCACATTCTGGTAAACCAGAAATTCTGACAGAGATACATCCTTCAGCTGAATTAGACCTTTTATGTTATTATACAGCTGCTGCCAAAACAATTTCTTTTATAGGTGTACCTGTTTATTTTAATGGCAATGTTATAGGCGTCCTATTTGCAGATTCAGATCAAATTGATGCTTATGATGCTATGAGCATAGGATTTTTAGGAAATTTCACCAAACTAATTACGGGTTTGATTCAAAGTTATACAGGAAAGTATGACTTATTACAGGCAAGTAGAGCACTTGATGCAATTACCAGATTTAGAACTATTATATCTTCATCAGGTGATGGAATTGCCGATTTATGTGCTGCATTATTAGAATCAGCAAGCGAAGTAGTTGAATTTACCACAATGGGAATTGGGATGTTCGATTATGAACAACAAGCTTGGACAGTATATCAGGTATATTATAGACAAGTAGAATCTGAAAAAATGTTAGGGATGCATATCGATTTAGAATATTCTTTAATTGGCAATACTATTTTAACTGCGCAAACTACTGCCCTTGCTCCTTTAACAGATGAGCTAAGAGTATGTGATTCTGAAATACCAGTAAATGGTGGATATTTTCTTGCAGTACCATTAAAATCTCAATCTCATAATTATGGAGCTTTGTTTTTAGAAGGAACTGGTACTTCCTTGCCATCTCATGATATCAATATCATTGAAATGTTAGGAGAACAAACAGGAACCATCATAGAACAATTACGATTCCATGAGATGTTTCGTTCTACAGCATTAATGGATGAAACAAAAGGTTTGTTTAATTATAAAGCATTTTATGCCAGAATGACAGAAGAAACCGCAAAAACAAGAGATTTTGGAAATCCTTTTTCTTTAGCATTAATCAAAATGGATACTTATGAATCAATGGAAAATTTACCTGAAATAGAAGATGATTTATTGATGCATGTGATAAAAAAAGTAAAATCAAATATGAAAGAATATGATATTATCGGTGAATTCGAAGGAAAAACGATTGTAGTAGCATTAATTGGACAAACTCTTGCAAAATCTCATATATGGGGAGAAAGAGTTAGAAAAGAAATAGCAAGTGCTATAACCGAGATTGGTAATAGACGTTTAACTGTAACAGTAAGCATTGGAATTGCTCAAGCACATTCTTATGATAAAGCAGATTCTTTAATAAGAAATGCATCTAGTTCTTTACAGTTAGCTTCCGAAAAAACAAATTCTGTTATTGTGTACAGTTAAACTATGAATATACTCGATGCAATTTTACTTGGCATTATTCAAGGTCTCACAGAATTTTTACCTGTAAGTAGTACAGCTCATCTAACCATTGTCGGTAAATTATTGGGCATCGTGCAGTCGGGAGAATTATGGACAGCGCAAATTGCAGTTATGCAATTAGGAACATTAGCAGCTATACTAATCTATTTCAGGAATGATGTCTTTGGCATTTCTGCTGCATTTTTAAAAGAAAATCTTACCAAAAATAGGCTTCCAGCAATACAGCAATCAATGAATTCCAAAATGGGTTGGTATATTATTTTTGGCTCTATACCTATTATAACAATAGGATTAGCATTAAAAAAAGTTATCGAAGGCGATATTACTAAAAGTCTCTTTTTAATCGGCATTATGTTGATAATTATAGCCTTGTTTATGGCTTATGCAGAAAAAAAAGCATCGTTTTTAAGAACAATTCATGATATAAAATTAAAAGATGCATTGCTGATTGGCTTAGCACAAGCACTAGCATTAATACCAGGTTCTTCACGCTCTGGTACTACGATTACAGCAGGACTTTTTCTAGGTTTAAATAGAGAAGCTGCTGCAAGATTTTCTTTTTTATTAAGTATTCCAGCAGTTTTAGGCAGTGGTATATTAGAGCTTAAAAAAGCAATTCCTATAGTTTCAGGCGAAGATTTTAGTTCATTAATGATTGCAACTATTATTTCTGGAATTAGCGGCTATGCTGCAATTGCTTTTTTATTGAATTATTTACGGTCTAAATCAATAGGCATATTCATTTATTATCGTCTTGCGCTTGGTTGTTTATTGTTATTTTTAGCATTGTCTGGCATACTTTCATAAAATAAACGAGCAGATTTATATGATTGTCTCGATACCTATACATACATCATTGTATCAGGCAGATTTATCAAAACCGATTATTGCTTCATTTCCTATGCAATCAGGAAATAATAATCCATCTGCTTTCCATTTACCAATGCCAGATTTTTCTCCTTTTACTATGGGTGACTTTATAGGCTCTATAGCTTTAGGCGGCCCAGTAAATTGTTCTATTCTTACAATTGCACCTCATGGTAATGGAACTCATACCGAATGTGTAGGCCATATCTCTAAACAACCTTATTATATAGCACATACATTAAAGACATTCAATTTTGTTGGATTATTACTTACTCTCTCCCCTATTAAAGCCCCTAATGGCGATATGATAATTTCTAAAGAAATGATTCATCATGCTCTTGAAAACCATAAAACACCTGAAGCATTAATTATAAGAACAATTCAAAAAGATAGAGATAATATTATGTGGTCAGGGAATAATCCTCCTTATTTTACTGCTGATGCAATGGAATACATAGCACATAAAGGGATTCAACATTTTTTGACAGATTTACCTTCTGTAGATCCAGAAATAGATAATGGAGAATTGGCTGCTCATCATGCATTTTGGCAATATCCTGAAAATATAAGAACAGAAGCAACAATCACAGAAATGGTAAATCTTAATAATGATATTCGTGATGGAATATATCTAGTTTCCATTCATATTGCACCATTATTATCGGATGCAAGCCCAAGCACTATAGTACTTTATGAACTTTTCGCTCAGAATACATAATGAACATTACAATAGAACAATTAGTGCGTATGATAGACCATACTCTCTTAAAAAATACAGCCGTTAAAAAGGATATTGAAGTACTTTGTTCTCAAGCCTTAGAGTATTCTTTTGCAACAGTTTGCGTTCATCCCTTTTATGTTGGGATTTGTTCAAGCTTATTACATAGAACTTCTACAAAAGTGTGCACCGTAATTGGATTTCCACATGGAATGCATAAAACTGGAGCAAAAGTGTCGGAAACTTTGCAAGCATTACACGATGGAGCCCAAGAGATTGATATGGTAATACAAGTTGGTGCATTATTAGATGGCGAAAAAGATATTGTGTGGAATGATATTCGTTCTGTTACAGATACCGCACATCAAGCTGGAGCTTTAGTTAAAGTAATCATTGAAACATGCTTATTAAATACAGATCAAAAAATAATGGCAGCTGAATTGGTTGCAGATGCAGGTGCAGATTTTATCAAAACATCTACTGGATTTGCAGGCGGCGGAGCAATAGCAAGCGATATACATTTATTAAGAAAACATCTTCCGGTTGATATAGGGATTAAAGCATCAGGTGGAATAACTACATATCAATCTGCATTAGAAATGATTGAAGCAGGCGCTCAAAGAATCGGCACAAGTAATGGCATTCATATTATTAATGAATTAAAGAATACTCTAGCATAAAGTTAATCATTAATAACTCTGTATTTTTGCATTCCCTAAATAGAAAACTAAATCGATTATTGGAGATATAGCCAGCATGGCAGACAACAAAATCATTTTTTCAATGATTGGCCTAAGTAAAGTATATAAGCCAAGTAAAACAGTTTTAAAAGATATTTATTTGTCTTTTTATTATGGTGCAAAGATTGGCGTATTAGGTTTGAATGGAGCTGGAAAATCTTCATTATTAAGAATCATTGCAGGTATCGATCAAGATTATATTGGTCAAATTACCAGTAATAAAGATGTCACATTTGGCTACTTGTCTCAAGAGCCAGAAATGGATCACAATAAAACTGTAAAAGAAATTGTTGAAGAAGGCGTACAAGAGACAGTCAATCTGCTTAAAGAATATGAATCTATTTCTGCACAATTTGGTGATCCTGATGCAGATTTTGAAATATTAATGGAAAAACAAGCTAAACTTCAAGAAAAAATAGATCATGCAAATGCTTGGGACTTAGATAGCAAACTAGAATTGGCAATGGAAGCTCTTAGATGTCCACAAGGTGATACATTGATATCTGTGCTTTCTGGTGGAGAAAAACGTCGTGTTGCTTTATGTAGATTATTATTGCAACAACCCGATGTATTATTATTAGATGAACCTACCAATCACTTAGATGCAGAAACTGTTGCATGGTTGGAAGTGCATTTACATAAATATCCAGGTACTGTTATTGCAGTAACTCATGATCGATACTTTTTAGATAATGTTGCCGGATGGATATTAGAATTAGATCGTGGACAAGGCTTTCCATTTGAAGGCAACTATACAAGTTGGCTAGAACAAAAGCATAAACGTTTAGTAGTTGAAGAAAAGCATGTTTCTGCTAAACAAAAAGTTCTACAAAAAGAGTTAGAATGGGTTCGAATGAACCCTAAAGGACGTCAGGCAAAAAGTAAAGCTCGTATAGCTTCTTATGAAAGAATGTTAGAAGAACAACAAGAATCTCATAATGAGGACATTGAAATTTATATTCCACCAGGACCCCGTTTGGGCTCTACGGTTATAAAAGCAGATAATCTAGCAAAAGGCTTTGGTGATAGACTTCTATTCGAAGATATCAGCTTTGATTTACCTCCTGGAGGTATAATTGGTGTAATCGGAGCTAATGGTGCCGGAAAATCAACATTGTTTAAAATGATTACTGGCCAAGAACAACCAGATAAAGGGATTATTAAAATCGGTGAGACAGTAAAACTTGGCTATATAGATCAAGATCGACCTCTAAGCAATGACAGAACTATCTGGGAAGAAATTTCTGGAGGTGATGACATGTTACATTTAGGTTCTCGAGACATGAATTCTAGATCATATGTTTCAAAATTTAATTTTAGTGGCACAGATCAACAAAAAAAATGTGGCGTTCTTTCTGGTGGCGAAAGAAATAGAGTTCACCTTGCAAAAATGTTAAAAGATGGAGCAAATGTATTGCTTCTAGATGAACCAACTAATGATTTAGATATAAATACTTTAAGAGCATTAGAAGAAGCTTTGCAGAATTTTGCAGGTTGCGCCGTCGTGATTTCTCATGATAGATGGTTTTTAGACAGAGTTGCTACTCATATTCTTGCATTTGAAGGTGATAGCAAAGTGACTTGGTATGATGGTAATTATTCAGAATATGAAGAGGACCGTCATGCTAGATTAGGTACTTCTGCAGATCAACCACATAGATTGAAATATCAAAAGTTGACGCGTGAGTAAGATATGAGAATTATCAGCGGTCGTTTTAAAGGGCTAAGTTTTGGAAATAAAGTTTTTGAAGAAACAAGGCCTACTACCGATCGTATGCGTGAGTCTATTTTTAATGCCTTATCTCATTATATCAATTTTGAAGATGAAAATATTGAAGTATTAGATATGTGCGCCGGCACAGGAGCATTAGGATTTGAAGCAATAAGTAGAGGAGCCAATCGCTGCATATTTGTAGAGAATCAATTACATATTGCTAAAGAAATAAGACATTCCGCTCAATCTTTAGGCATTCCACAAAATCAATCTCCAATTGCAGTTCAAGATGCTTTAACTTTTTTTAATGGATTTTTTCTAAAACAATTACCAGATTATGTACCAGTATATTGGAATTGTATTTTTTGTGATCCACCTTATATTGCAAGAATATTGAATAAAATCTTACATGAAATAGAAAAAACTAATAGCTTATCTCCTCAAGGAATCGTTATTGCAGAACATGATATTATTGAACATATTCTCTTGCCAAAAGGATTTTCTACACTTACTTCACTTACTTTTGGCAAAACTATTGTCGATATTATTCAAAAAGATTAACCATTCAAGACAAATATTATGGAAATCTCATCCTTTATAGATTTATTTCTTCATTTAGATAAACATTTAGCTGATTTAGTAATTCATTATGGATCTTGGGTCTATGGAATTCTCACAATAATCGTTTTTTGTGAAACTGGTTTAGTAATTACTCCTTTTTTACCCGGTGACTCATTATTATTTGCCATCGGAGCCCTTTGTGCTGTTGGATCTTTGAATCCATTTATCATCGCTCCACTATTATTTATTGCTGCAATTTCTGGAGATAATCTTAATTATTGGTTCGGTAGAACAATAGGTTCAAAAGCATTCTCTAATCCTGATTCTAAAATTTTCAAGCAATCTTATCTCCAAAAGACACAGTCCTTTTATACCAATTATGGTAGTAAAACAATTGTTATTGCGCGTTTTGTACCAATTGTAAGAACATTTGCCCCATTTGTTGCTGGATTAGGTAAAATGAATTATCGCGTTTTTTTGTCTTTTAGTGTTGGGGGAGCACTTCTATGGATAATATTACTTATTTCAGCTGGTTACTTTTTTGGGCAAATTGAATTTGTTAAGAAGAATTTCTCTGTAGTCGTTTTGGCAATTATTGTTATTTCTATTCTGCCAGCTCTTTTTGAAACCTTCAAAACAAGAAAATATTAATCATTCCTGTTCTATTATCATACATTAAAAGCATTAGTATTATGAATAAGCAATTAGATATTTCAGAAAAAGATAAAGAACAGATTGTTCAAGGTCTTTCTCAATTATTGGCAGATACATTTTCTATATATATTAAAACTCATAATTTTCATTGGAATGTTTCTGGACCAATGTTTGTTACTCTGCATACATTATTCGAACAACAATATACAGAGCTAGCCTTGGCTATAGATATCATAGCCGAAAGAATAAGGGCTCTCGGCGCTTTTGCTCCAGGATCATTTAAAGCTTTTCAGGAATTAACTTCTATACCAGATATGGAAGATATTCCAGATGCACTAACAATGATTGCTTTATTAGTGGAAGACAATGAAACTATTATTAAAACTGCAAGGTCTATCATTCCTTTAGCTGATAAAGCCTATGATACACCAACTGCAGACCTTGCAACAGCAAGGATTCTTGTCCACGAAAAAACAGCTTGGATGCTTACTTCTTTATTAGGCTAACTCATTATACCACATAAGGATTATATGCAGTTTTTTCTATATTGTTTTTTCTGTTTTACTTTGTATTCATGCAATGGTGCAACTAAATCTCCCTCCAATGAACAAGGAAAAAATATAATGGATGCTACTATTCAAACTTCTGATTCAGTTGCTTATGCAACTTTTGGAGCCGGTTGTTTTTGGTGCGTAGAAGCTGTTTTTCAAGATTTACATGGTGTTATTATTGTTGAAAGTGGATATATGGGTGGCTCTTTAAAAGATCCAACATATAGAGAAGTGTGTTCTGGTTCTACAGGCCATGCGGAAGTTTGTAGATTAACATTTGATCCTCGAAAAGTTACGTTTAAAGAATTGCTCGAGGTGTTTTGGCAAACTCATGATCCTACTACGCTTAATATGCAAGGTAATGATATCGGTACTCAATATAGATCTGCTGTATTTTATTATGATGAAAATCAAAAGAAGGAATCAGAGTTCTATAAGCAAGAATTAGAAAATGCACATATTTTCAGCAATCCAATAGTCACAACTTTCGAGCCTATTTCTACATTTTATAAAGCTGAAGATTATCATCAAAACTATTATTCTCAAAATGAGAATCAACCATATTGTGCATTTGTGATAAAGCCAAAAGTTGAAAAATTTAGGAAGATTTTTTCTAAAAAACTTAAACCTTAATATGAATAATACCTTTGCTTTGATTACAGGTGCCTCTTTTGGAATCGGAAAAGAGATTGCAAAAGTAATGGCAGCTCATAAGCATAATCTTATCTTAACAGCAAGATCTGAAGCCCCTCTACATGCTTTAGCTAAAGAATTAGAAGAACAGTATCACATTTCTACTCATATTATTGTATGTGATTTATGTGTTCCTGAAGCAGCATATCAATTATGTAAAGAAATAGAAAACTTACATTGTTCAATTGATATTCTGGTAAATAATGCTGGCTTCGGTGTCTATGGAGAATTTATCGATTCTGATTTGTCTAAACAACAAGATCTGATTCAGTTAAACTGCATTGCTCTTATGCAATTATGTAAACTATTATCCAATCAATTAAAAGCTAATAAAGGTAAGATTTTAAATATTGCTTCTGTTGCCGCATTTTATTCAGGGCCGCTTATGGCAGTTTATTATGCATCTAAAGCTTTTGTACTAAGTTTTTCCGAAGCACTTGCATTCGAATTAGCTCCATTAGGAATTAGCGTAACTGCACATTGTCCTGGCCCAACTAAATCCAATTTTCAACAATCTGCCGGGATGCACAAATCTCGCTTATTTAGTATAATGCCCGTTCCTGAATCATATCCTGTTGCCTTGCATGCATATAAAGCGATGATGAAAGGTAAAACAATTGCTATTCATGGGCTTAGCAATCATATTATGTTAATACTCAGTTTATTCGTGCCACGATTTCTTAAGGTAAAAGCAGTATATGCATTCCAAAGTAGTAAAGCATAATAATGCTAAAACACTCAGACTTATCCTAGGAGACCAGCTTAACTCCAATCACTCCTGGTTTTCTACAAAAGATGATTCTATTGTATACATTATGATGGAAACTCAATCAGAAACTTCATATGTAAAACATCATATTCAGAAAATCACCGCCTTTTTCTCTGCTATGAGAAATTTCTCGAATGAATGTTCGAATATTGGACATAATCTACATTATATAACATTAGATGAAAGTGATAATAAACAGGGTATTTCTGCTAATTGCGAGCATTTTATCACATCACATAATATATGTCATTTTGAATATCAGCAACCAGATGAATGGCGTTTGCAGGAAGAGTTAAGACTATTTTGTGAAAGAATATCTATTACATCTACAATGTATTCTACTGAACATTTTTTGTCTGACAAGGATGATTGGATAACTGTTTTCAAGGGAAAGAAGACTGTCCCGATGGAGTCTTTTTATAGATATATGCGGAAAAAATATTTGATTCTCATGGATGGGAATAGTCCTGTAGGTGGAACATGGAATTATGATCATGAGAATAGAAAATCTTTACCTAATCAAGATATATTAATTCCACCTTTGGAATTTCAACATGATGTATCAGATCTAGTACTGATGATAGAATCAATGGGAATTGAAACAATAGGAAAAATTAAAAAGGAATCATTGCCATGGCCAATTTCTAGAAAAGAGTCTTTAGAATTATTATCATATTTTACTACACATCTTTTAAAACATTTTGGCAGTTATCAAGATGCAATGACAGAAAAGTCCGTTTTCCTCTTTCATTCACGATTATCATTTTCACTCAATACGAAACTACTTCATCCTTTAGAAGTAATACAAGCTGTCATTGATGCTTGGCATGTATCTGAACAAACTATTTCATTATCTCAAGTAGAAGGATTTATACGCCAGATACTTGGATGGCGTGAATATATGAGAGGGATTTATCGAGAATATATGCCTGATTATTCATCATTGAATTTTTTTAATCATCAAAATACATTACCTGCCTGGTTTTGGACAGGTGAAACGGACATGAATTGTATGAGCAAAGCGATCAATCAATCACTTGAATATGCTTATGCTCATCATATTCAAAGACTTATGATTATTGGCAATTTTGCTTTATTAGCTGGAATCCATCCAGATGAAGTAGATGCTTGGTATTTAGGAATCTATATAGATGCTATCGAATGGGTTGAATTACCAAATACAAGAGGCATGAGCCAGTTTGCAGATGGTGGGATTGTTGGTACTAAGCCATATGTATCTAGCTCTTCTTATATACATTCAATGAGTGATTACTGCAAGAATTGTAAATATGATAGAAAAAAGAAATATGGTGAAAATGCATGCCCATTTAATAGTTTATATTGGCAGTTTTACCACCGTAATCGAGAGCAATTAAAAGGAAATCCAAGAGTTTCTTTAATGTATAAAGTATTTGATTCAATGAGCTCTGAAGAAAAAGAGCAGATACTTCTTCATCAGCCTACATATTAAAGTGTTAATTGATGTTAAATGAGATGTGGGGATTTGTTTAAGGGATACACTTGCTATAATTTGATTTATACTGTTTGTATTAATTATCATTTTATAGGATATGTTATGAAAAAATATGCTCTCTTTATCGTAATGTTTCAGTGTTGCATTGCTTCACATCTTTATGCTCAGTATTCAGTTGAACTACATACTGGTCCTGCAATAGCTAGTACTAATCTTGATAATATATATGGAACTGCGCTGTATTATGGAGTAAATGTTAACTATAGGGGAAAAGGTTCTGAATTTGAGTGGAGTATTGGCGCCAATCAATTAACATTTTCAGAGACATCATCAACAATTGCTGGTGATATGGAAAGCAATGAATATTATATGCCTATTCTTATTGGTTTAAAAAGATATTTATCTGATGATAGTAAGATAAAGCCTTTTATTATGATGGAATTAGGATTGAATTATTGGAAAAGTGATGCAAGGGTTGCTGGGCTTTTTGCAGAAAAATCAGGTAGGACACTTATGTATACTTTTGGTGGCGGAGGTGCTATGGAAATTAAGCCGAATATGAATGCTACCCTAGGAGTTTATTATAATAGCATTGGAACATCTGAATCATTCATTTATTATACTGTATTAGGCGGATTAAAATTTACATTATAATTATTCTTTTAGAGAATATAATTTCCACCACGGTGTACGAGGAGAATCATGATGTTCATGATGATAACCAAAAAAATAACAAGTTATCATAGCATACACATGATTTTTAGTTAAAGTTCTGGCATTATGTGGCTGCATCTGCTCTGTATGAGGTGTTCTATGTGGAAGATAGGTTCCAAAAGTAAATAATTGAAGAGCTCCAAGTAAAGAAGGCAAAGCCCATAAAAGCCACAGGCTAGATTGTGAATATCTTAATTGTAAGATATTAAATAAGGCACCCATGACAACTATTTGTGATATCGTCGTATAGTGTCTCATAAATCGGAGAAACCAAGGAATATATCGTTGAGACATATCAAAATCTGGATCATGTTCGGTTCCTGGAAAACGATGATGATTCATATGATTTTTAATTAATCGCTTAAATGACATACCAGCAAATAAAAAGCAAGCAATCCATCCAATGGTATTATTTGCTTTTTTGTGTAAAGAGACTGTCCCATGCATGGCATCATGTGCAGTAATAAAGAGTCCCACACTTAAATAGGTTTGCACATATATATGGAACCACATGCTAATAGAATCAAAAGAACAACTAACAGTTTCCAAAATATAGAAACAGTGAAGTATCCATGCAGAAATAATAAATAAGCCGATTGCTATTCCCATAATCAAGCTTGTATTATTGTACTCGATATTCCATCAATGTTGATAGAACATGAGAAAGGGTATCATGTAAATTTTTTCTATGAACAATCATATCAAGAAAACCATGTTCTAATAAGAACTCAGAACGCTGAAAACCTTCAGGAAGTTTTTTCCGAATCGTTTGTTCAACTACTCTGGGGCCAGCAAATCCAATCAAGGCTTTTGGTTCTGCCATGATAATATCACCTAACATAGCAAAAGAAGCACTTACACCACCAGTAGTTGGATCTGTAACAATTGAAATATACGGTAAATGATGTTCTGCTAATTCACTTAGTATTGCACTTGTTTTAGCCATTTGCATCAAAGATAAAGCAGCCTCCTGCATACGGGCGCCACCAGATGTAGCAATAACTACAAATGGCATATTTTGTTTGATTGCAAGTTTTGCTGCACGATAAAACTTTTCTCCAACAACAGACCCCATACTACCGCCCACAAAGCCAAAATTCATACAAGCAAAAGAAATAGGCTTTCCATCAATATTTCCATAACCAACAGTTAAAGCATCATTGGCATCAGAACGCTTATAAGCATCTTTTAAACGATCTATATAAGGTTTTGTATCAACAAATTTCAAAGGATCTGAAGAAGTAATAGAAATCTCTGTTTCAACAAAAGAACCTTCATCAAAAAGGATATCAATATATTCTTTAGAAGTAATACGAAAATGATGGTCACATTTAGTGCAAGTGAATAATTGCTCTTCAAATTGTTTTCTATAAATCATTTCACTGCATGAAGGACACTTTACAAAAAGTCCATCAGGCATATCTATTTGTTGGGAATGTTCAATATTCTTTTTAGAACGTAAAAACCAAGACATACTTTACTCTACAGTTCATGAATAAATAATATTCTATCAGCGGATATGAATTTCCACTGCATCTTCTCCGTAAATTTCTCGAAATCTTTCATCGGTAATTTCATGGGGTAAACCTTCAAAAACTATCACGCCATCTTTTAATGCAATAGCTCGTGTAGCATATTGGCGAACTAAACTTAAGAAATGGAGATTGCAAATAACTGTCTTACCCATTTCTTTATTTATTTTTTCAAGATAATTCATAACTGAATGAGACGTTGCGGGATCTAAACTAGCAACAGGTTCATCAGCCAATACAATAGAAGGATTTTGCATCAAAGCCCTTGCTATTGCTACTCTTTGCTGTTGGCCACCGCTTAAAGCATCAGCACGAATCATTGCTTTTTCTGAAATACCTACAATCTCTAAATTGTGTAATGCTCTTTGAATATCTTCATCAGAGAATTGATGCGATAAAGATTTCCACAAAGGCATGGATCCAAGAGTGCCACTTAATACATTTTCAAGTACCGAACGACGTTTTACTAAATTAAAATGCTGAAAAATCATGCCACAATCGCGTCGATGATTTCTGAGTTCTTTGCCTTTTAACTGAGTAATATCTTTATCACGGAACATAATAGTTCCAGAACTAATTTCATGTAATCTATTAATACAGCGTAATAATGTTGATTTACCACTTCCGCTCAAACCAATTATTGCAAGGAACTCGCCTTCAGCAACATCAAAAGTAATATCTTTGAGAGCCTTATGACCATTTGCATAGGTTTTTACTATATTCTTTGCGCTGAGTATCGTAGCCATTACAATTTGTATTATTACATAGCATTACTATTGATTAACAAAACTACGAATTTAGATTCTCTTATGGCAATTCATAAGAAGAATCATAAAATGATGTCATAAATCTTGATATGATACGTCAAAACAACAATTCCAATCATTTTATAAAAATATCACTGTATATTTTTATTAACACTACCTTTTTATGTCTTTAAACAGCAAACTATCTCTCTCTTCAATTTTCCTTTTTTGGTCTCCATTATCTGCAACCTGGCTTATGATGGCTGCCGAAGGCCCATTATTAACTTCATTAATAGCACGATTATCAGAACCTAAATATAATTTAGCAGCTTATGGTGTAGCTACCGCAATCGCCATGATTATAGAATCTCCAATTATCATGATGTTAAGTGCATCAATTGCATTGGTAAGAGACTCGTATTCGTATAGAGCATTAAGAGGGTTTTTAATCAAATTAAATATATTGATTACCCTTGGAATGATTATAACTATTATTCCTCCTGTTTTTTCTGTGATAGCTTATAATATTTTACATCTAACAAAACCAGTTGCTGATTTAATGTATGGTTGTTTGGTTTCTATGATATGTTGGCCTGCAGCAATAGGATTTAGGAGATTTTGGCAGGGATTATTGATTAGAGCCCATTTAACAAAAAGAGTTGCTGTTGGTACTGTAATTAGGTTATCCACTATGTTTGGAACTGCACTTTTATTAGTACATTTCACTCATTTTACTGGTACAATCATAGGTGGTACTTCATTAACTGTTGGAGTAATACTTGAAGCTTTAGCAACAAGAATTATGGTACATGAAACTATAAAAAAACTATTAATTCAAGAAGAGATCAAAACTGAACACCCTTTAACTACATCATATATGATTAGTTATTATTCCCCTTTAGCTTTAACAAGTTTAATAGGGATGGCATCGGTACCTATCCTTACTGTTTTTATAGGTAGAAGCCCAATGTCTTTAGAATCATTAGCAGTATTGCCAATAATAGAATCTTTTGTCTTTATCTTTAGAAGTTTTGGATTTTCTTTTCAAGAGGTAAGTTTAGCTTTACTTGGACAAGGGAATAAATACTATAAAGAATTAGGAAAATTTGCTTTGATCATTGGAATTTTAACAACAGCTGTATACAGTTTTATTGTTTATTCCCCAATGGTTTACATCATTTTATCAAATCTATATGGTCTCACACCTGATTTAGTAAAATTCTCTATTATTCCATGTAGAATTCTCTTCTTTTATCCTTTTCTCTCAGTCTCTTATGCCTATTTTCGTTCTGTATTAATGAATTCAAAAAAGAATTCTTCGGTTACATATTCTACAATTATTGAAGTTATTGGAATGATTGGAATAGTTATTCTTACGGAGACTATATTTCATCCTGTAGGCATCATTACTGCTGCTGTAGGACTTGGTATTGGCCGCTTAGGTGCACAATGGTATTTAATCCGTTCATTTAATGAAATTGTAAAAAGACCAATACTAAAATAGAAATCTTTTTTTTGCTTGAACTGCCACTATTCCAGACTTATCAGAACAAGGGAATGCAATGCTTCCACCACGTAAAACTGCTGGTAATGGTAAGAAATCTGTTCTAGAAGAATTACCCTGATCTGCAAAAGAGAATTGAGATTCTAGGACACCAGATTTATTAAAAATGAAGAAGTCTGAAGCTGATTCCTGGTGTTGTGCTAGCATGCCAACATTTGATTTACTTACCAATAATGGTGCAGCTGCTTTTGCACTTACATATACATGCCATTGTTTATGGCCATTCAAAGTAAATCCTGTTATCATACTTCTAGATTGTTCAGAAATTCTTGGCTCTGAACACACTAAATATAGCATAGAGTCATCTGCAGATAAAAAGCGAGGTGTCTCTTTAATCATTGTTTCCCAGCATTTGGCACCATTATCACCAAAACAGAACAGAACTGGTGTTTTTGCTATTTGATCTATACGTACACCACCTACAAATACTTTACCATCAATGATTAATGGCTGGGTAGTTAATCGAATAAAAGGCAAAGTAGCTTTCCAACGTAATTTTCCTTCTGGATTCCAACATACTAATGTATCTGTACCACCTGAAATATTAATAGATTGAGCAGAGTACAAATTACCATGTGCATCTGCACTGATATTTCCAATTGGGATTGAAGATCTATCTTGACGCCATATAACTTTACCATCAAATCCTACTTTAAATATTGACGTATCACCACATGCAACAATACCATCAGAAACAGATAATAAGTCTAACCAAATAATAGAGCCTTTATTGGCATGTAATAATTTCTTCTTCCATATAAGTTTTCCAAGTGGATCTATTGCAGACATATATCCTGAAGTAGAAACAGCATATAAATTTCCCGATTTGTCCCTACACATACCACTTGCTATATACCCCTTATTATTCGAAATTTGGGTAATCCATTGAATATTCGATGAATTCCCCATACCTATATATCCACTTTCTGTTGCGAATGCTACATTTACTTCATCTATTGGTAATAAAGATGATAATCCAAGCGAATCTGCAACTGGGAATTGTTCAAATATTGCAGTTTCTGCAGAAAATTTATCTGCAACAATCATAAAGTTATTTGCCCTACTTGCTCCACCAGAACTACATTGTTGCAATACACTTGCTAATTCAGAACTATTATGAGAACTTCCACATCCATTAATAATGATTGTTAAGCAAATAGAATACAAGATATAAAGGTTTTTGATCATTAATGAACTCCATTACTGGTATAATTCTGATAACTAAAATTTGCTATAGCCGCACCAATTTTATTTTCTAATTGTTTGAAATTAGATACATTCGGACCATTATTAATGATAGAAAATACAACCTGATCACCATCTTTGGTAAATGCATATCCACTTAATGCACTTGTATTTCTTAGTGTACCTGTTTTAGCACAAAGATTGTTTTCAGCATATGTTCCAACCATTCGCTTTCTTAAAGTTCCATCTACTCCAGCAATAGATAGCGTCTGCTTAAAAGCTTCACCAAATTTCATTTTTATAGCTTTTTCTAGCAACATTGTTTGAACATAAGCAGAAAATAGATTTTTTCTACATAATCCACTTCCATCATTAATACATAAGCCATCTACAGGAATACCACATTGAGATAAAGCATTTTTGACAGTTTCTGTAGCTACTTTACCAGTATTAATATGTCCACCAGCATAGGCACCAACCATTTTATACACATGCTCTGCAAGGAAATTATCGCTATTCTTATTTACCAAAGAAATCATATATGCTAAAGGCCTTTTAAATTCTGCAATAGTTATAGCATTCGAAGGTGATGATTTCCTTCCTAATAAGCCATTTTGAACATGAATTCCCGCGAATCGTAATTTTGATGATAGCACTCCAGCAGCATAAATATCTGGATATTTCATTGTATAAGTTGCTGCAATAGTTCCTTTACCACTTGCATTAACCGTAATCAGCCCATGTTGATTATGTTGAATAGAAATTCTTGCAATCGGTGCTCTGCTTTTCTTTTTTCTTTTAGGTGCCCTAGGTGCATCACCATTTCTTTGTAGATCTTGGAAACTAGAGCCAATCTTCCACCAAGCATGAGATCGCTTTTTAGATGATTTCTTTACTGGCTTTTTAATCGTTTTTTTAGATGGATTTTTTGCTGCTTTCTTTACTGATTTTTTACTGTTACTTTTCTCAACTTTTATAGTTTTCTTCTTACCATTCTTTGTTTTAACAGTTATTTTTTTTGAGACTATATTATTTTTTGAAGACTGTTTGGATTTGGATATTAAGGTATTGTGCACAGAAGGAATAGATCGATTTACAAACACTGCATCTGATGCAGGAATGATTTGTGTTTGACCACCTACCATATCAACTACAAATTCATTTTTATGTATTCCTAGAGCAGTAATTGGAGCCAAAGGCTCTACTATCTCATTATCGCCACTATATATATGCCTTTGAGTTATATTGTCAAAATAGCTAGCATCAGCATATATTCCTCCATTAATTGAGATAATCCCCTTTTGCTTTAATTGAAGAGCCAATGCAGTAATATCTTGCTCATCTAATAGTGCATCACCAAATCCTTTTAGATATATATCCCCATTTAATACTCCATTTTCTATCGTTCCATCGCTCAATACTTGAGTAGGGATCATATAATCTGAGCCCATCGTATAAAAAGCTGAAAAACTTGGAAATAATTTTGTTGTAGAAGCAGGTGTCAGATATTGATGTGGATTTTTTTCAAATAATACTTCATGCTGTTTTAATGTAAGTATTCTTATACTTGTTTTGCTACTACTAGCAATACCTTCGGCATCAATCAAATTTTGGATAATCGATCTAAAATTAACAACTGCTTTTGTACTGTCAGCTGAAGTTAAAATTGGAACTTTTTTATAAGTCGGATTTAGATTATTAGTTGTATGTGATTCTGGTTCATTACAAGAAGCCCCAATCAGAGGTATTCTTTCTGCAAAAGCTGCATACAGAATAATTCCCAAAAGAAAAATAGAAGTAGCAATCCTGATGCCGGCAAATTTCCACGATCTAGAAATACTAAGCGAAGCCAGCCTAGGTTTTTGCGCACGGCGCTGCCTAATCTTTTTTATCATAATATGTATTCTTTAACGATGAAAGGTTGGGCTTTTTGGTGTTTAGTTTGCTGCAAAACGAAACACCGGCTCACAAACATAAAAAAAAATCTTCATTGAAAAGAATTTTCATATTAATCACTTGTATTTCTCACATTGTTAACCTGTATTCACTGCAAAAGATTTCGTAATTTGCAGCCAGTATTAAACATTTTCATTTCCTTTACTCTGTATACTTTCTCACATTGAAATGTGTACAGGGCGGTCAAATCATTTATGAGCGAACTTTCAAAAGCATATGAGCCAGCTGCAATTGAACAAAAACATTATGCAGAATGGATGTCCAAGTCTCTGTATAGATCTTCTCCAAATCCACATAAGAAGCCATATTCCATATTAATGCCTCCACCAAATGTGACGGGTGTTTTAACTATGGGACATGTTATAAATCATACGATACAGGATATTTATATTCGCAGAAATCGCATGGCTGGTTTTGAAACTTGCTGGTTTCCTGGATTAGATCATGCAGGTATTGCAACGCAAACAAAAGTAGAGCAACAACTTCGCGAACAAAAATTATCACGTCATGATGTAGGTAGAGACGCTTTTTTAGAAAAAGTATGGGAATGGCGTTATCAGTATGGTGATAAAATTCTTCAGCAATTACATTCTATTGGTATTTCTTGTGATTGGAATAGAACTTTATTCACAATGGATGAATCTGCTTCTCATGCGGTTACTGAAACATTTATACGCTTATTTGATGAAGGTTTAATCTATCGCGGAAAAAGAATTATCAATTGGTCTCCAATTGCTCAATCTGCATTAAGTGATGAAGAAGTTACTTTTAAAGAAGTACAAGAATATATGTATACACTAAGATATTCACTTAAAAATGGCAATGGATATCTTACTGTTGCAACGGTAAGGCCAGAAACAATTTTTGGCGATGTTGCTATTGCAGTCAATCCCAAAGATGAACGATATAATCATTTAATAGGAACAATGGTTATAGTGCCAATTACTGGAAAAGAGATTCCAATAATAGCTGATGACTATGCAGATCCAAGTTTTGGGACAGGTTGTGTGAAGATTACTCCAGCGCATGATCCCAATGATTTTGAAGTAGGTTTAAGGCATAATCTTAGTATGCCAAATGCGATAAATCCAGATGCTACATTAAATGATTTAGCAGGTGAATTTGCCGGCTTAGATAGATTTGTAGCCAGAAAGAAAGTAGTTGAAAGATTACAATCGATAGATTTAATTGAAAAAATTGAGGACTATACCCATAATGTAGGGTTTTCTGAACGAGGTGGAGAACCAGTTGAACCATATTTAAGTGATCAGTGGTTTGTAAATATGAAACCATTGGCTAAACCAGCACTTGATGCGGTAATGCATGGTGATATTACATTTTATCCTCATCATTGGACAAAAACCTATGAACATTGGATGTCCGGAATCCGTGATTGGTGTATTTCACGTCAATTATGGTGGGGACATCGTATTCCTGTGTATTATGCTCAAGATGGATCATTTACGGCTGCAAACTCTGAGGATGAAGCAAGAAAAAAACTTGGTTTACATCAATCCGATATTTTAATACAAGATCCAGATGTTCTCGACACTTGGTTTTCTTCTTGGTTATGGCCAATGACAACCATGGGGTGGCTTGCCGATGGCAAAACTGAAAAAACAGCAGATCTAAGCTATTATTCACCCTCTGATTTATTGGTAACTGGCCCTGATATCATTTTTTTCTGGGTAGCAAGAATGATCATGGCATCATTAAAATTTACTGGTAAAATTCCCTTTAAAGATGTGTATTTCACAAGTATCATTCGTGATGGAAAAGGTAGAAAAATGTCTAAATCTTTAGGCAATTCTCCAGATCCATTACATGTTATCGAAAAATACGGCGCAGATGCATTACGATTTACAATTGTCTATTTAGCACCTTTAGGTACAGATGTTCGTTTAGAAGTACAAGAACAAGATGTGCCGCAAGTAGAATTTGGAAGAAATTTTGCCAATAAATTATGGAATGCAGGCCGTTTTCTATCGATGAAAAAAGATGAAAATCCTATTGAAGGAATTGAACGCATCATGTCTATAGAAGAAATGTCGGCTGCAGATGCTTGGATTTATTCTCGCTATCAAACTACAATTCAAACAGTGCAAACAAATCTTTCTGAATATAAAATTACTGAATATGCCAGATGCTTACATGAGTTCATTTGGAGAGATTTCTGTGATTGGTATATAGAAATTGTAAAATCTGAAATTGCACATGCACATAATTCTGAACAAAAAGCTCAATTGGTACATTTTGCCCTTTCTATTTTTGATGGAATTCTAAGACTATTACATCCTGTAATGCCATTTATCACCGAAGAATTATGGCAATCACTAGCAATAGAGAAACATACTACTAGCATCAGTACAGCAGCATTGCCAGAGTTTAATCAGGATGCAGTGCAAACTACTATAGAATCTTCATTTGAATTATTGCAAATGATTGTAGAAGAAATTAGAAAAATGAGAGCATTAAGCAATATTCAAAATCATCAGAAATTACCGGTTATCATAAAAGTAGATGATATATTGCTTCAAGACTTCTTTATAGCACAATCTTCTACAATTACATCCTTAGCTAGGGCATCTCAAGTAATGATAGATAAAAATATTCCAAAACCAGAACATTGCTTAGCATCTGTGATACGAGGAATAGATATTTTTATAGAAACAGCCGATGCCATAGATAAAGACAAAGAAATAGCCCGATTAACTAAAGAATCAGAAAGGCTTTCAGGTTTGATTCAATCCATAGAACGTAAATTAAATAATCCTGGATTTGTTTCTAAAGCACCTGAACATGTAATACAATCAGAGAAGGAAAAATTGAATTCTATCAAAGATTCATATGCTAAAGTACAAGAGAATTTATACTCATTTTCAAAATAAAGATTTTTAGTATTTGCGTGTTTTCGCAATCAAATAAGGACAATAAATTTCATGCAACAACAACAGCCAATTGACAAACGTAGTTTTATTGGTTTCATCCTGATTACTATTATTGTTACCGGATGGGTAATATGGATGAGTACTCATCAAAGGACAGTAAATCCAACAGTTACTGAAACAAAACAGAAAATCAATGCAAATCAAGCTGCAGCTGTAAATACAACTAATGCACCTACAAATCAACCTACTATTTCTGAAAGTAAGGAAGATTTTGTTCGCATTGAAACTGATTTAGTTCGCATAATGCTTAGCACAAAAGGTGGATCTATTGCACGATGGGAACTAAAGCAATATTCTTCATGGCATGATAAAACATATAAAGGTGCCCCAGTTCAGCTTATCAATGCAAAAAATCGTGAAGCTGCAATCACTTTTATTGGTCCCGAAGGAAAAAAAGTAGACACAAGGGGCATGAATTTTAGTTTTGAAGGTGATCAAAGATCTTTTACACTGAAAGGAAATGACTCATTAACTATTACAGCAAAAATTATTCTTGCCCCTGGAAGTGAAATCATTAAAACTTTTACTTTATATGGCAATACATATGCATGTAAAGCTGGAATTACATTAAAAAATATGGAGAATTTTTTACCACAACGCTATTATGATATGAGCTGGAAAGGTGGTTTAAAATTCCAAGAACAAAACAGTGTCGATGAATCCAATACCTCTGTAGCTCTTGCCTCTGTTAGTGGACAAATAGAAGAATATGATGCAACTGATTTTGCAGTCCCTACTACTGGCCAAACAATAGGTGCTATTGATTATTTAGCAACACGAACTAAGTATTTTGTTTCCGCTATAATTCCTGAAAAAATAAATCCAGATGCCATGGGTTTTGTAGAAGGAATCAGAATCGGCGCATTAGGTAATGGTTATACTGAAAAGTATTCATTAGCATATAGAGTTCGATATACTGGAGGGCAGCAAACTGATGGTTTCACATTCTATATTGGACCTCAAATTTATGATACATTGCAACATTATGGTATAGAAAAAACAATCAACTTTGGTACATTTTATGGTGTAAAATGGCTAGTTGCACCTATTGGTGAATATATAATGTTACCAATGCTGCGCTTTTTACACATATTTATTCCAAATTATGGAATAGCAATTCTTGTATTCAGTTTAATCATGAAATTGCTTCTCTATCCATTTAGTGTTTCTCAAATGAAATCAATGCAAAAAACAAAAGCTGTTCAACCATTGATTCAAAAGATACAAGAGAAGTTTAAAGATGATAGAGTTGCTTTATCTCAAGAAACAATGAAAGTTTATCAAGAATATGGTATAAACCCAGCTGGTGGCTGTTTACCTATGATTTTACAAATGCCAATATTAATTGCATTGTGGGCAGTTTTAGGAAGTTGGATGGATATTCGCCAAGCTAATTTCTTTGGCTGGATAACAGATTTATCTGTCCCTGATGTCTTATTTGATTTAGGTTTTAAATTACCATTATTCCAAATTGACAAATTAAGCGGTTTAGCATTATTGATGGGATTGGCAATGTTTATTCAACAAAAAATGACAATTACCGATCCAAATCAAAAATCGATGGTATATATGATGCCTATCATGTTTACATTTATGTTCTCTGGTTTTCCTGCTGGACTAAATGTTTATTATTTTACTTTTACTTTGTTAGGCATTTTACAACAAGTGTGGGTTACAAAACTCTCTAAAAATAAAATCACTTTGGATGATCTTAAAAAAATGCCAAAATCCGAAGGTTGGTTTGCTAAAAGGATGAGAATGGCCCAAGAAATTGCCCAGCAACAAAAAGCTGGTGGTACAGCAAATAAATCATCTAAGAGACAACCAATAGGCAATAAATTGCCTAATTCAAATAGAAAAAAGTAAACTATAGCTCTTGAATCCATCAAAGAGCATCGCTTTAAAAAAGCCTTGCTCTTTTTTCTTACATAATATGGAATAGATATGTTAAAAATGCCACTTTATCTTTATGGAAAAGCTAAAAGTGAATATATACCTCCAGCAGATCCAACATGGAAAGTATATAGCAAATTATTTGCTCCTTATATTATTCTAGCTATTTTGTCTTTTGCCTTTTATATGCCAGCAATGGATTATGATTATTCTTATCTAGATGATAATTCATTAATTCTTGATAATGCAACATTTAATGCAAATATTTCTAATCTAAGCAAGATTTTTAGTACCAATTATTATGGTGCTTTGTATAGGCCATTTCTATTTGGAAGCTTTATTATTGATGCTCAGTTTAGTGGCATACAACCTCAAGCATATCACTTTACTAATATCATTTACTTTGTAATTTCTGTTTTGCTTGTTTGGCGATTAATTACTGTATTGTATGGTCAAGGCCCCATCCAATTTGGATTAATATTATTATATGCCTTCCATCCTTTATTTGTTCCCCTAGCAGCATGGATTCCAGGAAGAAATGATTCATTATTAATGATGTTCTGGATACCTAGTTTTTTATTGTATTATTCCTATAAAGCTTATGGTGGTAAGTGGCGCTTATGGCTTCATTTAGCATTTTATATGTGCACATTATTTACAAAAGAATCTGCTATTGTATTGCCCGTTCTCTGTTTTTTTGCAGATTATTTATTGATAGATAAGCCCGATAAAAAAAATGGATTTTTACATAATTTCATTAGCATTCTTCAAAGAAATACATTGCCCATCATTGGTTGGATTGCATTATCTGCAATTTTCTTGCTAATGCGTTATTCTGCATTAAAAGGAATTCCTCCATCAGGTGATATTGTAGGTCCTTTTGAATTATTGAGAAATATTCAAACAATTCCAATTATCATTGCAAAAGCTTTTATTCCTTTAAAGCTCTTCGTTTTAGGTAGTTATGATTGGGGCATGACAGGTTTAGGGCTTGGAATAATCGGTATCATAGCAGGAATTCTTATGAATAGAAAAGTAGAAGGATCTACTATTCTATTTTGGATTCTGTGGTTTTTACTCATATTACTGCCAACAATGGCTGCAAGTAGAAAAAATGGTGATATTTATTTTACATATGCCGAACATCGCTCTTTCTTACCTTTTATCGCAATATTAGTACTATTAATAGAGATATTATTTAGAAGTATTACTAGTAATAATTGGACTTTAATGAAGGTATTTACCTTCCTTCCTGTAGTTTTTGTCTATGCAGCAATTGCTTGGAATTATTTACCGAGTTATGAAAATAGATTGTCATATTGGACACAAGGAGCAAAAGTATATCCTGAAAAAGCAGAAATTCAACATGCATTTGGAAAAGCTTTGTATACTGCAGACAAACCATTATTAGCTATTCAGGCATATAAAAAAGCCATAGAGCTTTCTCCTGATCAAGACATCTTTTATAGCGATTTATCTAAAGTATATTTATATGGCCTTAATCCAGATTATGAAAAAGCAATTGCGGTACTAAAAGTTGCTGATTCTTTAGAATCTCAAGACCCAGCTGTGTATCAAAACTTAACAGTTGCTTATGAAAAGAAAAAAATGATTCCCGAAGCATTAAAAGCTGCCGAAAAAGCTGTTAGACTTGCTCCTAATGGTGCTACATATCTAAATAATCTCACATTGCTATATTTTGTAAATAAAGATTATGTCAATGCAGAAATATTGGCTAGACGAACAATTAAAGCCCAGGATAATATTTTGTCTTGCTATACTATCTTATTTGATATATTAATTACACAAAAACGATATTTAGAAGCTGCAGAATTAGTACCTCGATTAGTTAAAATGGGAGTTAAAATTCCCGAAGCTGCAATGCAACTTTTACAACCGTATTTATAATTTAATCAGACCCTATTTTATACTGAATGATATGACAATATTCCCTACTTTAAATGAACAAATGGATATTCTGCGTACAGGTGTGGCAGAAATTTTTCCAGAAGATGAAATTGTTAAAAAAATTGAACGATCTATTGTTTCAAAAAAACCGTTAATAATTAAATTGGGATGTGATCCCAGCCGTCCAGATTTACATATTGGCCATGCAGTAGTTTTGCGCAAAATGCGACAATTTCAGGATTTAGGGCATCAAGCAATTTTAATAATTGGTGATTTTACTGGAATGATTGGTGATCCAACGGGTAAGTCTAAAACACGTCCTGCCCTATCATTAGAAGAAACCAGAGCAAATGGCTTAAGTTATTTTGAACAAGCTTCATATATATTATCAGAGTCCAACCTGACAATCAAATATAATTCAGAATGGCTTTCAACGATGTCATTTGCAGATATCATAAAGCTTGCTGCTCAATATACGGTTGCACAAATGCTAGAAAGAGATGATTTTTCTAAGCGCTTTCATGCAAATGAACCATTAAGTATTCATGAGTTTTTGTACCCACTTGCCCAAGCAATGGATTCTGTAGCGATAAAATCTGATATTGAATTAGGTGGAACAGATCAAAAATTCAACTTAATTGTTGGACGTGAAATACAAAAAGCATATGGTGTAGAACCCCAAGGTATTATCATTATGCCAATCTTAGAAGGCACAGATGGTATTGAAAAAATGAGTAAATCACTGGGAAATTATATCGCAATTACCGATACTCCACGTGAAATGTTTGGAAAGGTGATGTCTATTCCAGATACCTTAATTACTCGCTACTATCAATATGCCGCAATGGAAAGTGAATCTAAAACAAAAGAACTTTCTATTGGTTTAGCACAGGGCTCAATTCACCCACGGCAAGCTAAGGTTGATACTGCCATTGGAGTAGTTGCAGTGTATCATGGCAAAGAAGCGGGGCAAGCTGCTTTTGAAGAATTCGAAAGAATCTTTGTTAAAAAAGATTTACCAGATATTGTAGATGAAAGATCAATATCTGAATTAGGGTCTAATCCTTTGATAGTAGATGTTTTAGCACATACAGGAATGGTTACTTCTAAAGGTGAAGCTAGACGTCTTATTCAAGGTGGCGGTGTAAGCATAGATGGTGAGAAAGTTAGCGATATTTCTCAAACTGTAGATATTTCCAATCCAAGAATTATTAAAGTTGGTAAAAGAAAATTTTTAAAAATTATGATGTAAAACATGATGTAACATGTCATATTTCATTTATTTTTCATTATTCTTGTTATCATTACTATAAACTAATTTCCTATTCCTTTCATAAGAAGCCTGCAATAGGATTTGTATTCTAAACCTGAATAATGAATACTTCTTTAAGCTCACATATTCCAATCAATGCAAAAAAGTATGATTATATTTTTGCAGGTGCTGGCGTTTCAGCTTGTTTAGTATTACTAGAATTGCATAGACAAAATCTTTTGCATCAAAAAAATATTCTTTTATTAGATCCTACCCTTCATAATACTAATGATAAAACATTTTGTTTCTGGGCTAATGAACAAGAAACAATTCTAGAAATTCTCTCTCCGTTTATTTCTCATTCTTGGTCTCACATTCAAATTTCAGATACAAAAGTTGATAATATTAGCCCATTAACATATAATCATATAGAAAGCATTTCTCTGTATCAAGAAATTGAGAAGCTTGAAAAAATCTATTCATGGGATAGATTATTTTGCGCGGTTGAAGATATATCAAGAAATGATACTGGAGCCTATGTATGTACAAAAGAGTTGCTGTATTATGCTGATATTGTATTTGATTCTAGAACTCCTACATATCTTTCACAGGAACATTTTCAAACACATATTTATCAAAGTTTTATTGGTTGGACGATTCAGTTAAACAAGCCTCTGTTTGATGTCGATACATTTAGAATGATGGATTTTAATATTGAACAAAACAATTCTACGCAGTTTGTATATGTTCTACCATTTACTTCTTCGCAAGCATTAGTTGAAATCACAAGATTTGGTTCAGATCTCATCCAAAAGCAAAGTGCTGAACAAAATCTAGATCATTATATTAAAGAACAATTCGGGGAATATTCTATTATTGATAGAGAGCAAGGCTGTATTCCCATGAGTAATGTAAAGATTGACAATGAAATCAAGCCTGATATTATTCTATTAGGTGCCAGAAATTATCTAACTAAACCCAGTACTGGATATACATTTAAATCTATGTTTTATCACGCTAACAATATCGTTGATAAAATATCATTATATCAAGATGTAAACTCTCTTAATATAGAATATACTCAAATGTCTAAAGGGCGTTTTGCTTTTTATGATTCATTATTATTACATATCTTACATACAAAACCGCATCAAGGAAAACCTATTTTTCAAGCTTTATTTCGTAGTGTAGATACAAAACATATCTTACGGTTTTTGGATGAAAAAACTTCGCTTAAAGAAGATATTTTGCTATTTACTGCATTACCTTGGACGCCATTTTTACAAGCTCTTGTACAGAAAGTTGTTACATTTTCTTGGTTTAGGCCACTTCTTTTAACATGTCTAACTACAATGTTATATGCACTTGGATTTAATACAAATTCTCAACAAATCATAGGATATGGAATACTTGTAATAGGATTATTTGTTGTAGGAATTCCACATGGAGCTGTTGATCATATCCTTGAAATGGGACATTGGGACAGAAAAAAAACGCCTTCATTTATTATCAGTTATTTACTTTTATCTTCAATATTTGGATCTATCTGGTTTGTGTATCCTCCTTTGGCATTATTTCTTTTTATTGGCTATTCTTGTTGGCATTTTGGAGAAGCAGACGGAAAGCAATGGGGATTTCCTCCTTTAATTTCTTTTTTATGGGGTATAATTGTTCTTCTGTACATATTAACCAGCCATTTACCAGAAACAAATAGCATTACCAATTCTATTGCCAATTTTACTTTTTCTTGGCAATTCCCTGTGTGGATATTCTTACCATTTTTCTTGTTTTCTATCTTCAAGAAAGAATATTCTTTATCAATAACTATTATATGGCTTATGATTTCAAGCCAGATTCCTTTGCTATTGGCTTTTGGTATGTATTTTATTGGACAGCACAGCATAACAAGTTGGGGACACATTAAAGATCATATCAAACAAAGTAATATTGCGATTTGGAAAAAAGCATTGCCCTTTCACGCTGGGGCGTGGTTAATGCTTTTGATATTCTTCATATTAAGGCCACAAACATCTGTAGCAGAAACTGATATATTTGTCCATTGGGGAACATTTTTCATATTCATTTCTTGTATTAGTTTCCCTCATAGCATAGCTATGCATAGATTATATCGAAAGAAGAGTACAATATAATTCTTACATTTTTATACTTAATCCCAAAAAGTACGTTCTAGGTCTGCTTGGACCATATACATAACCTGCATCTCTATATATTCCAATATCAAAATCTTTTTGAAAAGCATTTGTAAAATTTTGAACTCCAATATTCATTGTTACATCAAAACTAGAATTAAATTGATGATCAATATCTATTTTAATATTGTTTTCAAAAAAAGAGGGAGTTTCGTTAAGCACATCTTGATTAATAAAGCCTGCATAATGTTGGGCAATCATAGAACCTGTATATACACCGGAAAAATTTAATGAATCTAACTGATTAAGATTCCAAGAAATAACATAAAAACCATAATGATTTGGTGTCCTAAAAAAACTACTATTATTATTTTCAACTGTATTAGACCATTGCACTGGAATGTCATATATACTATTTTGAAATGTATAACCACATTGAAAGCTGATAGTCTTTTTATACTGAATTTTAGGGTTTATGGTTATCCCAGCAATATAAGCAGCATTGCCATTTCTTCTTTCTAACAATATATCGCCATTATTAGCTAAGCCTTTTTTTTCTAAAATAAATACATTGTTTAGTGTAGTATTAAAAACATCAATTGTAACTCCTACAGACCAATCATCAAGATATTTATTTATATCTAATGATCCACTAAATGCATGAGAATATTCAGTTTGCAGATCTTCTTTATTCTTTATGATAATTCCCCCACTATTTACTTGAGAAATATGAAGATCTTCATCAAATACTTGTGGAGCCCTGAAACCTTTTGCATATCCAATTCTACCTTGGATATCAGGTGATATTTTATATAATACATTCACTCTTGGACTAAAAACAAGTGTCCCAACCAAATTATGATAGTCCAATCTACCGCCTACTAGTATATTTACTATATCCTCATATTCACATAAATCTTGGAAATACAATCCTAATTGTGCTGCTTTTTGATTAATAAATCGATTATACGATGGTGCTAAATCTTTCAATGTATTGGAGTTATACTCTAGACCTGAAACAACTGTGTGAGTTCCACCAGCAATCTCACCTAATGTTCCTGAATATTGAAGTCCACAAACTAGACTACGATCTATGGATATTCCGTATGCATTTTCATCGAATCCAGAACCATAATAACTATCTCTATCTAATAGTTGGTATTGTAAATACGATGAAAATTTATGAAGCTTACTTTCAGTAAATTGTTCATATGTTATTCCAGCATTCAAAATATTGTGTGTTGTAGATTCAGTAATATCTGTTTTATGAAATGGTTGGTCAAATTTATTTCCTCCTCTTCTAAATTCATACATAGTAAAACCAGTACATATAATTTTTGACAATTCTGAAGGTTTATAAAATGTTTTCATCGATACAGATGTAGCTCGTATTTGTCCTATTTCAGAAAATCCATCATTATTCATATCCCATTGACTTCTATTTCTGTTAAATCCATGTATAGATATTCCAGCATTTATTTCATCATTTACAATATCAGTCCCAATCATATATGTTTGATCATTAGATTTTCCATCTATCCATGCTTGATTAGTTGTACAATACGCTGTATTTGTTTGTGGTTCCTTTGTAATAATATTTACGGTTCCTGCAAATTGCACTACTACCATACAGTGAAGAACCTCCGCTTCTAACAACTTCCACTCTCTCTATCATATTTGTAGGAATTTGTTCTAATCCATATACGCCTTGAAGACTACTAAAAATTGGTCTACCATCTATTAATATCTGACTATATGCACTTTCTAAACCATTCATTCTTAAACCGCTAAAACCACAATTTTGACAATTATTCTCGATTCTAAGTGCTGGTTGAAAGCTTAATCCTTCAGATAATACCACAGATTGCGTAGCTTTAATGATCTTTTGATCTATTTAAACTACATTGTATTGGTGCATCTTTACGTAATACTTCACTGCGGGTTGCTGTTATAATTACATTTTCTAGTTTTAAAAAGTCTTCTTGAAGATCTATATCATCAACTTGTACATGTGCATTATTAATATATACTTGAATTTCTTTAGAGATACATCCAATTGACGATACTTTTAATGTGTAATTTCCCTTTTGAAGATTTGATATGGTAAACGTGCCCTTTTTTCCTGTTATTGAACCCGTCTTAGTATTTGATACAACAATATTTGCTCCAATAATGGGCTTATTATTAGATACTACCCTACCTGTCAGCTTGTAAGTATCTGCATATATATCAGAAGATAGTACAAGTATCACAACTGTTATAAACAATAGTCTTAACATAAAGCACATCTTGATGTATTCATATTATACTTGAATTAACATAATTACTACATATATAACTAATAAATAAAAAAGCACATCGATATTTCGATGTGCTTTAATATATGACTGTCTATATGTTAATCAGTCTTGGGCTTCTTATGCTGATGCTTCATCTGCAGGAGAATCAGTAGTTTCTGCTGAAACTGGTGCTGCTTCTTCTGTGGCTGGTGCAGTTTCAATTACTTCTTCAACTGGAGCTTCTTCTACAACTGGTGTTGCTTCTTCAACTGGAGCTGTTTCCACAACTGGAGCTGTTTCCACAACTGGAGCTGTTTCCACAACTGGAGCTGCTTCCACAACTGGAGCTGCTTCCACAACTGGTGTTGCTTCTTCAACTGGTGTAGGAGGAGCATTTTTACGAGCTAAGCGAGAAGCTTGTTTACGAAGATAACGAGCGGTAGCATTTTCTTTGTGTTTAGCAATAGCTAATTCAATTTCTTCTGCTGTTTTACCTTTGAATTCCATTTGGCGACGAAGCATAACACCATCAACACTCAATAAAGAGCGAACGATGTCTGTTGGCTGGGCGCCATTATTCATCCAATAGATTACTCTATCATGCTTAAAATTCAAAGTGGATGGCTTATGCATTGGATCATAATATCCAACACGCTCCAAAAAATCACCGTCACGACGTGAACGACTATCGACGGCTACTATATCATACGTTGGTGCTTTCTTACGGCCTTTACGGCGTAAACGAAGTTTTACCATGAGATACCCTACTCAAGTTAAGGGTGAATAAAATCCGGTACTTCAGCGTCTGAATCCGGTAGGTATTTTGAAATTCGGCATTTTCATTCCACGAAGTTTTTGCATTGGATTGTTTTGGTTTTGAGACATATTTTTCATCATTTTTTGCATGTCTTCAAATTGTGTCAACAAACGATTTACATCGCTAATTGATGATCCACTACCTAATGCTATTCTTCTTTTACGAGAGCCAGCTAAGATTCTAGGATTATTACGTTCTTCTTTAGTCATAGACAAAATAATTGCCTCTACTTTTCCGAATGCTTTATCATCCAATTGAACATTTTGCATGGCTCGGTCCATTCCAGGGATCATGCCGAGAAGATCCTTTAATGAACCCATTTTCTTTATCACCCGTAATTGCTCCAAGAAATCTTGAAGTGTAAATTGATTTTTACGGATTTTTTCTTCTAAACGTTCTGCTTCCTTATCGTCAATCTCCTGTTGGGCCTTTTCTACAAGGGTAATAATATCACCCATTCCCAATATTCTAGAAGCTATACGATCAGGATGAAATTGTTCTAATGCTTCAACCTTTTCTCCAACACCAATAAACTTAATTGGCTGTCCTACTACTTTCTTAATTGATAGTGCAGCACCACCCCTGGTATCACCATCCAATTTTGTAAGAACAACACCAGTCAAAGACAAACGATCATGGAATGCTTTGGCAGTATTTACAGCATCCTGACCTGTCATGGCATCGCATACGAATAAAATTTCGCGCGGTTTAGTTTCAGTTTTAATGTGCTCAATCTCTTGCATCATCTGCTCATCTATCGTAAGGCGTCCTGCAGTATCGATAATGACGATGTCACGAGCATAATTCCTAGCATAACCAAGAGACTCTTTTGATATTTCTACCGGATTTTTACCTTCAGAAAAATATACCGGAATATTAATTTGCTGTCCTAACATTTTTAATTGGTCAACAGCAGCAGGACGATAAATATCGCCAGCTACTAATAATGGTTGACGTCCTTTTTTCTTTAGGTATAATGCTAATTTTGCGCAAAAAGTGGTTTTACCAGATCCTTGCAAACCAGCAACCATAATCACAGTTGGAGGAGAAGAATTAAAATTAATTTCTGATTTCCCTGTTCCCATCAAAGCAACAAGTTCATCATGAATCAATTTTACTATCATTTGTCCAGGTAAAATATTACCCTTTACCTCCAAACCAAGCGCCTTTACTTGAACTGTTTCTATAAATTCCTTAGCAATAGAAAAATTAACATCAGCATCTAGCAATGCATTACGCACTTCTACCAGAGCTTCTTGTATATTTTCTTCTGTAATCTTAGACTGCCCACGTAAACGTTTTAAGGCAGATTCAAGTTTGCTTTGTAAATTCTCAAACATTTCTAATTTCCGGCAAATGCCAAATAGTGAGCCACAAAAATAAAGTAATTATAAGTTATGAGCAAGAATTTATGTGAAAAGTGTATGTAATCAGAATAAATATAGATAAAATCTTATTGTTTCAGTGACTGAAGGGATATCTTTAAGCCATTAATAAATTCGTCAATTTCTTCTTTTGATATTGTTAATGGAGGTAATAATCGCAATACATTGATTGCAGTTGCATTTGTTATAATATTCTGTTTTAATAATTCTGTTACTAATACTGATGCCTCATACTTAAGAACTATTCCTTGCATACATCCACATCCTCTAATTTCTATTATGTGGTCAGAAAATTCTTTTTGCACTTCATGTAGTTCATCTTTTAAGTAACATCCCATTTCTTTTGCATGATGTTGCACACCATTTTTTAGTTCTTCCATTACAACAATGCCCGCTACACATGCCAGCGCATTGCCTCCATAGGTGGTACCATGCATTCCTTTTTCGATATAACCAGACAATTCATCTGTTGTCACAATCGCTCCCAATGGAAGCCCGCCGCCCATACCTTTGGCCATCACAACAATATCAGGTTTTATAAGATATTTATCAAAGTAAAAGAAAGATCCAGTTCTTCCAGCACCTGCTTGAACTTCATCTGCAATTATCAAGAAATTATATTGTTCTTTTAATGATTCTAGAGCATTTATAAATTCTGGTTCAGCATGAATAATCCCGCCTTCGCCTTGTAAAAATTCTAAAGCTACCGCACATGTATTTTCATTAATAGATGAATAAAGAGCATCGATATCATTGAAAGGAAGTACATGCATATTTGGTAAAAATGGCCCCATTCCGTCTCGATAAATTGCTTTGTCCATTAAACTTAAAGAGCCATATGTTCTACCATGAAATCCACCATGGAAAGCATAAATATCTGTTTTATTATTTTTAGATCCCCATAGCCTTGCAATTTTAATCGCTCCTTCAAAGCTTTCAGCACCTGAATTACTAAAGAATACTCTTTGATAAGAACCTAATTCGCATATCAGCTCAGCCAGTCTTATCTGCGGTTCTTGATAAAAGAAATTTGAAACATGCATAGCCTTTTGTGCTTGCTTCACTACTGCCTCAACAAGTTTAGGATGGCTATGTCCTAATGCATTTACAGCAATACCACTAAGAAAATCTAAATATTTTTTTCCGGATATATCATAAATATAAGATCCTTTCCCATAATCTAATTCTATAGGTAATCTTCGATAATTTTGGAATAATACTTCATGATCTCGGCTTATTAAATCTGTACTCATAGTATATGTTCTAAATATTCAATCTTTATAAAATGAACTATTATAAACTGAAGGCAGAGGCTTTCTTCTAGAAAACCCTTCATACATTCCATGATAATGGCTTATCGTTTCTTCATCACTACGCCAACATAAAAGAATTTCATTTCCTTCTAATAAGGAAGGAAAATCTACAAGCCCAACTGAATAGCTCCAATCTTTGTACTCACAGCCTAATTCTTCTAATTCTACATATAAATCTTGCAGAGATTCGGCTAAAGCTATACAATCTTCATCATCTGCGGGCTTTCCTAAACCACTGGAAATAACAAAGGAAGCTCGATCTTTTAATGCTGATCCAAAACGCAAAATATCTTTGACAATACTTTTTACTAATGGTAATGTAGCTATTGCTTCTTGAGAGGTAAAGTATTTTTTCATGAGTATTTATTTGATATACATTGGTTTAGCTTTCACTTTACTACCTGCTTTCATTAAAGAAGCTCCGGCAACTAATACCGTATCCCCTATATTCAAACCTTTTATAATTTCTAATGAAGAAGCAGTTCTCATTCCAGCTTCTATAGGTTTAGGCTTTGCTTTCCCTTGTTTTAATAAAAAAACTCGTAAACCTCGAATATCTGGTACGATAGCCTCATTTGGAATCATGATAGCTTTTTCTTCTACTGATAGAGGGATTTCTATATCTGCAAAAGCTCCTGGTTTACATTCTCCTTTCTTATTTGCATACAGTGCAATGATCTTTGTTGTTCTCGAAATTGGATCAATCATTGGATTTATTGCACTAATTCTAGCTTCGAACGATTGTTCATTTCCATACACATGAAATTGAATTTTCATATTTTTTTTAACTAAAGGAGTATATCTTTCTGGAATAGAACATTCAATTCTTATGGGGGAAGAATTTACCAAATGAGAGATTTTAGTGCCTGGTGATACAAAACTTCCTTCGCTTACTTCTTTTAAGCCAATAGTTCCAGAGAAAGGAGCTTTAATTTCTGTTTTAGCAATGGCTGCTTTCAATATTTGAAAATCTGATTGCAGCGTCAGGACAGTATTATCAGCTCTTTCAAGTAATTCAGCGCTGGTACCACCACCTTTTAGAAGTTCTTTTTCTCTTTTTGCATTGATTTCTGCTAAATCGATTAATGCTTTTACTTTACTTAATTGTGCCTGTAATTCGGCATCTTCAAGTTTAACAAGGACACTTCCCTTTTGAACAAAACTGCCTTCATTAATAAATAATCTTTTAATTCTTCCACTAATTTCTGGAGCAATCGCAATTTCATCTTGAGGAAGTAATGAGCCTGAAACATGAAGCAATCTTGTAAGAATTGTATCTTTAACTATGATATACGTAGATGCAATTGGACTTAATAATCGTTTATTTTTTGAGATATCGGGAATAGATGAATCTTTGATACCAAACCATATTCCTATAGATACAGTTAGAATCAATACAATATAAATAGTAATTTTTTTCATTGATTATTTCTTTATGTCTACATTGATACCTAATTCACCGAGTTGTTTTGCAGCTACCCGAGAAGGTGATTGTTCCATTAAAGCATATGCGCTTGTAGTTTTTGGAAAAGCGACAACATCTCTAATATTTTCTGTACCTGCAACCAACATAGATAATCTATCAAAGCCAAAAGCAATGCCACCATGTGGTGGTGCACCATATTGCAATGCGCTTAATAAAAATCCAAATTTCGATTCGGATTCTTCTAAAGTAAAACCTAATAAATCGAACATTCTTTGTTGAACAGCATTTTGATGAATACGAATACTTCCACCGGCAACTTCATATCCATTGATAACCAAATCATGAGCTTTTGCTCTAGCTTTTTCGGGTGCTGAATCAAGCAAATGAACATCTTCATTCATAGGCGCGGTAAATGGGTGATGTCTGGCGATATAACGATTTTCTTCAGGACTAAATTCAAGTAAGGGAAATTCTGTTATCCAAAGAAAAGAGAATGTACCTACTACGGCATCTAATATTCCAGTTCTTTTGGCAATTTCGGTTCTTAGAGCGCCGCCAATTATACAGGCTCTTTCCCATTCTCCGGCAGCAATAAGTATCATATCACCTTTTTCTGCCGAGCAAGCCGAAAGAATACTTTGTAATTCGTCTTCTGATAAAAATTTTGCTATTGGAGATTGAATATCTCCTTCAATACTCCATTTGATCCATGCTAATCCACCGGCCCCATATTTTTTTGCATGTTCTGTTAATTCATCGATTTGTTTTCTTGAGAAACCAGCACATTGTTTTGCATTCAGAGCTATAATTGCACCATCTTTTAATGCACAAGCATCTTGAAACACTTTAAATGCTGAATTATTAACCAAATGAGTAATTGAAGTTAATTCAAGAGAATAACGGGTATCAGGTTTATCGCTACCAAATCTATTCATCGCTTCATGAAAGCTCATTCTGGGGAATTCAGAAGGAATATCTTGTTCAAGAAGTTCTTTCCAAACAGTTTTAATAAATGTTTCGGCTAGATTGATAATTGTGTCTTGTTCAATAAAAGACATTTCGACATCTATCTGTGTAAATTCCGGCTGACGATCTGCACGTAAATCTTCATCTCTAAAACATTTTACTATTTGCATATATCTATCAAAGCCAGAAATCATCAATAATTGTTTATACAATTGAGGAGATTGCGGCAAAGCATAGAACAAACCATTATGTACTCTACTAGGAACAAGATAATCACGTGCACCTTCGGGTGTTGATTTTGTTAGTATAGGTGTTTCTACTTCTATAAAATCATGCTCAGCAAAAAAACGATGTGTTAGCTGATACAGTTTATTACGCATGATAAAGTTTTTCTGAAGTGTAGGCCTACGTAGATCTAGATAGCGATATTTCAATCGTAATTCTTCATTTGCAAGATTTTCATCGCTAATCTCAAAAATTGGAACCTCAGCTTTATTAACAATGTGTAAATGCTGCGCTACAACTTCAATTAAACCTGTGGGTATATTCATATTAGGGTTTTCTCGCATTCGAACAGTGCCCTTTATTGCTACCACAAATTCTGCTCTAAGTTCTTTAGCAATTTCACCTATTTCGGGCATTTCATCTCTTTCGATAATCACCTGGGTGATACCATAGCGATCTCGAATATCCAAAAAAGTAACACTACCAAAATCTCTTCTGCGATGAATCCATCCATTTAAAACGACTTCATTGCCACTGTGTTCTGGTCTTAAAAAACCACATGTTACCGTACGCTGTAAAAAAGACATATCTTATACCGAAATTGTAGAATCAAAAGAAAATCGTAGTTTCATGAATCAATTATCAATAGATATACTAATAATATGATCGCAAAATTCTATCTATATATACTATACTCAATGTGTATAATGAGTTGTATGCTAAGCTCTTGTGCAGATGATATAACTGAGCAAGATAAAGAATTCATCACTGTATATACTGAAATTTTAAAAGCAAGAGAAACATATCCTGATACATTAAGCAGCAATAAAGCGGTTAAGAAAATATTGAACACTGTTAAGCTAAGTGATACTACATTTTCTAAAATGTATAGGGAATATTCACAAAATCCAGAAAAAATGAGAGCATTATTGGACTCAGTACGCTCTCGTTTAGAATTAGAAATGAAAGTAGCTGATACTAATTCATTAAAAAAATAGAGTTTATTCTTTATCAGTATTCTGTTGAATAATCTGTCTTATATCATCTAAATTTCTAATAAATAATGTCATACAAAGTAAAAGTGCAAAAAAAGTATGTTCAGCTCTTTCTGCAAATGGTATTATCTGGAATGTGTTTAAAATCAATGCTGGTGTAGTTGGTGATAATAATGCAGTTCCTATTATTCCGCTCATCATTGCAATTGCTTTTTGTTTTCCTAACACTCCATAACCAGTAAGCCACATAATTGCAAAAAGTATAATAAGAAATGGGCTTGTTATGATTGCTGCACCTATAGCAGACCAAAATCCTTTATTTCTAAACCGGGCAAAAGGATTAAATGTGTGGAATAAAGCTGAACTTGCTGATCCTAAAGCAATGGCAGAAAAAGTTCCAAAAACACCATATCCGATAAGTCCTGCTATTATTGGTATACAAAAAGCCAAAGAATTAATGATAATCTTTTGATTTTTGCTAAGAGGTTCAAATGCTTGGTACTTGCGGAGTACATCTTCAAATGGAATTGCTCCACAAAGTGCTCCTAGACCAGGCATCATTAATAATTCAATAATATTATTTTGCATATATGTTAGGCTTATGAAATGCTTCACTATTATATGCAAAATAATCAATTTATAATGTCTTTACTTTATTAGATTCAATAACATTTTCATTAATACATATGAAATCTCAGATTCCATCGGTTTTACAATTATCTAAGCCACTTGTTTTAGCATCTCAATCTCCTAGACGTCGATTATTACTTGAACAATTAGGCCTTACATTTAGTGTAATTCCAGCAGATATTGATGAATTAGCATTACCACTTGATATGATCCCTTCAGAGTATGTTCAGGCTCTTGCTTGTTCAAAAGCCAATGCCGTTGCAGCAAAATTAGGCAATGAACCAGCTATCGTATTAGGAGCAGATACAATAGTAGTAATAGATGGGAACATATTGAATAAGCCAGTAGATGCTAATGAAGCATATTCTATGCTTAGATCTTTAAGTGGTAGAACACATTTTGTATATACTGGTATTGCTATTACTCAAGTTCCTTTAATGGAAACAATATCTTCATATCAAATGACAGAAGTAACATTTAGAATATTAGAAGACGATGAAATCTATGCATATATAGCAACTGGATCGCCAATGGACAAAGCAGGTGCATATGGAATTCAAGAGGATTTTGGGGCAGTATTTGTGCAAAAAATTGTAGGCTGTTATTATAATATAGTGGGGCTTCCATTAGAGAAATTATATGGAATGCTAAGAGTATTAATTTCTGATTAACCTATAGAAATCTTTTTATTGGAATCATCAAAGAAGCAATAGAAGAGCATGGCTAGAGAAGGCACACACCGACATAATAGTTATCATTGTCTTTTTCCCCTCATGTGAGGGGTGCCCATAGGGCGGGGTGAGAGTAAAGAACACACCCCCGACAAAATCTACAGCATCAGCTGTCAATAATTATAGCACACATAAGCAATTACCATTTAGAATGATAGCCCCCTTACTGAATAGCTACCCAGCAGACTTCCTTTTACACTTACTTGAAGAGCACCCAAAAAGGAGAAATCAATAAGAATACATAAACAAAGGGTTCTGATATGATTTTATCAGAACCCTTGTTTTTTTATTTTTGATTCGGATTCTTCCAATAACCAAAAGTTGTCAAATAAATTAATCCCTGAGGCAACGAACCGACAACCCTACCTCCCTATCGTTAACGGACCTATTAACAACGCCACTATTGGAATACAGGTTTCTGTACCAGGCATTGCCAGCATCGTGTTCCGTAGAACTCCACCAAAGACCGTAATTACCAACATTGAAGAATGGACCCATGCCATAACGGTTGCCGACCGGAAGACCATTAAATCCACTACTATTAGTTCCATTACCACTTTTCTTACCATTCTTCTGCCAACCCTGCCAACCAGTCTTACTCTTCATTTTCTTACCTGCTTTATCCTCTCCACCTAAGAAGTCTGTTAATACAGTCCATTCTGCATCTGATGGTATATGATAACCTTTAGGTGCTAAACCTCTAGAATCATTGACTGCATACCAATTATAGAGTTTACCATATTTCTTGCCATTTTTGGGATCATTATCATAGTAACACCAAGCTGGTTGTTTATTATTTCCGGCTTTTTCCCATTCATCTCTATTCTTTATTTCTGGAATAGCTTCGCCATTCCTAAATGTACTCACTTCCAAATTCTTAGTTGTCCAAATTTGTGTGCCAATCTTAACCTCATTATTTTCTTGTGTAATCAAAGTTGATATTTCAACTTTTTTGTCATTTTTAGCATTATCTCTTACTAACTTCACAGAAAACAATTCAAAGAATCCCTCTTTTACAGGGTAATCATCGCATAAACTCTCTTTAATCTTAAACTCAAAGATTTTACCAACATATTCATCTTTTAACTTATATATTCTACCTTCTTTATCTTTAAACTGAGCTGGTGCTTCACCACCATTTTCACTAAAGTTATATTCCTTGTAGAATTTATTTATTAGTGACTTTAGTCCTAAACTTTTGTCCATTTTAACTGGTATAACAACTGTATCTACGTTATTTATAGTAGATCCTTTTCCATTAAGATATACCTTTTCCCAATCATAACTTTTATTTCTATCCTTAATTTCAATTTCTATCATTGGATAACTACATCGTTCTCTTTTGCCTTTGTCCCAATAATCACCAAGAAATGGCACAAGGATATAACTAGTTAACTCAGATTTGATGGTATATGTCTTTTGCTGTGAAAATAGTTGTGTGCTACTTATTAAAATTAAAATCCAGAAAAGAAATGATTTCATGATATGCGTTTTCAATGTGAATAATATTTACTTAATCGTATATGTAATGCTTAATAGATAAACAAAGGGTTCTGATTCTTGAAATCGTCTATTGCTCCCCATGTATAGTTTTGGTAAATATCGAAACGCTTGTCAGTTGAAACTTGATATTGACCTATGATCCAATTGAGTGCGTTGCGTATTTTTTATTTTTTTAAAGCGTTGGGAATTTATTTTAATTCAATTTTTCTTTTGCGTTGGCTTTGCAAGCTCTATTAAAAACTTTGTTAGTATGTCGGCTTGTGTAAATTGCAAATGTGTATGACTGTGAAGGGTCGGCATAGTTGTCTGCTTGAATTATTTTAAATTCTTAATAAACGGTTGTATTGCACTTTCAAACTTTGGAAGATAGAGTACAAAAAAGTCATTCATTTTTTGCCAGTCTGTTTCATTGAATAAGTTTACATCTTGTAATTCAAATTTCACTCTACTCATTTTGTTGTCAGGCAATTCTTCCCAAACCAATGGATTGCCAAATGTTTGTTCAATGACTTCTTTATTTTTGAATAACTTTTTGAAGTAAACTTTATTTTTCTCTTTACTCGATGTCGAAATACCTAATTCAATTCTAATGTTTGATTTTGTGATGATAAGTGTAAACGCAAGTCCACCGATACCTGCACCAGTACTTAACCAATGGTCTTTTGACGGACTTACATTCTCGAATAAATTTGTATGATTCAAAAGAGGTAAAATCTGTTGCCAATATTTTTTTCTGATTCCAAAACGATTCGGTTCTGTTTCATTATCTGAACTTGACAAGTATTTGATTAACAATTCATCTTCCATTTCAAACAAGGTAAGTAACTTTTTCAAAATGGCGAATTTAGAATTGCTGTCTATGTTTGATTCTATATACCAACCATTAATCACTTCTTGCGATGCTCTGAAATCAGAAGCGTTTCTCGTTATTTTAAAAACATCTTGATTGCTTAATAATAATTGAGAGTTCTTTTCGTAAAGATTGCTAATTACATAAAAATACATTTGGGTAACTGTATCTTCTTCAACTTTTGTGTTTTCAAAAATAAAGTATTCCAGTTTTTTATGAGTTGGACTGTCAGCATCAAAAATATTTTGCTCTTCCGATTCGTTACTTTCGTTAATTACCACATCTGGAAACTCCCATATTTTCAAGAAGCGGTCATAAATGATATTTAGTCTTTCTTCATATTTTGAAACATTCCAAGTGTCAATTGATTTTAAAAAAGAATTTAGCCACAATCTGCTGAATTGATAACCTTGTTCATTGCCATCAATATTCATTTCCTTTTTTGCCAAAAATGATTTGTTGCCTAATGCACCGTTATTGCCCGAAAGTGTTAGGTTTCCTATGGTGTTTAAGTGCTTTTCTTTAAAAATAAAATATTCTCCTGATGACAAATCTGTATTCCAGTTTTCATTTGGATTTCTTGGAAAAATGTGTTCTATAGTAATTTGCTCATTATTTGTATTCACATATTCTCGGTTGTTGTAATTTTCCAACATTTCAAACAGATAATTTCTGTTTTTGGGTTGAGTATTATACAAATCCTTATCCTTCAAAGCTGTTTTTAAATCTTCGTTGCTTGGAAATTTAGCACTACCTTTCTTTTTCAGTAATGCCTTTGCAATTGAATCATAATATTCTTCTGTATCTACTTCTGAATATAGGGTCATAAAAATCTTATTCAATGAACTTGTTGGTAAGCCTACAATAAACCTACGCCAAGCATAGCTTTGAATCAATTTTAAAACTTTAATCAATTCATCTTTTGCAAGCAAACCGTTTTCCGTGTCTTCAAATACTTGAAGTAAAAAAGGATATGCCACATTAATTTCTAAGCGATTAATGTATTCTAATTCCTTTTTGATGCTTGCATCTGTAACGGTTGAAGGATTAACAAACTTTTTATAATGAATGGATAATGATTTTATGTTTTCCAGTTCCTGATGATAGGCTTCATCTTTTTTGTTAGCGTAAAGACTTTTAAATTCTGCGTAAACTTTATTTTTATTGGGGATTTTTTTGTTACGAAGTGTCAAGTAATCCCTTATGTAATCTGATACCAAAGAACTTTGTTTCACTAAGTCTTTTGCATTTTCTTCAATAGGATTCCAAATGGTTTCAAAAATTCTATTTTGGTCTTTTGGTGGCAAGTCCATTAATATAAAATTCCTTATCAAGTCTGATTGAGATAAATCTAAACCCGTTGAATTTAAACTTTCAAAAATTCGTTGTGGGTCGTCTTTGTCTCTTTCTAAAGATATTTCTACAAAAATTAACCGATTTAAACCTCTTAAGATCAATTCAAAATTCTCTTCGTTGATAATACTTCTGAAATAGTTATAGTTCTCTGTAACGTTTGAAAATGCACTTGATTCACTATCTGTGCCAAGCATAATGGCTTTGAAAGCTAATGAATTAGTATCGGTTTGTTTTAGTTTTAGTTTGCTCGATTCGTTCTTAACATACTGATTGGTTAAAAACATATTATATAATCGTTCCGCATCCTGTGTGTTGCCGTTTTCTTTGAAAAATCGATATAATGCCACATATAAAATATTGATGGTTGTTAAACGCTGTTGACCATCTATAATAACCAATTCTTTTACTTCGCTGGTGCTGTAAGTTCCTTCGTGTACAAATACAATGCTTCCAATAAAATGTGTTCCTCTGTCTTCAGTTTCTACGGATATAATATCATTTAGCAGGGCTTTACATTCTGTATTTGTCCAATCATAATTTCTTTGGTAAACAGGTATTACAAACTGCACATTGGGAGCTTGCAAAAAATTATTTATTTGTAGTTCGTTAGCGTTCATATTTTATCTCTGTCTGTCTGATTGTTTACGGTCGTTCATAGGGTGAGGCATACTTTTTGCAGCGACCCGAAGGGCTGGACTTTTACCACAAATGTTGATGCGGAAAACTGAACTTTGATTAAGCATAAATGTGTCTGCGGAGAAATTCAGCCGCCATATTGCCAAACTGCTGTTAGGTGTTGGCGATCTTGTTGTCAGTATGATTCTCGTTATTGTCAAGCTATTTTTTTGCTTTTTTAGGTTTCTCTTTTGTAAAAAGGTCTGCCGTATATTTTTCGTAAAGTTCAAATAAAAATACCATTCTGTTGGCTTCGCTTGTAAATGCTTGTGGTCTGTAAGCCAAATCAACAGCTTTATCTAATTCGTTATGTGCTTTTACTAATGCAGGTGGCATTGTCAATGGGTCGTATAGGTCAGCAAGTGAACTATTTGGGAATTCCAATCTTGCACCTAAAACCTTTTGTGCTGCTGTTTCAATAGCTTTTATTTGTTTGTCGGTCGGATTTTCTGGCCAAGGATAATTGTTGTAAACTATATCTTTTGAATATCTAAAACGACTTTCTAATCGTCCGCAAACCGATTTAACCCAAGCCATATGCATGGTGCTTGTCAAAACTCCAAAATGAAAAATTGAAGTATTAGGAACAGTTAAAACTTGGTCGTTTGCTATTGTTTTACTATCAATGTAACCAATTGGAATAAATTTTCTTCGTTCAGAGGATACTCTTGGAATTAAAAGATAATTGGACTTTGGTTGAGCAATTTGACAAAACAGTGTAGGAGTATTTGCAAATTTTCTAGTCGAAGCCGCACTGCTTGCCAATCTAAAAGATCGCACTTTTTCAACTCTATCCAAAATAGCTGGTAATTGTTTCAGTTCATTTGGTGAAATATCAAAAAGCCATAAACAGTATCTAACATATCCGTTTATAAATTCTTGTGCTCCAGTATAGGGTCTTATCCACTTTTGCGCATTGGGATTTTCCTTTATAAACTTATCTGATTCTTCTTTCATGAAAATGAAATGACCTCCATCTCTTGGCATACTTCCAAAACTCATTTTTGGTACATTACAAATAGGATTAGAGGTGTTTTCTATAAATATATCTTTTGCATCAACTAAATATGGATTGATGTTTTTTGCTTTTATTTCGTGAGCTTCGCCTCTAATATCTTCATATTCAAAAATGCTTTTATTAGTCGTGTCGTAGTTTGCGAAGCCAACAATTACACAATAAACTGCTGCATTACCCTTTGCTTCGTTATTCCATTTAAAGGTTCGGTGGGCAAAATGAATTTTAATACCATATTTATTTAGTATAGGCTTCCATAAAATACTTGTTTGTTCTCCTTGAACTATGGAATTGGTAGAAACAAATGCAACTTTAATTTTAGTTTCCTTAATAAAATTTGCAGCCTTAAAATACCAACAAGCAACATAATCTAAAACACCATAACTTTCAACTTCGTTTTTATAAACAAATTTGACATCTTCTCGCTGCTGGTCATTCATCATCATTGCTCCTATAAAGGGCGGGTTTCCAAGAATAAAAGAAAGGTCGTTCTTGGAAACTACATTCTCCCAGTCCGTTTGCAATGCGTTACCGTGTACAATTTTTGCAGATTTTTTCAAAGGCAAACGAACAAAGTATTGTCCAAACTCGTTGCTAATTTGCATATTCATTTGGTGGTCGATAAGCCACATTGCAACTTCGGCAATTCTTGCAGGAAATTCTTCATATTCAATGCCGTTGAATTGGTCAACATCGATCCAAAGGATTTGGCTAATATCTAAAGATGATAGTCCCGATTTGTTAAGTGCTTTCACCACTTCAAATTCTATAAGTCGTAACTCACGGTAAGTAATTATCAAAAAGTTTCCGCACCCACAAGCAGGGTCAAGGAATTTTAGTGTGCTTAACTTTTTATGAAATTCGGGAAGTTTGTTTTTGTTGTCTTTGATACTTTCAAATTCTTTCCAAAGGTCGTCCAAGAAAAGTGGTTTAATAAGTTTTAAAATATTGGTTTCGCTTGTATAATGTGCTCCCAAGTTTCTACGTTCTTTCGGGTTCATTACACTTTGAAACATTGAACCAAATATCGCTGGCGATATTTTACTCCAATCAATGTAACAGCAGTCAAGCAAGGCTTGACGCATTTTTGTGTCGAAACTTGCCGTAGGTAAGTTTTCTTCAAAAAGTTTTCCGTTTACATAAGGAAATTCGGCCAATTGCTCGTCAAGATTTTTAAAGCGATTTTCTTTTGCGGTGTTTAGCACTTGAAACAATTCTTGAAGTTTAGATGCAAGGTCGCTTCCATCCTCATTAGTTCTTTGTTCTAAATAGTCTTGAAATTGTTGCTTATTAAAAATGGTGGTGTCTTCGGCAAACAATAAAAAGAGAATACGAACCAAGTAAACTTCTAAGGGATGCCCTGTATATCCAATTTCTTCAAGTCTGTCGTGAAGTTTACCCATTAACTCTGCTGCTTTTATGTTTGCAGGGTCTTGTTCTTTGTAAACCTTTTTTTGATAACCTAAAATGTATCCGAAATGTTGAACATTATTTACAAGGTCATTGAGTTTAAAATCTGTGACTTTTGCATTTTCAATTCCTAAATCGGAATTGTCTTCAAGGTCATAAAGTCTATAATTTTCAAAGTCTGAAACGAGAATGTATTTTGGTAATTCATGTTGTTTTAAACCGTGTGTATAGTCAATGGCTTGTTGGTATGCTTTGTCAAGGTTTTTACCACGACTTTTCATTTCAATTAAAATAGTCCCTTTCCAAAGTAAGTCAATGTAACCGTCTTTGTCATCCAGTTTTTTTACTCGGTGTTCAAAGGTCGAAACACGTTTACTACTAATACCAAACACATTAAAAAACTCAACTAAAAATGGTTTTGCATCTGCTTCTTCGTTTGAAGTGTCTGCCCATTCTTTTGAGAAATTTAATGCTCTATCTTTTATTTCATTCCAGCTTAATGCCATTTTATAATTGTCAGGTTGCTAAGATAATTATTTAAAGTCCTAATATCATTCTGTGAGTTGGCTAAAAAACGGCTCTGTTGGTTTTGCGAAGCGTTAGTATTTTGTCGTCCGTTTTATTGTTAGTTTATGTCTGGTGTTGTCGTCCTACGCTTGCATCTAACGTTTTGCAGCTACAATAAGTTGGCGATTTCGAAGCACAAAACTGTCAACCTGCAAGAAACTTTGATTGAAAAACTGAACTTGATTTAACCACTGAACCGCCACTTTTGCCAAACCCGTGTTGGGGCTGATGCCCTTTTGCGATTTACTACAAATAACTCAACCACCATTTGTCTGGATGTGCTGTTTTATATCTGTCATACCATTTGCATAAAGGATAAGTCATAATAATGATACTTATCCAAACA
>Ga0114966_10000102_pt1 | contig 77610 bp, 64 predicted proteins | sample M_130207_XF_Meta_FD_87029 | JGI IMG/M metagenome (GOLD analysis project Ga0114966, IMG submission 87029) | Freshwater microbial communities from Lake Montjoie, Canada to study carbon cycling - M_130207_XF_MetaG | ecosystem: Environmental > Aquatic > Freshwater > Lake | place: Lake Montjoie...
AACACGCAAAAAGCCTTGACGGATGCCGATCACTAATTCACACTGAGAAAGCCCTGCGTTGCTTGCCTCCGAACTGATCGGCATCAGATCGGATTGACTGATCGGCATCATCGGAATGCGCAGATCCGCATCCCCCGCCCGGTTCTGCTGCCCCAGGAAGTCCAAGTTCGTCGACGCAATCTGTGATGGTTGCGTATCCTGCCCAATTAAAAACAACGAGTTTCCATTTACCGATACCCCGGCTGGAAACTGCGACGGCGCATTCATCGCCCGCACCTGATCCGCCACACGCCCCGCCCACCCCGTCGGCGCACGCCCTATCGGCGTACCACTCTGCCACTGCACCTGTTGATCTGAATGCGAAAACAAGTTACTCGGCACCGCCTTCAAATTCGCCTGACACTCCGCCCGCGTCACCGCTCGCACTCACATCCCCACATTCGCCACCGCCGCCGCCTTCCCTTCTTGAAACAAGTTCCGCATCCCCGTCGTAGTAAAGATGCAAACCAAAAGTTAAATCCCCCTGCACCGCCGGCGACACCGTCCCCCCGAAGTCCCACTACGCGACGCCCCCGGGTCTGGATTCGACACAATCACGTCAATCGGGTTCCCTTGCAAATTCGTCGCTAACGCCGACACCTGCAATCCGGTCGGCCCCTGTCTAGCCCAAAGAGGGAATAGTTCCTGGCCGATCCACGGGCCGCTTCTATGCCCTCGGCTGCTCCTTTGGGAAATGAGACTCGTCCAACCCATCGACTGTTCCGTCCAATCCACCACTTGCCGACTTTCCCGGATCCCGTGCCCCTCCCGCAGATACCGCACGAAAATCGTCTAGCCCCCCACATCCTTCAGGCGTTCTGGATGATCCAAGTGGCTCTTGTGAAGCGAGATTCCGTGTGCCCCCCAAACGGCACGCGAGGGGATGGAAAAGGTTGCCTGCGGTGCCTGGTTGGGAGGGCGGACTCAACACCCACCTCTCGCGATTTTAAACGCCGAGGCTTCAAGGGGTCAGAGTGGCAGTTTTTTAAGGACGGCCGCTTTCGCCGGGAACACTTTCCGGAAATGGGCTTTGAATCGAAACGCGCTTCGGAGAACCCCACCGCCTTCCAACCGTAGTCTGATCTTTCGAAATCCGAAATTCGACCGAGTTCACTCGACGTGTGTTTACCCCCAGACAGACTTGCAATCGGCTTCCAAACGTATTTAACTATAGTTAAGTCGAGTGAGCGAATCTATGTTTACTCCATCGTCACGATCGCTGGAAGAAATCCACGGCTCAGTGTCCACGGCCGGCGGATCCCCTTGGAAGCGCCTCCTCGCCTTCGGGGGACCCGCCTACCTTGTCAGCGTCGGCTATATGGACCCCGGCAACTGGGCCACTGACATCGAAGGCGGAGCCCGATTTGGCTACCAACTCCTGTGGGTCCTCGTCCTGTCTAACCTCATGGCGATCCTCCTCCAGACCCTCTCCGCGCGTCTTGGCATCGTCACCCGTCGAGACCTCGCCCAAGCCTGCCGTGATGCCTACCCCCGCCCTGTCGCCGGAGCCCTATGGCTCCTCTGTGAAATCGCCATCGCCGCCTGCGACCTCGCCGAAATCCTCGGCGCCGCCATCGCCCTCCAGCTCCTCTTTCACCTCCCTCTCCTCTGGGGTGTCCTCCTCACCGCCGTCGATACCTTCTTCATCCTTTTTTTGCTAGAGCTTGGGGTTAAACGCTTCGAGTCCATGGTTCGTTGGCTCATCGGCGTCATAGGGGTTTGTTTTTTAGTTGAACTATGGCTAGCTAAACCATTGCTTGGAAATATGTTAACTGGCCTAATTCCGACATTGAACTCCGAAAACCTCTACGTGGCGGTCGGCATCCTAGGGGCCACCGTCATGCCCCACAATCTCTACCTCCACTCCGCCCTCGTCCAGACCCGCGAAATCGACGATACCTCAGCCGGAAAGCGTCAAGCCTGCCGCTACAACTTCTTTGATTCCATCATAGCCCTCAATGCGGCTCTCCTGATCAACATAGCGATCCTCGTCCTTGCCGCGGCCGTCTTCTTCAAGCGCCAGATCATCGTCACCGAGATCCAACAGGCCCACGCTCTCCTTGCTCCCCTCCTGGGGACCTCGGCTGCCAGTATCCTTTTCGGCGTCGCTCTCCTATTAGCAGGCCAGTCCTCTACGTTAACCGGAACCCTTGCCGGTCAGGTAGTTATGGAAGGTTTCCTCAACGTTCGCATGCAGCCCTGGATCCGTCGAGCCCTCACTCGCGGCCTTGCTCTGATCCCTGCCGTTCTCACCATCGTCCTTTTCGGCGAAGGTCAAGTCTACCAGCTCCTAATATTCAGTCAAGTCGTCCTTTCCTTCCAGTTGCCCTTCGCCGTCGTCCCGCTCGTCCGCTTTACCGGTGACCAGCAGCGCATGGGCGAATTCGTTAGCCCTCTCTGGCTAAAGGCGCTTGCGCTCATTGTTTCTGCTCTCATAATCAGCTTGAACTGCTGGCTGGTAAGTCGTTATATAAATGCATACTTAATTATCCCAATACTCGTACTGGCAGTGTTGCTCTGTTACTTGCTCATTGAGCCCTGGCTCGGGGCTCGGGCGTCTGTCGTCCGACCCGCCATGCCCCTCGGGCCCCTACCCGCCCTCGACCTCCCCTGCTACGAGCGCATCCTCGTCCCCCTCGACCACTCCGTCAAGGATGTCATCGCCCTCCGCCACGCTGCCGCGTTCGCCCGACAGCATGGTGCCCGCCTCCTCCTCGTCCACGTCGAAGAGGGTGCCACCAGCCGCGTCTATGGCGCCCTCTCCTCTACTGCCGAAGTCGAGGCCGGACACGATTATCTTACAAGTGTTATTAAATCCCTGGAGAATGAATCAATTGAATGCGATTTATTGATCTATCACTCGAATAGAGCCGCCGACGAAATCATCCGCGCCGCCCGGCAATACCAAGTCGATCTCATCGTCATGGCCTCCCACGGCCACGGCAAACTCGGCGACCTCATCTACGGCGAAACCATCGAAAAGGTTCGCCACGCAGTCGCAGTCCCATTGCTCGTTGTACAATAGCAGGCTCTTCGCTGCTTGCCGTGGGTTGAATCGCCAGTCACAGTTCGCCAGCGAGGGGCGAACGAGCATGATTGGCCACCAGGTTGGGAGGAGGCCAATAAACCCACTGCCTGTGTCCAGGAAACCCAATGAAACCGGGCCTCTCGCCGCAAGCGATTGAAAACAAAACGAATCACGATTGGTGCCCAACGTGCACCCTTAGGATCAGTGACTCGCGCCCTCCTTATTTTTGCGCTCTTGGCCTTTGCCCTCCCCAGTGCTACGCTCCAAAAGCTATCGTTTGAGGAGATGGTTGCTAAGGCTACGGCCATCGTCCGCGCCAAAATCGGCCCGGCCACCGGTCGCCAGCATGGCGCTTTGGTTTACTCTCATCACAAAATTTCGATTCTGGAGACATGGAAAGGCAATCTGGGCACGTCGGCAGACGTCGTCGTCCCAGGCGGTCAGGTCGGCCGCCTCCAGCAAACGGTCGCGGGAGCCCCCATTCTTCCGTACGGCGATGAACTGGTCCTCTTCCTGTGGACCTCACCCTCTGGCCTCACCCACGTCATCGGCCTTTCCCAGGGTGTCTTCCAACTGGAGCGCGACACCGCCGGTGTCGTCACCCTCAATCGCGGCCCCCTTGCGGCCAGCCTCGTTACCGCTACCGGTCGTCCGACGTCGGATGACGGCATGCGAATGGGCCTCTCCGAGTTCCAGGTCCGTGTTTCCAGCGCCATGGGGAAGACTCGGTGAGCCTGCGCCGCACCCTCGCCGTCCTCCTGCTCGGCTCGAGCCTCGCCTCCGGTTACTACCACTTTGTCCGCTTTGCCAGCCGTAACGCCCCGTTTAATGCGATCGTTGAGAAGTTCGACGTCAACGCTCTGAACGATAAGACAGTTACCTTTCAAGTCGCCGATAATGGACCTGCTAATTTGGCATCTGGCGATTCGCTCGCCGCCTTCGTCAGCCAACTCCGCTCTGCCGCCCGCGTTTGGAGCGAGGTTGAGACATCTGACCTGCGCATCCGCTTTGGCGGCTTCTTCTCCCTCTCTCAGCCCACGCCCTCGACGCCCGGCATCGACGTCGTTTTTGAAGATCTGCCCCCGGGCGTCAATGGGTACGGCAGCGTTACCGTCCGCGGCGACTTTCTTCCTGGATCGAATTTCGTCCCCATTCAGCGCTCCCAAGTTGTCCTGAACCGTGATTTGGCATCCCGTCCCAGTTGGAGCGAGCAGTTCTTCCTCACCGCCGTCCATGAGTTTGGGCACGCCCTAGGCCTCCAACACTCTTTCGCCTCGGGTGCCATGGCCACCGAAATTACCCGCGGTACCACCAAGATCCGCCCCATCACTCCGGATGACGCAGCCGGCATCTCCGTCCTTTACCCCACCCCGACCTTCCGCCAACTGCTCGGCTCCATCACCGGCCGGGTCACGAGCGGCAGTGACGGTGTCGCGATGGCCTCAGTCGTCGCCATCGCCCCCCGCGGTGCTGCCGTCGGAGCGCTCACCAATCCGGACGGTACCTTCAAGATTGAAGGACTTCCCCCTGGCGAGTACTACATCTACGCTCACCCGCTCCCTTCCGCTCTCCAAGGCGAGCCCACCCCGGGCAACATCAACCCCCCGCTTGACGACCGCGGTCGCCCCTTCGATTTCGGAGTAAACTTCGACACCATCTTCTTCCCGGCGTCCCGCACCCCATTTCTCACCCGCACCGTGGTCGCCGGCGCCTCCAGCGACGCTGTCAACTTCTCCGTCACCCGCCGTACCACCCCGGGTATCCATAGCGTCCAAACCTTCAGTTTCCCCGCCCAGAACGCCGTCAAACCCGCCCAACTGTACTTCGCCGGCGGGCCGCGCAACTTCATCGCCGCCGCCGGAGTGGGCTTGGTTCAAAACAGCCAACCCGCCACCGGCCTTCAGATTTCCGTCTTGGGCGGCTTCGCCATCGTTCCCAATGGTGCCATCCGGCCCTACCCCTCGGCGCCCGCATCTTATATAGAGATTACCTTCCAGTTCGGCCAGTTCCCTCAGGAGGGCCCGGGTCATCTCATCTTCTCTCGCGGCAACGATCTCTACGTCCTCCCGAACGCCCTTCGCCTCTCCGATCGGTCCGCACCGACGGTCGACTCTGTCACCGTCCGCCCCGATGGAGCCTCCGTCCTCGTTACCGGACAGAATCTGGTCGCCGATACCCGCATCTCCTTTGACGGCGCCACCGGCACCACCCGCGGACTCGACGAACAAGGCCGTCTTATCGCCACCCTGCCGCCCGCAGCCAATGGATACCGCTCCGCCGTTGTCGCCTTTAACTCCGACGGCCAAAGCTCCCTGTTCGTGCAAGCGCCGTTCGCTTTCATCTACGAGAACCTCTTCGACGTCAACCGCCCCGCCCCGGTTACCTTCTCGCCAGCCATCCTCCCGGCTGGAACAGAATCCCTCGTTGATATCACCACCACGGAACCGGCTGGCTTTGTCGATGGGTCCGTCCTGGCCGGGTTCAATACGAGCGACATCCAGGTCCGCCGCTCCTGGGTCGCCTCCGGCAACCGCATCATGGCCAATATCTGGGTCAGCCCCGCCGCGGCCGGCTCCTCGGCCACCGTCACCATCTCGAACGGACTCCGCCTGTTGACCCAATCCGGCGTCCTCCAAATCGGAGCCACCCCCGCTAGGTCCATCCAGGCGAGCCTTCCTTTCGGGGTCAATGGCCTGGTCCCCGGCACCCCCGCGCAACTCCAGATCAACTCCGCCAACCTCGGGGGAGCGATCTCCGTGACCCTCAACGGACAGTCCGCTGCCATGACCGGGGTCGAGAACGGCGTCGTTACCTTTAATGTGCCCAACAATCTCCCTGTTGGTCCCATCGCCGTCCGCGTCAATATCGCCGGCGAAGCCAGCCTCCCCATCGGCATCCAGGTCCTGCCTCCCCCCGCTCTGATCACGTCGGTCATCGCTGGGTTCAACCAATCAATTAGTGATGCCCGTCCGGCCCGGCCCGGTGAAATCCTCACCGTTCTCATCTCGGGCCTACCCGAAAACCTGACCAACTCCGCTGCCACTCCGAAGGTCACGATGTCGGTCAATGGGGTAGACCACCGGATCATCTCGTTGAATCCCCTCGGCGGCGCTCTCCAACTCCAGTTCATTCTCCAAGGTAGCCTTCCCTCCGGCTCGCTTCCCGTCGTCGTATCCGTCGACGGCATCTCCACCGCCCTCTTCAATCTCCCAGTCCGTACCCAAAATTAGTCGAAACTTTCGCGGTCCCGTTATCACTTCCGGTCATGCAACCGCAGATTGTCGCTACCTGGAGTCGACCCGAAGGCCGGTACGAGCTGATCTTCTATCCCTGCCCAGCTCCCCTTCCCGGAGATCCTCTCAGCCCCCGCGAACTCGAAGTCGCTCGCCTCGTAGCCTCCGGGCTCCCCAATAAACTCGTCGCCCACCGGCTCAATATCTCGAACTGGACCGTATGCACCCATCTGCGCCGTACCTTCTCGAAACTCGGGGTGACCACGCGAGCCGCGATGGTCGACCGGCTTCATCAAACCGGCGCGCTCCGTTAACTCTGCTTCCCACGCCAGCCGGAACTATTGACATAATAGTACTGGACATCGCGCCTATGGAGCAAACGTATTTTAATCCAGACTACCTGGCACGCCTCAAACAGCAGGAGCCAGAGACCGAAAAGCACTTCGTCACGCACTTCACGAGCGTATTGCAATCGCGCCTCCGCTTCCGTATCCGTTCCCATCAGATTATCGACGATGTTTGTCAGGAGACCCTCCTCCGGGTGATCCTCCACGTGCGCCGCGGCACCCAGATCAAACGCCTCCCAGCCTTCGTGCACGCCGTTTCGAAGAACGTCCTTCTCGAAGCCTTCCGCGGACAGCGGAAGCACTCGACCACCGAAGGCGAGTTCCCCGACCTCCCCGACGTCCGCATCGATTTCGACTCGTCCCTCGTCGACCAACAGCGCCAGACCACCGTCCGCCAAATTTTAGCCGAGCTGCCCGAGAAAGACGGCCGGATCCTCCAGCGCCTCTTTCTTGACGAAGCCGACCGCAAGGAACTCTGCGCTGAACTCGGCGTCGACGGCGAATATCTCCGTGTCCTGCTGCACCGCGCCAAGCTCCGGTTCAAATCCGCAGTCTCCCGTTCCCGCTCCAGCCAGCCTACTTTGCTCTTTGCTCTAAACTTGAAACGAACGCGGCCTTCCCGCCATACCAAAGGAAAATGCAAGTAATAGACCACGAACACGCTGAGCGCGTTCACGCCGCCGAGCGTTTTGCGCTGTGCGGTGACCTGTAGCAACTCACTGCGGCGACCCCGGGCACGTGATCCTGTTCTAATCGGTAAGCCGGGAACGTTCGTGGCTCTGGTCGATCACGCCGGTGACTGTCGAATTTCCCCCTGCCGGGCTTGAAGGCGCTCGCTCCCATAGTTGAGGAATACCGCCAGTTTAACGGCGGCTTGCGGGATCCAGGTTCGAGTGATGCCCCGGCCCGCCGTAAGTTGACTGAACTGTTGCTTCGTCCGGCCGCCGCCCACCTGCCCAACGGCACCCGCGTTTTTCTGGTTCCGGATGGCCCTCTGCACTCGCTCAATTTTGAGACGACCGCCTCGCCGACACGGCCGGACCGCTATTGGTTTGAGGATGGCAACCGTCGCGCTCGTGCCTTCCCTCATTCTATGGCTGTCGGGCCGGGCGCGCCTAACGGGAACGCAGGCCCTTCTCGTGGGGGCTCCCGAGACCATGCCAAAGCGTTACTAGCCGCTTCCGTTTGCCCGGCAGGAGCTAAGAGCCGTCGCCGCGGCCCTAGTGTCGTTGCTGACCAATCGGCTGGAGGGCTCGGCCTGTATCCGAGTCCGACTGCTGGCTGAGCCGATTGCTTCCTACCGCTACGCCCATTTTGCGGTCCATGCGGTGACGGACCCGGTGGACCCGCTTCACTTAGCTTTGCTGCTGACTCGGCACGACGATGGTTCGGCGATCTCTGCTGCGGAGATTCGCCATATGCCGTAGCGCGCCGAACTGGTAACGCTTTCGGCGTGCCGGAGCGCGGGTGCCCGCAACGATAGCGGGGAAAGCTTGGTCGGCTTGACTTGGCCGATTCTGGAAGCGGGCGCGCACAACGTGATCACGGGGCTTTGGGACGCCAACAACCGGAGTACCTCTCGTCTTATGAGTGACTTCCACCGGGCCGTACGCCAAACCCTACTACTGGGCTCCATTCGTTTTCTTTACACCCGCCCGATGAAGTAGTGAAACGTTTTGGCCGCGAGATCGTATCAGGAGTCAATGCGACGTGCCATCCTTCTTCTCCCGTTTTATCTCGCGCTTGCTGCCGCGATTGTGACTCCGACGGACCCCGTGAGTCGTTCGCCGGGGAAACGCAGCCCGGTCGTCGAAGACAAGAAGGTCCCCCGCCCTGCCCCAGCCGCCCGGCCTAAAGCTATAATTCAAGAGTGCGTTACCTTCTCCTTTTTGTGGCCCTCGCGGCTGGCTCGTTTCTGTCCTCGTGCGCGAAAGCGCCTCAGACGAAGGAGTCGGTCAAACAAGCGATCGTCGACTATCTAGCCAAACGGGACGACATGATTGCCGCCTCGATGGACGTCGAGGTGGTGAGCGTCAATTTCCACGATAAAGAGGCTGAAGCGGTTGCCAGCATCGGCCCGAAAGGGGCTCCGGCCAGCGGCATCAAGATCTCCTATACCCTCGAAGCGGAAGGCACCAAGTGGGTTGTGAAGAAGAAGCCGGGCGCGGCGCCGGCGGCGACCGATGGTGGAACCCCGCATAGCGCACCTGCCCCCGACGCGGGAAGTTTGCCCTCTGGTCACCCTCCCATTCCTGCAAAGCCGTGAGCCGAACCGTCGCTGTTCTCGGAGGTGGCCCAGCCGGCTCAATGGCTGCGGAGCGGTTGGCCCGTGCGGGCGTAAACACCTTGCTGATTGATGAAAAGATGGCTTGGGAGAAGCCCTGCGGAGGCGGTGTCACGTTCAAGGCCTACCGCCAGTATCCGTTTCTGAGAGAAGGACGCAGCCACTCGGTCTCGACGACCTGGCTGCATTCGGACGAGAGTCCGCCGGCGCGGCTCGCTCTCGAAAAGCCGCTGCTTATATTTTCCCGCCGGGAGCTGAATCAGCTTCTGCTGGACCGGGCCGCGGCGGCCGGGGCTGAGCTTTTGACGACCCGGGTGACGGGCGTCGAGCGGGAAGGAAAGGGCTGGTCGCTGACGACCCGGTCGGGTCCTCTGCAGGCGGACCATCTGATCATTGCCACGGGCGCGCGGAACCCGCTGCGCGAGTTCGGCACACCTTGGACGGCTGGCGACACGATGGTTGCGCTGGGGTACTACATCCCGTCCGAACAGCCACATATCGATATTCAGTTCTTTGCCGATCTGGAGGGCTACATTTGGCTATTCCCCCGTTGCGGCCATCTTTCGGCCGGGATTTGTGGGAAAGGGGTGTCGGCGGCGGGGCTGCGGCAACGATTAGAAACCTATCTGGCCGAGCGCGGCATCTCCTTTAATGACGCCCAGTTTTACGCTCATATGTTGCCTGCCCTTGCTACCAGTTCCTGGCCGAACAACCGTCTGGATGGTCCTGGCTGGCTCGCCGTGGGGGACTCGGCAGGCCTAGTGGATCCGGTGACGGGCGAAGGTATTTACTACGCGATGCGTTCGGGAGAGCTGGCGGGGCAATTTCTGGCCGAAGAGCGACCAGAGGCGTATGCGGGGCAGGTGGAGGCGGAGTTCGGGGCTGACTTGGCATATGCCTCGACGCTAGCGCGGCGGGTGTATCTGGGGCGCTTTTGCGGCGGGGCCAATACGACCCGGATGCTGCAATTCCTGCGCCGCAGCACGCAGATTCAAAGCGTGATGCAAGAGCTGTTCGCCGGCACAATGAGCTATCGGGAGCTCCGGGCCCGCATCCGCAGTAACTTCAAATCGACCATGGCGGAAATCGCCCTGAATACGTGCCTTCGTCGTATCGTAACAATCTAACTAACTTATGTCTACCATTCGTTCCGAGGCCCTGCTCGCCCGCGGGCAACACCTGATTCCGGGCGGCGTTAACTCTCCGGTCCGCGCTTTCCGCAGCGTCGGAGGTCACCCGCGGTTCATCGCCCGGGCCCAGGGAGCCCGCATGTTTGACGTCGATGACAACGAGTTCATCGACTATATTGGTTCCTGGGGACCGATGCTGATTGGGCATCGGCACCCGGCAATTCTGGCCGCGATTGAGAAGGCCTTGACGATTGGCACGTCGTTTGGAGCCCCGACGGAATTGGAACTGGAACTGGCGGAGGAGATCATCGACGCGGTGCCAAGCATGGAGATGCTGCGCCTTGTGAACTCCGGCACCGAGGCGACGATGTCGGCGCTGCGGGTCGCCCGTGGCTTCACGGGTCGGGACCTGACGATCAAGTTCGAGGGCTGCTACCACGGCCACGTGGATAGCTTACTCGTGAAGGCGGGGAGCGGCATGGCGACGTTGGGCATCGCCGATACCCAGGGCGTGCCGAAGGGCTTTACGGATACGACGTTGGCGTTGCCGTACAACTCGGTGGAGGCGTTGGAACAGGCGTTCCGGGAGCGCGGGGACTTGATTGCGGCGGTGATTGTGGAGCCGGTCGTGGGGAACATGGGATGCGTCATTCCGACGCCCGAATTTCTGGCGGCGTTGGTGCAACTGACGCGGAAGCATGGGGCGTTGCTGATTTTCGACGAAGTGATGACGGGGTTCCGTCTGGCTCGCGGGGGGGCGCAGGAGTTGTTTGGGATCCGGCCGGACCTGTCGACGTTTGGGAAGGTGATCGGCGGCGGGTTGCCGATTGGGGCGTATGGCGGGCGGCGGGACGTGATGAGCAGAGTGGCTCCGGTCGGGCCGATTTATCAAGCCGGCACGCTGAGTGGCAATCCGTTGGCGGTGAGCGCGGGGCTGGGGATGTTACGCCATATCAAGAGCCATCCGGAAATCTATCCGTATCTGGAAAAGATCACGTCTCGCTTGGTAGAGACACCACCGCCCGGGGTTACTGTCAACCGTGTTGGGAGTATGTTTACGATGTTCTTTACGGAGACGCCGGTGGTGGATTACGAGACGGCAAAGACGGCGGATACGGCGCGTTTCGGAAAGTTCTTTCACCACTTACTCGGCGAGGGTGTTTACCTTGCGCCGAGTCAGTTTGAGGCTGGGTTTGTGAGTGCCGCTCATACGGAGGAAGATATCGAGACAACGCGGGCGGCGATCAGCCGGTTCTTTATATAGATCGCAAACCGAGCCAGGGCCAGGAGGCCAATGATTCTGGCTGGCCAACGGCTCTCTTGACGCCGGTAGATGGCGGAGAGAGGCGCCATCGCGCCGTCTGCATCCCGATCCCGAACTCTCTCCTCGTAGATTTTGAGTCGCCTTACCGTTCCGGTGGCTCCATTAGGGCTGATGAGGACGCCTTCCTTAGAAAAAGATTAACCCTAACTCTTTGACTTCGCAAGACTTACAATTCCGACCAGTGATATTCATGCGGCGCTACGAGATCGGCACCCCCTGGCGCCCTTCGTCGTCCCCTTGGGTGCCGTTTTTGGAAACCCGGAATGGGGCTTCACGAGAGCCTCTTGCAAAACTCGATGTGGGCTATGGAAAAGCCGATGCCTATCGGTGTCGCAGCCCCCGGATCGATCTACCCCGATTCGGTCCCTTCTCTTTCAAAGGATTTCGACACTCCGCTTCGGTCAGTTGGATCTCTCCTTCCGCCGGGAGTCTACGACAGGGCGCTACGGTGCTTACCCGGACAAGACTTGCACTTGGGAGAACCATGCGACTTTCAGGACGCACAATCTCCTTATTGCAGTGAATCGAGCGGACCAAGCTTCGCCACAATCTGCGCCGTCAGGTGCGAAATCAGAATGTTCCCTACGTTGTCCGGACTGTAATCGGTCTTCGGCATGCCGTCCACCGTTATCGCAATCGCAATCTTCGCCGTTTTCCCGTACAGAATCCCCACATCGGATCGAAGCGCATCCAGCGCGCCGCTCTTGCTGGCCACCGGATGCGGATCGTGGCGGCCAATCCCATCGGTGTACTGCTGACGACGCAAAATGTCGAGAAGATTCTTCGACGCCTCCGGACTCACGAGCTTTCCCTGCTCCAGCGCGGCGAGGATCCCTACCATTTCTCGTGGGGTGCTGACCCCAATCCCGTACTTCTTGTTGTCGGCAAGCTGGCTGAACTTGCTCCAGCCACCAGGATTGGGTTTCAAATTCTTACCGTCGCCCATGATCTTCCGCATCGACTTCGTGTTCACGAAACCGTAGCGCTCCATCACTTCATTGACGTAGTCGGCCGTCAGGCGTTCAATCATCAAATTCGTACACGTGTTGTCGCTCACCACAATCATCAAGTTAGCGATATCGCGGAGCGGGAATTTCTGGCCGGGGGTGAACTCACGGATCACGCCGGAACCGGACACAATTTCATCCTTATCGAGGGTGATCAGTTCGTTCCAACTCGCTTTGCCGTCATGGACCGCCTGCGCCGCAGCGATCAGAATCGGTAATTTGATGGTGCTGGCGGTGCGGACCAAATCAGCGTCTTTCCGCGCGTATTCAGCGCCGGTCGTCAGATTCTTCGCGTAGATGGAGACGACGCCGGTGAACTGCGATATGAGGCGGGTGATCTCGGCGTCCGGATCGATGGACCGGGCGCAGCGGAAGCCGATATTCGGCTGGCGCATGGTGGGGCGAACCCAGTTGCGGAAATAGATAGTAACGCGCTTGGGCGAATCGGACCAAGCGCCGCCGCGGATGACTTTGTACAGGCCAGTGGCGGGCGGGACACCGGTTTTATAGGTCTCGCGATCGAACCAGTCGCTGGTCCACTCGGCCATATTCCCCGCCATATCGTATAGGCCGAAGGCGTTGGGCGGGAACTTGCCGGGTTCGCCGGGGCCGCGATCGGTCCCGGCCCGAAGCAGTTTAGCGTCGAAATTATCACCCCAGGGGTAGTCCTGACCTTCGAGGCCGCCGCGGGCGGCGCGTTCCCATTCCGCTTCCGACGGCAGGCGGCTCTTGTGGAACTCGCAGTAGGCCTTGGCGTCGTCCCAGGTGACGTTATAGACGGCGACGTTGGACTTAGCCAGCTCCGGCTTCCAATGGTAGGGGGCAGGGCGCTTCGCCTGTGCCAGAAACTCGCCGTACTGGGCGTGGGTGACCTCGCGAGACTCGAGGGAGAAAGCCGGGAGGGTCACGACCCGCGTGGGACGATCGTCGAGCAGGATCTGAGGACGCATCTTGGTCGAGTCGTCCGCGGTGGTCTTCGTGCGGCCCATGGTGAATGACCCGGCGGGGATGACGACTGACTCGGCTACGAGCAGGGCGGGAAAGAGAAGTGCTATATAACGCATTTAGACGAACAGGTCGGCGATCTCATCGGGGATGACCATCTCCGTAGCTCCCAGGTTATCCACATATTTGTAGGCCCGTTTGGAGGGGGTATTGGTGATCTCTTTCTGCCAGTCGATGCCGAGGGCGGAGTAGATGGTCGCGTAGACGTTTTCAGTCTTGATAGACGCCTTTTTATACCGCCAGCCGGTATCGACGACGTGTTCACCAGCGGCATCCGTTTTGCCGATGATGCGGCCGGGTTTGGTGCCGCCGCCGGCGTACATCGACAGGTACGCCAAGTTGTAGTGGTGGCGGCCGGCGATGCCGTTGAGGGCACCGGGGGTGCGGCCGAACTCGGTGGCGACCACGATGAGGGTATCGTCGAGTAACGTCTTGCCGGGGGTGCGGGGAGAGGGCGCGGCGCCAAGGTCCGTGAGCAGTTGGGCGAGGGCGCGATCGAACTCGTTGCAGCGAATGTAGTGATTCGATTTTTTGGCGTGATTATAGATGTCGCGGTGGTGGTCCCAATCAGGATGGACGATGTGGATGTAACGGGTGCCAGCGTCGGCTTGGACGACGTTACGGGCGAGCAGGCAGCCGAGGCCGACTTCGTTGGCGCCGTAGCGTTCGATCTCTTCCTTCGGCATCTTGAAGGCTTCGGGCCAGCGGGGATCGCCGAGGATTTGGTAAGCCGATTTTTGGAAATCGCGAAAGCCGCCGAAGCTGCGGTCGCGGCCGGAGCGGGACGGGGCCATAACGGCGTCAAGTTCATTGAGCAGCCGATACCGTTCGGAGAGCACGGCCATGGCTTCCGCCGAGGAGGGGGCGGCACCGGCACCGGATTTCAGGTTGAGATCGAGGACGGAGTGGCGCGGGGGGAGAAAGCCGGTAGACAGCGCGCCGCAGCCGGAGGTATCGAGGTTACAACCCAAGTAAGTGGGGAAGGTGTCGGACGCGCGGCGTTGGTTTTCCAATTCGAGCGCGATAACGGAGCCGACGCTGGGGATCTCGCTGGCTTGGGCGGGGTTCAGAGGGCGGCCGGCCTGGGTGTAGTATTGGCCACGGAAGTGAACCACCTCGTGGCTCTTCATCGAGCGGACGATGGAGAGTTTATCCATGTGGCTCGACAGTTGGGGAAAGAGCCGGTGGGAGAGGTAGAGATCGTTTTTGACGGGGCGGACGTCGAAATCTTTCTGGGTGCCTTCATTCTCTTTAAAATCGAAGGAATCGATGTGGGAAAGGGCACCGGCGAGTTCAATGAGGATGCAGAAGCGGGCGGTGCCGCGCGGGTTCGTTCGACCGGCGGCGCGGAGCTGGACCGGCGCGAAGGTTTGGCTGGCGAACGACCCGAGGAGGCCGTAGCCGCCGAGCTTGAGAAGATCGCGGCGGGCGGCGAGAGTGTCGGCTACGCGTTTCTGCATGTTAGTAATTGAATAAAAACTCGGGGCTATTGAGCAGGGCCCATTGTAAGTTGGCCGCACCGGTGGGGCGGTTGGCTTGCAGCGCTTTTAAGCCGACGGCTTTTTCAGCCGCCGTGGGTCGGCGGGAGATCGTTTGGAGGAAGATCTGATTGACGAGGTCCTGGTCGTCCTTGGTGGAGATCAGGAGGCTCTGAATGATGCCTAACTTGGCGGCGTCGATGCGGTCGGTGACGACTTTGGACTGCATGAGCAGCATGGCTTGCAAGGACGAGGGCGGCACTTTTTTCGGCATGTCGTCGCGGTTGGACTGGCCGAAGGTCTTCATGAATCCTTGTACCCCGGCGTCGGCCTTCTTGGGTTCCGGCATTTGCATGACGAGCCCGACCTGTTCGCTGCCGGTGGAGAACTTGGCCGGTTGGCCGGTGGCGAGAGCGATGGCGTCATGGAGTTCGGGGGCGCTCAACATGCGCACATATTTGCGGGCGTAATATGTGGCGTATTCCGGCTTCCATTCTCCGACGAAGCGACTGCTGAGTTGGTAGGCGCTCGACTTCATCACGGTTTGCACGTAGTGTTTGAAGCTGTGGTTGTGCTGTTGGAAATCGGCGGCCAGCGCGTCGAGCAGGGCAGGGTTGGAGGGCTGATCGGGCTTGAGAAGGTCAAAATCGTCGATCGGTTCGACGATGCCAAAGCCCATGAGTTCGGCCCAGATCCGGTTGGCGAAGGCCTTGCGGAATTGAGGATGGCTGGTGAGAATGCGGGCGAGCGCGTCGCGGGAGTTTTCGCCCGACTTGGGGCGTTCGCCACCGAGGATAAAGCGCGGGGAAGCGTCCCCGCCGCGGCGGGGGACGCGGACGATGGAGTCGGCTTTGGGATTATATTCGGGGCCGACGTCGTCGACGGTGTATTCGGTATTGGCTTGGTAACCGTTCTCCCAGTTCATGATTTGGCGCGTTTTCCCGAAAAAGGCCGCTTGGCCAAAGAATTCGTCGCGCTTCTTAGATGTGAGAAAAGTATTTACCTTTTCCAGGTGATGAACACCATCATGGCAGGAGATACAGGCCAGGTTCAGACCGAGGAAGACCTTTGAGTAAGTGACGGTGAACTCGTCGACGGTGTCGGGCTGGTTGACTAAGTCATGGGCGTCCGGGGCTTCGGGGTCGTCCTTGGCTTTGACGAAGTCGCGGGCGTAGTACATGCCGGCGGGGACGGAGAAGCTGGACTTCCCTGCCCCGGTCAGGATGTCGGTGACCATGTCGGTGTAGGGACGGTCGAGAATGAGCCATTCGCGGAGCCAGTAGTGGAACAGATTCAGGCCAGAGCCCATGCGCTGGCCGGCGCGGAAGAGGTCTTCAAAGTAGTAGGTCCACTTGTCGATGAAGGCGTCGGAGTTCGTGAGGTGATCGACGAGTTGGGTTCGTTTTTGGGGGTCGCGGCTGACGAGAAACTTTTCGAGGTCGGCGGGGGCGGGGATGCGGCCGGTCGAGTCGAGCCAAGCGCGGCGGGCGAACTCTTCGTCGGTGGCAAGGGCGGCGTGGGGGATACCGTCTTTCTGCATGCGACCGAAGATGTGTTGATCGATGAAGTTGCGGCGGACGATAGGAGAGCGGAGACCGGGCTTGGAGGGGGCGAGTTCCGCAGTGAGGGCGGCGGCGGATTTCGCCTTCTGGACGGGGGGCTTGTAGAGCGGAGCGTGCGCCTGTTCGAGCTCAGGAGTCTGGGCGAGGAGGAGGACAGGAAAAAAAACAATCAGACGTTTCATTTGGCTTTTTTGAAGATCTGGACTCGTTTGCCGTTCACTTCGGCAACGTAGAGGTTACCCTTCTTGTCGGTCGACATGAGATGCGGCAGCTTCAGCATTTCGGGATTGCCCCACTCTTTCGCTATTTTGCCATTACTGAGAGTAAAGTGGAATATCTTATTGATGTCGCCTTCGGAAACGAGTAGCTCCTGATTCACGACGAGGAGCCCGAAAGGGTTGCCGAAACCCTTCCATTCGGCGACGAACTCGCCGGAGGGGGAGAATACCTGGACGCGGTTATTGCCGCGGTCGGCTACGTAGAGGCGATTCTGTTTGTCGATGCCGAGGCCGTGGGCGGTAGAGAATTCGCCGTTGCCCTTCCCTTTCTTGCCGAATTGCGAAACGAACTTGCCGGTGGCATCGAGGTGTACGATGCGGCCGTTGCCGGAGTCGGCGACGTACATTTCTCCGGTGGAGGAGAAGACGACGTCGTCGGGAGCGCGGAAGTGGGATTGGTCGGGTCCGGGGACGCCGACCTCACCGAGCGTTTTGAGGAGTTCGCCGTCGGGGGAGAACTGGCGGAGAACATGGTTGCCGTTGTCGGTGGTCCAGACGTTCCCACCCCGGTCGACCCGGAGACCGTGGGCGACCTTAAACATCCCGTTGCCCCAGCCCTTAATATACTCGCCCTTCTTATTGAATTTGACTAAGCCGGGCTCGCCACGATGGAGAACATAAATATTCCCCTTCTGGTCGACTTCGACGGCGGACATGGGGCCGAGCTTGACTTCGGCCGGGATGGTCAGGAAGCCGCTGGAGACGAAGGGGTCTCCAGCGGTGGCGAATAACAGGGTCAGAAAAGGTAGCATGGAGTTAGAAGAGGAGCTTCAGACCGAATTGGACATTGCGCGCATCGCGAGCCGATGTGACTGTACCAAACGTGCCGCTTTGGTTGCGGCCGTTGGGGCCGGCCGAGAACCCGCCGCTCGGCAGACCGAGATTGACGGAGTTCATAAAGTTGAAGGCTTCGGCGCGGAATTGCAGGTTGATGCGCTCGGTGAGCTTGGTGTTTTTGATCAGGCTGAGATCCCAGTTGACTGTACCGGGGCCGCGGACGTCCGGTAGGACGCGACCGATGTTGCCGTAGGTGAAGTTAGCCGGGTTGGCGAAGGCATCGGTATTGAACCAGCGCTGGGCGGTGGGGGAATCGAGATTGGCCGAGACGCCGGTGGAGTTCGGGCGGTTCGCGCGGAAGTTGCTGGCGCCGGAGATGGCAACCGGGAGTCCGGTTTGCATGATGCCGATGCTGTTGACCTGCCAACCACCGATGACCTTCTTCACGAACGCCGAGCCGGACTTGCCGAAGGGGAGTTCGTAGAGCAGGCTAAGCACGGCGCGTTGCGAGACGTCGGTGGGGTCGACCGAACGTTCCAGGCGGCGATTAAACTTCGAATCCTGATAGCCGACAAGATTGGTCTGTTCGACAGCACCGAAGTCCACGGGTGAGTTCATTCCCTCCGAGATCAGCTTTCCGCCGGTGAAATTGAACATGACGCTGAGCCCTTGGGACATGCGCTTTTCGAGGCTGACGATGAACATGTGCGAGTTGAAGTTGCCCATGCGCGCGCTGCGAACGGTGACGCCTTGGTAGTACGGGAACGGGAGGAGCGACTGTTCGCGGGAGATAGTCGCGCCGCCGAGGGCTCCGGGAACCAATCCACGGTTCGGATTGGGGACCTGGGTTTGAAGATCGAGACCGAGACCGAGGTACTGATTATCAAGTTGGTTGAGGTTCCAACCGCCGGTCGTGAAGTGGCGACCGACATTGCCGGTGTAAGAGACATCAACCAGCCAACGGCCGGGGAGCTGATGCTGGACTGACGCGGTGAACTGTTGCGACATCGGGGTGGTTCCAAACGGTTCGTCTAGGGTGACACCCTGGCCGAGGAACCCGGCAGCGCCGAGGGCGCGACCAGCGGGTTGGAGCAGGGGCGACGGGAAGCCGTCCTTCAACTGGAACGCGCGGAGGTTGGGGTTGGCGGAGGGATAGCTGGTGCCAGTGTTGGCGAAGCCGGAGACGCTGGCGTAATTCTGACGCCAAAACTGAGACGGGTAATAAACGCCGTAGCCTGCCCGGAGGACTGTTTTTCCGCCGCCGAAGATGTCATAGGCGAGCCCGACGCGCGGCCCGAAGTCGTTGAAATCGCCGTTCCGAAAGGTCCGGTCTTCGGCGCTGGCATAGATGGTGCCGCCGAGCAGACCGTTCGGGAGACGGAGCGAAGGGTCGAAATTTGTGATGCCGTTGTTGGCTTCAACGGGCTGGGTTTGATAATCCCAGCGGAGGCCGAGATTCAGGCTGAGACGGCGGGTGATTTTCCAATCATCCTGGAGAAAGATGGAATACGACTTGCCACGCTGGGATTCCCCGAGATGGGTGGTGCCGCTGGCACTGGCGACTTCGCCGAGCAGGAAACTGCCGTAGGCGGAGCCGTTGCCGGCGGGCGAAAGCGGATTTCCAGTAAGGCCAGCGCTGAAGTTAAAGCTGCCGGACGGGGAAGAGCGTTGCAGGTTGTTGCCCTGTAGGGTACGGAAATCAAAGCCGAGCTTCAGAGTGTGCGCACCCGCGATCTTCGTGATCATGTCGAAGAACTGGGTATTGACGCTGGCGCGGAGGCCGGCGGTGCCGGTGTTGAACCCGGGGAGGCCGTTGCCGATACCGGGGAAGGTGTCGGCGGGAACGGAGGAGGGCAGCCCGAGTTTGGCCGGCCAGCCGCCACCGAAGCTGCGCACGATGAACGGGAAGTAGCCGCGGGTGACGCCGACGCGGAGTTCGTTCAAGAGGCTCGGCGTGAAGGTGTGGGTGTCAGACAGGACGAAGTTTTTATTGTTCAGGGCGTCATCGCGCTTCGCGACGACGGGATTGGGGTAGATGTTGGTGCCGTTGTCGGTTTCGTGAAGGAAGTAAGAGTAGCGGGCGAAGAGGGAGTTTTTATCCGAGAAGCGGTGGTCCATCTTGATGGTGTATTGCCTCATAGCGCGAATTTCGTTGGCGATATTGCCGAAGTTGTTCGCGTTCGTGAAGGCGTTGGTGGGAGTGCGGTTCGGCAGCGGATAGAACTCGTTGATCTTCAGGGCTACGGGGTCGAGACGGTTGGTCGGGATGCGGTTGCCGGGGAAGAGATCACGCACGAAGCCGGAACCGGCGGGGTTGACGCGGGTGGTGGCGGGGTCGTAGATGGGCACTTGGCGGCCCGCGGTGTCAAACAGGTCAGAGAAATCGCCCGTGCGCTGCAGGGCGGTGGGCATGCTTCCGATTTGCGGGGTGCCGCGGCGGAACTTGTACTCTTCCCAGTTGCCAAAAAAGAAGGTCCGGTCTTTGATGACCGGGCCGCCGACGGCGACGCCGTACTGGTTAAAGCGAAACGGCGGCTTGGTGGCCGCGAAGGTATTGCGGGCGTCGATTTTGTCGTTGCGGAGGAACTCATAGACCGAGCCGTGAAGTTGGTTGGTACCAGACTTGGTCACCATATTGATGACGCCGCCGCCGGTGAAGCCGAACTCGGCGGACATGGTGCCGGATTGCACCTTGAACTCTTCCACCGCGTCGACCGCCGGGCTGATGGCGACTTCGCCGATATAAGATTGGATGTTGTTGCCGCCGTCGAGCGATTGGGCGTTCATGGCGTTGGGTCCGCCATTGATCGAGATGGAGCTGAGCTGAATGCCGCGGTCGGCGAAGCCGGAATTGGTGGGGCCCGCGTTGGATTTTACGCTGGGCGTAAGGAGGGTGAGAGCGAGGGCGTTGCGGCCGTTCAGGGGAAGTTCCACGACGCGGCGGTTTTCGACGACCTTGCCGACCGTGGCCGAACCGGTGTCAACGAGGGGCGCTTCGCCGCGGACTTCAATGGTCTCCGTGGTGCCGCCGACGTCGAGCTTGAAATTGATCTCGGCGCGTTGATCGACCTGGAGATTCAGCCCGCTGCGGACGGCGCGTTTGAAGCCCTGCTTTTCGACCGCGATCGAATAGTTTCCAATGGTGAGCAGCGGGGCCGAAAACAGGCCGTCCGCGCTGGATTCAACGACCGTGGACTGGTTGGTGTCGACAGCGGTGATCGTGACTTTGGCGGCCGGGATAGAGGCGCCGGAAGAATCGGTGACAAGACCGAAGAAGCTGGCGCGGCTTTGTTGGGCGGCAGCGGGAAGGGCGGCCAGACAGGTGGCCAAGCAAAGAACGAGGTATCGCGACATAATGACTCCCATTAAACAGTCGCTATTATTTCACATATCAGAAAGATTGCAAGGGGCGTCGATGGAGCACGACGCGGTCGAGCTGTTCGACCCCTTGCCGGCGACCGAGCGAAACGGGGGCGAAGTGGACGACGGGGAAATTCAAGGCGCGGCCAAAGAGCTTGGCGGCGAAGCGGGAGTCGTTATGAAGAAGGTGTCCACCCGGCTTAACAGAGAGGGCGAGGGCGGCCAGCGCGGTGAAGAGGCTGCGATCGTCAAAGTAGACGAGCACGTTGGTGGCGACGGCGAGGTCGTATGCGCCGACGGCGGGGATCTGGGTGGTGATATCGGCGACAAAGCCACAACGTTTTGTTTGGCGGAGGAAGGTGAGGACCTCGGGGCGAACGTCGACGCAATCAAGGCGGGCAGCGGGACCGAGGAGGGAGAGAAGGCGTTCGAGTTGCGGTTGGGCGAGGGGTGCTTCGTCGGAGAAATCTTCCCGGCGGGTGAGATCGAGGCCAGGACCGATCAGAAGGGCGTTGCGGGGCACCGGTTGCAGGTTGGACCAGGCGGCGTCGAGAGTGACGAGGTTTGCGGTGGCGGTGTCGCTGCTGAGTCCGCGGCGTTGATACAGGGCGTCGATCGCTTCTTGTTCCTTTGCATCGTTCAGGCGGGCGTGGAGGAAGGCAAGGGTGTGGCGGTAACAAGCCGCGAGAGTCCAGTCGGGCGGGAGTTGACGATACAGATCGACCAGAAGCGCATGGCGGGCGTCGCGGATCGTTGAGAGCGAAGCTTGGAAGGCAGCGAGTCGGGCTTCGACAGCGGCGTTAGGAGTGAGGACGCCCAAGCTGGCGAGCGCCAGCGGCTGTAGCGGCGGCAGAGACGTGAAGCGGCGTGATTGGAGGATGAAATAGGTGAGCGCCTCAGCGGTGCCGGCCGTGATTCGGCTGGAGAGCGATGTATTCTGGGCGGCGATGTAAAAGGGCCAGGAGGATTCTGATAGGCCAAGGTCACGGGCGATCGGAAGGGCCGCCGCGGGAAGATCAGCAAAAACAAGTGGGCGGGTGGGCGGGGACGCACAGGGCCAAAGAGGAGACGTAAGGGCAGTGAGCAAACGACGGCGGGACAACATTCGCCGCTAGAGTAGCAGAGAAATATGAGGCGGAGTGCAGGTTGCAGCTTCGTCTAGAGGCTGAGATTGGGACTTCGGCCGAAAACGGCAGAAACTTTAGTTGAAGAACTCACCGATTTCGCGAGCCACGCCGCGGGCTTCCAGATGGATCAATCCGGCATTGCACCCGGCCGGTCCGATGACAGCCAACACACCTTTGGCACCGGCGGAATACAGGAAGATCTGTCCGTCATGTCCACCGACGGTGATCTCTTCGAACTGGCCGGCGCTGAGGCTATCGCTAACCCGGCGGCCAAGGCTGGAGGCCGCGGCAGCCATGGCGGCGACGCGATTGGCATCGGCCCCATTGGAAAGAGAATACGCGATCGGAAGCCCCTCGGAGGAAGCAACCAGCACGCCGCGTAGCTCCGGAATAGCCGTCCGGAGATTATCTACACTTTTCTGAAATACATCCATCTTACCCATGTTCAAACTCCTCGACCCAGTTCACCGGCACTATCATTGAACCTATCGTCGGAAACGGCGGATCCTTTAGACCCATTAGACCCATACGGGCGAATGCTAAGGTATTTTGTTTGCATCGGGCGATCGAGCAGAACTCGGCAAGATACCTAAGTCATAGTCTAAGAAACCTTACCCGTTTCCCTGAGAAGTAGGTAATTTGCCGTCTGGATCGAAAACTCTGGCGCCAGTACTATTATCCCAGAGGGAAAGACATCGAATGCGTTGCCTGCAGTGTGGCATGGAAATGGCGCTTCTCAAAAAGCTCCGGAATTCCACCGAGTTCTGTTCGGAAGATTGCGGACGGAAGTACCAGGACGAATCGAACCAACTGGCGGTGAGCCGGTTGATGCAGCAGCGCAAGCCGAAAACGGCGCGGGCGGCCCTCTCGGCGAGTCGGTACGGAGAGTCGACATCGGTTGCGACGACGCAAATCGCGGTCAGCGCACCACCTTTAGGGGCATTCCTGCCTCAAAAGGTTTGGGCGATCTTGGATGCCCATCCGGTATCGTCAAGAGTCGACTGGCAGCTTCCGAAGGGCGGCCAGGTCATGCCGACGTTGTCTAGAGAGACCGTGTCTTCGATGTTGGCGCTTTCTTTTGCGTTAATCCATGAGACCCATGGCCCGCGGGGACCCCGGGTGGCGGTGATCGACGATGATCTGCCTGCCGAGCCGTTTCTGCTTTGGTCGTTCAAGGCTGAGAGCCAGCCGTTACAAGCTTATCTTCCGGCCTTAGGCCAAGAGTGGAACGTGCGGTGGCCGGAACACTGGCAAGGCCTTCTGTCGATCGCGAAGGAGAGCACCGAGCCTACGGCGGTGGAAGAACTTCCAGCGGAAGTGGAACCGACGACAGCCCCGGTGACGAAGACCTGGCCGCCAACTCCAAAACTCGCGGAACCGGTACAGGTGATACCGGCACAGATTGCTCCGTTGCAGGCCGCCCAGCCCGAGGTGGTACACGCGACGAGCGAATCCGTGGTAACGAACGAAGCCATTGCGATGCCCCAGGTGCAGATTCAAATCCCCGAGTCGACGATATTGCCCTTGCGGCCGAGGATTGTCATCGCTCCTCGTACGCCAAACGCTCAGAAGGTCCAGATGCCGTTGGAGCCCGAAGCCAAGGTCTCGCCAAAGTTAGGAAAGCCCACCGAGAAGGCCCAAGCGGAAGTAGAACCGACGCTATTGAGAAGGCCAGTCGAGGTTCGCGTACCCGACTCGAGCGAAGGGGAAGTGAAGATCCCGGACGTCAAGCTTGAGCCATGCCGTCCCGAAAAGCGGGCAGTAGAGGCAGGTCCAACAAAACTGGAGTCGGCAATGCAGAAAGCTTCCCTCCAATGGGAGAGCCAAAAGGGAGGCGAGCGGGAAGTTCCGGTAGAGAAGTCCGGCGCGAGCAAGCCGGAAGAGCCCGAAGCCGCGATTGCGGTTCCGACGTTTGATGCCAAGCCGGGCAGTTCGGCGGCGACGGGACTCTGGTACCGTATGCCGTGGTGGGAAAAGGGCGCCGCGGTGATGGTGTTCCTCCTTTCGATTGGCGGATGGCTGATTAACGGGCGTCCGGCGGAATCGAAGAAGAGCCCGCGATCGATGAGCGTGCCTTCGCCGGCGGCCTCGGCACCTGGTTCGGGAGCAGACAGTTGGGGCGCTGAGCTAGCAGCCGACTTAGCCGGGGTAGCTCGGGGTCGACAGCTATCGATCTATCGGCCATCGAGAACGATGCAAAACTATGTGATCGAGTTTCAGGGGGCCATTCAGGAACGTTCGCTGGGTTGGATCGTGCGAGCGACGGATGCGAAGAACTATTACTGTCTTAAGTTAGAGCAAGACCGGAATGGGTCGGTCAAATTAGTGCGGTTTGGCGTGGTCGATGGACGAGAAGATGCGCATACGCAAGTACCGTTGTCGATACCGCCAACTTCTCCGGCAGGCAGCTTCAAGATCCGGGCCGAAGCCAAGGGCCCTAACATCACGACGTATGTCAATGGGCAGGCGGTGGACGTGTGGGTGGATCAGCGGCTGACTCAGGGAGCAGCCGGGTTCAGCAATGAACGCGGAGAGCGGGCAGTCATCAAGACGGTACAGGTGTCCTTCTAAGAGGGACTACGGCTGGCGAAAAGAGTGGAACAAGGGGAACATCGATGAGTAACGAAAACCAAGACGATCGTTGGCTTTGGTTCATAGATGACGCGCCGCTGCAGGCGCTTCTACGGGCTGAATCAGCGATGCCTTCGATGAAGATGCGAGCGGCATCGTCACCGTCGATCGTGAAAGCGGTATCGCTGCACATGGAAGGGCGAGGCAGCGAGGCGATCACAGAGCTGACAAAGGCGGTGGAGGGGGGGGATCGCCACCCCGACGTCTACATGATGCTTGGCCAGTTCCATTTCGAGAGTGAAAACTGGAACTTGGCGGCGGATACGTATCGGCGGCTAGTGGAACTGGACCGCAAACATGCGACCGGAGCCTTCAATCTGGGAGTCTGTCAACATCGTTTGCACGCGTGGGTGGAAGCGGAAGCGAGCTTTCGACAGAGCCTGACAAACCATCCTGGGCGGGTTGATGCCTATCTTGGCTTAGGGATAGCTTGCTTACAACAACAGAAGGGACAGGCGGCGCTCGAAGCCTTTGATCGGGTGCTGGCCAAGGACACTCGTTCCGTGCCGGCGCGATTCGGCCGGGCAGCCTCGTTGCAACTGTTGAAACGCTACGAGGAGGCGCTTGCCGAATACGACACAGTTCCGGCAGAGGCGGAGTTACGGGTTCATTTGACGAAAAATTGTTTGGCCGCCGCGGCGGCACAAAGGGACATCGCGGGGTTGAAACGCTATGGCCAGAAGCTATTGGATCTCGATAGCGGGTCGGGGTCGGCGAATGAGGCGCTGGGGATGGCTGCACTGATGCGCGGCGATTTCAAGGCGGCGGTTAGTTTTTACGAACACGCAATTGCCGCCGGGGTCGACGGTGCGGAGGTTTGGGCTGGGTTGGGTACGGCGGAAACCCGGGGTGGGGATCATCAGGCTGCGCAGGCGGCGTTCCGGCGAGCCCTGGAATTGCAGCCGAATCACGCTGGCGCGCTGTTTGAACGGGCGGCGCTGGAAGACCGGCGCGGTACGGCGGCCGATGCGCGACGGGAATGGGAGAAGGCCGCGGTGGGAACTCGCTCGGAGGCGGCGTATTGGAATTTGGCGTTGGCGGCGCAACGGCAGGGTGATCCGAAGGCCGCCATCGAGGCGCTGCAACAGCTACTAGCGGGTAATCGCCAGCGCCACGATGCGTGGTATCTGTTGGGGGAACTACTTTCTGCGGACGATCGTCGAGCCGAGGCGGCCAAAGCGTTTGCCGAGGCGCTTCGGATCAAGCCGGATTGGCTCGATGCGCAATTCAATTTTGGGCTGCTGGCGTGGAGGGCGGGTCATTTGGATCGGGCATGGCAGGCGTTTGAATCTGCGGCAACGCGACAACCGGAGCGTTCCGAGCTCCTCGAAGCGATGGCGCAGTTGGCCGTGGAGCGGGGCGACCCCAACCGAGCGGCCGATGCGTTGCAGAAGCTGGATCGGCTTGGCGGAGGATCGGCGACATTGAACTTCAATGTCGCCGTCGCGTTGCAGCGAGCTGGCCGAGCGCGCGAAGCAGAGGCGCTTTACCGCCGGTCGGTCTCGGCCAATCCGTCGTTCGTCGAAGGGCTGGTCAATCTTGGACATGCCCTGGAGGCCCGGGGCGACAGGGATGGGGCGGCTGATTGTTGGCAAAAGGCGGTGGAGCTTCGTCCAGGGTTAGCGCTGTAGAGCGACAGGTCGATATCGCGGGTTCGAGGCGACTCGTCGCCTTTTCCTTGGCTTTGGCAAAAAGATGGTCGAACCGGATAGAGAGTCCGGCTTGGTGGCGAGGATGGTCAGCCAAGACATCGGAAAACCGCTGGTCGCTGGTCCCACTGCTCTGCTGTCTTTGCAGGAGAGGCCGTTGACGTTGCTGGCTAGCTTTACTGCAATGGTCTCTTGGTCATGTATTACACGGTCAGCAACCGCGTACTGAGCAATGGGGCGTTGACGTCGGACATGGAGACGAACTCGTACTGGACATCGGACGGGACGGAGCCGCTGGATCAGTTGTCGAGTTGGACGGCGGAGACGCCGGAAAGTTTTCGGAAGGCGCGGGTGCGGACGGCGAGTAAGTTTCCGCAGATTCTGGGCCCGGAAGAGCAGGAGAAGCAGCGGCACATGGGGGTGTTTGTGCATGGGACGACGCGGCGCGGCGGTACAGGGGGATTGCGGACGGGTTGTACGCGGCGAACGATTTGGGGGTATGCGTGTTATTCACGGGGCCATCGACGGTATCCGCGCTGAGATATATTCCGGATCGGGTAGACGCGCGGCGGGCGGCTGATTTGTTGGCCAAAGTGCTGAGTGTCCTATTATGATTGGGTAACGGTGAAGCAGGTGGAGGGGTCGAAAGATCCGGCGAAGGGCTGCCGGGCGTAGAGATCGCTGATTGCGCATAGCGCAGGCGGTACAGACGGTTTGGACGCGGAAGAACGAGCCGCTGCTGGTTCGCTTGATTAACAAGATGTTATTAGTGGCGGCGGAAGTCGACAACGACCTTTTGGGAAGCGCAGAGGCGGTGGAGGCTCGGACGGGGACGCGATGGCAAACCTTTGCGTTCGGATTACCGCGCTCTATAGGAGCCGGGATTCGACGTTGGGGCTGTCAGCGGAATTTGAGCATTTCGGAAAGCGACGATAGGGACCGAGCGGATTGGCGGGCGGGGAGCCGGACAACGTTTAGGACGTGGATTGCTCGGGGCTGGTCGCCCCATCAGTAGGAAAGGTTCATCCGGCACACTTCGAGCCGACTCAATCGAAGTGCGTCAAGTTCATGCGGCAACTGCTGCAGAGCGAAGACCGGACACTGATTACGACTTGGGTGAAGAGTGCCGTTTAGCTGGCCTTTTTGATAATGGGGGCTTTCTTCAGACTGGAGGGATCCAGGATGCCGCGCATGCGGGATACGAGGGATTTACCGAGGCTGATTTCTGCCGGCTTGGCTTTGTGGCCAGGCATTTTGGGGTCGATGAACTCACGGCGGAAGAGTTGATCGGAAGTTAGGGCGATCAAGAGTTGGAGCTCTTCGATTGTAACTTGGATGTTCGTATGGGTCATGAGAGGGATCGGTTAGCCTTTATCGATTGATAGCGAGGATCGCGAAAGATGAGTTGGCGGACTTGATCGCTCAGTTCCTGCCACTCACGGATGAAGTATCCGGAGTGGCGGTGAGCTAGAACCGCCGCGCGATGCTCATCGAGCAAGGCGAGGACGGCGAAGGTATCGGCTTGGCGGGAGCCGGTTTGTTTGGCCGCCACATCATTGAAGGCAAGCGAGACGCGATCAAACTCCGCTTCGACTTGAGGGATGATCAGCCGGGCCCATTCTATCTGAAGGGGAGTTCCGGTAAGTTCATCCACAACTATCCTCGGCACAATTACGGCAGCGTGAGAGCGGGAATCGTTGATGGCGGCCTCCTCGGGAACGGTTGGATGAGCCTATTCGGGGTCGAGTTAGGATATTCGACAGATCCTATGATCGAATACTGTACCTCAGTTGTCAATTCGGCGGGACGGTTCGGCGGGACGGTTGGCGTCGGACTGATTTGACTTAGAACGTGCATTTCGCGCATCAATTGGTTTCTCGACAGGTTAATCGCTTGGACAAGTCCTTTTTTATCATATTCTTGACCAGATGAAGCCGCGTATGCACACGGGGACCATTCGCGTGAGCACCCGGGAGACCGGAGGCGGAAGGCCGATGACGATTCCTGTGACGGTGACCGTGATGGAGCCGTAGCGGGAATCCGTCTGCGAGGGCAACTGACTATCTCGGAAACCTCATTCAGAGGGGTTTCCACTGCAATTTCTGGGCCGCCAAAGCGACGCGCGTGCGCCCAGACGCGGGGGGCCCTTGGGGTTTCCGGGGAAAGTGTCCCCTTGCCGCTTTGGCGGTAAAGCTGAACGCTGGTTAGAAATGGCGGTCAGTACCTCGGCGCCCCCCAGAAGTTGACCATCTCTGCTCGAATAGACTTGACCAGATCACAAACTGATCATGCCGCGTGGCATGCCGACGGGCGGGACCGTCATCATCCGTGCCGCAGGCGCGTATATAGTTGAACCGTGCCGCAGGCGCGTATATCGTTCACCGCGCGGCCAGACCGAGCGCCACAAGCCCAGTCTCGCCAGAGAGGCAGCGCCGTCGGGGCCGGTTGGTGGTAAGGATCCGGCGAGCACGGCTGGTCAATTCTTCGCGAGTGCCGAAGGGTCAGTGGCAGATAACGCTTTTCCTCGCCTACAGGTCCGCTGCAAGTTGACGTCGTTATCGGGATGGAGACCCACAGACGACAGCAAACAGAGGCGGCGTGCCTTCCCTGTCCATGCCCCTCGATCCGGCTAACCCAATCCTTCTTACTTAGTGATTGCCGTCCGGCCCATTCACGGCTGTAGAATTGGCATCCTAACCCGGCCACTCGCGATCCGGTCGGACAGGAGCAAGCCGAGTGCAGCCCGGATTGATACATCGACCGCCGGAAGACCACCCGGACCTTATGATTGGAAAGGGGATCGATGTAGAGATGGAACGTGAGGAAAACCCGGCAGGGACATCTGCCCTTCGGTGGCGGCGAGCGATTTCGGCGAAGCAACCGTCACGTTCGGAATCAATCCACTTACCGGTGCCAACTAGCGCTGTCGCGCCATCACGACGCGCAGGACGCTATTGATCCTGGTCGAATATCCCACGCCGAAATGTCGTATCCATTCAAACACGTCGGCATCTAAGCGCACGGACACCAGCTTCTTGGCGCCGCGTTTGAATTGCACGAGTTGCTTCTCGGAGAAGGCCGGAATTTGAAAATCGTCAATCTGGGCGTCGCCGCTTGGCACCTGACTCTTTTGTTTGATCATCGTGGATCCTTAATGTTGGTTTGCGTGTACGCAGTCTCTGCATACACGAGGTGTACTGTATCACACATCGAGTACTGGTAGTTCTGAAACCTTTCACCCACGGAGATCTGGCGGATCAGAACCACTCAGCCTTCAGGCTGCCAACGCGTGATGCTCAGAAACGACAACGATTGACCCAGTGGATCATCTGTAGTGCAAAGCGGTCGCGCTTGTGAATCGCCGGGTGATGTTTTGGCCTGTGCTGATCTGTCGCCCACCCACAACCCAACCCAGCACCGATTCGGCTGAGGGCTGATCTGGCAGGGCTGGATTGCTTCGGCATTAGCGAGAAGTTGGGTCTTGTGCACTTTTAGTGCAAACCCTTGGCATCTCAACCTTGCGGTAAAACACTCAAATATCCACCAAAGGGCGTGTCAAGCGTTTTGTGTTAACGGCCATAGCTTTATCCCTGGCAGACTGTACGGACTTGAGCGGAGGGTCGGGCTCTGTGGAGACGCAACCCGAGCACTGACTCAAGGGCCAGGATTCCTGGAGCGCAAGCGCAGCTCGCCTCCCGGTCCAGGAATCCCGGCGCAAGAGCGTTAAATCTCGGGGGGTTGAGGGGCAGAGACCCCATCCCGCAAGTGTTTTTCTTCCGATTCTTCACCTCACTTGGCGGTCAGTTCAGTTCCCACGGCGGAACCCGATCGCCAAACAAAATCGCAAAACGCTGTAACGCCGCTTTCCAATCCTGCACCGGCTTGGTCCACTTCTTGACGATATGCTCCAGCGCCAAATACAAAAGCTTCATCGCCGCATCCTGATGAGGGAACCAACCACGCGTCTTACTCACCTTGCGCAGGCTCATGTTCCATGACTCCACCGCGTTGGTCGTATAGATCACCTTCCGAATCTCCACAGGATAAGCAAAAAAACGGCGTCACATGAACCCCGTTCCGCCGCCACATCCGGCTGATGGTCGGGTACCTCCCGTCCCATTTTGCGCCAAACTCCTGAAGCCGCTGATCGGCCTCCTAAACCGTGTTGGCACAGTAAATCGGCCGTAAATCCGCCGCCACTTCCTTACGCTGATTCCAGGACACGCAGTTCAGCAATCCCCGCACTTGGTGGACGATACAAAGCTGCACCTGCGTTTCTGGAAACAGCGCCGCAATTGCTTCTGGAAACCCCTTCAGACCGTCCACGCAGGATATAAAAATGTCTGCCACACCTCAGTTCCGCAACTCCGTCAAGACCTGCAACCAAAACTTCGCCCCTTCGCCGCCCCCGGCCCGCCCACTTTATCAAACTGAATATCCGTCGCCGTGTTGTCACTGACAATATTCATCAACGTCAACATATCTTTGATCGTAATCTGTGCCCCCGCGTCCAAACTCCGCAGCACCTACGTCCCGGGCCGCTTCATCCCCTCGGTCAGCGTCACCTTATCCGCCAACGAAAACGTCCCCGCTTCAATCTGATGAAACGCCTCCACCATCAAGGGAATCTTGATCGTGCTCATCGTGTCCATCTGTCGATCCGCATTGATCGCCATCTCTTCGCCCGTCCCAAGCACCTTCCCATACATACCCCATTGGGCGTTCACCGACCGGGTAATTAGCTCAATGTTGTGCTGCAACCGACTCGGCTCCGCCCACAAGGCCGTAGCACACAGAACCACGATCAAAAAATAACCCCTAGGAATCTCTTTACAACAATCTCAGGCGACCCGTAATTTCATCCACGGCCTCGACCTCATTAGGTCCAATGGCCAGGCACGTTCTCGTCGGCACGCCCCCAAACTCCGTCAGGCCGGCGTCAGTGATCACATGGCAAACAAGCTTTGCCGCCACCGCCTTCGCCGCAATCTCCATCAATTCGGCCTCAGACCCAACCCGAACACAGATCTTGGTTTGGCCATTCTCGATCCATTCAATCACATCATAGGGCACTTTGGCGTGGTACTCTTGAGCCAAAAGCAGCAGGCTCGTCGCCAGGCAAGCAGTACTGGCATGGGCCCCCTGAGCAACTAGTTTGCCTCGGCCCATGTTCAGATCATCTCGCATCACAATCACTTGCTTGAACATTTTCGTCACCATCGCCTTTCCCTATCGTATCCGATCGGCTCGTAACCCCATCAAGCGCTCCCCTACGCTACGTAAACTCTCACAATTCTCCATTCCGCAACGCAACCGACACCCCATCGTCATCTTTCTTCATCCATCACCTGACATCGTAGAAGTAGGATGAAACTTAAGAACCTGTTCGTGGTCTATCTTGTCAGTTTAACCTCCCTTCTCGCCCAATCGGTGGCCGGTCTGGGCGGCATCACCGGCACCGTCTCCGACGCCTCCGGAGCTCGCGTACCCGCCGCCGAAGTCCTCCTCACTAACCCCGAACGCGGCGTCAACCGTAAACTCTCCACCAACGAAGCCGGCATCTTCACCGCCGGATCCCTCGTCCCCGCCTCCGGCTATCAAATCATCATCAACAAAACCGGCTTCGGTCGCACCGAAGCCAAAAACCTCACCGTCCAGGTCGGACAAATCGTCGATATCCAGTTCGCCCTCGCCGTTAGCCAAGCCGCCACCACCGTCGAAGTCTCCACCGACGCCCCCACCGTCGACTCGGCCAAAACCGGCGTCAGCCAAGTCGTCAACGCCGAACAAATCCTGAACCTCCCCATCAACGGTCGCCGCGTCGACTCCTTCGTCCTCCTCACCCCCGGCGTCACCAACGATGGTACCTTCGGCGGCATCACCTTCCGCGGCATCCCCGGCGGTAACGCCTTCCTCATCGATGGTAACGACAGCACCCAACAGTACTACAACGAAAACGCCGGCCGCACCCGCATCTCCGCCAACATCTCCCAGGACGCCGTCCAGGAATTCCAAGTCATCACCGGCGGCTCCGCCGAATTCGGCCGTGCCTCTGGCGGCGTCGTCAATACCGTCAGCAAGTCCGGCGGCAACTCCACCCACGGCACCGCCTACTGGTTCTATCGCGATCAAAACTTCAACGCCCGCGATCGCTACGCCACCTTCCGCCCCGACGAAAAACGCAACCAATTCGGCGGCTCCATCGGCGGCCCGATCAAGAAAGACCGTCTCTTCTACTTCTTCAACAACGAAATCACCCGCCGCGACTACCCCCTCATCTCCAGCCACACCGGCCAGCCCCTCTTCAACAGCCAAGGCGTCTACGTCGCCCCCTGCGCCGCCTCCGTCTCTCAGTGCGCCAACGCCCAGCGGTTCCTCGATCGCTTCAATAAAATCGTCCCCCGTACCGCCAACCAGGAACTGCTCTACCTGAAGACCGACTACCGCGTCAACGACCGCAATACCATTAGCGCCAGCTTCAACTACCTCCGCTGGATCTCCCCCAACGGCATCCAAACCGGCGCCGTCCTCAACAACGGTGCCGCCACCGGCAACAACGGCCTCTCCACCGTCCGCACCCGCAACGGCCGCCTCGCCTGGACCGCCCTCCCCTCCAGCGCCATCGTCAACGAGTTCCGCTTCGGCTGGTTCAAAGATCGCTTGTTTGACGATTATGCCAGCGAATACCTCCCCTACACCGGTTTCGCCGGCACCCTCACGATCAACGGCGTCGCCAACCTCGGCACCGCCAACTACGTCCCCCGCGTCCAACCCACCGAGGATCGCTTCCAGTTCGCCGAAAGCCTCTCCCTCACCTGGGGCCGCCATCTCTTCAAATTCGGCGCCGACCTCGCCCAAACCCGCGACATCCAGGACCAACTCCTCAACACCCGCGGTAACTACACCTACGCCAACGTCACCAACTTCGCCCTCGACCTCTCCGACAACCCCACCGGGGCCAAACGCTGGCAGTCCTACACCCAAAACTTCGGTGATCCCCTCTCCACCGTCTGGATCCGCGACTACAACTTCTTCGCCCAGGATCAGTTCCGCGTCAACAAACGCCTCACGCTCAATTACGGCCTCCGCTACGAACTCGCCACCTTCACCCAACCCAAAGAAGCCGTCGCCGGATACCCCCTCACCGGCAACATCCCCGAACCCAAGAAAAACTTCGCCCCTCGCGCCGGCCTCGCCTACGCCCTCATACCCGAAAAAACGATCCTCCGCGCCAGTTGGGGCATGTTCTATGCCCGCTTCCCCGGAGCCCTCATCACCAACCTCAACATCGCCAACATCCAACAGCAAAGCTTCAACCTCCAAAGCAACAACGCCGCCCAACTCGCCTCCGGCCCCGTCTTCCCCAATAACCTCCGCACCTCCGCCAGCCTCGCCGCCGGCAGCCGCAGCCTGAGCTACGCCGGACCGAACTTCCGCACCCCCTACACCATGCAAGGCGACCTCGCCATCGAACAAGCCATCGGTCGCCAAAACTCGCTCACCGTAAGCTGGGCTTTCAACCGTGGCCTCCGCATGCTCAGCATTCGCGACGCCAACGTCGGCCCCGCCGGCGACCCCGTCACCTATCGCATCAACGACGTCTCCGGCACCCAAGTCGGCAGTTTCGCCACCCCCGTCTACCGCCTCGCCAACCGCGTCGATCCCCGCTTCCAGCGCTTGAACGTGGTCGAAGGAGCCAGCAATATCTCCTACAACGCCCTCCTCGTCCAATTCGCCAACCGCAAGCTCACCGCCGGACCCCTCGTCTTGGCCGGCAACCTCAGCTACACCTGGGCCCACACCATCGACGAAAACCTCGGCGGCGCCGGTTCCAATCTCTTCTTCAGCGGCGGACCCACCAGCTTTATCAACGGTAACTATCGCAACGAAAGGGGCTCCTCTTCTCTCGACCAACGCCATCGCCTCGTCGTGGCCGAAACCATCGGCTACAAGCCATGGAACAGCAAAAGCGCCTTCGCTAAATACGTCGTCAACGAGTGGCAACTCTCCCTGCTCGGCACCTTCGCCAGCGCCTTCGCGGTAACCCCCACCGTCAACGGCGCCGGCATCGTCATCCCCGGCCTACCCGCCGCCTTCACCGCCTCACTCAACGGCCTCGGCGGCGATAGCCGCGTCCCCTTCCTGCCCCGCAACAGCCTCCTGCTGGACCAAACCAATCGCATCGACGCCCGCATCTCGAAGATGTTCTCGCTCACCGACCGCTATAAGCTCGCCTTTAACGCCGAAGGCTTCAATATCTTTAATACCCCGCTCGATACCTCCCGCCGCAACCAACTCTATAACGTGGTCTCCGGCAACACCCTCATACCCGTCGCCAACTATGGCGAAGGCACCGCCAGCGGCGGCTTCCCGGACGGCACCAACGTCCGCCGCTTACAGTTAAGCCTCCGCTTTACGTTTTAATCCGCATGCGCCGGCTTTTGCTCCTCGCCCTCGGGCTCTCCTTCCCCGCCCCCGGCGCTCCCCTCCCCCCGTGGACGCCGGGAACGCTCGATATCCACCACATCCACACCGGCCGCGGCAACGCGGCCTTTGTCCAATTCCCGGATGGAACCACCCTCCTCATTGACTCCGGCGCCATTCCCGAAACCACCACCCCCCGTGCCGGCCAATCCATCGCCCATTACATCGCCCAGCGAGCAAAATCGCTCGACTACGCGCTCGTCACCCACTATCACGACGATCACATCGGTGCCTTAACCATCGACGCGCCCAAAACCGCCACCCCCGCCGGCTACAAACTCACCGGCCTCACCGACGTCGCCGAACTTCTCCCCATCAGCAAACTTCTCGATCGCGGCGATACCCCCTCCCCCCCACCCAGCCCCATGCTCGCCAACTACCGGGCGTACCGTAACTCGCTCGGCTACCGAGCCGCTACCCTCGAAGCCGGCCGCGCCGACCAGATCGTCCCCCTTCACGGTGGCCAATTCCAAGTCCGCACCGTCGCCGTCAACGGCCGCGTCTGGACCGGCGTCGCCGACCACTCGCGCAGCGTCTTCCCCGCCAATTGGCAGACTCTCCCGGCTGAAGATCAACCGAGTGAAAACCACTACAGCGCGGCCATAGTGATCCGTTATGGAGCTTTCGATTACTACACCGGCGGTGACCTCGTCGGCGTCCCCCTCGACGGCGCGCCATCCTGGCACGACCTGGAAACACCCCTCGCCCAAGTCCTCGGCCCCGTTGACACCATGGTCCTCAACCACCACGGCTGGCTCGACACGACCAACCCCACATTTCTGGCCACTCTTCGCCCCCGCGTGGTCGTGATTCCCACTTGGCACGCCACCCATCCCGACCACGGCGTTCTCCGCCGCTTGATCGCCCCGCGAAGTTATCCCGGCCCCCGCGATCTGTTCGCCACCGGCCTCCTCGACGCGCCACGCGCCGTCTTCAGCTATCTCCGCCATAACCCCTTCTCCAGCGAACAAGGCCACGTCGTCATCCGAGTCGCCCCCGGCGGAGACACCTATCGCGTCTACGTCCTCGATCTCTCTCACCTCCGCCCGGAAGTCAAAACCGTCCATGGCCCCTACCAGTCCCATTGAGGCAATGTCCGCCGCAAACTCCAACCCTCCCCCCGCATCACCACCCGCACCCCAGCGCTAACCCGCTCGCTCACTTCCGCCTGCATCATCATCCGACCATTCGGCATCACCGGTGAAACCAAAGTAACCCGCCGCGGACCTATCAACGAAAGCACCTCCGGCAAATCCAGCTTCCCCAAAATCCCCGGCACCACCGTCCGCTCCAATTCCACGTGCATCGATGCCGCCACCACGTCCAGGTAACTCACAATCGACCGCTCCACCACTAACTCGCCAATCGGGGCATACAAAGCAGCGGCAAACGCCGCCGCCGGCCCCAAACTCCCTCTCGCATACAATGCCAACGGTGCCTTCGTCCGCGTCTCTAAATACCGCGCCGCCGCCACCAGATCCGCCGCCTGCATCTCTACTAAATTCCGCCCCAACAGCATCGCCCGTGCCGCAATCGGGTACCCTTTGCCTGTCGAGCCCCGCGGCTCCACCGCCAATACCATCGCCCCCCCCCGCACCAGTTCGCTTACATCCGCATCCTCCCCTTTCCCTAACGAACCAGTAAAAACCACCGCCCGCCGCACCGTCTCCGGCTGCAGCAACACCGCCGAAATCGCCACTCCCCCTTCCACCCTCAATTCCAGCCTCTCCCCCCGCACCAGCCCTTCCGGAACCGCTGGAGTGCCCCTCCAACCAATCGCCGCCCTCACCGTTTCCAAAGAAATCACCGACCGCCCCGCCCCCAACCGGCGAGCCTCTCGCAGATTCAGCGACCGCACCGTCGCCCCCGAAACCTGCCCCGTCGGCGTCGCAAAAAGTACCGACTCCTCCTCCGTCAACACCGCCGATTCCCGCCCCTCCGTCTCCCGCCCCTGCAAACTCTTCGCCAAAAACCGCGCCGCCGCCTCCCTCCGAGGTTGGCTCCAACCATGCGTATCATCGAACTCAAAATATCCCGCCTTCTCACTCTGTCCCAGAAGATCAAACAAACGTTGATTCTGCTTGTAAGTCATCCGCGCTCCCGCAATCGGAAAGTAATCCCGCATCGCCGTCGTCATCAGAAACGGACGCGGAGCCTGAGCCAGCATAAAATCCCCAAAATCCAGTCCCTTCTCCACAAAACCCGGAAACACCTGCTCTGCGTCCTGCGGCCCCGGCCCCGCCCAAAGCTCCCGCCAACGCGTCATGTAGCAAGACGACACCACCGCCGCCAACCGAGGCTCGAACACCGCTAGGTAAGCCGCCTGCGTCCCCCCACCCGAGTTACCCGCCACCGCAATCCGCCCCGGATCAATCTCCGGCCGCGTCAACAAATAATCAAACGCCCGGATCCCATCCCACACAAAATACCGGGCCAACGTCTGCCCCGTCAGCAGCGTCTGCAACCCCGCCATATTGTGCTCGGCCACCCCGGCCCCAGGCCGCGACCGCCCCGTCTCCGCGTCCAGATACTCCAACCGCTCCCCTTGGCCCGGAGGATCAAACGCTAATACCGCAAACCCCTGTCTCACAAAACCAATAAACGCCGCCTGGTAGGTCGCCGCAGCCTTCCCGTTCACCGAGTGCCCCGCCACGCCCAGAATCGCCGGAAACGGCCCCCGGCCCACTGTCGGCAAGTACAGATTCGCCGTCACCTGAAACCCCGGCTGGCTTTCAAAAATCACATTCTCCACCCGATAACCGTCCCGCGCCAAAGACCCCGTCACCCGGCCGTTCAGCGGGGTCTTCTCCGTCGGCAGCCCTCCAATCAACTCGAGCATAGTCCGCCGCACATATCCCTGCCGCTCCCGAATCTGCGCCGCCGTCGAAAGCCCCTGCACCGCCTCCTCCCGCTTTGCCCAATAGCCCTCCGCCTGCTTCGTCAGCCAAGCCTCAAACTGGCCGGCAGAACCGCCGCCAAACGACAGCGAACCTTGGGCGAAAAGGACCGAACAGCACAGGAATACAAAAATGAGGGCTTTGCACATAGCACACCTAGAATAACCGCAATCAGCTCTTCCCCCTTCCCTGCACGCCCGATCTAGCCAATCGCGCTGCCTGTGGCGATGCAGTTGGACGGTTTGTCGGCGGGGGTGTTGTGCATCACCTCGCGCGGGCGGCAGGTGCGGTACGACGCGGAAGCGGTGTGCGAAGGCGGCTGGCTATCGATGGTGCCGGAAACTGGGATGACCCCGGTCAACCTGCGGGTGACCGCCGACACGTACTTCCTGAAGCCGGGCGTGCTCACGGGCACGATTCGGGTGACCACCCGGGAGACCGGAGGCGGAGGGCCGATGACGATTCCGGTGACAGTGACCGTGCCGGAGAAGGCGCAGTAGCGGGAACTCGGTTTGCTTTCAGTTGGGCCCGGGCGATCGGCCGGGACCAACGGTCGTTCTCGAAAACCCCGTCGGGTAGTCAGATCGATCCGCCACGGCTCACGAGCATCCCGCTTTATCGCGAGCGAAAGTCGCTTCGGCGGTACGGCAATCCCGTCGCGGTGGTCAGCACCGCTCAGAGTACCATCCATCACTTAACGCCCGATGGGGCGCGGGCAGCATCGTCGGCATCGACCTATCCGTCCCCGCTGCCGACGGCATCATCTTCGCCTTCGCCCTGTGCTGTTGCAGCTTCTTCAAACCCCTAGAATACGGGACTGCAACCCAGACCTCATCGTTCGGACTAGACTCGCAAATTCGGTTCTTCGCTGTTTGACGTGGGTAAATGCACCGGTCAAAGTTCGCCAGCGAGGGGCGAGCAAGCTTACTTGGACTCGTGGTCCACCGTGGAAATGGCTGGCGCGGCGGAGGGGACGGCGTCGGCAAGTGGGCCGATTTGGCCGTGAAATCGGTGTCGCCAAGGTGACACGTCGCGATGAACGATTCGGAGGCTATGGGCAAATTCCAGGGCGTTGAGAATGCCGTGGGCGAGCGGCCAGGCTTGGTTGATGGTCAAAGCGTATCGAACGCCTCGCCGTCGAAGAACTGCAGGATCAGGAAACTGCGGCCCTCGGCATCGTCGAAGCCGAAGACTTTGACGATATTGGGATGATCCAAATCCCCCGTGCCGACGACCTTCGTTCTGTATTGGATCAAATGAAAGCGGAGGAAAGCGGATCGACGTTACGAACTGCCATCCAACCGGAGGTCTGCATTGATGCGGACCTCCGCATTTAGACTTCCGGCGACGCTCACCCTCCCAAGACAAGTCCGCGCCCGTCATACCATCCCGATTCAGGTGGATTTCGGTCTCGGCCCAAGAAACCACCAACCGCGCGGCGGCAGGGAGTATCGAATCGATCCCCCCCAATGCCTTACAAATCCCCGCCCGCAGGGCGGAAGCCTCTCTCTTCCACCTGCTTTTCAACCTTGTCTTTGCGCGCAGAGGACTGATCGTTGAGGAATATCACCGCCGCCAGGGACCCCAGATGCACGTTACGGGCCATCCACACTTCGGCTATGCCGCGTTCGCATATTTTGCGTTCGAGAACAAATTGACCGACTTGGAATTCTGGGCGCATTCTAAACGCCCCCTTGGAGGAAGGGCGCTCCCTGAGAATAAGCGAATGGGGTAAGATTTCACGCTGGAGATAAGGTTTCTTATTCCATAGCGGGCAGAGTCCGGCGATCTGCGCAAATTTGTCGGGGCTAGGGTTTAAATCGGTCGTCGATAGGGATCTGGTAGCCGACGGCCAGCCGATTGGTTTCGTTGGCCATGCCGGTGACGGCCATCAGTTCACCGAACATTTCCGGCGTCATGCCGGCCTTACGGGCCCCGGCGGTGTGGGAGGCGACGCAATAGCCGCAGCCGTTGGTCGCGCTGACGGCGATGTAGATCATCTCCTTGAAAAGCGGGTCCAGCGCGCCGCCGGGACCCATAATTTGTTTGACGCCCTCCCAGGTCCGGCGCAGCGTCGCGGGATCCTGCGCGAGCGCCTTCCAGAAGTTGTTGATGTAGTCGGTTTGCCGGACCGTGCGGATATCGTCATAAAGGGCGCGCACCTCGTCCGTCGCGTCGTCGTATTCGACCAACCCATAAGTAGCCATACGTTATTGTAATATCTCTCCCATGATAGTTACTAACTCGCGTCCGAACCGTAATCGATCTTCGACCAGCGGCCGACGCCCGTATTTAATCTGCTGACTAATCCGCTGCTCCATCAGAAAGGCCGGCCACTGGCGATCGGTCGACAGCCCATGAATCACCGTCATGCGGCCCGGAGCCACGGCCGCGGCGAAGCTCAGGGGCCGGGTGGGGGCAAAGCTGGATCGAACGTCGAGGGCGTTAGCAAACCGCTCGCCGAGGGCGCGGATGGCGGGATCGGCGGTCGGCGGACCTTCCAGATACTCGCTCGTCTCGGTGTTATGGAGCGAGAAGAAAAGTGCGGCCGGGCCGCTGGCCAGCATGGCTTTCCGCTGAGCGGCGATTTCCGGCATTTTCTCGACCCCGTTGACGTCCCAGTTTCGGTTCAAGTCGAAACCATATTTATTGAAGCGGACGCCGCCGCGGGCGACACCGTCGGGGTCGGCCAGCGGGAGGATTTTCCAGCTGTAGCCTTTCTGCAACGCTGCGTTGCGAGCTAACTCGCGGATTGCTCCTTCGCCGGTCCAGGAGCTTCCCGTCTCCCAACTATGCTGGCGAAACATGAGCCAGATCGTTTTCGGACCGGTGCCGATGCTCCAGAGCCACAGCGGACGGCCATCGACGCTCCGGCCGATCTGTTCGCGGCGAAAGGAGCCTCGCACGTTTTTCCAAAGGCGGTCGAGATGCTGATTGGTGTATGGCGGGGTATGCGCGACCCAGAAGTGGCCCCGGCGAGGGGTGATGCGGAGTCGCATGCCGGGCTCGGCCGGATCATATTGAAAGTGCTCGACGTGGCGCCAAGTGCGGCCGTCCTCGCTCCACACGGCCGGAGTCTCGGCGTTGACGGCCCCGCGGTTGGGCTGATAGTTGTACTCCCCGGGCAGGTCGACCAAATCGATGGTGACCGGCGTCCCGGGACGGACGCCATCGACCTTGAAGGAATACCAGTTTGCCTGGCGATTTCGGCCGTCCTGATCCTTTTCGCCTTGGGCACCGACGCGAACGTGATCCGGGGCGACCACCTCCACCCGTCCGGCGCTGCCGCCTTCGAAGGCCCAGGATACAGAAATGAAGAACGCGAGCGAGGTTGTGAGCATCTTAATGCTCCTATGCTAGTAGATTTTCCCCTCCTGGAGACGGGCAAGCGTTACCGGGTCCTCCGTGGTTTTCAAGATGACGACGGACAACACCTGATCGCGGGGATGGAACCGTTGATTCTGGGGCTAGAGTACAACCGGGAGGAGGAGCGGCTGGCGTTGATCAGCCAGACGAGTGTCCACATCGCGCATCGGTATTTCTTCGCGGTGCCGATAGCGGACCTGGACGCGGCCCTGGGCCGGTTGGCCGTTCATTTTGAAGCGGTGGATACGCATGTCCGCGATCCGCTGCTGGCGAGTGCGGCCACCATCGCCGCGCAGGCCGAACGACACCACGACGTCGATCCGTCGCTGGCGCGGGCGGCGTATCGGTTGGCGATCGCGCAATACACTCACCTGGAGCAGACGGCGCCGAATCCGGGCTCGGCTGCCGCGGCTCGCCAGACGGCTGAACTGCTGGCCAAGCGCCTAGCCAAGATATCGGACACCGCAACTTAGTTGCAAGTTGTTCATTTCAATTGGGAATCAGGAACTTCCCGATTCCCATTTAACCGTTCAGATTACCGTTTGGCTCTCGATATCCCCGTTCGATAAGCTCTTGTTTGGAATTCAGCAAACGGACGTTATCGTATAGCGTCGGTAGCACTATTCTCCAGTGAGGATTTTCTCCCCCTATGCACAAGCCAATTAAGTATGTTGAGAAGGCCGTCGCGGTCACCGCGAACGTCGCTTGGCAGGTATTCGAACGCCTGAACCAGATCAGCCAGAATCCTTCGTTCACGCCCAAGTGGTCGGACAAGCCTTTGCTGAAGAGCTGGGAGAAGTCCAAGCCGCCGCTGGGCTGGCCGCGGAAGACCGATTCCTTGTGCCCCAAATGCGTACCCGAGTTGCGCAAAGAGGTGATGGACGGCAAGAAAGACCTCTCAGTCCTGTTGAACGAGAAGATTGGCGAGATTAAGGCCGACATCATCGAGCGCGACGGCAAGATCCTTATGGTTAAGGAATGCCCGCTGCACGGCAAGTTTGAAGACTTGATGTCGATCGACCCCGAGTTTTCCCAGCATTTGGAAGATGTTTTCCCGGGCCGCGATATCCGTGCCCACAACGACGAAAAGCTGCACAACCATGGCTCCTCGACGGTCACCCACGGCCGCGGCTCCGTACTGACGATCGACCTAACGAACCGTTGCAACATGATGTGCGACCCCTGCTTCATGGACGCGAACCAAGTCGGTTTCGTGCATGAACTCGGCTGGGACGACATCAAGACGATGCTCGACAACGCCATCACCATCAAGCCGCGTCGGCAGATGTCGGTTCAGTTCTCCGGCGGCGAGCCCACGCTTTCGCCGTTCTTCCTGGACGCGGTCAGCTACGCCCGCAAGGTCGGTTACAACTCGGTACAGGCCGCGACAAACGGTATTGAGTTCGCCAAGAGCACCGAGTTCTGCGCCCAAGCCGCCAAGGCCGGCCTCCGCTATGCTTACCTCCAGTTCGACGGCATCGGCAACGAAGCCAACTCGCACCGCTTGGTCGGCAACCTGTTCGACGTAAAACTGAAGGCGATCACTAACCTGCACAACGCGGGCGTCGACATCGTCCCGGTCATCACCATCATCAACGGTATTAATAATGAACAGGTTGGCGCAGTCATCCGTTTCGCTCTCGACAATCCGAAGATCATCTCCTTCCTTTCGTTCCAGCCCGTGTCCTTCACCGGTCGTGACGAAGAGATCACCCCGGAACGGCGCGAAGCGCAGCGTTACACATTGTCCCATCTCGCTCACGATGTGAAGAACCAAGTTGGCCTCGGCGAACCTGTTCGCGACTGGTTCCCGATCTCATTCATGTCCACCTTCTCCGATTGGGCCGATCTGGTCCACGGACCGAACGCAGATTGGGGTCAGCTCTCCTGCGGATGCCACCCGAACTGCGGCATCGGCATGGCGTTGATGATCGACAAGGAAACCAAGGAAGCCAAGCCGGTGACCGGGTTCCTGAACGCCGATCGTTTGGCGAAGGATATCGCGAAGGTTAACGACGCGGCCCGTAGCAAGTTCTGGTCCGTGGTTGGCGTCTCGCTGGCATTGCTCCGCAACTACCAACCGTTCAACGCTCCTACTAATTTCCGCCTTATCGACCTGCTTCAGAAGTTCGATAAGTGCTTCGGCGCAACCGGCCGCAACTACGGCAAGGTGACCGGTGACCGGACGTCGGCCGACATCCAAATGCGTCGCGCGGACCGTTGGAACTTCCTGTTCATCGCGGGCATGTGGTTCCAAGATTTGTTCAACTACGACTTCCGTCGTACCGAACAGTGCATTATCCCCTACGCCACCCAACAGGGTGAAATCTCCTTCTGCGCGTACAACACCGGCATCGGCTGGCGGAACATCGTCGAGAAGATGCACATGACGGCCACGCTCACCAAGTGGTACGACGAGCACGGTCGGCATGAAATCTTCGCCGGCAACAAGAAAGTCGGGATGGCCGACGCCGACCACAAACTAAAGCTGAACGCGGAAGACGTAGCTCGGGGTAAGCAGCATGACCTCGACGACGCGGGCATCGCTAAGAACGCTCGCGAAGAGAAGACCCGCGCTCGCGACGAAAAGTTGAAAGACGCCGCCAAGAATGCCCAGATGGAGAAGCTTTATAACGAGCACATCCTGAAGGCGCCGAAGCCGGAAGGTGGGTTCGTCCCGCTGAGCGGCATTAAGCCGGCCGCCCCCAAGGCGGAAAAAGAAGTCGGTTCGTTCGGCGACTAACCAGTCACCTTTCCTACAGTTCGAGAAAAACGGCCACCGCCCGCACGGTGGCCGTTTTGAATTCATCAAACTGTTACGCAATATTAATCACATATTGCATTCCAGCCGCTAGATTGAATTGTAATGAATACGTTCCTTCTAGCGCGGATTCTTTCTTGGACTGCTCTCTCCGCAGCAGTCGCCTTCGGGCAGACGCCCGGCCCGGTTACCGTAATCAATTACAGCAACCTGGATACCAAGGCCCCGATCGCCCCTGGTTCGATCGCGAGCGCCTATGGCACCTTTGGCACCGTCACCACCACGGCGCTCACGTCTCTCTCTCCCATGCCCCGTGCTTTGGCGGGTGTTCGTTTAACGATTGGCGGTTTTGACGCTCCGCTTTACTTTGTTTCGACGAATCAGATCAACTTTGTCGTTCCAGTCGCCACGCCGACCACCACCGGAAGCGCCGCGGTGGAAGTATTCAATGGCACGACGGTCGTGGCCCGCGGAACGGTTAACGTGTTCGACGTGTGGCCCGCACTGGCAACGGCTGGCACGGCGGCGACCCGACCCGCCATCGCGCAAAACCAGGATTTCGGAATTAACAGCGCGACGGCCCGCGCCAAACGGGGCGAAGTGATTCAGCTTTATGCCACCGGCTGTGGAGTGACCGAACCGCGCGTCACCGACGGCGCCCCGCCCGCCGCGCTCTCCCGCGCCGTGGCGAACGTTCGCGTCACAATCTCCGTGGTCGAAGTGCCCGCTCAGTTTGCTGGCGCCCACCCCCAGTTCCCCGGCATCTGCCAAATCAACGCTGTAATCCCGGCTGACACGTTTATTGCGGGCCAAGTGCCGGTGATTGTCACGGTCAACGGCATCGCTAGCAACGCCGTTTCGATCTGGGTAGCTGAGTAAAGGAGTATGGATCAATTGAAAAGGTTAGGACTGGCCCTGTTTGCCACCCTCGGTTTGATGTTCGCCCAGCCGGGCGGAAAGGGCACCATCGCCGGGACCATTTTCGACGCGTCTTCCGGACGCCCGGTGCCGCTGGTGCAGATCGAAGTCGATGGAATGTCGGATGGCAAAGTAACGACCGACACAGAAGGTCGCTATACAGTTATCCTGTCGCCTGGGAAGTATAAGCTTCGGCTGACGAGTTCCAACCACTTGGAAACGACGATCGATGACATCGAGGTAAAAGCCGGGGTAACGACCGACGCCAGTTCGGTGCTGCAGCAGAAGGGCGCGGCGACGACACTCGACGTCGTGGAGAAGGTCGGTTCGCTGCAGACTACGGCCGAATCCGTTCTGATGGAACGGAAGTTGTCGTCCAGCGTAAGCGATTCGATTTCGAAGGAAGACATCAAGGCCAGCACGGCGTCCGACGCGGCCGGCGCCTTAGAGAAAGTGGCCGGCATTTCGGTGGTTGACGGTGGGTTCGTTTTTGTGCGTGGCTTGGGCGAACGCTACTCCTCCACCATGCTCAACAACGCGATGGTGCCGACGACGGAGCCCGAACGGCGCGTGGTGCCGCTCGACCTGTTCCCTTCCTCGCTGATCGACAGCATCAAGGTGATCAAGACCTATAGCGCCGACCTGCCGGGCGAGTTCTCGGGCGGTTTGGTGCAACTGCTGACCACTGAATTTCCGACGCAGAAGACGCTGACGGTTTCGGTGAATTACGGTTTCAATTCGCAGACGGCCGGCAAACGGCTCGGCGGTTTCGCCGGCGGTAGCCGCGACGCCTTCGGCTTCGACGATGGCGGCCGGAGCATCCCGGGCATCATTCCTTCCGATCGCCGATTGTTCGTTGGGAACTTCTCAGAATCGCAGTTTCAAGAGTTTGGTCGGGCGTTCAAGCCGGACTACCAGATTCGTCCCATCGCTTCGGCTCGCCCGACGCAGACCTACTCGATTTCGGGTGGTAACACGTATGGCAAGCTGGGCGTCGTGGCGGCGGTGACCTTTAATAGTTCTCCGCAGTCGACCCCGGAAACGCGTCGGTTCCTCGTGAACGGCGGTGGCGGTCGGCCACAGGTCTTCTCCGACTATCAGTTTGACGTCGGCAATGAGTCGTCTCGGATCGGGGCGGTGTTGAACGCAGCGTATCGCTTGAATGCCTCGAATAAACTGGTGTTTCGAAATACGCTGACGCGGGATACGGACAAGGAAGCTCGGTTCATTTCCGGCCTGAACGGCGGCAATGGACAGGACATTTTGTCCGAGCGCCTCCGCTGGACCGAGCGCGGCCTGTTCTCCACCGGCCTAGAGGGCGACCACGCGGTGGCCAAATTTCGGAATAGCGTTTTCCATTGGCAGCTCACCTACTCGCTGTCGGATCGGTCGGAGCCGGACTTGCGCGAAACCATTCGCGGTCGGGAGCCGGGGTCGACGCAACCTTATGCGTTCCTGAATTTGCCGGAATCCGGACTGCGCTTTTTCAGTGAGTTGAAGGACAAGATCTATGAGCCGCAAGGCGATTGGTCGGTTCCTTTCTACAAGGGTAAGTTCAGCGGCATCTTCAAAACCGGCTTCCGCGGCACCTTCCGCCGACGGGAGTTCGACAGCCGCCGGTTCCGTTACTTCCCGATTCGCGCCGGCACGATTGATTTCGCGAAGCCGACCAACGAGGTGCTCGGAACCAATAACATCCGTCCCGATGGCTTCGCGATTCGCGAAATCACCCGCGGTACCGATCGGTACGACGCGCTGATGGATATCTACGGCGGTTACTCGCTCGTTGATTTGGCGATCGGCCCGAAGTGGCGGATCATCTCCGGGTTCCGGGTGGAAGATGCGCAGATCAACGTGACCACGATTGATCCGCTCGTCCCCGGCGGCATCCCGTCGTTCGCCAATTTGAACAATCGCGACATCCTGCCGGCCGTCAACGTCATTTATCAACTTACGGCCAAGCAGAATCTACGGTTTGGTTACGGACGGACGGTCAACCGGCCGGACTTCCGCGAGTTGTCTCCGTTTGAGTTCACTAACGTTGTCGGCGGTTATTCGACGGTTGGTAACCCGAACCTGCGTCGGGCGAAGATTGACAACGCCGATGTCCGGTGGGAGTGGTTCCTGGGCGGCAATCAAGTCGTCGCGGCGAGTTACTTCTTCAAACGCTTTCAGGATCCGATCGAACAGATTTATCGTCCGACGGCTTCCGAACTCCGGCAGAGCTTCTTGAACGTCCCGAGCGCCCGAAACCAGGGCGTCGAGATGGAATGGCGGCAGGGGCTGGGCCGGTACTCGAAATCGCTGCGCGACTTCGGGATCCAGGCCAATTTGACGCTGGTTGATTCCAGCGTGCAAATTCCCACGGATCAGTTCGTCCAGCTTACTTCGGCCAAACGGCCGCTGGTTGGCCAGTCGCGCTACATCTTCAACATCATCGCCGAATGGCGGCGGCCCCAGTTGCGGTCCAACGCCCGGTTCTACGTCAACACGGTTTCGCGCCGGATCACCGACGTCGGCACCTTCCGGCTCCCCGATATCTATCAGGAACGCAACGTCCTGCTCGATTTCGTCTACGAACTCAACGTCAATGAAAGCGGTAAGTGGAAGGTTCGCTTCAGCGGAGAGAACCTCAGCGACAATACTTACCGCCAGACGCAGTCCACCTTCGTAGTGCGACAACTTCAGATCGGTCGTACTTTTTCGATCGGCACCAGTTACACGTTCTTCTAACGTCAGATTAAGGAATAACACGCCAGTTATGCGACAATTTACATTCGCTACCGCGGCGCTGAGCCTGCTCAGCACCGGTCTTCTCGCGGCGGAGGGTCCGGTTTTCCGGACCGTCAACGCCTCGCAGGCCGAGCGCGAAATTAGTGGTTTCACAAGCATTGATTCCACAGCCGCCATGTGGGTCTGGGCCGACAAGTATGTCTATCGGCCGGGCGAACAGCTCACCGTCCGTTGGACCGTGAAGCCGAACAACGATCTGTATCCCTATACGATCGTGGCGTACCGCCAGAATAATCAGAACGGTGCCAAGTTCTACCTGCCGGCGAACAACAACACGCCCACCGACTTCTTTGGCAACACCCCGGACCAGGGTTTCCGGATCGTGCGTCTGCCGGAAGCCAACAAGGCGACCGTGGCCACCGTCACTGTCCCGGAAGAGTTCGGCATGCACACCTTGGTCGTGCAGCTCCGCGACTACACCGGTACCCGCGTCGTCAAGACCGCCTACTTTAAGTTCGGCGTCGTTCGTGCAACGGTTGAGCTCACCGGAGCCATCACGGAAAGCCGGACCCTGACTTCGGATAACGCTTACAGCATTCGGGGCATCGTCACCGTGCGGAACAACGCGGTGCTCACGATCCAACCCGGCACGTTCGTCCTCGGCCAGCCTGGCTCTCAGCCGCCGTCGGTGCTGCTGGTCGCCACCAACGGCCGGTTGATCGCGGAGGGCACCCGCTCGCGCCCCATCATCATGACCTCCTCGCAGCCCATCGGCAGCCGCCAGCGCGGCGACTGGGGTGGCCTGCTGATGCTCGGCTTGGCTCCGATCAACGACCCGGCCGGGTTCCTTTCGATCGAAGGCTTGCCCGAACTGCCCGAGACCCGCTACGGCGGTACGAATCCGAACCATAACTGTGGCAGCTTGCGCTACGTTCGCGTGGAGTTCGCCGGCGCGCTGCTCCGCCCGAACGAAGAGACGAACTCGTTCACCTGGGGTGGTTGCGGCAAGGACACCAAGTCCGAGTTCCTGCAGGCCCACTACGGCCTCGACGACTCCTTTGAATGGTTCGGCGGCACGAACGACGCCAAGTATATTGTCGGCACTTACGGCGCCGATGATTACATCGACGGCCAGATCGGTTGGTCCGGACGCATCCAGCATGGCGTGATGGTTGCCAACGACGACCTTTCCAACCGCGGGATCGAGATGGACAACTACGAACGTGACTTCGCGGCGAAACCATTGGGCAAGCCGAGTATCTATAACGTTAGCTTTGTCGGCGGCGGTGCACGCGGCTTTGACGAAGCGGATGCGCCTTGCCTGTACTTCCGGCGCGGAGCCGGCGGCGCTTACAACAACTTGCTCTGCTTTAACTGGGTCACCCGGACCATCGGCGGAGCCAACATCCCGGACAGCATTCAGCCGAACATCACGAGCGGCGACTTCAGCGCCAACGGCCTGCTTTCCTGGAACAACGGTTTCAACACGACGCCGGCGGCGCCGAACACCCTCGACGGTCAGGTGATCGCCGATTTCCGTCCGTTCTTCGGGGCCCCCGCCCGCCAGATGGTACTCGCCGACCCGCTGCTGCGGCGTCCGCTGGAACGGTCGAACCCGGACTTCCGTCCGCTGACTGGTTCGCCGGTCTTCCGCGCCAACTGGATCCAGCCGCCCGACGATGGCTTCTTTGATCAATGGGCCACGTGGATCGGCGGCATGGGCGATTTCGATTGGACCGAAGAGTGGACTAACTTCGCTCAAGAACAAGATTTGAAGCCGTAACTCGACTTCAAGGACATAGCCGTACTCTTGCCCGCGACTTCGGTCGCGGGCTTTTTTGTTTTTTGATTCAGTGTCCGCCTCCTCGCTGCTTGGTGTGGGTAAGGCCGGATAGAGCGGAGCGGCAGCGTTCGACGGTTTGAGTTGCGGGGCCGGCCTGGAATCTAGGGACCTCGGAGTGTGCGGTGTGCCTGTTCGGGTTTGAACGGGGAAGCGGCAGGATCGCCGTCGCGGCGGTGGGAATGTAGACATTCGGCCTTTGGGCGATTTCCAAGGGCGGTGGGAAGAGAGTGAAAACCTGGTGTTGGTGTTCCTCGCTTTCCACCGCCCATCATTTCCATGGCCGACCTCGGGGCCAAGCACGCTTACTCGCCCCTCGCTGGCGAATTTTGACCGACGATTCTACCCAGTGCAAACAGCGAAGAACCGTTTATGGTGAGCGATATGACTGTTGACGCGAGCCCTATGGAACTTTCAACTGTTAGCTTGGAGCGTGACTTCCCGGTTGTGGGCATTGGTGCGTCGGCAGGAGGATTAGCGGCGATGGTGGCCTTTTTCGTCTGGATGCCAGCGGATTCGGACCCGGGAATGGCATTCGTCCTAGAGCAGCATCTGGCCCCGGACCACAAAAGTATTCTCGCCGACATCGTCAGCCGCTTCACTCGGATGCCTGTTTTCGAGGTGGAGGACGGGATGAAGATGCAGCCAAACTGCGTCTACGTTATCCCGCCCAGTGCCGATTTGGCTCTCGTGAACGGCGAGCTGCAAATATCGGAACCGATGGCCCAGCGCGGGCGACGGCTACCGATTGACTTCTTTTTTCGCTCGCTGGCACAGTACCGGCAAGGTTTGTGTACGCGCTGGGGGATGCGCGTGGACGAAGCCGCGTCCGGCGAGGGGAGCGCAAGACCCTTACCGGCTCCCCTGCTTGGACTGCAGAATGCTGGGAATCGACGGAGCGGAAACGGATCGGCAGCTGCAGCAAATCGGAACCGATCAAAGGCCAAGGATCGTCATGATCACGGCGAGCGATGAGCGCGATGAGATCAGCGTTCCTGGTAACGCCCGGCTGTTAAAGCCGCGGCGGGAATCGGTGCTGCGGCGGATGTTTGAACAGCTTTTGGACGGCGGCCACGGAACCGGTAGCACTCCGGAGCGGGCCGCGCCGGTTGTGGAGACTTTTCTCGCCTTGGCGGTCGCAGGGTGCTCGACGTGGAGGACGACCTCCTCAACCAACGGGTGAGAGGCGTGCAAAATGGCCGCTCCGCTGCCGTACGATTTGATTTTAATGGATTACGAGATCCCCAAGATGGATGGTTTTGCCGCCACGCGCGAGATTCGGGACCGGGAGGGACGCAGCTCCCATCAGACGCCGATTGTCGCACTGACGGCGGGAGCAATGATCGACGATCGCGACCGCTGCCTAGAAACGGGTATGGACGGCTACCTGACAAAGCCGGGGCGGGCGGATCACTTGCGAGCGGTGGCTGAACAATCTCTCCCGATCTAATGGCTATGGCGCGGAATCTCCTTACCGATGTCCTGGTACTTGACGGCAAACTCCAGCACCCCACCCTCGCCCAACTGCCCGACGTGCTTTTGGTAGAGCTCCTGCCAGGGGGACTGCGGCGAGGCCGCGGTGACGGCCATCGTCTCTTTCCTGGCCGCGAGTTCTTCGTCCGAAATCAGGACGTCGACGCGACGAGTGTTGAGATCGACGCGGATGGCGTCGCCGGTCTTGAGCAGCGCGAGGTGACCTCCGACGGCAGCTTCCGGGGAGGCGTTAAGAATCGACGGGCTGGCGGAGGTACCGCTCTGGCGACCGTCGCCGATGGTGGGCAGTTGGTTCACACCGATTTTCACGAGCGCATCCGGCGGCAGCATGTTGACGACTTCCGCCGCGCCCGGGTAGCCAACCGGGCCGCAGCCACGGATGACGAGAATGCAGTGGGCGTCGATTTCCAGAGACGGATCGTTGATGCGTTCGTGGTAATCCTCGGGGCCCTCAAAGACGATCGCCCGGCCGGTGAAGGCGTTCGGTTCGCCTTCGGTTTCCAGGTAGCGAGTGCGGAATTCGTGACCGATGACGGAGGTTTTAACGAGCGCGTTGTCGAACAGATTGCCCTTCACGACCAGGAACCCGGCGTTGGCCATCAGCGGCTTGTCGAAGGGATGGATGACGATCGGGTTGGCGGTGCAGCAGCCGGCGTAGGCTTCGCCGACGGTTTTGCCGGAGACGTTCATCGCCGATTCCCGAATTTGGCCGCCGCGGAGGAGTTCGCCGAAGATGGCCGGGACGCCGCCCGCACGGTGGAAATCTTCGCCGAGGAAATCGCCGGCCGGTTGGATATTCGCTAGCAGGGGAATGTGATGGCCGATGGTTTCCCAATCTTCGACCTTCAGTTCGACGCCAATATGGCGAGCGATGGCGATGATGTGCGGCGGGCAGTTGGTGGAGCCGCCGATGGCGGAGTTGACGACGATGGCGTTTTCGAACGCTTCGCGGGTAAGAATTTTCGAGGGCGTGAGATTTTCGTGGACCATGGCGACGATCCGGCGACCGGTCTCGTAGGCCATCTGGCCACGCTCGCGGTAGGGGGCCGGAATGGCCGCGCAGCCGGGCAGCGACATGCCGAGCGCCTCGGCGAGCGAGTTCATGGAGAGCGCGGTGCCCATCGTGTTGCAATGGCCGGCGCTGGGGGCCGAGGCGATCACCATATCGACGAACTCGGAATAATCGATTTCGCCGATCGCGTGGAGGCGGCGGGCTTCCCATACGGCCATGCCGCTACCGGCCGGCTTTCCCTTAAAGTAACTGTTGAGCATGGGGCCGCCACTCAACACAATCGAAGGGATGTTAACCGTAGCCGAGGCCATGATGCAGGCCGGTGTCGTCTTGTCGCAGCCCGTCGTCAGCACGACGCCGTCGATGGGGTAACCGTGGAGGATTTCGGTGAGGGTGAGGTAGGAGAGGTTGCGATCGATGGAGGCGGTGGGACGGCGGCAGGACTCCTGAATCGGGTGCGTCGGGAAGACGAGCGGCACCCCGCCGGCGTCGCGGATGCCGTCGCGGACGCGACTGGCGAGCTCGAGATGGATCCGATTGCAGGGCGAGAGGTCGGAGCCGGTTTGGGCGACGCCGATGATGGGCTTCCCGCCCTGTAGCTCGTCGCGGGTGAGACCGAAGTTGGTCATCCGCTCAAGATAGATGGCCATGTTGCCCGGATCATTCGGATTGTCGAACCACGCTCGACTGCGCAAACGTCCTTCTATCTGTGCTTTAGGATCAGTTATCATATGTTTTAGTTGAACTTATTCACTGTTGCTTTGCTCGCGTGCGGCGCGGGTACAGAGTTCGTCGCAGCGGTTGTTGTCGGCATCGTTGGCATGGCCCTTGGTCCAGCGCCAGTCTGTGGCGTGGCGGCTGACCTGAAAGTCCAATGCCTCCCAAAGGTCTCGATTGATGACCGGTGATTTATCGGCCTTCACCCAGCCGCGTTTTTTCCATCCATGGATCCACTGAGTGATGCCATTTTTCACGTATTCTGAGTCAGTTGTGACGATTACTTCACACTTCTCTTTAAGAATCTCCAGCCCTTTAATAGCCGCCATCAACTCCATTCGGTTGTTGGTGGTTGCCTTTTCGGAACCCCAGATCTCTTTGGCGTGTTCGCCAAAGCGGAGAACTGCCGCCCATCCCCCCGGGCCAGGATTGCCCAGGCATGCGCCGTCGGTAAACAAAATCACCTTTTTCAAGCAGCTACGAGCTCCTTGGTAAAGAAGTGATCGACGAGGTCGCGAATCTGCTGCGACGCCTTGGCGTGATAGATATCCACCCTTAGCTTGGCGCCGTTGCGGACGCCATGGGTGAAATAGCTGGCGAACTGCTTCATTTTGCCGATCGTATCCGGCATCTCTTCTTCGTCGAGCATGCGGTAATAGGTACTCATGATTTCGTGGCGATCGGCCTCGGCTGGCTCCCAGTAGGATCCGGTTGCCAGGTACTCATTGATCTGCCTGAAAATCCAGGGGTTAGACGATGCGGCCCGACCGATCATGACAGCATCGCAGCCGGTCTGGCGGACCATGCGGACGGCGTCTTCCGGCGTCAGAATGTCGCCGTTGCCGATGACGGGGATCTTCACGGCGTCTTTGACCTCGGCGATACGGGTCCAGTCTGCGAGGCCGGAATAGCCCTGCTCGCGGGTTCTGGGATGCAGCGCGATCGCGGAAATGCCTATATCTTCTGCCATCTTAGCCATCTTCACGTGGACCAATTCTTTATCGTTCCAGCCGGCGCGGAACTTCATGGTCAGCGGGATGGTCAGCGCGGACTTTACGGTTTCGAGGATCGAACGAACGAGGTCGAGGTCGCGCAGGCAGCCGGAGCCGCCATTGCACTTGGTCACCTTCTTCACGGGGCAGCCGAAGTTGATGTCGACGGCGTCGAAGCCGAGATCCTGGCAGATACGGGCCGCGTCGGCCATCACTTGCGGATCGGAGCCGAACAGTTGCGAGCTAATCGGGTGCTCTTCGGGTTCGAAAGACAAGTAGTTGAAACTTTTTTTGCGCCTGCCACCATCTGATCCAATGACGCCGTGCGAACTTGTGAACTCGGTCATAATGAGCCCACAGTGGCCCTGGTTCCGGATGAGACGGCGGAAGACAGTATCGGTAATGCCCGCCATCGGTGCCAGGATGGTGGCGGGTTGAATCGGAACCGGCCCCATGAAGTACCCTTGCGGGAAGTCTGCAACCTGCATCCTTCTATTGTACGAACGAAAAAGGATCTCATCATGAAAAAGCAAATCCTCGGAGTCACGCTGACCCTGGCGGCGGTGCTCGCCTCCTGCGCTATGAAAGAGACCCCGCAGATGACGGCGACGGCGAACGCCCCGATTGAAGCGGAAGCGATTGCGGCTCCGCCTCGCGAGGTCGCAGCCCCGGCACCGGTGGTCCGCGAGAGCAAGTTTCGACCGGTCGGCACGGCCAAGCGCCCGGCAGCGGTGGCTGCGGCCCCGGCTCCGTCCTTTCCGAGCGCCCCGGTTCCGGTGCCGGATCCGGTGCCGATCATGAACGCTCCAGTGGCGGAAACCCCTCGGGAAAGGTCGGCTCCCGCTCCGGTGGCGGCCCCGGCACCTCCCCCGCCGCCCGTCCCGATGAAAGTCACGTTGAAGGAAGGCTCGGTGATCGCGATTCGCCTGGGCGAGACGCTCAACAGCGAGAAGAATCAGATCGGCGACGCGTTCACCGGTTCGCTGGCGGAGGCCGTGGTGGTCGACGGGATGGTGATCGCCGAACGCGGTGCCCGCGTCAGCGGCAAGATCGTCGACGCCGAACGGGCCGGTCGAGTGAAGGGCGTCGCGGTCTTGCAACTCGCTTTGACCGAGATTAATACCGCGGATAACCAGCGCGTGGCGGTGTTGACCGATGCGTTTTTGACCAAGGGCCCGGACACGACCAAGAGCGACGTCGCCAAGGTCGGCATCGCGGCCGGCATTGGCGCCGCGATCGGCGCGATCGCCGGTGGTGGGAAGGGCGCGGCAATCGGGGCGGGCGCGGGCGGCGCGGCCGGCACCGGCGGCGTTCTGGCCACTCGCGGCAAGCCAGCCATTCTGGCGACGGAAACGTTGATTCGGTTCAAGCTCACTCAGGCGGTGACGATTACTGAGAAACTATAGGGGCGTATGCGCCCCTTTCTCTTTCTGATCGCGCTTCCTCTCCTGGCTGAAACCTCTTACTCCGACCGCGTCAACCTCGTCCGCAACACCCCCGGCTTCGTCGCCCTGTGGGACTTCGTCAAACGTACGCCGGACGGCCGTTTCGCCGCCCACCAAGCGCCGGGCGAGACCCACGACCTGTCGCTCGACGCCGTCAATTATGTCCGCGATTACTGGAAAGAGGGCCAAGCCGCCGCCGACGCCGACTTCCCACTCCTCAACCGCGGCCCCTTCGGCCGGGCCGTCCGGTTCCTGGACGAGCAGGACCCCACCTTCCGCCCGCTCCTGCTCGTTCCCCGCAAGCGACTGCACAACTCCGGCATCGATGTGAAGGGCCCCGGCGGCTCAGTCTCGATGGCCATCTGGGTGCGCCGCGAATCCGGCGGCCACGCCCTGGGCGGCATCTGGCACGAAGGCACCGACCTTAGCGATCGGTCCAAACAAGCCGCCCGCGTCGAAACCGGTAAGCGCCAATACGCCATCTTCGCCGGCCTCGCCGCCAACCCCGGGGCTTCGGCGGTTCATGTCTCGGAAAACGGCAACCGATCCTTCTCCGATCGCTTCGCCCGGAACCTGGCCACCACCCCCGAGGTCCTCCCCAACGCCTGGGCGCTCGCGGCGTTCGCCTTCGATAACGAAGCCAACACCATCACCGCCTATCTCGACGGCAAAGCCACTGACTTCTGGATCGACGAACCGGAAAAGCATCCGTTCTTCCAATGGCCGGCCAAAGGCTGGCTGCAGGCTGAACTGCGGCAAACGCCCGGCCTCGAACCCGGCGAAGATCCGGCATACCCCGCCGACCAGCTCTATCGACCACCCGAAACCGAAGTCTTGTCGAAAACGCGCCTCAACGAAACAAGCGACTTACTCGTCTACCCCTTCACGAAAGTCCGTGTAACTCGCGATGCCGCCGGCAAGGTCATCCGCCGGGAGTTGGCCGCGTTACGCGTCAATCCGTTCTGGTTTCCCCATGACCTTTATAACCCGCAGACGATCGGCGATGGCGGCCCGTTCACGATTGGCCGAGTTATCCATTCGTCCCGCAGCGTCGGCTTCACCGGCTTCATCGGCGGCGTCGCGGTCTTCAACCGCGCCCTTACCAAAGCGCAGATGGAGCGGTTGGCTACTATCAACACTCTTATTCCTGCTCCCTAACTCGGCCGACGCCGGCACCATCTCCGGCGTCCTGCTCGATCAGCTCTCCGGTTATCCGCTCTCCCGCTCCCTCGTTCGACTGGAGCCGCTGCCGGGCTCCCCGGCCAACATCCGCCCCCTGCAAACCCGCTCCGGCCGCTCGGGCCAGTTCGTGTTCGCCTCCGTCCAACCGGGCCTCTAGCGCCTCACCGCCCAGCGCACCGGCTATTTCCCCATCGGCTACGGCCAGCGCCGCACCACCGGCCAGGCCCGGCCCATTACCGTCACGGCCGATTCCAATATCTTCGCCGAACTCCGCGCCCACCGCCTCGGGGCCATCACCGGCATCGTGCTGGATGAAAATTCGATCGGCATCCCCGGCACCCCCGTCCTCGCCTACCCCGCTCGTCTGCCCCTCCGGGTCGCCGGCCGGGGCGTCGCCGATGACCGCGGCATCTACCGCATCTCCGGCCTCGCGCCCGGCAAGTATTGGGTCCGCACCGCGGCCCACCGCCTGGAAGACGACGCCGGCATCATGCCGACGTTTAGCCCGCAATCTAGCCAGTCCCGCGACGCCAGCATCTACACCGTCCGCCTGGGCGGAGATACCACCGACGCCAACGTCCGCCCCGACGCCGGCACCCTCTTCAGCCTCACCGTCCAGGTGCAGTGCTCCGGCCCGCCGGTGATGGTCACCGTGACCTCGGAATCCCTGCTTCAGTCCGCTTCAATTCCCTGCCCCTTCCAGCACAAATTCGAAAACCTGCCTCCTGGCAACTACCAACTCCTCGCCGAAAACCCCAAGGGCACCCAAGCCGCGTTCGCACCCGTCGTTCTCAATCGCGACGCCTTCAGCACCCTGCAACTGGCCGATCTGCCCTATCTGCGGATCGAACCCGCCAAAGTCCCCCTCCTCGCCCGGCGCGATAACCTCTACGACCTCACACCCTTCCGCCCCGTCGTCCCGCCGCTCCTCCCCGGCCAATGGGAGTTCGTCGCCCCCACCCCTCACGCGCGCTACGCCACCGCCATCCGCCTCGATCGCAGCCGCGACTCGCATAACCTATTCATCGAACCCCGCTCCTTCAACCGCCTCCTCGTCACCTTATCTGAACAAGCCGGCCAAGTGCAGGGCGTCGTCAAAGACTCCCCCGGCATCCCAGTCTTCCTCTGGCCGGTCTCGGACGCCAATCGCCGCATCCTCGGCGGCCCCCGCGACGTCATCGCCGACGCCGATGGCCGCTTCTCGCTCCCAGGCCTGCCGCCCGGAGACTATCGAATTCTCGCCACCTTCGACCAAACCACCATGGATTTTGAGACCCTGGAGGAAGCCCGCGCCGGCGTCATCCCCGTCAGCGCCAGCCAAACCACCAATGTCGAGCTGACCAACTGGCTCGCCCCATAATTTTCGGAACACTCCGGCCCGTTTTCATCGTCAGCACTTATATCCATGCTCCGCTACATTGTCCTCCCCCTGCTCCTCCTCAGCGCTTGCTCCAGCACCCGGACGTCCGTGATGCTCGACCCGGCCCTGGTCCCGCTCATCCCGGCCGACACGATCAGCCTCGGCGGCATCCGCGTCGACGCGCTTCAGAAGACCGAAACGTGGACCCGCCTATCGAACAGTCCGCAATGGACCCGTCTGATGGACGAGTTCACCAAAGACGTCGGCTTTGATCCGCGGAAAGATTTGATGGAGGTGCTCTGGGCTTCGAACGGGAAAGAGTCGCTCTACTTCATCCGCAATAAGTTCTCGCAGATGAACATCGAGCCGATGGTTCGTCGGGAAGGCTTCAAGCGCCTTTCCTATAAAGGCTATCCGCTGCTGGGGGATGAGGAGTTCGCGGCGCTGTTCATGAACGCGTCGACGATCGTCGCCGGACGCACCGAGCGACTCCGCGAGATCATCGACGCCCGCGATGGCTCCAAAGGCTCGATCTCGCAGGAACTGCTCGCCAAAGCCGAAACGATCGCGGCCGCCACCCACGTTTGGGTGGTCGCCGTCCCCTCCGCGTTGCCTCTGCCCAAAGGCGGTGAAGCGAACAATATGCTCGCGAACCTACCGCGCCTGCTCGCCGGAGTCGAATATGTGACGGTCGCCCTCGACCTAACGAAAGGCGTCAATGTGCAGTTGGTCGCCCACTGCAACGATGATCAAGCCGCCAAGCAGATGCAGAACTCCATCAAGGGTCTCACCGCCTTCGCCCGTCTCGGCCTGCCGGAAAAACAGAAAGCGGAACTGCTGCCGCTGCTCGACTCCATCGAAGTCCAGCTCAACGGAAAAACGACCACCACCAAGTTCGCCGCCGACTTGGCGACGCTCGAACGCTTCCAAACTATTTTTTTGGCAGGGGAATCGCGTCGCCCAAATTGATAGAGCCGCCGCCTTCGCTGACGTAGTTCCGATTCCAATTCGGAATTTCCACCGTCACGTCTCCCTTGACGATGCATTGGCAGCCTAGCCGGGAATGCAGCGTCAAGCCCGCCGCCGTCTCCACCCGGTCGGCCTCGTCGTCTTCGATCTCGGAAAAATTGTGGTCCCCAGCCCGCACGATCACGTGGCAGGTAGTGCAGGCGCAACTTCCCCCGCAGGCATGTTCCAATTGGACGCCATTGTTCAACGCAATATCGAGCAGCGAACCCTGTAAACCATGATCTGAATACGGCATGGACGCCGGATCGTAGTCTATCGTAATGTTCTCGGGTAGGAAGGTTACTTTGGGCACTGACTTAACTATAGCCGCCCGCGCTGATAGCCGTAAAGCCCTCTTGATCCACCCTATGCCGATCGAGTTTGGTACGATTGATTTGGCCCTATGGATTCCAACGCCCGCAGCATCGCTAAAGCCATCAGTTACCGCGTCCTCGGCTCGGTGGCCACCGCGTGTATTGTTTACTTCTTCAGCGGCGACATGCGCGCCTCGGCCAGCGCCGGGCTGATCGACTCGGTCGTGAAGCTGGGGCTGTATTTCGTCCATGAGCGGATTTGGAATTACATTCCGTTGGGCCGCCCGAAACGGCCCGAATACGAAATTTAATCGCGAGTTGTACTGGCTCCTTCGCGGGGGCGTCTACTCCCTCCTTCGTACTATCCCCGCTCCCGCGGCCCCCTCCAATTCCGTGAAAAACGGGTACTAGTCCGCTGTCCTCGCCACCCCGGCGCTCGGCTTGGGCACTCGCTCCGCGCGGTTGCCCATTACTTTCGATGGATTGGCCCATCGTGGCCTCGGCTCTAGACTTCGAATTCTTGCCGACCCTCAAAAACATACATTCGGCAAGTCTGGAGCTCCGAATGAATTTTAAGTCGACCTTTCTCCTTTCCGCTGCCATCCTCGCGCTGGCTTCTCCGCTGGCAGCGACAACCATAACTACTGGGCAATGCGCCGGCACAGGTTGCCCGGTGGCACTGGATCTCTTTAACATCGCCAGTCCGGGTGCGTTCCTATCCGGAGTCAGCACGAATGTGAGCGGTACCAATGCTCTGGGTCAGGTGCTTTACACCGGTACGCTCCGCTCTGCCGTTTACCGAAATTTGTCCCAGACGATTGATTTCTATTACCAGTTCACGAACGACGGCAACTCGCCGGATTCGATCAGCCGCGTCACGATGACCACTTTTGCCGGTTTCACGACCGACATCGGCTACACAAACGCCAATTGGGATGGCCAAGGCGCCCCCGGCTTCATCGACGTCAATTTTCTGGGTGGCGCGGGGCTGCAGGTCCCCCTGTTTGGGGATCGCCCCAGCGCCGGCACCGTGGGCTTTTCGTTCGGCATTCCGGATTCCGCGAAGATCAACCCCGGTGAAACATCCAGTACGCTGGTCATACGGACCAATGCGATCACCTGGACGTCCGGGTCGACCAGTGTAATCAACGGGGCGGTCGCCAACGTCTCCACCTTCGCGCCCTCCGCCGCGGTTCCTGAACCCGGCACGTATGCTCTGCTCGGCGCCGGACTACTCGCCCTCGGCATAATACGCCGTCGGCAAGCCTAATCTTCCGTTCTCTCTCCCAGACTGCCCGGCGATAGACGTGAAAACGTCCCGCCGGGCGATCTTTTGGGATTGCTATAATTTCTGACAGTGCTTCCTCAACTAGAAAGCCGCATCGTCGCGGCCGTTTCGCAACACATCCTCATCCGCTACGGCCTCTCCACCCCGGTAGTCCTTGAACAGCCCCGCCAGGCCGACTTCGGCGAATTCGCCATCCCCACCGCCTTCCAACTCGCCCGGGAGCTTCGCAAAGCCCCCCGCGCCATCGCCCAGGAACTGGTCGACGAACTCCCGGCCATTGACGGCATCCGGTCGATGGAAGTCGCCGGCAACGGCTACATCAACCTTCGGCTCGATCGGCCGTCGATCGCCGTCGCCCTCGCCGCGCCCACCGTTGCGCCGTTGCCCGCTGGCAAGGTGCTCATCGAACATACGAGCATTAACCCCAATAAAGCCGCCCACATCGGGCACCTGCGGAACTCCATCCTCGGCGATACGTTCGTCCGTATGCTCCGCGCCCAGGGCCACCAAGTCAATATTCAGAACTACATCGACAACACCGGCGTCCAAGTCGCCGATGTCGTCGTCGGTTTTCATTTCCTGGAAGGCAAATCCCTCGACGAAGTCCGCGCCCTCACGCGGCTGCCGCGCTTCGATTACCTCTGCTGGGATCTGTACGCCAAAGTCTCCCAGACCTACGCCACCGACGAAGCGCTGAAAGCCAAGCGCGCCGAAACGCTCCATGCCATCGAAGCGGGCCATGGGGTTCTGGCCGAAATGGGTACGCTCATTGCCGACAAGGTGGTCGACTATCACCTCGATACCATGCTCCGGCTCGACATCCGGTACGATGCCCTGCCCCGCGAATCTGAGATTCTGCAATTGCAATTTTGGGCGGCGGCGTTTGAACTGCTCAAACAGCGGAAGGCGATTTACCTGGAAACCGAAGGTAAAAACAACGGCTGTTGGGTCATGCCCGGCTCGGCCTTTTCCGAACATCGCGAAGACGAAGATTCGAAGGTGATCGTTCGCTCGAACGGCATCGTCACTTACGTCGGCAAGGACATCGCCTATCAGATGTGGAAGTTCGGCCTTCTCGGGCAAGACTTCTACTACCGTTATCTGCGTACTTACCCGGACGGGCAGAAGCTGTATGTGACCAGCGCGTCGGCCGAAGGGGCCACCTCCGGCATCAGCTTCTCGCATAACGAGCGGGTCTATAACGTCATCGACTCCCGTCAGAGTTACTTGCAGGACGTCGTCCAGGCCGGCCTCCGCGCGCTCGGCCATCCCCAGGAAGCGAAAAACTCGATTCACTTCTCTTACGAAATGGTGGCGCTCACCCCCCGGACCTGCATCGAACTCGGCATCGAGCTTTCCGACGAAGATCGGGCCCGGCCTTATATCGAAGTCAGCGGTCGTAAAGGGCTCGGCGTTAAGGCCGACGACTTGATCGACAAACTCATCTCTGCCGCGCTGCGCGAAGTCGAAAGCCGGAACGAAAACGAATCGAGCGCATCCCGCCAGAAAGTCGCAGAGCAAATCGCAATCGGGGCCCTGCGCTACTTCATGCTTAAGTTCACGCGCCCCACGGTCATCGCTTTTGATTTCCAGGAAGCGTTGAGCTTTACGGGCGAAACCGGGCCCTATATTCAGTACGCCGCTGTCCGCGCGGGGAAGATCCTCGCCAAATCGAGCGAACCCATCGCGCCGTTGCCCGCCAACCTGGAGCCGATCCTGGCGGACGAAGAGCTTTGGCAATCCCTTCTCGCCGCCGCCCGCACCGACTCTGCGCTCGGCCTCGCGATTGCCGCCGATGAACCCGCCCACCTTGCCCGCTACGCCTTCCAACTCGCGCAGGCTTATAGTAATTTTTACCAGAAATACCCCGTCCTCATGGAGACCGATCCGGACAAACGGAACTTCCTCCTCTGGTTAACCGCTACTTACCGCGCCCAACTCGCCCGGACCCTGGGTCTGCTCGGTATCACCGTCCCCGCGTTCATGTAACTTTAAAAAGAAATCATGCTTAGTAAGAACTCATTCGCCACCGCCGCCGTTCTCTCCGTCAACGGCAAAGACTACCGCTACTTCTCCCTCCGCGCCCTCGAGGCCGCCGGCAAAACGAAGCTCGCAAATCTCCCGTACTCCATCCGCATCGTTCTCGAGAACCTCCTTCGGAACGAAGACGATCTCTCCGTCAAGGCCGCCGACATCGAGTATGTCGGCAACTGGGACGTCAATGTCCCCGCCCAGGAAATCGCGATGAGCCCGGCTCGCGTCCTGCTCCAGGATTTCACGGGGGTCCCGTGCGTCGTCGACCTCGCCGCCATGCGCGATGCTCTCGCCCAAATGGGTGCAGACCCCAAAAAGGCGAACCCCCTCATCCCCGTTGATCTGGTTATCGACCACTCGGTTCAGGTCGACCACTTCGGCGCCGCCGACTCCTTCGAACTCAATACGCTGCTTGAATTTTCCCGCAACCGCGAGCGTTACGCTTTTTTGAAATGGGGCCAAACCGCGTTCCAGGATTTCCGCGCCGTCCCGCCAGAAACCGGCATCGTCCACCAAGTCAATCTTGAGTTTCTGGCCCCGGTCGTCTTCACACGCGAGCAGGACGGCGAAACTCTCGCCTACCCCGATTCGCTCGTCGGCACCGACTCCCACACCACCATGATCAACGGCCTCGGCGTCGTCGGTTGGGGCGTCGGCGGCATTGAAGCCGAAGCCTGCATGTTAGGCCAGGCGATCTCGATGTTACTCCCACAGGTCGTCGGCTGTAAGCTCCACGGCAAACTCCGCGAAGGCGTCACGGCCACCGACTTAGTCCTCACCGCCACCCAAATGCTCCGCAAGCACGGCGTCGTCGGCAAGTTCGTCGAATTCTACGGCGACGGCGTCGGAGCCCTGCCCCTGGCCGACCGCGCCACCATCGCCAACATGGCCCCCGAATACGGTGCCACCATCGGTTTCTTCCCCGTCGACCATCAATCGCTCGCCTATCTCCGCCTCTCCAACCGCAGCGAAGAGCAGGTCGCCCTCGTCGAAGCCTACGCCAAGGCCCAGGGCCTCTACCTCGAAGCCGGCGCGGCCGACCCGGTCTACAACAGCACTCTCGAACTCGATCTCAGCACGGTCGTCCCGTCCCTCGCCGGCCCCAAGCGCCCGCAGGATCGCATCAACCTCCCCGACGTCAAAGCTAACTTCGTCAGCTTCCTGAATCGCGAACCGAAAACCGAAGCCGGCGTCACCGACGGCGCCGTCGTCATCGCCGCCATCACCAGCTGCACGAATACCTCGAACCCCAGCGTGCTCATCGCCGCCGGCCTCGTCGCGCAGAAGGCGGTCGCCGCCGGCCTGTCCACCAAACCGTGGGTGAAAACCTCTCTCGCCCCCGGCTCCAAAGTCGTCATCGACTACTTAGCCGATGCTAACTTACTTAGCTCGCTCGAAGCCCTGAAGTTCAACTTAGTCGGCTTCGGCTGCACCACCTGTATCGGTAACTCCGGCCCCTTGCCCGACGATGTCTCGAAAGCGGTGAAAGACGGTGCCCTAACCGTCGCCGCCGTGCTCTCCGGCAACCGAAATTTCGAAGGTCGCGTCAACCCGCAGGTCAAAGCCAACTACCTCGCCTCCCCGCCCCTGGTCGTCGCCTACGCCCTCGCCGGCCGCGTCGATCTCGATCTGCAAAACGAACCCATCGGCCAAGGCACGAACGGCCAGGACGTCTACTTGAAGGACATCTGGCCCACCGACGAGGAAGTCTCCGCCGCCGTCGCCAAGTCCGTCCGCCGCGAGCACTTCGCCAAGCAGTACTCCACCGCCTTCGACGGCGATGCTAACTGGGCCGCCGTCCCCAAGATCACCGGCGACCGCTACCAGTGGGATCCGGCGTCGACCTACATCAAGCATCCGCCGTACTTCGAGAACATGGCCGACCCCACGAAGGGGATCGCCGATCTCGCCGACCTCCGCGTGTTAGCCAAGTTAGGTGACTCCGTCACCACCGACCATATCTCTCCGGCCGGTAACATCGCCAAGGATTCCGCCGCCGCCGAGTATCTCATCGAACAGGGCGTGAAGCAATCGGACTTCAACAGCTACGGGGCCCGCCGCGGCAACCATGAAGTCATGGTCCGCGGCACGCTCGCTAACATTCGCCTCAAAAACGAAATGGCTCCCGGCACCGAAGGCTCCTGGACCACACACGTCCCTTCCGGTGAAAAGATGTGGATCTACAACGCGGCGATGAAGTATCAGGCCGAAGGCGTTGGCCAGATGATCATCGCCGGTAAGGAATACGGCTCCGGCTCCTCCCGCGACTGGGCCGCTAAGGGGGTCGCGCTTCTCGGCGTGAAGGCGGTGATCGCGGAAAGCTTTGAACGCATCCACCGATCGAATCTGGTCGGCATGGGCGTTTTGCCTCTTGAGTTTCTCCCCGGCCAGACCCCGCAGACGCTCGGTTTAACCGGTCAGGAGCAGTTCACCATCACTGGGGTCGCCGGCGCCGCTGAAGGCGACAAGATCGCCACGATCACAGCTGACGGCAAGTCGTTCCAGGCGAAGGTTCGCATCGACACTCCGATGGAAATCGTCTACTACCGCAACGGGGGCATCCTTCCGTTCGTACTCCGCCAACTAGCCGCCAAGTAGCTAGCCGCCTCGTCAGTCTGTTTTAAAACAGACTGACGCTTATTGGTGTGTTGGGTTTTTAGCGGTCCAGATAATTCGTGCTTCGCCTTGCGACCGTCTGCCCAAGTCTCCAGGGCGCCACCAGGGAATGCGGAGTAGCTGGTGGGGGCCTAGGGACACCTATGCGGTGGCAGGCAGGCTATCGGCCCTTCGTCGAATCGGGCGCGGCGCGTTCCGGGACGACCGGGCCCTGCTTGCTCTAAGCCACGCACTTCGAGCTCGAAAAGCTACCAAGGCTCAGTCAGATTGTAATGGCCACGATCTTTCGCCCCTGCTGTGTCACATTGCGACCGGCGAGCAGGCGCGATACTTCCCTGTACCAGATGAGCTGGAGGAACGGCCGGGCCGGAACGGTCACACGGAACGGTCGAGGGCGTGCGAGCCGCCACGGCGGTAGCGTAGCCTGGACGGGGAGGACCGATCCGTAGAATGAGGTTTGGAGGGAAAGACCGTGCGACTTCATGGGGCTGAAGGCGGTCTGAGCGAGGAGAATGCTCGCGGTCCGCTACATCAGAATATGGATGCCTATATGCTCGCCTTGGCGGTAGAGGACGGAGGAAAACTCGCGTGACGCTGAGTCCTGGGCGCGACAGGCCGCGAGATCCACTTTCTCAGGGAAGCGGATGTACGGGCCGCTCCGGACCGTTGGCGCGAGGTGGCGGTTGATCGGAGTGGGCGCATGGCGCTTCCCTGCCCTTTCGTGGATCCGGTTACTTCGTCAGGGTGTAGTTGACGTCGACAACGGTTTGAATTTCGACAGGATCTCCGTTGAGGAGAGTCGGCTGATATTTCCATTGGCCGACGGCTTCCATGGCGGAGCGAGCAAGTTCGGGCGAGGGGGACATGAACAACGTCAGGCCGAGGACTTCGCCGGCCTTACCGATCACCGCTTGGAGCCTTACGGTGCCTTGGATTCTAGCGTCCTTCGCCTCCTTGGGGTAGCTGGGAACGACGCGGTGGAGCAACTTGGCGGCCTGGACGTTGCCGGAGATGCGGATGCGCTGGGGGGCAAGTGGGGCGGACGGGTCCGCTCCGGCGGAGCCGCCTGCGACGTTTACAGTTTCTCGAATGGCGCCATGTTGGAGGTGGAAATCCGCGCGTACCATCTTGCCAAGTTCTACCTTCCGCTGGCCGATCGACAGACGGCCGTAGCCGGGCTTGAGCACCTCAATCGTATACTCGCCGTCGGGGAGCCCGGTGACGGAGTAAGCACCATCGGAGCCGGTCTCAAAGGTATAGTCGGCGGCACCTTTGAGGAATAACTTGGCCCCGGGGATCGCTCCAACCATGTCCTTCACCGAACCTTTCATTTGCACGCTGGAATCCTGCCAGGCAAGAAGGGGGGAGACCGCGAGGAGCGCGACGAAGCCGGTGAGGGCGAGGCGGAGGGCGGAGACGGAACCGCGTTTTCGGTCGGAATCCAGGACGGCGACGAGGCGTTTTTCGAGCTCTCGGGGTTTGGCCATCGCCATGACGGCGGCGGGGGTGGGGTGGCCGGAAGCTTCGCGGGCTACTCCGACTAACTGCTCGGCATAAGCGGCCGAGGGGTAGTTTCTCAATACCAGATCATCACAAGCCATTTCACTCTCCTTTCTTTGTTGGGCCGCGGCCCACCAGGCCAGCGGATGGAACCAGAACAAGCAGCAAGCGAGCGTTCCCGCGAGCCGCCACCATAAGTCACGTCGACGCACATGCGCGAGTTCGTGAGCTAACACCATTTGCAGACGTGCCAGGGGCCAAGCGGCGCTGGCTTCCGGAAGAAGAATCACGGGGCCGGCGGCGACGGCGGGCATGCGCAGACCGGCGCAAGTGCGGACGGCGACGCCGGCGTGGGTGGAATGGTCCTTCGACGCCGCGACCATGCCGGCGACGCGGACGAAGCCGAGCAACCACCAACCGGCGACGCCGAAGGCACCGGAGAGCCAGAGGGCCGAGAGCAGTTTCGCCGATGGCCAGGCGAGTGACGGCTGGGGCGATTCGGCCGAACCGACCCAGACGACGAAGCGCTGGACTTCCTGCGTGGAACCGCGGAAGACGACGGCGGGCGGTTCCAGACGGAGGAGGAGGGGCAAGATGAGGACGAGCAGGAGGGTGACGCTCCAGACGCTGTGGCGTTCGGCGGCGGACCAGCGGCGGGCGGAGAGCTTCATTAGTACGGCCGCGCTAACGGTCAAGAGGGTCATGCCGAGGAGGACGCGGAGTTCGAGCATTAGGCGGCCCCTCCGTTTTGGGATTTAGAACGGGCTTGCGCGAGGATGGCTTCGAGGCGTTCGAGTTCGGCGGGGGTGAGTTTGCCGCCGTCTTCGCCGAGAAGGGCGGCCATGGCCCCGGCAGCGGAGCCGTCAAAGAATGTATCGAGCATGTGACGGAGGGCGCCGCGGCGGGCGACGTCGGCACGCTGGACGGGGAGATAGACATAGCGGGGGCCTTCTTCGCGGTGTTGGACGTGGCCTTTGTCTTCGAGGATGCGGAGGAGGGCGCGGATGGCGGAGTTGCCGGGGGCGTCGGGGATGTCGGCTTGGATCTCCTGGGCGGTGGCTTGTTTGCGGCGGAACAGGACATCGAGGATTTGGCGTTCGCGCCGGGAGAGGACGGGTAACGGATTGATCTTCTTGGCCATGCTAATTTTTTAGCATCTCACTGCTAACTTTTTAGCCCAATGGGCGGGAATGTCAAGAAGTTCTTTGGGCTAGCTTCGCAAGGGGCGGGCGATCGCGGCGAAGCTGGACGAATCGCACTGCGGCAGGAGGATGGCATCGAGTTGGTCCTGCGCAATAAGGTATTCCCGAACGGCTCGAGTTTGCCAGAGTGGAGGGTTGCGTAATGGTCTCGCCTGAGCGCTGATTCAAGTTCTGTCGCTTACTTGAGCCGCTCAAGCTACGCGCCGCGACGCCGGCTTGATGCGGACGTCCACTTCCAGGACCGAGTCGGTGAGCATGTTCATCAGCGTGTCGAGGGAAAACCGGCTGATCTTGCCGCGGGTCAGATCGGATACCCTGGGCTGACTGACATTCAGTCGCTTTGCGGCGTCCGCTTGGGACAAACCTTCTTTAAAAGGTTTTCGGCGACGCCGAAGCGCATGACCTCCGGGGCGGCCCAGAACATGGCGACTAGCGTGTCGACATCATTCGTGACGAGGGCTTGTTCGTGCCGGGGGTAGAGTTACTGGAGTTCGGCGAGGACTGCGGGTTGGCTGATGGTCATGCGGGGAAGAGTTGGCGGGGTGGGAGGAGTTTTTTGTTGATGGAAGCGCTGACGGTATAGACAGGCTGGTTGACGACTTGGCTGAGGCGGAGCTTGAGGGCGACGAGGCGATCGACCATGCGGCTGGTGGCGTTGCGGGCCGCGGTGACGACGTCTTCACCGCATTCGACGATGGCCTAGGCGTCGCCGTGGAGGTCAGGAGCTACGATTTCCGTGGATTCGACGAGGGGATATTCGATGCCGTTGATGCAGACTTCGCCATCGTCTTGGGCGGCGTGGCCGTCGCCGCAACTAAAGAGGGCGCCGGGGGTGTAGACGGGGAGGTAGCGTTTGGCACCGGTGTAGAGTTCGCAGACATCGAGGTTGCCACCGAAGTTGCCGGGGGGGGGGCGGGTGCGGAAGGTGCCTTCCTCGGCACGGGCGACGCCCGTAACGCCTTCGAACGAGCGCAAGGGGAGGACGGCGGGGCGAGGGAACAGGTGACGTTTTCGTCGAACTTTTATTGGAAGAGATAGGATTCGGCGAAGCGTTCGTTGAGAAAACCGAGGCCGAGGACGACGCCTGGTTCGGCGGCCTGGACGCAGATGGGGCCGGTGAGAGAGTGGATGCGGGTAAGGTCGATGCCTTGACACTCGACGAAAGTCATGGCGGTGTGGACTTGGCCGCCGCTGGCGTCCTGGCAATAGACGTAGACGACGTCGTGAGAGGCGATGTGGAGGCGGGGTTCGAGGGAGCGGTCCCAGACGGGATGGGTGGGTTCGGGGCGGAGGAAATGTTCGCTCATGAGGCGTTTAGGCGGACGAGCATTTGGAGTTCGACGACGGCGGGGCGGGGGTGGGCGTTGACGCCGACGGAGGCGCGGACGTGTTTGCCGGCGTCGCCGAAGAGTTGGACAAGGAGGTCCGAGGCACCGTTGATGACGGCGGGGGGGCCGTCGAAGCCGGCGACGCAGTTGACGTAGCCGTTGACGGAGACGATTTCGGCGACGGCATCCAGGGAGCCGAGTTCGCGTTTGAGGACAGCGAGTTGGGTGAGGGCACAGGCGCGGGCGGCGTTGTAGCCATCGGTGATGGAGCGATCGTGCCCGACGGTGCCGGTGATCACGCCGGAGGCATCCGAGGAGACGACACCGGCGAGATAGACCATGTCGCCGACGCGCTTGGCCGAGAGATAGTTACCGCCGGGGGCGGGGGGCAGGGGGAGGGTTAGGCCGAGATCAGCCAGTTGCTCTTCCTTTGTCATTGGAGACGAAGTTAGCACAGGGTTGGGCGCGATAAGCTAGAACGGTGATTACCCGGATCGTGAAGCTATTGTTGCTGGCGGCGCTAGCGCTTTTCTATACGCTGGTGGTATTTAACAACGTCACCGATTTTGATTCGAACTACCAGTTCGTGCGGCATGTGCTGATGATGGATACGACATTCCCGGGGAACAAGGGGATGTGGCGGGCGCTGAATGAATCGTGGATTCACTTGGGGGGATATGTAGCGATTATCGTTTGGGAGACGGTAGTGATGGTGCTGAACTGGTGGGGGGTGATGGTTTTGTACCGGAAGTTGCGGGGTTCGGCGGCGGCGTTCAACAGGGCGAAGGGGATCTCGATGGTGGCGGTGGTGGCGGGGATGTTGTTGTGGATGGGGGCGTTTATTACGGTGGGCGGGGAGTGGTTTTTGATGTGGCAGTCGCGCGCTTGGAACGGGCAGGAGGCGGCGTTTCGGATGTTCGTGATTGCGGCGATTGTGTTGTTTTTGATTTTGCAGCCGGAGCGGGAAGAGCAGCCTTAGGGTAGGACTTTGGTGGTTTAGGTGGTGGTGAGGTCGATGGGCTGGCGGATGACACCGCAGGAGTTGAGCTGGTCGTTGGTGGTGGCCCAGCGGGCGGGGATCATTTTACCGACGTCGGAGTCGGCGGTGATGAAGGCTCCGTCCTTACGGAGTTTGCAGGGTGAACTGCATTTGGGCGGGATTAAGCTTCAGGATCAAGGCATGGGCGGGGGCGGGATCGCGGAGGTATTCCTGCCAGCCATTGAGGGAGGCGCGGACGAACTTAGCGGCGACTTCGGTTTTTTTGCTGGCGAATTCGCGGTGGACGAAGAAGACGCGGTAGGGGACGTTGGCGATGGAGTGGGTGGCGGGGGCCCGGACGTCCTGAGCAGGTATTTGGAGACGATGAACTTGAATCAGGTGGAGCCGGGTTGAGCGGCGATGGAGTGGCCTTCGGGGTCGGGGAAACCAATTGACGGGGGAGTTGGCCGGGGGCGGGGTGGATTGGCAGCCGGTGAGGAAGGCTAGGGCGCAGGGGCCTAAACGCTTTTTATCTTGAGGCCCGGGGGGCGAGGGCGGCAGCGAGGGCGAGCAGGCGGGCGTCGTCTTCGCGGGCGGCGGCGAGTTGCATGCCTCCGGCGGGTTGGCCGTTTTCTTCGAGGTAGGGAAGGGAGAGGGTGGGCATGCCGGAAAGGCTGAGGGGCGTCGTGTAACGGAGGAGGCGAGGGCGGGTTTCGGTGTGATCGGCCCCGGCTTCGAGGCGGGTGACGGGGGCGGCGGGGAGTAAGAGGATCTCGTAAGTGGCGAGTAAGTCGTCCATACGGTTACGGAATTCGGCGTGGCGCTGGCGGCCGTTGGCAACTTCGGCGACGGAGAGGCTGAGGCCCCATTCGAGGCGTTGGCGGATGGAGGCTTCGAACTCGGCGAAGTGGCCTTCGTGAAGGCGAGAGGCTTCGGAGGCTTGGACGGGGGCGAAGATATCGCGGGAGTTGGCCCACCAATCGACGTTGATGGTTTTTGCGGTGAGGCCGAGGGCTTCGAGAGAGGCTTGGCAGCGGCGGAGGTTGACGACGATGAGAGGGTCGCAATCGTGGAGGAAGGCGTCCGGGACGACGGCGAAGGTAGTCGGGAGTTTTAGGTTCGTGGCGTCGGTGGGGCCGAAGAGGGAACCGAGGAGGGGAGCGTCGGCGAGATTGCGGAAGAGCCAGCCGAAGGTGTCGAAGGATTGGGCGAGATGGTGGCCGCCGCGCCAGTCGCCGCGACCGAAGGAGGCGCGGTAGCCGACGAGGCCGGAGAGGGCGGCGGGGACACGGACGGAGCCGCCGGTGTCGGTGCCGATGGCGGCGACGGCGGAGCCTTCGAGGACGCTGGCGACGGCACCGGAGGAGGAGCCGCCGGTGAGGGCACCGGGGTTGCCGGGTTGAATACAATCGCCGAACTCGGCGTTTTCGCCGGTGATGCCGTAGGCGAGGGGGTGGAGATGGGTTTTGCCGATGATGACGGCACCGGAGGCGCGAAGGCGTTCGACGAGCCAGGAATCCTGCGTGGCGATGCCGTTTTTGTGGTGGTAGAAGCGGGTACCGAGGGAGGTGGGTGATCCGGCGAGATCGAAGCAATCCTTTACCGAGACGGGGAGGCCAGCGAAGGGTGAGTCGGGGGCGACGCGGCGGGCTTCGGCGAGGGTCCAGGCTTTGTCCTGCCAGAGGTAGGTGTTGTGACTGGGGCCGCTGTTGGATTTGGCGAAGGCGGAGATGATGTCGTCGGGTAGGATAGCCATGGTGGAACTCATCAGTATAGAGGACGCGTGCTACTTTGCAGTATGGGCATGGATGAAGAGCGGATGGAGACGTTGGTTGCGTATACGGCGGGGTCGATGAAGACCGAGCGTCCGGTGCCGTTTGGGGCATCGATTGTGCACTCGAAAAGCGGGGAGGTGTTGCTGCGGGCTTTGAACGCGGTGGCGAAGGAGCACGACCCGAGTAGCCATGCGGAGGTGCGGGCGATTCGGCGGGCGACGAAGAGGTTGAAGAATACTTCGCTGGCTGGGTATACGCTATTCACGACGTGCGAGCCGTGCCCGATGTGCATGAGTGCGGCGTTGTGGGCGGGGCTGGACCGGGTGGTTTTCGGGGCAACGATTGAGGACGCCAATCGGCATTGCCGGCAGATTCATATTTCAGCGCGGGAGGTGACGGAGCGGAGTGATATGCGCTGCGAGGTGGTGGGTCCGGTGCTGCGGGACCGATGTTATACTCTTTTCACTGACTCGAACATGTTGCGCGTTTTTGCGGCATGGAAGGGGGTGAATCATGACTAACTCACGGGCGGATGGGCTGAGGGAAAGGGCGGTGCGGATCGTCGCGGAGGAGGATGGCGACGCCGGGTTGCTGATCGCAATGCATGCGTATAACTTGCTGACGGCGCACGCGGACCGGTCCACCGTTGCCTCGGCGCAGTTGCCGCTGCTCGACTCGTTTTTGGAGAGTCAGCGGGCTTATCAGGGGGAGTTGCTTTGACGTTTGCGTTTCCGGCGCGGCACGTGGTGGGCAAACAGTTCGGGTTGGCGACGGCGTTCGAAGTGCTGACCGCGACCGTGCGGAGATAGAAATGCGGATTGATGCACAGCACAGTTTTTTGCCACCGGCGCAGGACGCGGAGTGGCTAGGGACGGTTTTACGGCGGAACCGGTTTGAGGGGAGCGTTTGGCTGGCGGATGACATTGGGGAGGCGCTGCGGGTGGCAGCGGACTTTCCGATGATCAAGGGCGTGATTGTTCGGGAAGCGGTGGCGCATCCGCTCGTGAGGAGCACGTATGGGGTGATGGTCGATGGGCTGGCGCTAGAGTGGCCGGCGGAGCGGTGGGAGGAGATTCGGGACGTGCGGGACCGGAAGGTGGCTTTGGACGGGGTGCCGGAGGAGGAGGTGGAGCTGCCGCCGAATTTTTACTTGAAGCTGACTGGTTTTGGGCTGCCGGCGACGGACGGACAACGGGAGCGGATGAAGCGGGCGATGCGGATGGCGGGGCCGGAGCGGGTGATGTTTGCGAGCGGATGGCCGGGGGGAGGGGTGACGTGGAAGGAGCGACTGGCGGCGTTCACCCAGTGCCTGGGCCCGATGCCGATGGCGGTACGGGAGCAGATACTGGGTGGAACGGCGACGGAGTTTTACGGGTTATAAGTGGCGAGCAGCGACTCGAGATCGGCCACCGCGCGCCACGCCGCTTGAAGGCTCTCCATATAGTCTTCCTGTAACATGAAGTAACTACGCTGGGTTTGCAGGACAGAGGGATAGGAGCCGGACATGGCTTTATAATTAGCTCGATAGAGAGTTAGAGCCCTTTCCGTGGCGGGGAGCATTTCCTTCGAGTATCGGAGGGCGGCCGTTCGGGCTTGATCATATTCGCGCCACGCGTCGGCGAAGCGGGATTCGAGAGAGCGGCGAACGCGGGCCGGTTCGAGGGCGGCCCGGGACTGCATCGCTTTAGCGGCGGCGATGTTGCCCTGTTGGCGGTTAAAGATGGGCAGTTCGACGGAGATATCGAAGATGCCTTCCGGACCGACAGAGCCGCGGGTGATTTCGCTGAGTTCGCGGTTATAACGGACGCCGCCGCGGGCTTGGACGTCGGGAATGCGAGCTTTGCGGGCTTGGGCGAGGTAGAGGTCGGCGCGGCGAATGGTGATGCCGGGGAGGGTGAACTCCGGGTTTTCGTTTTCAATGCGGGCCCAAGCTTTCGTTTTTTCCACGTCCGGGAGGGCGAGGAAATTGCCGTCGAGGGGTTGGAGTGCGAGGGGTTGCTGGACGAGGACGGCGAGTTGCTGCCAGGTGCGGAGTTGCGCCTGGCGGGCTTGGGTGAGGCGGACGACGGCGCGTTGGGCCTCGACATCGGCGGTGAGGACGTCGGGTTCATCGGCGAGCCCAGTGTTCATTAGTTGGCGGAAGATATCGGCGGTTTCGGTGGCGGTTTTCGAGAGTTGTTCCCGCACTTCGACGAGTTTTTGTTCGCCGAGGGCCTGGTAGTAGAGGCGACGGAGGTGGCCCGAAAGTTCAAGGCGAGCGAGGTCTCGGCGGGCGCGGGCTTCGTCGATTTCGCGGTCGGCGAGGGCGCGTTCGACGCCGAGTTTGCCGCCGGTGACGATGCGTTGGCCGAGGATACCGCCGTTCGAGCCCCAGCGGGTGCTGGGGTTGGGCGAGTTGTGTTCGCTGTTGAAGCCGATGGTTGGATTCGGATACAGGCCGGCTTGTTTGCGTTGGCCTTCGGCGATTTTGACTTGGGCTTCGGCTTGCTGGAAGTTAGGATTGTGCGCGAGCGCTAGTTTTTCGAGATCGAGTAAGTTGAGGGCCAGGAGAAAAACACTCATGTTACTTCACACCCTCGTGGTTATGCTTGTGGGCTTCGCCTTTGGGCAGGGTGATGGGGGGTGGAGTCTTCCGGAGTGCCTCTATTTTGTCGTACATGGCGGGGGTGACAACGCGGACCATGGTCATCATGCCCATCATGGCACCGGACCAGCCTTTGCGGAGGCCGTAGTTTTCGGGTTTGTCGTTGTAGATTTCGTCGTCGACGATCCACATATCCTGGGGGTAGCCAGGGACTTTACTGTGGGCGGGGTGGTGCATGTCGGGGCCGACCATGGGTACCATCTGGTTCATCATGTGATGAGGGAGATGGCAGTGGAGCATCCAGTCGCCGAGGTTACTGGCGACGAATTCGATGTCGCGGGCTTGGGCGACGCCAACGATGATGGTATTTTCGGCGTACCAAGTGGATTCCGGGCGGCGGCCGGCTTCGGTGCCGGTGTTGAAGAAGTGATTGCCGTGGAGGTGGATAGGATGGTGGTCCATGCCCATATTCACGAGGCGAATGCGGACTCGTTCGCCTTGTTTGACGACGATTGGGGTGGTGTCGGGACCGGCCTTGCCGTTGAGGGTGAGCCAGTTAAACTCCATGGCGAGGGAGTTGGGAACTGGGTTGTTGGGCTTGAGGTCCCACTCTTGCAGGATGATGGCGTAGTCGCGGTCGACGACGGGGGTGTGGGCCTTGGCGGGATGGATAACGAACATGCCAATGAGACCCATCATTTCCTGCATGGGGAAATGGGAGTGGTAGAAAAACGTCCCGTTCTGACGGAGGGTGAATTCGAAGACGTACTTTCCGCCGGGTTTGATGGGGTCCATGCCGAGGCCGACGGAGCCGTCGAGTTCCATGGGGATTTCTAGGCCATGCCAGTGGACGCCGGTCATTTCGGGAAGCTGATTTTCGACGATGATGCGAATGCGGTCGCCTTCGTTGGCTTCGATCATGGGGCCGGGGATGGAGCCGTTGAAGCCCCAGGCGTCGATGATGCGGCCGGGGGCGATGGAGGTGCGAATAACCTCTGCGACGAGAGTGAACTCTTTGACGCCATCGATGAGCTTATAAGGGAGCTTAGGGACGTCGAGAGTTTGGACGGCAACAGGAAGGGCGGAAGCAGCGGCGGCGGCAGGCGCTACAGCGGCCGAGGCGAAGAAGCGGCCGAAGAAGCCGCGACGGTCGAAGGGCATACAAGTTTCCTCTTAGTGATTGATTCGTGGGTTTCGGGGCAAAACTTCCGAAAGAGGAGAGGAATCAGAGTCGGAGAGGTGGTCTGGGAGTATGGATGCCAAGGACGGTGGATGGGGCGGAAGGGGTCCAGGCGATGAAGGTGGTGACGACGGCCCCGAAGGAGAGGGTTGGGGTCTGAAGAGCGGCATCGGGGACGACGGTGGTAGGGTCGTCGCAGACCTTGACGGTTTCCTGGTGATGGCAAGACTTAGGGCTGAGGGCCTTGGCTGCACAATCGGCGACGCACCAGGAGGTGGAGACGGCCGAGAGGAAAAGCACGAGGGCGACGAGGATGGAGCTAGCATTCCGCACCAACCTTTAGCTTAGCATTCAAGGGATAATTACGGAGCATGAGAATCTTGCTGGCCGCGTTGGGGGTCGTTTTGTTGAGCTACCAGGCCGGGCTGATCGAGCACGCCTTCGATCGGTTATGGCGACCGGAGAACCAGACGTCTTTGGGATTTCGGCTGGGAGCGCCATGGCCGACGCTAGTGGCGGTGGTTGAGGGGACGGGGTTAGCAAGCGGGGACCGGCTGATGGCAGTGGCCGGGGAGCCGTTTGAGGGGACGGCGCAGTTGGACCGGGCGATGGCAACGCGGTTTCCGGGCGACCAGATGACAGTGACGGTAAGCCGAGGCGGGGAGTCGCGCGAGGTGAGATGGCGGCTGGGGCGGAGTGAAGCGGGGGAGGTACATTGGACCCGTTGGCTGTTTGTCGGGGTAGCGGCGGTGGCGATGCCACTGCTGTGTTTGGTAATCGGAGTTTGGACGGCTTGGATGCGTCCACGGGATGGGGTGGCTTGGCTGCTCCTGGGAATGATGGCAAGCTTTGCGCATGCGTTGGACTTGGGAGAATATGCGAGCAGTTCGATGGGCATGCGGGTGTTGCATTCCTTTTTGGCGTTGGCGTGGCCGGTGGGCATGGCGTCATTCGCTTGGTTTTTTCCAGTTACGCTGCCGTTAGAGCGGCGGATGCCGTGGTTGAAGTATCTAGTTTTCGGGCCTGTACTCGGCGTGGCGGCGGCGGTGGGTACGATGCCTTATCTGGAACACGCGGGTTCGATGGGCAGGGCGGGGATTTTGGACGGGTTGTACGTCCTATTGGGCCTGCGGTTGCCGGTCCAGATGGCGATCGTAAGCCTATTTTTTTTCCTGCTGGGTTGGAAGGCCGGGGTGGTGAAGGATCCAGACCAGCGGCGAAGGATTCGAACGATCCTACATGGGAGCGGGTTGGCTTTGTCGCCTCTGTTGATTGCGTTGTTGGCGCGGATTTTCGTTGGCGTGGAGAGCGAGTTGGGGCTGGCGATCGCGATCGTGATGATGGCGGGGTTTCCGTTGACGTTGGGCTACGTGGTGTTGGTGCAGCGGGCGTTTGGAGTGGGCGTCGTGATCCGGCAGGGTTGCAATATGCGTTGACGCAACGGGGCCCGCGGCTGGTGAAAATTGCGGTGAGCGTATCGATTGTTTTGATGGTTTTGACCCTGGTGGAAGATCCGAAGAACAATCAGCCGAAGATTATTACGCCCGTGGCGGGCGGGATCACAGCAGTAGTGTTGCCGCAACGGGGAGCGAACTGGGGCAAAGGAGCGATTGATCGAAGGTTTTTCCGAGAGGCTTACGACTCGGAGCAGCTGCTGGCAGGTTTGGGGGAGGATGTGCGGCACATCTTCGAGACGAGGCCGTTGGTTGAGACGGTGGGTAGACGGGTAGGGGCGGCGCTGCATGTGGAGGAGTTAGGAATCGTGCTGGAGGACGGGGGTTCGTTGCGGTATATTCTGGGCCGGGGGCCGCCGCGCCAGCGGGATTGGTGGCGGCGACTACAAAGGCAGGAGCTCCGTTGACGGTCTATTGGGATAATCGCGGGTCCTGGCTGTATCAAGAGCCGATGGGGACGTTGGATCGAGACTGGCTGAAAGCTTCTAAGTCGGAGCTACTTCTTCCCTTATAAGAGAGAGAAGGAGCGATTGTTGGGTATTGCGGCGTTGGGCCCGAAACGGAGTGAGGAGCCTTATTCGGGTTCTTCGCTGTTTGCCGTGGGTAGAATCGCCGGTCAAAATTCGCCAGCGAGGGGCGAGTAAGCGTACTTGGCCCCGAGGTCGACCGTGGAAATGGCGGGCCATGGAAAGCGAGGAAAACCAAAGGCAGGTTTTCACTCCCTTCCCACCGTCCTTGGAAATCGCAATAAGGGGCAATTTCCATATTTCCACCGCCGCGACGGCGGTGCCGTCGTTTCCCGCCCAAACCCAAACATGAGCTCCGCCCACCCCGAGTTCCCCTGATCGATTCACGAAACCGTCGGACCAGGGACCTCTGTGAGCCGAT
>Ga0114966_10000103_pt1 | contig 77605 bp, 56 predicted proteins | sample M_130207_XF_Meta_FD_87029 | JGI IMG/M metagenome (GOLD analysis project Ga0114966, IMG submission 87029) | Freshwater microbial communities from Lake Montjoie, Canada to study carbon cycling - M_130207_XF_MetaG | ecosystem: Environmental > Aquatic > Freshwater > Lake | place: Lake Montjoie...
GGCAATTCTCGCCTGCGTTGACGCCAAGACAGGCGAACAAAAGTGGAAGGGTGGGCGGTACGGTTACGGCCAGTTACTGTTGGCCGACGGACATCTGATCGTGACCACCGAGCAGGGCGATATTGCGCTCGTCAAGGCAACGCCGACGGCCCATGAAGAATTGGCACGGTTCACAGCGCTGGACGGGAAAACCTGGAATGTGCCGGCCATTGCCGACGGCCGCCTTTTTGTGCGGAATACGAGGGAAATGGCGGCATTTCAGCTTTCCGCGCCGTAACGGTGTTGCAACACTGGTGGGTGATAATGACGGGTATGCGTCTGTTGCTGTTGTTGGGCATGGCGGTGCCTCTGCTGGCGGGAGAGCTTCGCGGGAAGTTGGACGATGCGCCATTCACACGAGTGCTTCTGACTTCGCCAACGGGCGCGATCCTGGCCGAGACGACGACGAATGCGGCGGGTGAGTATTTCTTCGCGAACGCACCGGCTGATGCCCGGCCGGTGTCGGCGTCGCGCGTCACCGTGACCGCGATTCGCGGGGCGGCGGTAGATGCGGCCGATTCGCCGCAGCTGAATCTGGCCGGGGAGAGAAGCGGACCGACGGTGGCGCACTCGCTCGAGGCGCAGCCGAACGTTCATTTTCAACAGACCGGGCCCGGCCAAGTCTCCCCGTTCCTGCGCGGGTTGACCGGGTATCAGGTGCTGAACCTAGTGGACGGCGTTCGCTTCAACAATGCTACTTTCCGGAGCGGTCCGAACCAGTACCTAGCCTATTTGGAACCGAGCCAAGCCGACCATGTGGAGGCGATGTTGGGCCCAAGCGGCACCCAGTACGGCTCCGATGGCCTCGGAGGAACGATTCAGGTGCTTTCGCGCCCCAGTAGCTTTACGGAAGTTCCGCGTTGGGCTGGGCGACTGAATCTGGATGGTCATTCGGCGGACCTCAGCGCCGGCGTGGCCGGCGAGGTTGCGCACAGTTCGGCCAAAGTTTTCGTATTGTTGGGCGGGGCAGGGAGCCGCCACAACGACCTGCGCACGGGCGGCGGCTTTGACTCGCATAATGTCCTGACTCGGCTTTATGGTTTCGATCGCGAGCAAGTGAAAAGTCTGCTGGGCAGCCGGTTGCCCGACACCGCCTACAGCCAAGCGGGTACTCATGGTAAGGTCGCGTTTCGCCCATCGGCGACGCAATCGCTAACCGGCTGGTATCAGCGCGGCGAGCTGTGGGGCGTCCGCAACTATAAGGACCTTTGGGGCGGCCTCGGAAGGTTGACAAGTGAACTCACACCGCAGCTGATGGACTTGGCCTACCTCCGCTATGAGAAGGTCCAGGCTGGCCCCTTCGATTCTCTTTCGGCACGAATTTCGATCAACTCGCAGCGGGACGGCGGAGTGCGCCAAAATCTACGGGTGACGGATGCGGTGACGCGCGAGTTCAACCGGGTGAACGCCTACGGCTACTCGGGCCAAGGGGTGACGCACGTTGGTTCCCATACCCTGGTCACCTTCGGCGGTGAACTCTACGATGAAAAAGTTCGTGCGCGAAGGACGGTGAACAATCTGGCGGTACGGCCCCTTTACCCCGACAACTCCTCGTATCGCAGCGGGGGGGCGTTTGTACAGGGAATGACTGAGCTTCCGGCGCGCCTTCGGCTGGGTTACGGGCTGCGGTACACACGGATCAACTACACGACCCTGACCTTCGCGGATTGGACCGGACACGGGTCGCTGTCCTACCGACTCACACCCTCTTTGGGCCTGCACGTAACGGCCAGTCGTGGCTTCCGTGCCCCGAATTTGAACGATCTCGGCTCGATTGGATTGAACGATCTGGGCTATGAGATACCCGTTATCGAGGCGCTGGCGGCGCGTCCGTTTCTGGCCGATTCAGCCGGTGAGGGTGCGCTCTCGAAGGGGACGGCGGCTCGCGCCTTGGGCGTGGAAACCCTTCGGAACTTGGAGACGGGGGTACAGTGGCGCTCAACGCGACACAGTGGGCGGGTGCAGTTTTTCGACGCCGCCTTGTCCGATCCGATCGCTCGTCGGACGCTGTTGTTTCCTGCCAACGCCTTGCCGACCGCTCTGGCCGGCATCCCGGTTTCGGCGATTACTCCAACGGCCGCTCAGCGAGCGCAAGGCGTGGTTACTGTTGCCACGATCTTTGATCCTCGAGCCGTCAAAGCATTCGTGAATGACGGCGCGTCGCGCTACTGGGGCGTCGAAAGCTTGTGGCGGTCCGACTTCGATTCGCGGTGGCGCCCGACGGCCAACTACTCATACCTACTCGGCCGGGACCTCTACCCTAACCGAAACATCCGGCGGCTTCCGCCGCAGCAAGGGGAAGTCGCGCTTCGCTATGGCCGCCGGTGGTGGGTCGAAGGCGTCGTGCGGGCCAGCGGTGCGCAGGAACGGCTGAGCGGCGGCGACATCGACGACGAACGGATCGGGGCCTCTCGTCGAAGAAGCGATATCGCCGACTTTTTCAACGGGGCACGGGCGCCTCGACTCGGCGAAACATTACTGCAGATTCAGAACCGCGTGCTCCCCGGCGTAGCCGATTCGGTTCGCGTACCGCTATATAGCAATACCCCGGCGTGGGCGACGATGGAACTGCGCGGGATGCTGCCGGTGGGAGAGCGGTGGACCGTCTATGGCGGGTTGTCGAACTTAGCCGATCGAAACTTCCGGATTCATGGGTCCGGCATTGATGCATCCGGATTGAATGCGTCGCTCGGTGCCCGGCTGACGTTCTGACTTCGATATCATGTCCAGCATATGCGGCGTATTGCGTTTTTTCTCTGTAGCTTCGTCCCGGGCGTGTTCGCGGAGGAGTGGCCCCAGTTTCGCGGAGTAAACTCCACCGGTCTGTCGAATGAAGCGAATTTACCGCTCGAATTCGGCCCCGGAAAGAATATGGCTTGGGAAACTCGGCTGCCGCTCGGCCATAGCTCGCCGGTGTTCTCGAAGACACAGATTTTCCTTACCGGTTTCGATGAAAAATCGCTTTACATCATTTCCCTCGACCGCAAGTTTGGCAAGGAGCAGTGGCGTCGGGCTTTGCCGCGCAAGCCGCAGGCTGAATACCACAAGCAGAACTCGGCAGCCAGCCCCAGCGCGGTTACCGATGGCACCAACGTGTACGCATTTTTCACCGAGTTCGGGCTGGTCTCTTACGATGCGGCAGGTAACGAGAGGTGGCGGCTGCCCCTGGGCCCGTTCAATAATCCGTTCGGCATGGGGGCTTCGCCGGTGCTCTCCGGCGATACGCTGCTGTTGCTGTGCGATGCCGAAAGCGGTTCGTTTTTCCTGGGCTTGAACAAAGACACGGGCAAACAGAAATGGCGCCGGGAGCGGCCGGACGTCGCTCGCGGTTTCGCGACCCCAGTGCTGAGCGGGACAAAAGAGGTGCTCGTCGCCGGCAGCTATCAGTTGGTCTCGTACTCCGTCGCGACCGGGGAGCCGATCTGGTGGGTGGGTGGACTAACCTGGCAGCTGAAGCCTACGCCGGTGATTGGCGACGGGGTCGTCTACGTTTTGGGCTGGGCCGGAAACTCCGACACCGGTCAGCAAGAGGAGGTCCCGCCCTTCGCCGATGCCCTGGCGAAGTGGGATACCAACAAAGACGGCAAGCTTTCGCAAGCCGAAATCACCGACCCCCGGCTGACAAAAGAATGGACGGCGATGGACCTCGATCGGACCGGCTTTATGGAAGATCGGGATTGGCGAATGTATCAGACGCGGCGTCAGGCCGTGAACTCGGTGTCGGCCATCAAGCTCGGCGGGAAGGGCGATATGACGCAATCGAACGTTCTGTGGCGTTATTACAAGTCGCTCCCGAATGTTCCTTCCCCGGTGCTCCACAATGGCATTCTCTATCTGGTGAAGGAAAGCGGGATTCTTACGGCGCTCGACGCCAAGACCGGGGCGGTTTTGAAGCAGGGTCGGCTGACGGGCGCCCCGGGTGACTACTACGCTTCGCCGGTCATCGCGGGAGACAAACTCTACGCGATCTCGCACGAAGGAAAAGTAGCGGTCGTGCAGACCGGCGCGGATTGGCAGGTGCTACGTATCAACACGATGAACGAGGCCGTCAACGCAACGCCGGCGTTCGTCGATGGGCGCATCTTTCTCCGCACCCACGAGCATCTTTACTGCTTCGCCAAGGAGTCCAAATGAGTTGGCTTCTGCTGCTGGCTTTCGCCGGATGGCCCCAATTTCGCGGTCCGGAGGCGCTCGGGATCAGCGAAGGGCACAAGCTTCCGGCCGAGTTTGGGCCGAAGAAAAACGTGGTCTGGGTGGTGCCGTTACCTTCGGGACACTCGTCGCCGATCGTCGTCGATAACCGGATTTTCGTCACCGCGGTCGAGGGCGAAAAGCTGTTAACGATTGCCCTCGCCAGGGACACCGGCAATGAACTGTGGCGGCAGGAAGCTCCGCGGCCACGTAAGGAAAGCTTTCAAAAGACAAACACGGCGGCCTCCCCTTCGCCAGCGTCGGACGGCCAACGAGTATTCTCGTTTTTTGGAGATTTTGGCCTACTCGCCTATACCGTCGAAGGCAAGCCTCTCTGGCAGATGCCGCTCGGCCCGTTCAACAATCCGAACGGCCATGGCTCGTCGCCCGTCGTTTTTGATGGAACCGTCGTGTTGATTTGCGATCAGGATACGAACTCGTTCTTGGTGGCCGCCGACGCTAAAAGCGGGAAGGTCAGATACAAAGTCGAACGCCCCGAAGTCACCCGAGGCTATGCCATCCCGACCTTCTATCGGCCGAAGAAGGGTCCGGTTGAGATTATCATTCCAGGCTCTTATCTGACGGTCGCCTACAACTTCGCGACCGGCGAAAAGCTCTGGTGGTTCGGCGGCATGTCGTGGCAATCGAAGAGCCCGGCGATCGTCGTCGACGGCATGATTTATCAAAGCTCCTGGGAGACTGGCGGTGATGGACCGATGCCGGAGGTCCCCGAGTTTGACCAGGTGCAATCGTCGAGCGACAAGGACAACAATGGCAAGCTCGATGCGGCCGAGGCGCTGACGATCGGCATCAAGCAAGGCGGATTTACCTCTGCTGATCTGGACCACGATGGCTTTATGGACGCCCGGGAATGGGGCTTCTACCGGATGTTGAAACAGACCCGGAACGCGTTGGTAGCCGTGCGACCAGGCGGTCGGGGCGACGTTTCGAAAACTCACGTGTCGTGGAGCTATTCCAAGTCGCTGCCCAATACAGCGGCTCCGCTGCACTATGGCGGGGTGCTTTGGATCGTCAAAGACGGTGGCGTGTTGACGACGATCAACCCGAAGTCTGGGGACGTCGTGAAGCAAGGGCGTTTGACCGGGGCGCTGGAGCAATATTGGGCCTCGCCGGTGGCGGGGGATGGTAAGGTGTACGTGATCAGCGGGGCAGGGAAGGTGGTGGTTTTGAAGGGGGCGGGCGAATGGGAGATCGTCGGCATGAACGACATGGAAGAAGACGTTTTCGCCACGCCGGCCCTGGTTGACGGCCGAATCTATCTGCGCACGCGCAATCACTTTTACTGCTTTGCCTCCCTTTGAATCCCTCTCTTTCCATCGCCTCTCTGCCGAAGAACAATCTTCTGCAGTACGCGGCTTGCTGGAACGGATGACGTCACGCCGTACGGTCCGCGACTTCTCCGACGAACCGGTTCCGCTCGCGTTGATCGAGGCCGCCATCCGCGTCGCCGCAACCGCTCCTAGCGGTGCCAACCAACAGCCGTGGCATTTTGTCGTCGTCGCGGATCCGGCGCTGAAACGGGAGATCCGCCTGGATGCCGAAGCCGAGGAAAAAGAAAACTACGCAGGCCGCTTTCCAGACGAATGGCGTGCCGCGCTGCAGCCCTTCGGCACCGATTGGCAGAAACCATCTCTTGAAACCGTGCCCTACCTGATCGTCGTTTTCAGCGTGAACTACGGACTCGCCAACGATCGCAAAATCAAGCACTACTATGTGCAGGAGTCCGTCGGCATCGCCACAGGGTTTCTGCTGGCGGCGCTGCATATCGCCGGCCTCGCCACGCTAACGCATACTCCCAGTCCGATGGGCTTCCTGGCCCGAATCTTGAACCGGCCAGCGAACGAACGTCCGTTCCTGTTGATTCCCGTGGGCTACCCCGCCGCCGCCGCCCAGGTGCCCGTCTTGACGAAAAAATCGATTGCCGACGTGCTCACCGTGCTCTAGCGCAGGCGTTGCCGATACTGCTGACGCGCGTACTCGTAAGCCCTTGCCATCTCTCCGCGTTCTTCCAATTTCACGCGGCCCGTCTTCTGCTGTTCGCAAAGGTCGACGGCCTTCAGGCACCATTCGATGCTGCGCCGCTCCCGGACGGGCGCGTCGCCGACGGTCACCCAAACCGGGTTCGTATGAGAACTCGGCAACACCCTCACCGCTACCCACGAACTCCGATCGATCGCCGCACGGAACTTCACTTCGCGCATCGTGCCGTCGGCTTCGATCTCCTGCCTCTCCACCGCCACTCCGTTCACGATCAACTCCACCGGTACTTTCCGTGTCGTTCCGACGCGCGCCTGTTCCACGTCCCAATACGGCTTCTTGTTCGCCACCCGCTTCGGTTCGGGCACATCGCCCAGCAAGGCCGCCACCTGCACCGTCACCGCCACCGTTCCCGCCTTAGCTAACTTCACGTCGCCCTTGCCCATCTCGACGCCGTTCACCCGGAAATCGATCAAGTGGCTCTTGCCGTCGGAGACGTAGTTCCGGCCCTCCTTGATGCCCGCGATCCAGTCGTCGTAGTCGGGCTTCGGCTGGCGGACGTAGCTTCGCCCAAGACCAACTTTTGTATCGTAAATGCACGGGAAATCGGTCTCTCCGCTGATCCGCGTCCGGTACCCCGCGTTCAGCGTGTGGTACCAAATATTCAACTCCCAGGGCCACGGCGTATCGACGGTCGAAAGGAAATCAACCGCGTCGTGGGTCACGCTCACGACGTACTCGTTAGCGCCGATGCCATCGAAGCGCGGGTGGTCATACGACAGCAACTCGTCCTTCGGCATCTCGAGTCCCCAGCCGCTGTGGGCGAACCCCGTCACCGCCCCTTGCTGCTTCGCCCATTTCAAAATCGGCAATCCCCACGTCGGCCAATCCTCCAGTCTCTGCGTTCCCGGATAGTCCTGCTCCTTCACGCCGAGCAGCACCAGATGACCCGTGTGGCTCGATGGATGCCCGGAGATCTCAACGTCGTAACGGATCCGATTTTCCGCCGTCGACAACTTGTTGTCCTTGCCCTCGAAGAACGTCTTCTGGAAGTACCAACCGGGGCCCCAAGTCAGCACGCTGCCGATCTTTAAGTCTTCGCCCAAAACGTGCCGCATCATGTCCTGCGGATAAACGCCCTCGGTCGGCCGTTCATAGTGCGAACAACCCGCCGCATGGATATGGTGGTCGCCGGAAATCCAGCCGAGTTTGGCCGGGTCGATCCAACGTTCCAGCCCGAACGCTTCGGTCCGATCACCCCGACCCATCGTCATCGAGCGAAGGATTTTCTTGTACTCCGGCCCGCGCGAACACTCAATCGTATAGCGGCCCGGCGGCAGTGCCAGCGTTTCGCCATCGGCCCGGTAGACCTGCGGATGGAAGAAAAAATCCGGCGCCTTGCGCTTGGCCTGCGACGGATAAACTCTACCTTTCTCATCGCGAACAAGGAAGGAAGCGGTCGTCGGTCGGCCGTCGGAATCTTTCACGCGAAGCGTCAACTTCGCCGCCGGCGTAATCCGGAACAGCACGTCGACCTCACTCCGGAAACCGAGGTCCTGCGTCCCCTGGCCGACATCGAAGACGAGCTTGCCCTCTCGCTGACCCGCCTCCCGCGCGTAAATTTGCACCAATCGATACTCGACCTCCAAGCCCGAGAGATGCATCTTGATCGGCTGCCGCGTATAGTTCTGGATCTCCATCCAGCGGCGTGCGCCGGTCAAGGCCGACTGGTTCTGCATCGGTCCAGCATTCGGCGATTCTACGCCGACCGCCGCGGTCAGCCCGGCCTGATTATGCACCTTCACGAGAAACGTCCGCCAGCCCTGCTCGATCAGCTCCGCCTTTGCTTCCCCCTGCTGCACTTTCACGCGGGCTTCCGGGTTAATCTCCAACCCCACCAGGCAGTGCCGATCCAGGATCGATTGGATCCGCGTCACCGAAGCGGTCGTCAGTTCGGCTCGCTCTGCCGCGGCCAGCGGCTCTCCGGTCAACTCCAGCGCTTGCGCCACCCGTTCCACTTGGGACGCCAGGGGTTGGCGTTCCACGCGTTCGACGATCGGCAAAGTCTCCGCCCGCAAAGCAAGCGTCAATACGAATCCAAGGCACAGTTTCATCGCGGTGGGATTGTATCATAGTCATCGAAACGAAGCGGGGCAAACTCAAGAGGTGAACAGATTTTAAAAAAGTAGTCGATGATCAGCAGCGTATTTCGCTCGACCGGCTTCAGCGTCACCGATTCCCCGTTAAAGCCAAGCTTCGCCATTCGCGCGCGCTGACGTACGCCTGGACTAATGGAGCAATGGCCTCGGTTTCCTCGTCATCGCCTTAGTCGCGACGGAGGGTCTACGCCCGGCGTTTCTGCCCGCCTTCTGCGGTGCGGACTTCTTTCGGGCTGGTTGTCGCATCTTCTCTCGCTACGGCGAATCGTTGCGTGGTCTTCGCATCCTTCGAAACTATGCGAACGGTCGTCTCCTGATCTGGGACGGAAACCTGTTCACTCTCTACGGCTACCACTCCTGCGACGCTTAGCGTAACGCCACGCCCGGTCCGCTCGACAGCGCCGCCACCTCGCCCCCCCCCCGACCTTATGGTGGCGGTTTGTGCGTTTTGCCTTCAGCACAGTTGGGCTCCATCTGGCAAGAGCTCTCTCATAGGTGCTGACAAAAATCTGGTGATCGCCCGCGCAGCGCTGGCCGCCGCTTGGTTCTATCAGGGTCTATGGCACCAGCAGTTCCATGCGGGGCGCCATTCGGAAATTACCGCACAAGTTCCCTGTGGCGGGCCGTTCTTGCTGCCAACGCTGCGACCAGCCGAGTGTGCACTCGCGCTTTGGATTCTCTGCGGCCGCTGCACCCGTGAGCGCGCCTGGGAGCCGACGATTCTGTTGGTCACTATGAACGTCGGCGGTCTCGCCTTTGCCCGTGCGATGATCTCGACCCGCTGGCGATGATTACCCAAAACGCGGTGTTGCTCGCGCTGGCCTGGCGGATCGAGAAATGACCGGTTGGCTCCGAGGCCGCTCTCGCGGAACCGGTCTGCACCAAGCGCTATTCGAACAGATGTGGGACGACGCGGCCATTCATTTAGCCGCCTTCGCTCCCGGTGCGCGCATCTTTGCCATCGCCTCGGCGGGGTGCAACGCACGAGCACTTTCCGCACTCGACTGCCTGTTCACTGCCGTGGATATCAACCCCGTTCAACTCCCCTACGCCCGGTCGCGCGGCCCCGTTCAAGATGGCGCGGCAGCCCACGGGTTGGCCGACCTGCGGCGCCTCGCGCCGTTGGCCGGATGGACCGCTGGGCGTCTGAACTCCTTCCTCCATCTGCAACATCCCGTCATGCAACTCGCGATCTTGTTGATTGATGCGAACATGGCTCGATTCCGCCTTCGTCTCGCTGCTCCCGGCAAAATTCGGCGAGGTGTTCCGCCACGTGCTCGAACGCGGCTTCGTCCTTCGACGGAACAGAACGAACCCGTCCCTCCATCGGCTCCTGCACGGCGCTCTGATCCCGGCTTCCACACCGGGCGCTTCCATCGTCGTCCGCGGCTGCGCCGAACCCTCGACGACCCTGCCGGCGCACGACTGGTCCCTACTTTGGAGCAGGGTTACCTGACAGCCACTAGCTTCCGTTCGCTTCTGACAAACAACGTCCCGTTCGCGAACGCCGGAGCCGCGCGCACGGTCCCATCGAGGATTTTGAACTCGTGCAACTTCTTGTAGCCCTTCGGGCTTGCCTCGGCGATCAGCAGGTCGCCCTTCTCTCGCATCACCACGAGCTTAGCTCCCGCCAGCAGCACCGTCCCCGCTCCGAACCGGGCTTCTGACCACTTCACTTTTCCGCTCTTCATCTCGATGCAGCGAAGCTCCGGCCCCATCTCTTGACGGCCATGGAAGCCGTATAGAAAGCCGTCTTTCAACACTGGCGTCGCGTAGTGCGCGCTCAGCGATTCATCGCCGCTCCAAATCGGTTTAAACGGTAACTTCGTCAGATCCACCAGCGCCGCGCCCACCTCGTAGCTCGAAGTCAAAAATACTTGGTCCCCCATCACTATCGGTGTCGCAGCGTTCACGGTAGTGTTCGACCGCGCCCGCCAACGCATCTGCCCACGCACCTTGCCCGTCGCCGTGTCGAGCACTACTAGGCCGGTCCGCGTGAAGAATACCGCCTCACCGTTCTTGTACGGAACCGGGCTGGCATGCCCTGCCTCGTCTGTTGTACCCGTCCACAGTTGCTTGCCGCTGGCGGCGGCGAACGCGGCAATTCCCGCCTTCCCCCCGATCTGCAACATCACCTTATCGCCCATCACCAGCGGAGACGATGCCTGGCCGAAGAACTGCTTCTCGACGCCGAACACGGTCATCGTGGAGATCTGCCAAAGCGTTTTGCCCGTCCCGGCGTCAAGCGCGGTCAGTACCCCGTGGGCACCGTGCAAGAATACGCGTCCATTGGCCACCACCGGCGCGGCTCGCGGCCCTTCGTCAAAGCCGAAATCGTCCCGGTAGTTCGTTGGAACAGCGGTCATCCACTGCGTCTTCCCGCTGTTGGCATCCATCACTTCGCAAATTTCGTCGTTCCCAACACGGTGATAGAGATACAGCTTCCCTTCACTAACGACAGGAGCGGCGAATCCGGCCCCCACGTCGCGGCTCCAAAGGATTTTTCCCGTCGGGGAAAAATCGACGTCGTTGGCCACTCCGTTCCGGTTCGGACCCAGATGCTGCGGCCAGTCGGCCCCCTGTAAACAGAAAAGTACGGCGAAAAAGACGAATCGTGTCATCGGGATCCAGTATCCTATGGAGATGATGCGATTGGTGGTCCTGCTCTTTTTCTTCCTCCCCCTCCTTCCCTGCCAGACTCTACGCGGCCTCTTGAGCGTCACCGTTCGCGACGGTTCCAAAGCGATCGTTCGCGATGCCAATCTCGTGGTGACGCAGATCGCCACCGGTCGATCCTGGACCGCGCGTACCGATTCCACCGGCGCCTTCTCCTTCGCGCTCCTTTCGCCCGGCGACTACAAGGTCACGATCGATTCTCCCGGTTTCCGTCGCACTTCGTCCACCGTTACGCTGCGTGTCAACCAGGAGCGACGTCTGGAGATGTTGATCCAGCCCGGCGACCGTGCCGAGGTGATCGAAGTCAACGCGCCAGCGGAATCGCTGAAGACCGATACCCAGTCCTTGGGCGCGTCAATTGAGAATCGGCAGATCGTGACGTTGCCTCTCGACGGGCGAAATTTTCAATCGCTCGCCCTGCTTGTTCCCGGCATCACCCTTCCCGCGCAGGGCTCCTCTGGCACCGTGCGTGGTGACTTCACTTTTAACGCGAACGGATCGCGGGATTCGGCCAACGGCTTCACGCTCGACGGCGTCTACAACGGCGATCCGAAGCTCAACGGCGTCGGCGTAACACCATCGGTGGATGCTATTCGCGAGTTTGAGGTGCTCACCGGCAGCTACGATGCAGCCTTCGCCCGGAACGCCGGCGGGCAGGTCAACGTGGTGCTGAAGTCCGGCACGAATGCCCTGCATGGCTCCGGCTATGAGTTTTTCCGCAACCAGGCGATGGACGCCCGGAATTTCTTCGCCCCCGCGGGGAAGGATCCGCGCTACCAGCGCAACCAATTCGGCGGGTCTCTCGGCGGGCCGTTGGCGAAGGAGAAAACCTTTCTGTTTGCTGACTTCGAATCGCGTCTTGGGCGCGAAGGCATCTCGCGTTCGACCCGGGTTCCCACCGCGCTTGAACGCGCTGGCGATTTTTCACAGTCCGATCCTCGCACGCCGCCCATCGACCTCTTCACCCAGCGACCCTTCCCCGGTAACCGGATTCCGATTGAACGCCAGCACCCGATCGCTCGGGGCATCGCAGCGCTGTACCCGCTGCCGAACCGGGCCGATCCCAGTCAAAATTTTGCCTCCGCTCCCATCGCCCGCGATTCCAACCAATCTTTCGACATCAAACTCGATCATCGCCTCGCCCGGAACTCAGACCTTTCGGCGCGCTACTCGGTCTCGGACCGGGACTTTCTCGAACCGTTTACCGGCGCTACGTTTTCGCCGCTGCCCGGCTACGGATCCCGCAACGCCCGCCGCGGTCAGAACTTCATGCTCTCCGAGGTCCACGCGTTTAGGCCGAACCTTTTAAACGAACTTCGCCTCGGTTTCAACCGGGTCGCCCTCGGTGTCGTACAGGAGCAGCAGACCGCCAATTTGAACCAGCGCGTCGGCCTGCCCGTGGTGTCCTCCAACCCTATCAACACCGGGCTCAGCTTCATCTCGATTGCCGGTTTTGGTTCGATCGGCGATGAGTATAACAACCCTCAGCGCGGCGTGACCAACTCCTACCAAGTACTCGATCAAGTCACCTGGACTCGCAATCGGCATCTGTTGAAATTCGGTTTTGACTACCGCATCCAGCAGCAGAACGCCTATCGCAACGTGCTTTCCCGCGGCCTTTTATCCTTTGTCGGCTTCACCGGCAATGCGCTGGCTGAAATGATGCAAGGGCTCGTGAGCGTTTCGGGTGTGGCCCGCGGTACAAACAACCAGCGATTGCGTTCGAAGTCTTCTTCCTTTTTCGCCCAGGATACCTGGAAACTCAGCCCCAAGCTCACGCTTAACTTTGGCGTCCGCTATGAGTTTTCCACCCCGCCGGTTGACGCGGCGGATCGCGCTTCGATCTACAACCCGACCAACGGCCAGCTCAACCAACTCGGCACGAACGGAATACCGCGGGGAGCCTTCCTCGCCGATCGCAATAACCTCGCCCCACGGGTGGGCCTCGCTTACTCGCTGAATGACAAGACCGTGTTGCGATCTGGTTATGGACTGTACTACGACCAAGCACCGCTGGCGCCTGGCGAAGGGATTTACTTCAATCCGCCTTATTACAACGTGAGCACTTACTTTACCTTCGAGCAGTATAGTCTGCTGCTCCACGATCCGTTCCCGGCAAACTTCCCGCTCGCTCTACCTCCTTCGGCGGTTACTTACCAGCGCGATTTGCGCACCGCTTACATGCAGAACTGGAGCCTGAATCTGCAACGCCAACTCGGAACCGGGCGCATCCTTGAAGTCGGTTACGTGGGCACGAAGGGAACCAAGCTGCATTCCGGACGAGATATCAACCAGGCAAGAGCCAGCGCAAATCCGCAGAATCTCCGCCCGAATCCTTTCTACGGCGACATCACGGCGATTGAGTCCAGAAGTAACTCCAGTTATCAATCGCTGCAGGCGCGGTTTGAGCAGCGTATTTCGCGGGGCTTCAGCGTGCTGGGCAGCTATGCGCTCGCCAAATCGATCGATGATGCTTCTAATTTTTTCTCCACCGCCGCGGATCCCAACTTCCCGATGGACTCAAATAACTGGCGCCTGGAACGGGCGCGGTCGAGCTTCGATGTGCGTCACCGCTTGTCTCTGGCCTATGTCTATGACTTACCCTTCGGCCGCGGAAACCGCTGGCTGGGCGGCTGGCAGACCAATGGGATTTGGACGCTCCAATCCGGTCGCCCCTTCGGTGTATCGCTCCTATCGGATCTGGACCGCTCCAATACCGGCCGGACAAGTTTCGGCTTTGGCGCTAACGATCGTCCCAATCGACTCGCCAACGGGACACTCTCCAACCCAACTCCGGAACGTTGGTTTGATACCTCGGCTTTTGCCCTGCAGTCCTTTGGCACCTTTGGCAGCTCGGGCCGCAATATCGTCAATGGGCCCGGCCTTGCAACTCTTGACGTTTCTGTGATAAAGAATACAGGGCTATCGGATCGTGTGAGTTTACAATTTCGAGCGGAGGCTTTTAACGTCGCCAACCGGGCGAACTTCGACTTACCGGATGCGGTTTTCGGCTCAGGCACCTATGGACGGATACTCTCGGCCCAAGCGCCGCGGCATGTGCAACTGGGAATTAAACTTTTCTTCTAGTCCGGTTCGGGTTATGCTATTAGGGCAGCCGGTTCGCGCCGAGTCAGCCTTGCGTTCTTCATTTGTAGTGGGTCTTTCTTGCGCGGAATATTGGATTTGCTAGGTAAGGAGACCTGATCGATGAAGAATATTTTTGTAGGCAACCTGCCCTACGACGTTCGCGATGACGAGTTGCTGCAGATGTTTGGCCAGTATGGCGCCGTGGATCGCGTTCACTTGTTGCGGGATCGTGATACCGGGCAGATGCGGGGCATTGGCTTTGTGGAAATGCCGAATGATGCGGAAGGCGACGCGGCGGTAATGGCCCTGAATAACTACGATCTCGGCGGTCGTCCGATGAAAGTAGAAGAGGCCCGTCCTCGCGAAGAGCGTGGTCCGGGCGGCGGCGGCGGCGGTGGTTTCCGTCCGTCCGGTGGTGGTGGTGGTGGTTTTGGTGGTGGTGGCGGCGGTCGCGGTAAGGGCGGCGGGGGCGGCTTCGGTGGTGGCAGTGGTGGTGGTGGTGGTGGCGGCGGCGGTGGCGGCGGTCGTGGTGGAAAGGGCGGCGGCGGTGGCGGCGGTCGCTGGTAATTTGTAGGCTCCAGCCAGCAACAGTCACGGCCCCACATTTCGGGGCCGTGACTGTCTTGCTTACCAGTCGGCGACGCTGCCGTCCCGACGGAAGAAGTCCATCGTTACCTCCGGTTGCCAAGGGTGCTGATCGGCCGCAGCTTCGTTGATATCAATGCCCAAGCCGGGAGCGGTGGGCGGCACCGCTTGTCCGTTCACAATAGGGATTTGCCCAGTGACGACGTCGGCCCGCCAAGGGACGTCTTTCCGCACCACCTCCTGAATCAGGTAGTTCGGTGTGGCAAACGCTACATGGGTGCACGCCGCGGTTGAGATCGGTCCTTGGGGATTATGGCAAGCCACCGACATCAGATAGGTTTCGGCCATCGCCGCAATTTTTCGGACCTCGCTGATGCCCCCGCAGTGAGAGCAGTCCGGCTGCACGATCGCGCAGGCGCGCTTCTCAAACAACTCCCGATACTCCCAGCGACCCACCAGCCGTTCTCCGGTCGCGATCGGGAAGGGAAGTGCCCGGGCGACTTCCGCCAGTCCGTCGATTGATTCCGGCCAGCACGGCTCCTCGTACCAGTAAAGGTTGTAATCCACCAGCATTTTTCCAAATTGGATGGCCGCCGCCGGGGTTGTGCGGGCGTGCAGGTCGAGCATGATGTCGACGTCGTCGCCCGCGGCGCGTCGCATCGCTTCCACGCACTGCGCTGCGCGCTTCAACGTTCCGGCTCGTTCGATGGGGTCGGAAATCGGAATCGGCATCGATTTTACAGCCGTAAATCCTTCCTCCATCGACATTAAGATCCGCTCAGCGAAGTACCCAGGATCGGACGCTCCGTAGATATCCTCCATCTTTCCGCCGCCTAAGTGATCATAGAATCGCAAGGTATCGCGGACCGGACCGCCGAGTAACTCGTGTACCGGTCGTCCCAGCTCCTTACCCTTGATGTCCCACAATGCCTGATCGATCCCGCTGATGGCGGTGTAGTTAATAATCCCGCCGCGCCAGAAATACTGCCGATGCATGATTTGCCATAGGTGCTCAATCCGCCGCGGATCCTGCCCGATCAAGAGCACCGACAAGTCCTCGACGGCACCCACGACACTCTTCGTTTTCCATTCCAGCGTAGCTTCGCCCCATCCGTACAACCCGGCTTGATCGGTTTCTACTTTAACAAAAATCCAGTTCCGCATCCGCGCATGGACGACTTTAGTCAAAATGCGAGTAATCTTCATTGTTTTCCTTTGTAACTGAACCACCCGATACTCATCCCGTCCGCCGGCCCAGCCAGCCAACGCTTAGCACCCGCCAGCCCAACCGCGGTGAACACGACCACCGCCACAGCAAGAGTACCTTTCCAAGATGTACCAAACCGCGGGTGAGTCTCGCCGAACGATGTCGAGCCCAGACCGGCTTTCGCCATGGCGTAAAGAATGCGGGCTTGGCCAACGAGCATCGCCATCGTCACGGTCGATAATCCGAATACCACGATTCCCGTCACGAGCGGCCGAAAGAGTACCCGCCAGCGGTTTGGCGTCTCCCCATCCCGCTCCGCGGCGTCAGCCTGGCGTAGAGGCCGCTACGGCCACGTAGAGCGCCGTCGCCACCAACGGCGTTCCCGATACGCCAACCGGCATGTCCCGCTTGGGGTTCCCCGTCTCCTGCGCGGGCGTCGACACACCGTCAAAGCCCAAAAAAGAAAAAACCGCCAGTCCGGCCACGTGGTGGAATTCGCCCGGCGATCTAGCTACCGCCAGCGCACAAAACAGCATCAGCGCGCCTACTTTCATCACCACTAGCGAGACCGTCACGCAACTCCACAATTTAAATCCCGCGATCACCAACCCCGTCACCACCGGCATCGAGATCACGATCACCACCGTTTGCGGCCAGCCGAACTCTCTGTCGATCAGATAGCTCCACCCCCACCACCACCGCTCCGGCACCGACGATGTATTCCAGCAGCAGCGTCCACACGGTCATCCCGCCTGCCTTCGGGCCATACGCCTGAACGACAGAAGAAAACGTGCTGCCCGCTTCGGGGAACCGCGCCGCGAAACGTGCATAGCTCAGAGTGGTGAGCCCACAAGCCACCCTGGCCAAAATATACGCCCAAACGACGAATGGCCCCTGCGGGGCCACTGAATCGCCGAGCGAAAGATAAACTCTCGACCCGACACTGCACGCAATACCCGCAGCGACCACCTGCGCCGGCCCCAGGGACCTGCGCAGGTCGCCACCCGTTTGCACTTACTTCGCCATGTCCTTGCTGTTCGAGATCACACGGTCGATCATCCCGTAAATGATCGCTTCTTCCGGACGCATAATGTAGTCACGGTCCACGTCCCGCGAAATCTTTTCCGCCGTCTGACCGGTAGCGTTCGCCAAAATTTGATTGAGCGACTCACGCATCTTCAAAATTTCGCGGGCATAAATGTCGATGTCCGTCGCTTGCCCAGCCAAGCCGTGCATCGACGGTTGATGGATCAAAATCCGCGAATTGGGCAGAGAGTAGCGTTTCCCCTTCGCTCCGCAAGCCAGCAATACCGCAGCCATAGACGCGGCTTGTCCCACACAGTAGGTTACGATATCCGGTTGAACCAGGTTCATCGTGTCGAGAATAGCCAAACCGGCGGTGATCGATCCTCCCGGGGAGTTAATGTAGATCGAGATGTCCCGTTCCGGGTCCTCGGCGGCCAGGAATAAAATCTGGGCGATGATCAGATTGGCAACGTTGTCGTCGATTGGCGTCCCGAGGAAAATGATGTTTTCTTTGAGCAGGCGCGAATAGATATCGTAGGCACGTTCGCCGCGCGAGTTCTGCTCCACCACCATCGGGATTAAAACGGAGTTCTGCATGGGCTTTCTTGAATCCTTCCTCTTGCCGGTGGCTCGATCCGAGACCCAGCCGCCGTCTTTTTCAAGATACCATGCCCTCTTGGCCGAATCGAAAAGTGCGCCTTCGTGAAACACTGATTCGTGTGTGTTCCTCTAACCGAAAAGGTAAAGACTGAACTGCCTTTGCGGTCCAAACGCTAAAACGGACCCACCATTTCGCCAATACCCATCGAAGGTGATCTGTTAATGGAGGCGCGCGTTTAAACCGGAAAACGTGCTGCCGTTCTGACCGACGATCGGATTGTCCGCTATTATAAGGCAGAGCCAACAACTTGCATGCTCTCAGTCTTGTCCAATACAAGTCGAGTCCATGTTCTTATTCCCCTCAGCATGAAAATCCTTGTTGCCGACGACAGTAACGTTTCGCGCTACCTCCTGAGTAGCATGGTGAAGAAATGGGGCTACGACGTCGTCTCCGTCTCTGATGGGGCGCAAGCTTGGGAAGTGCTGCGTCAACCCGATGCCCCTCGCTTGGCTGTCCTCGATTGGATGATGCCGGGGTTGACCGGACCACAGGTCTGCGAAAGTGTTCGGCAAAAGGGCGGCGACGCTTATATCTACATCATTTTGCTGACCGGCCGGACCCAAAAAGAAGACGTCATAGAAGGCATGATGGCAGGTGCCGATGATTACGTCGTCAAACCCTTCGATCAACAGGAACTTAAAGTCCGCATTCGAGCCGGACGTCGGATCGTCGAGCTCCAGGACGAACTGCTCTCGGCCCGGGAAGCGCTGCTCAAGCAGGCGACCCACGATGCTTTGACCGGCCTCAAAAATCAGACGCGGATCAAGGAAATCCTAGCCAACGAAATGAACATCGCCCTCCAGGCCGGTTCGCCCCTCGGGGTCATCCTGCTCGACCTCGATAAGTTTAAACAGGTCAACGATCTGCACGGACACGCCGTGGGCGACTTAGTTCTCATCGCCGCCTCCGAACGCATTCAAAACGTGTTGGACGAAACCGACGCCGTCGGTCGTTACGGCGGAGAAGGATTCCTGATCGTCGCCCCCAGAGCAGCAGAAGATTTGGCGACTTTGGCCGAACGGGTTCGAGCAGCCATTGCGATAGAACCAGTTCCCTCCAGCTCCACTCTTCCTATTACCGTTACCGCCAGCCTCGGCTATGTGTCCTATGGTCCGAACGTCGACGCCGAAACGCTCCTCCGAGCCGCCGACGAAGCGCTCTATCGAGCCAAACATCAAGGCCGCAACCGCGTCGAACCCGGGATCCTCGACGGGTGCACCCCGCTCTAAGGTTCGAACCAACGTCACGGCCGTAGAAGTGGACCATCGCCAGTGTGATCCACCGTGTCGCGGACGGCTCGAGTATCATCGCCCGCATCAGCGGACCCGTGTTCTCGGCCGAAAACTCCGACTCTGTCGCTAGCCGCTTGGCGGCCGCTTCATCCCCTCAGTAAAACATCGTCACCGCGGTCCCCCTAAAATCGGGCTCCTCCATCGAGTTTAAGCCCGCCGTGTTTGGCTCCTCCATCACCCTCGCTCCCGTTGCCTACTCGGCCACCGGTTCGGCCCCGGAAGTAGTATTGCCAAACTCCAAACTCGCTAACCACGGCAAAATCAGATTCGTCGCATCCATTAAACTCTTCCGCGACAGCGGCCCCAGACCTCGGACAACCGCCTTCGGCCCCCCCCGCTCGACGAGCGCCTTCATCTCCGCCTATTTTTCCCGAACCGATGATTCCTATCTTTATTGGTTTCCTTCGTAGTTACGATACTGTATCGTATCCATTGAGATTGCCAAGATAGAAACATGGATGCAACGATCTCTGCCCCCCGTGCCCCCGGCCGCCCACGCGACGCCGAAACCGAAGTCCGCATTCTACAAGCGGCACTCCGCCTCCTCGCCGAGCAGGGCTACTCCCGCATGTCCCTCGATGCGGTCGCCGCCGAATCCGGCACGAGCAAGCCCACCATCTACCGCCGCTGGAGTTCCAAAGCCGCCCTCGCCACCGCCGCCCTCAACACCATCCAATTCGCCGACCCCCCCGTCGATACCGGCTCCACGGTTAGCGACCTCACCGGCACTCTCGAAAACTTCTCCCGCTCCCTCCTCCGCCCCAACGGCATGTCGCTGGTCGGCACGGTGTTGGCCGAAGAGGCGCACACTCCGGAGCTGCTCACCCTCTTCCGCGCCCGTCTGGTTGCCACCCGCCGGAAAATACTCCACTCCATCCTCCTCCGCGCCAAAAAACGAAAAGAGCTCCGGCGCGCCGTTAACCTCGATTGCGTGGTCGATATGTTGGTCGGGGCTTTCTACGCCCGCTACCTGGCCACCTCCACCGTCCCACCCGATTTCCCCCGCGAACTTGTGGCCATCATCTGGCAGAGCATCGCCGCCAACTATAAGAGTAGTTAGGCAGGCAAGCGTAGCCGACGGTGCGGATGATCGTGCAGGGTGACGCGGGCTTCTGTCGTGGTGAGTTACTCAGTTGGCGTGAACCTCACACCGTGCCCATGAATTAGGAGGTGGAAATGGCGCATGCCATTCAGGCAATTACGGCAGAACCGGTGCTGGCTTTTGCAGGACTGTGTTATCGCTGGAGCCGAAGGAGGATTTGAATTGTGTGCGAGGAGCAGCGGTCGCTGTTTGCGGACCCGGTGAGCGCGGAGACGATGGGGCGAATCCGTGACGGGTGCAGTCGGCGGGGATGATTCGTTCGCGCCTGCTGACGATTGGTGCGCCAGTCAAGGTTACGGTGCGGCGGGGGGACTGCGAGGCTGACGGGCAGCGGAAGTTAAGGAGGCGGAGACGAAGGGTGCCCGGCGGGCGGCCAGAGCCCCGCGACGGAATTGCCGGCCGCCGATGCGATTTGCCCCCGCCTAGACGAGGGGGACTCTCGCAGCTTTCTGGGAAAGTGGCCCAGTATGCCACTTTTGCGGTAAAGCTGGATGGCGGTGAGAAATGGCGGCTAGGCCGCCGACATCATACGACGGAGGAAGCGGGCTCCACGGGGAATGGCTTCCAACTCGTCTTCGGTGCCTTCATAGACTAAGCTGCAATGCCCGTTGTAGTGAATGCCGCGGAGGATATCGAAGACCCGTTTGTAGTCGATGAACTTCTCGCGGCCTTGTTCGTCGACCTGATAGAGCTTGACGCGGACGAAGGGGGCGAGGGGGGCTACCTGTTCGAGGGAACGGTAGTAGTTCTCGTACGTGTGCCCTTCTTGCTTGGGTCCACGGGGGCCGTCGCGACCCGTGAAATGGCCGGTATCGAGCACGAGAGCGAAGTTGGGATGGTTGACCGCCGTATGAAAACGGAGCATGTCGTCGCCGGTGGAGGTGAGGCCGCTATGGTTTTGCAGGGCGACGACCATGCCGAGGTCGGCACCGATTTCGGCACAGCGTCGGAGGGCGTCGACACCGCGTTTGAAGGCGTCTTCCGCGTTGCCTCCGGCGGGGGTGGAGCCGACGAAGACGCGGACGAGGGGAGCGCCCAGAAAGAGGCCGGTTTCCATGCCGACGCGGCACTTTTCGATCTCGGCGTTGATACGTTCCGGGAACTGGCCGAACTCGGTCGAGACGGGGAAGCTGGGCACCGATAGGCCGTTATCGAGACAAAGACGGCGAAGCTGTTTGAGGTAGATCCGGTCGAAACTTTTCAGATGCTGCATGTGCAGATCGACGCCGTCGAGGCCGAGACTTCGCGCCGTGCGGATGAAGGCGGGGAGGTCCATTTTTCCGGCCTTGAACTGATTCTGGTAGCTCAAGGAGAGGCAACTAAGTCGTATCATAAGGGCCACACTTTTTCGATGGTTTTCGAGAGCATCCAATGCTTGTCGTCGTCGTTGAGGAACTTCATTTCGTCGCGGATGACGGATAGAGTTTGGGCGTAAGTGGCGTGGGGCAGGCTGACGGGCCAGTCGGTGGCCCACATCAAGCGCTGGGGTCCGAACGCTTGGTGGAGGCGTTTCACGTGCTCCTGGGAATCGATCCAGGGGTAGGCCTGTTTCGAGAGGGACCACGCGTGGGAGACCTTGACGAACAGGTTGGGATGGCGTTTCAGTACGATGAGCTTTTCGAGTTCAGCGGGTTGGTTGACGGGGCAGTCGGCCATGTGATCGATGACGATGGTTAGATCGGGAAAATGATCGGCGAGCGCGCCAATATCGGGCATGCGGGAGATGGGGGCAAGAATGGTCATCGGCACCTTGAGTTCCTCGCAGCGCTTCCAGAGCGGCTTCATGAGCGGCCCCTTGATCCAGTCGCCACTCGCGTTGGCGGCGGGGCTGAGGCGGACGCCGCGGATGCCGGCCTGCGTGAGTTCGGATAGATGCTCAGGAGCGTTGGGGTTTTCCGGATCGACGCGGCAAACTCCTTGAAAATATTGCGGGTATTGGCGGAGGACCGAGAGCAGGTACGAGTTATCAAACATATAGTGACGCACCTGGATGATGACGGTTTTGGAGACACCGTTGGCCTTCATCAGTTCGAGGAGCATCTCGGGCGACTTATCGTCAGTGGGGTGCGCCGCGTTCCCCTTCCAGTAAGGGAAGCGGGGGTCTTTTTTGTAGACGTGAACGTGGGGATCGAGAATTCGATAATTGGGTGCGGCCATGGCGGCGGTTGCGGCTCCGGCGAAGAGGTCTCTTCGTGTCATCTGTCGACGAAAATTATACACCCTATTAATCGATAGCAAATAGGTGCTGGCCTCTGCGGATCTAGGGAACACCGTCGGCGATGGCGGGCGAAGACCGGACCGGTTCGCCGAGATCGTTTTTGGGCAGCAATTTGTACTCTTTTCCCTGAAGCAGAACGAACGTGTGGCCGTCTTCGTTCGTGATGGAGAGGCGGTCACCGGCGGCGACGGGGGAACGGGTGAAGCTGGAGGCGGTACCGAGGCGTTGTTGGAAAACCCGTTCGCCCGAAGAGAGTTGGGAGACGGTGAGGACTCCGCTGTCGTAACAAAAATGGCCGAGACCGCCCGCGACGGGGGAGTCTGCATGTGGTTTCCGGAACCTTCCTGGGTCCGGACGATGGCCGATCGGTCCTTCGCCAGGTCGTCTTTGGCGTCGGGAAGGATTGCGTAAATAGGGCGCCCACGGCGGTGGGCGCTGGTGATGACGATGAGGCCTCCGCCAACGAGCGGCGTGGGGACGGGGATGTCGCCGGTTCCTTCGAGGTGCCGCCGTTCCTCGCCCGTGGGGAGATCATAGCCGCCGATGTGTTTCCATCAGTTGACGACGACATGAGGGTTAGCGCCGGGGACACCGGCGCGGATGACGACTTTGCCGTCGTGGATGATGGGGGAGTTCGCGTAACCCAATTGGGAATCCGGGGCGCGGTAGAAGCCCGCATCGAGGACGCCGAGATCTATACTCCAGAGTCACGGGCCTTCGAGGGTGTAAGTGTAAAGTCCTTCGGAGCCGAGGGAGACGACTAGGTGACGGCCGTCGGTAGCGGGGGTGGGATTGGTATGGCTGGACTTTTGGGATGGCGCTTTACTTTCGGCTGGCCACTGATGGCCGTTTGCTGCCAAAGAATGTTGCCGGAGCGGCGGTCGAGGCCGTAGACGACGAAGCTCTGTGGGCCTTCGTTGTCGACGGGTGCGATGTCTCTGTGGAGGCCGAGGATGGCGGAAGAGCCGCGCTTGGCGGGCTTCGCGCGCGCGAGGAAGTCGCGGTCCGCCCAGATGATGGGGCTGGAGTAGCAAACTCCCGAGATGGGCGTTTTCCATCTGACATTTACCCCTCTGCGCCGTTCCATTCGACGGCTGGCGAGCCTTCGCCGAAGCCGTTGGAGGCGTTACCGCGGTATTGGGGCCAATTCGATTCGGCCCCGAGGGCGGTTGCTAATAGGAGGAGTAGCCCGAGCTTCATGCCAATCTACGTCTAGAGCGCGTATTTTGCTCCCTCCGGTTCACGACCGGCCATGCGCGGGTCGCCACCGGTCTGACGGAGCAGATTCTCCATGCGGCCTTGGAGGCTGTCGAGCAACTTACGGAGTTCTGGATTCTCGATGCGCATGACGGGGCGGGCGCGATCGTGCGCGCGAAGTCGGGTTCCGGCGAGTAAGTTCTGCATTTGCCCCGGATCCTTGACGATGTCGTAGAGTTCATCGATATCCCAGAGGCCGTAGGTCTGAATCAGGCTGTATTGAGCGGTGCGGAGGCCGCAGATGGTGGGGGTATAGGGGAAGTCGCGCTCCCACTCATATTCGTACAGAAATTCGGTTTGCCAGTTGCGAGCCTTTCCCGCAAAGACCGGGAGTAGCGAGCGCCCGTGAGCGCCTGGCAACGGGCCTAGGCCGGCGGCTTCGAGGATGGTGGGTCCGATGTCGTTATTCAGCGCGATCTCGGTACGTTTGGCGGGGCCGAAGAGGTCAGGGCAGTGGGCGATCATTGGGACACGGATGGAGGGTTCGTACATGGCGCGTTTGTCGATCAGGCCGTGTTCCCCCCAGAGGTAGCCGTTGTCGCCCATGTAGATGACGAGCGTATCGTTCAAAATGCCTTTGCGGGAGAGGGTGTCGAGGAGGCGCCCGGTGCTTTCGTCGATGGCAGCCAGGGAGCGGCAGTAGCCCTTGTAGAGGTCTTCGAGCGGGGCTTGATGGCCGATGGCGCCGTCGACTCCGTGGCGGGTAGCGCGGCGGCGTTTGACCCATTCTGGCTTCGTTTCGTACCAGTCGTCGCGGTAGCGCATCGACGGGGGCTGGGGCATTCGATCGTTAGGGTAAAGGTTACGATGGCGGGGCGCGGGGTCGAAGGGGGCGTGGGTGGCCTTGTGGGAGAGGTAGGCGAAGAAGGGGCCGGTCTGTTTTTCGATGAAGCCTTCGACGTCATCGGTGAGGATGTCGGTGACATAGCCTTCGCGCTTGCGGCGGGTGCCGTTGGTGTTGATCTCGGGGTTGTTGTAATCGCCTTGGCCGAAAAAGCTCACCCAGTGGTCGAAGCCGGCGCGGGGTGCGTCGCTGGCGCCGCCCATATGCCACTTGCCGAAAAAGCCTGTTTTGTAGCCGGCCTTTTGTAACATCTGGGGGAATGTGGGGAGGCTGGGGTTAAGTTCGGTGAAGTTATCGTTGACTTTATGGGCGTGGGGGTAAAGGCCTGTGAGGATGGAGGCTCGGCTGGGGGAGCACAGGGAACTGGTGACAAAGCTGTTGGTTATGAGCGCGCCGTTGGCGGCCATGCGGTCGAGGTTCGGCGTTTTCACCCAGGGGTGGCCGGCGCAGCTCATGATGTCGAAGCGGTGGTCGTCGGTGAGGATGAAGAGGATGTTGCGGCGCTTGCCTTGGGCGGTGAGGAGGGCGGGGGCGGCCGCGGCGGCGGCGAGCAGCCGGCGGCGGGTCCAATTGGTTGCGATCATAACCGACGATTATGTCGCACTGCGGGTACAATGCGGTTAAGCCCTTCTCGCTTCAAAATTACTGGGAGAAAATGTATGTTGCTTCGTAGCAAACTGTGGCGCGCTGTGAGCGCCGCGACCCTGCTGGCAGGTCTGGCGTTTTCGCAGATCCGGTCCGGCACGATTCTGGGGACTGTTTTTGACCCGTCCGGCGCCACGGTTGTCGAGGCCGAGGTCACCGTGCGGGAGACCAGCACCAACTCAGTCTTAACGCTCCGGACGAACTCCGCCGGCGAGTACAGCGCCCCATATCTACCTTATGGGAACTATCAGGTATCCTTCAAGAAGACTGGTTTCAAGGCGGCTTCCCGTAACGAACTCTCGTTGACTACGAACCAGACGCTTCGCGTTGACGTTCGGCTGGAAGTCGGTGCCGTAGACACCTCTGTCGTGATCACGGGAAGCGCGGTGGAACTGCAAACGGAGTCGAGCCGGGTGGTGAACACGGTATCGGAAGAGGTGATCAAATCGATCCCGAATATCAATAACAACCCGCTGAATTACGCGACTCTGACACAGGGAGTAGTCGCCCGTCAGTCGATGAACAGCACCCAGACGGCGAATTCGTTTGGCATCGGTACCGAAGGGCGCCGGGCGATGAGCAACTTCTCTGTCAATGGCGGTAACTCGTTCACTAACGACATTCAATTGGACGGCGTATCGATTCAGGCTTCGGCGTGGAATGAAGTGGCGATTATGCCGAACACCGAGGGCATTCAGGAAGTCAAGACGAACGTCAACAATATGAGCGCCGAGTACGGCCGTAGCCAGGGAACGGTGGTGTTTACGACCAAGTCTGGTACGAACGCCTTCCACGGCTCTGGCCAGTTCCGCTTACGCAACGAGGCGCTGAACGCGAATTCGTTCAGCAACAATGCCCAAAGCATTGCGCGCGCTCCATTCAAGGTGCAGAACTATTCGGCGACGATGGGTGGCCCGGTTATCATTCCGAAGCTTTATAACGGCAAGGACAAGAGCTTCTTCTTCGTCTCGTATGAAGGCCTTCGCTTTAAGAACGCCTTGGACTACTTACGGACGGTGCCGACCGCGGCCGAACGGAACGGTGATTTCTCCAACACGCGGGCGAACGTTTCTGGCCAGTTCCTGCCGGTGCAGGTTTTCGACCCGTTTAACGTAACCAGCGTAACGGCCAACCAATGGCAGAGGATGCCGTTCCCGAATGCGATCCTGCCGGCCAATCGAATCAACCCCATCCAGCGCAGTTTGGTGGGTGAATTCCCCTTACCCAACCGGACCCCACAGGATCTGCTGCTCGGTACAAACAACTTTCTGAATCGCGCGGTGCGTAGCTTTGAACGGAATTCGACCAACGCCCGCTTCGATCAGCGATTCGAGAAGCATTCGCTATACTTTACGGGCGGTGCGAACTTGGCATCGGTTCAGTCGCCCAACGGTTGGGGCGAAGGTACGCGGGCGTATTCCCAGCAGGGTGGGTTCATCGGGGCCGTCAATGGCGATCGGAACTACTATGCTTCGCTGGGCGATACCTGGGTACTGACCCCTTCCCTGGTGGCCGACCTTCGGATCGGCGTGACTCGTGTCGCCGCCGACAATCGTGCCCAGACGTTTTCGGACCTCGACTATACGAAGTTCGGCATTCCGGCGAGTTGGAATTCCGCCATCGGTCTGGCGGGCGCTTATCCGGAAGCCACGAGCTTCGGCGGCGGTTGGAGTCAGATCGCGGGCCTGAACGGAACCGCGTACCTAGCGAAGATCGAACGGCAGACGAATTGGAACTTGGTCTACTCCGTCACCAAGACCAGTGGACGCTGGACGCACAAGTCCGGCGGCGAGTTCCGCAACTATCTGTCTAACTACTCGGACGCGCGCGGCAGCTTCAACCTGACTTCGGGCAATGGCTTCACATCCGGCAACATTCTTGGGCCGACAGCGAATAATATCAACAACGTGACGGCTCAGCTCTCCGGCTCGGGACTGGCGAGTTCGCTGCTCGGTGCCGGGGCGGTGGCCGCCGGCGAAAATGCGGTTCTGATGGCGCTTTCGGCGAAGTACTTAGCCTTCTATCAGCAGAGCGATTGGCGCGTCAACAAGCGGCTGACCATGAACCTCGGCTTGCGCTGGGATATTCAACCTTCACCGACCGAACGTTATAACCGGCTCAGCAGCTTTAGCTATCGCGGGAAGACGGTCGGATCTCCGGGTCAACTCTACTTCCCGGGCGTCTCCGGCGACCGGCACCTGTACGAAACACCGATGGCGGATCTTGGCCCGCGAGTTGGCATGGCGTATCGCCTAAACGACAAGATGGTGTTGCGTTCGGGTTTCGGCGTGAACTTTCTGCCAACGAACACGGGTTACTACGGTGGCCCCTACTACTACGGCAACCAGAACTTCGCGCCGGTATTGAGCGCTCCGAACGCTTTGCAGTATGGTCCCAATCCGCAGGCAGCTCTGTTGGCGCAGTTTAACCAGGTCAACACGCTTATTCCGGTGATCGGGGCCAACCCGGCAGCGCCGCAATATTATGGTGCCGGCGGCAATGAACCACGGTTTGATCGCAACGACTTCACCAGTTCTCGTGTCTACCAATGGAACTTGTTCCTGGACCGAAAGCTCGGCAGCAATTACGTCTTCAGCGCAGGGTATTCCGGTTCGAAGGGTAGCCGTCTGCTGATGGCCCGTTTCAACGTCAACAATGACCAGTTGTTGCCGCAATCGTTGCTTGACTCCTGGCGTTCCACGTATATCGCCACCAACGGCAACAACCCGGCGACCCAAACGGTGCCGAACCCGTTCAATCCCCAGGGGACCATCCTCTACAATGGCAACTTGCGGAACCCCAACATTCCGCTGCGCGAAACGGTGATCCCTTACCCCTTGTTCACGGGAAACTTGGTTGGTACGTTTGTTGGCTTCTCGACTTACAATGCGCTGATGGTGAGCCTGAATCGAAGTTACTCGAACGGCCTACTCTTCAACCTCCACTACACGTGGTCGAAGGCGATGGACATGAGCGTTCCGGAGTTACAAAATAATAACTTCGCCGAAAACGGTGGGAACACGAGCGGCAACGTTGACCGTAGGAATTACAAGAATTCGTACAATATTTCGACGAACGATATTCCGCATCGGATGGTGGCGACGGTGGTCTACAACCTTCCGTTTGGGAAGGGTCGGCAGTTCGATCTGAAAAACCCGGTGCTGAATGCGCTGGCCGGCGGCTGGAACTTCGGCAATGTTCTTTCGCTGCAGAGCGGCCAGCCGCAGACCGGCTTCGGCGGATGCAACTCGCTGAATGGTATCTGCGACCGCGTGAGCGGAGTCGACATTGAAGTGCCCCAGAATCTGCAACGCTGGTATGATTCGGCGAACGCGGCGGATCGGACAGTGACATTGCCTTCGGGTCGTCAGATCACCCCGGGCCGTTTTTCTTTCCTGAAGTACAACCCGGATGCGTTTCGAGGCCGGACGGTCAGTCTGCCAAATGGCAACATTGCTCCGGATATCTACTGGTTTGGAACTTCGGCGCTGCGCTATGGTGATGTTCGCGGCAATAGTTACTACAACCACAACGTGAGTCTGCAGAAAGATTTCGCCATCACCGAGCGAATCAAGGCGACCTTCTCGGCCGAAGCCACGAACCTGTGGAATCGGGCGCAGTTTTCGGGAACGGTGAACGCCGGCTCCGGTAACATCTTCACGGCGCCGAACGCGGCCCGGGGTGTTACTCCGGGGATGATTCAAAACGAGAGCTTCGGCACATGGGGCCTCGGTACGCTGGATCCAAGGCAGATCGAAATGCGCCTCCGCATTCGCTTCTAGTACTCAACCGGCGGGTAGCCTCTTTACCCGGGCTGCCCGCTGAGTTTTCTTCCGCTACCCTAGATTGATATGGATTCCATTCGGAAGGGCGTCATCACTTTCCAGCGGTACGTGTTCCCGCGGCACAAGACTTTATTTCGTCGATTGTCGCTGGGCCAAACACCCCAAGCGCTCTTCATCACGTGCGCCGATTCGCGCGTCGATCCGACGTTGATTACGCATTCCGATCCCGGGGAGTTGTTTGTGGATCGAAATGCGGGGAACTTCATGCCACCGTTTCATGGGGAGAATGCGAGCGAGGCGGCGGGGTTGGAATATGCGTTGAAGGTATTGAAGATTCCCAACATCATCATCTGCGGCCATTCCGATTGCGGCGCGATGAAGGCGGTTTGGCATCCGGAGACGGCGGATTCGCTGCCGTCGGTGAAGCGCTGGCTGCGCAACGGCAGCGAGGCCCGGAAGCAGGTGATGGCCATGAAGTTGGCCGAGGAAGAGCAACTCGCTGCGATTACCGAACGCAACGTGGTGAATCAGCTCGATCATTTGCGCAGTTACCCGGTGGTGCAGGATTGTCTGCAGGCGGGAACCTTGCGGATCGCTGGTTGGATTTACGATATTGAGCACGGGAAGGTCCTGGAATACAACCCGGTTGCTGACCGTTTTGAAGTGATGAAGGGATGATTCAATACGATCCCCACCGCTGGTTCGACCATTTCTTCGATATTCGGGGTTCGCTTCTCCGCGAGATCAGCGGGCGTGTGTCGTTATGCGCCGTTTGGACCATAGCCGTCGTAGCGGTCCATTTCCATTGGTTTCCGGTCGCAATTCCGTCGCTACTGCACACGCTGGTGGGTACAGCGCTGGGGTTGCTGCTTGTATTTCGCACGAATGCTTCGTACGACCGATTCTGGGAGGGCCGCAAGCTGTGGGGCGGTATCGTCAACGAGACGCGGAATCTGATCCGCGGGGCGGTGGAGCAGTTCGGATCGGATCGTGAGGGGCTATTTGAACTTACCCGGTGGACGGCCATCTTCCCTGTTGCGGTGACGTCGGGTCTGCGGGGCGAAGGCGGCCTTGGACCCCTTGCCAAGGAGCTGAGTCCGCAAGAGGTAGCTTCGGTGGCCCAAGCGCAACATGTCGCCTTGGCGGTGGCGTCCCGCATGACGGCCGTATTGAATCGAGCCCGTCGCGAGGGGCGCTTTTCAGACATCATTTACACTAGTCTCGATCAGAACATTCAACAGTTGGTTGACTATCTCGGGGCTTGTGAACGCATTCGAAAAACACCTTTGCCTTTTGCGTATGTGGTCCATTTGCGGCGAGCATTGGTGATGTATTGCTTCACGCTGCCGTTCGCGCTCGTATCCAGCTATGGATGGTACACGATCCTGGACGTGCTGATCGTCGCCTATGTTTTCTTCGGCATTGAAGAAATAGGAGTAGAGATCGAAGGGCCGTTTGGAACCGACGAAAACGACCTGCCTCTCGAAGATATCTGCGCGACGATCCATCGGAATTTGTACGCGATTGCGGGAATTGAACAGTCGCCTCGGGAGACGATGCCCGAAGAGTCTTAGGACGGGAATCAGTTCTTGGCGACCGGCCCGTTGAACCAAATCGCGTTCGGAGCCTCGGACCGGGCGGCTGCGATGTCGGGCCAACCATCGCCGTCGAGGTCGCCTAGCGCGAGTCCATAGACGGCTCCCTGGCCGTCCCCCCAGGCGGTCTCGACGAACCGACCCTGGCCCGCGTTGAAGAACACGGAGCCGGGTGCTTCGAAGTTTCCGACGACGACGTCTAACTTGCCGTCGCGATTCATATCGGCGACGCCGATCGAATACGGCGATGACGGTTTGGTGCCGAGTGGCAGAGGAGCGCCGAACTTGCGTTTGCCCAGATTGGGGATGATTCGAACGCCGCCCTTCTCGTCGCCGAGAACGATGTCCCGTTTGCCGTCGCCATCGAGGTCGGCCGCCGCGGCGGCGCGGATAGAAGAGTGCGCCGGGCCGAACGCCATCGGTGCACTGAAGTTCGCCTTGCCGTCGTTCCAAAAAACGAGGCTTTGACCGCCGTCGCGGTGCGGAATGAGCAAGTCGAGGAAGTCATCCCCGTCCAGGTCTGCCGCCACGACGATCGTCGCCGATTGCGTTGGCAGAGACGTGCACTTCGGAAACGCTCCCTTGCCATCGTTCAAGCAGAAGAAGCTGGGCCGTGGCAGCTCCGGCTTCGAGCTGCGATTGGCTACTAAAATATCGGGCCGCTGGTCACCATTGAGGTCGGCGACGGTGATGTATCGGGTTGGCCACGTCGGGTCGCCAAACTCACTCGTCAAGGTGAAGTGACCTTTGCCATCGTTGCGATAGATCAGTTTCTTGTCGGGCCGGTCGTTGCTGACGGCGATATCGAGATCGCCATCGCCGTCCAAGTCGGCAAGCGCCGCTGAATAGGTCCGGTCAGCGGTTTCGCTCAGCTTTTCGGTGGAAAAATGGCCTTTGCCGTCGTTGCGCAGGACCAAGTCCACCAGCGGCCAATGGCGACCTTTGGCTAGAATCACGTCGAGATCGCCGTCGCCGTCAATGTCGCCCAGGCTGACACTGGCCGAGGTTTCCCCTTTGGTCTCGAGCAGAAGGACGCGTTCAAAGGTACGGGCCACGAAGGAAGGCTGCGGATAGGCCAGTGCGACGGCCAGTATTCCAAATGCGATTTTGTCGATCACCACTATTCAGGGTATCCTGACATAAATCCAGAGCGCAGAGGTTTTTTCCATGATTCAGTCCAGGCGGAAGCTGTTGCGTCTTGCGGCCACGTTGCCTATGGCGGCACTCGGTGCAGATCCCGAATGGCCGGCCTTCCGTGGGCGACTGGGTGTGGGAGTGTCCGATGGATTCGCACTACCAGCCGCTTGGAACGTAGATGTGAGCACGGGCAAGCCAGTCGGGATTCGCTGGAAGAGCCCAGTCCCAGGCTTGGGCCATTCGAGTCCGATCATTGTTGGCAACCGAGTCTACGTCTGCTCTGCCGTGCGAAAAGCGGCAGGCAAGGCACCGCTGAAATTGGCCGTCGGCGGCGAACCCACGGCCGCGGAGGATAACGAAGAGCAGAGTTGGGTAGTGCTCTGCTACGACGCCCAGGCCGGCAGGGAGCTATGGCGGCAAACCGCCCGCAGCGCCAAACCACGGGCGACTCGCCACGAAAAAGCCACCCACGCCAATACAACTTTAGCGACCGACGGCAAGCACTTAGTCGCCTTCTTTGGCTCCGAGGGTCTCTACTGCTACGACCTCAACGGCAAGCTGATCTGGACGACCGATCTCGGCGTGATCAATATTAGCAAGTACGGCATTGGCTGGGGCTACGGCAGTTCGCCGACCATCCATGGCAATCGGATTGCGCTGCTGTGCGACGATCCTGCGAACCCGTTTCTTGTGGTCTTGAATCTTGCCGACGGGAAAGAGGTTTGGCGTGTCTCCCGCAAAGGGATCTGCGAGCGCAGTTGGGGAACGCCGTATATTCACGCTACCGCTTCGTCGGTGCAAGTGGTTACGAACGGCTGGCCGTGGAGCGTCTCCTACGATCTCGAAACCGGCAAAGAGCGCTGGCGTATCGGCGGGGGCGGTGACAATCCGATCCCCACTCCGTTTGCTGCTAACGGCTGGATTTACCTGACGAACGCCCACGGCGGCAAGGCCCCGGTGTACGCGATTCGTCCCGACGCGAAAGGTGACCTCACCCCTTCGGAAACGAACAAAAACGAGGGTCTCGTTTGGGCCGCGGCGGGCGTCGGCTCCTACATTTCAACGCCCGTCGTCTACGGTGATCACATCTATCTCGGCAACACCAACGGCGTGCTCCGCTGCTTGAATGCCAAGACCGGCGAGAAGCTTTACGAGCAGCGTCTCTCTCCGGACGCGCAGATCTATGGTTCGGTCGTCGCCGCCGACGGAAAGGTTTTTATCCCGTCTCTCGATGGTGACGTTTACGTCGTGAAGGCTGGTCCGAAGTTCGAACTGTTGGCCCGCAACCACATGGGTGAACCGTGTTTTGCGACGCCCGCGTTTTTAAAGGGGACCATCTACATCCGGACGACCGATAGTCTCGTGGCAGTCGGATGACAATCGACCGCAGAGAACTGCTCGCCGGCTTGGCAGCCACGGCCTTGGCTTCGGCGTGGGAGGCTGGCGAGGTTGTCCACATTCTGCCCACTGCCAATGATCGGCGCATTCTCGTGAAAGCTTCGTTTCGGCGCACGCAGGCTCGGACACCGTTTCTGAAGGTGGACGGACGGCTCATCGCGGGCAAGCCGACGGACACCGGCGGGCTCTTTTGGTCCTTTGATGCCGATCAACTCCAGCCCGCCCGGCCTTACAATCTTCAACTCCTTTCGGCCGCGAAGAAGGCGCTGTGCGCTCCTTGGACGCTCAAGACGCTTCCCGATCCGGACGATCGCCCCCAGCGCCTTCGACTGCTCATTTACACATGCGCCGGCGGCGACGAACGGCTCATTGCCAACAACGGGAAGAAGAATTACCTCTCGCTCGTCCAACGCGGCCGTCTGCTAGACCGCGCGCTGTCGTTCCAACCCGACGCTGTCATCGCCAACGGCGACCATGTCTACTGGGACCTTCGTCAGTCCACCCACCCGGCCCGCTACACGGCCTCCGCCGTCGAAGCCACGGGCAAATTTGTTCGCCATCTGCCGGTTCTCGGCACTCCGAACGAAACGGTGCTTCGCCACGTCGGCGACCAGCAGATCGCCAATCTCTACGGCACTCGGCTCCGCGGCTTGCCGGTGTTCTTCCTGCAGGACGATCACGACTACTTCGAAAACGACGACGCCGACGACAAGATGGTGACCTTCCCTCCGGACCACTTCATGCTCCAACTGGGCCGGGCGACGCGTCGGTTGTACTATCCCGAATTTCTCCCGGTTCGCACCCAGCCACTTGGCCTTCCGGGTTCTTCGGCCGCGGATACCCCGGCCGGCACCGGCGAAAGTTTCGGCACCCTTCGCTTCGGCCGACTGGCCGAACTCCTGCTCTATGATTGCCGTCGGTACCTGTCCCTGGCTGGCCTCAACTCGCTCGTCATTCCGCGCGAAGCCGAGGACTGGATCCACTCGCGGATGGCCGATCCGGCCCTGGACCATCTAGTCCACATCCCCTCGCAGCCCCCGGGCTGGAGTGCCGGCAAATGGGGCGATTGGTACCCCGATATCCTGGCGGCCGACGGGAGCTTGACGATCAACAAGCCCAAGCCCTATTGGCAGACCGGCTGGTTGGCGCAGCACGATCGCCTGATGAAGGCGGCCTCGGCCCAGCGCCAGCGAACCCCGTTATTCATTAGCGGCGACATGCACTCCATCGCCGAAGGGCACATTTCCCGCAGCGGCCAAGTCGACCTGCGGGCCAATCCTGTTGTCTCCATTTTGCCCGGGCCCCTCGGCACCGGGCAAAGCTGGCCGTCCAGAGCCAGGGGTGTCCGTGCCATACCCCCGCATCATCTAGACATTGACGAAAAGCAATCCTGCCTTGAAGAAAACGGTTTTCTCCTGTTAGATTTCTTCCCCGAAAAGGCTGTGGCGAAGTATTTCCGTTGGCGACCGGAGATGGGTGACGAAGCTTTCGCCACCTTGGCTCCCTTCCGCGAAACGGAAATGCGCCGACCCTCTTAAATTAACTCGTAACCACTTCAAGGGAATTGAAATGAAGATCCTCTCGCTCCTGCTCGTAAGCATTATGCTTCCGCTTGCAGCTCAAAACATCCGCTCCACCGTCACCGGCCGCATTACGGATGGTTCTAATGCGGCGGTCCCCGCCACAAAGATCACCATCACGAACACCGACACCAACCAAAAGCGATCGGTGCAATCGACCGGCACCGGCGACTACGTGCTCCCCCAACTCGAGCCCGGACCCTACACCCTCACCGCCGAACGCGACGGATTCCGCCGCGAGATCGTTCGTAAAATCGTGCTTGAAACTGGCCAGGACGTCCGCGTCGATCTCAGTCTGAAAATCGGAGCAGTCACCGAGTCCATCGAAGTCGAAGCCACCGCGCCTTTGATCAACGCCGACAACTCCAACATCGGCGGCGTCGTCGAGCAACGCAAGATCGTCGAACTGCCCTTGAACGGCCGGAACTATCTTCAACTCGCCGCCCTGCAACCGAATGTCCTTCCGGCCGTGCAGGGTTCGGCCAACGCGAGTCGTGGCGGTCTGAACATTGCCGGGGCGAACGAGGTTTCGAACCTGTATATCAAGGACGGGATCGATAACAACTCCGCCTCCGACGGTGCCAGCCACACTCCCATCCTCGACTCCGTCCGCGAGTTCAAGGTGCTCACCGGAACCTACTCGGCCGAGTATGGCCGGGCCTCTGGCGCGCAGGTGATGGTCACCACCAAGTCCGGTGCCAACGACCTCCACGGCTCTCTTTGGGAGTTCCACCGGAACTCTGCCTTTGACGCCCGCAACTTCTACGCACCCAGCAAACCGGCCTTCCGGCGCAACCAGTTTGGTGCCGTCACAGGCGGTCGGATCCGGCGCGACAAGACGTTTTTCTTCCTCGGCTACGAGGGCCAACTCCGCGGCCAGCAGGATTCGAGTCGCGTCAACCTGCCCACCGCCGCCTTCCGCAATGGCGACTTCAGCGCCCTCACGGCGCCCCTGCGCGACCCCCGCAACGGCAATACCCCGTTCCCAGGGAACAGGATTCCGCAATCCGCATGGAGCCCCCAAGGCGCAGGCCTTCTGGCTCTCTATCCCCAGCCCAACACGGTCGGCGTGCAGAACTTCACTACAGCCGCCGCCACCAAAAACGAAGCCCATCAGTTCATGGTCCGCGGAGACCATCGCTTCTCGGAAAAGGACAGCGCCTACCTGGTTTATGAATGGCAGGATAGCGGCGGCCGTTCTCCGCTGGCGGGCGTTGGCCTGCCTGGCTACGGCTCGCTCAGCAGTTCCGGGACGCAGCACGCCGTCGCCAATTGGACCCACATTTTCTCTCCCAAATGGCTGTCGGAAGTTCGCGTCGGCTATTCGCGCTTGAAGGTTCTCAATCTGCAGGAGGATTACGACGTCGACGTCGTCAACCGCCTTGGCATCCAAGGCCTCACCGACGTCGGGAAGACCCCCTTTAACAACGGTGCCCCCCGCCTCGCCATCACCGGCTACGGTGCCCTCGGCGGCGGCACCAGCCAGCCCCAGGGCCGCGCTGAAAATACCTACCATTACGTCGGAACCATGACGTATGTGCAGGGCACTCACACCTTCAAAATGGGTGGCGACTATTTCCGCTTCCTCTTCAATTCGTTCAATACCTCCACCGGTCGCGGCAGTTTCAGCTTTGACGGCCGCTACACTGGTAACTCAGTCGCGGACCTGCTCACCGGACTGCCCTTCCAAGCCAGCCGCGCACTGGGCGAGCCGTTTCACAACGCCGTGCTGATCTCCTCCGGCGCCTACTTCCAGGACGATTGGAAAATCAGCTCGCGGCTCACTCTGAACCTCGGCATCCGCTACGAACTCTATCCGGCGCTGACTGAACGTGTTGATAAGCTCTCCAGCTTTGACCCGGCCACCAACACCCTGATCGTCGCCGGAGGCCGTGAGGCCTACCTCGGCCCCGGCGGGCGAGTGCTCGTTCGCAGCCGCGCCGACGTCGGACGCCAAGTTTACAACACCGACTTCAATAACTTTGCGCCCCGGATCGGCCTTGCATGGCGTCCGGCCAATTCCGGAAAAACCGTGATCCGCGCTGGCTTCGGCATGTTCTATGACATCCAGATGGTCGGCAACGGCATCACCCCGCTTTCGCGGAGCACACCTTTCCGCGAAGCTCAACAGGCTGGTCCCTTCTCCCCGCCCTTCATCACGAACCTGCGGGACATGTTCAACCTCACCACCAGCACCCCGGTCGTCCCTGGGATTCAACGTGATATCAGGACGGCCTACATTCAGCAATACAGTTTCGGAGTACAGCGCGAACTTCTGCGCAACGTCGTCCTCGACGTGACCTACATGGGCTCGGGCGGCCACAAACTGCCCGTCGGGCTGAATATTAATCAGGCCATCCCCGGCGCCGGTACGGTCAACAGCCGCCGCCCTTATCCGGGCTGGGGAGGCATCTCGGGAGGCTTCATCACCTCAGGCGCCAATTCCAACTTCAACTCGCTGGCGACGCGTTTGGAACGCCGCTTCGACGCTGGTCTGAGCCTGCTCGCGAGCTATGCCTGGTCCAAGTCGATCGACTACACGCCTGGGGTTGCCACCGACGATGCCGCGGCCCCGGCGTTCGCGCAGAATGCTCGCAGCCTGGCCGCTGAACGGGGCGTGTCTACGTTCCACTCGCCCCATCGCCTAGTCCTTTCTGCCGTCTACTCCCTGCCATTCGATAAAGTGGCTGGCGGTAACCGCTTCCTAAAGGCTGTGCTTTCTGGTTGGCAGACCACCGGTATTTTCACCGCCATGGCCGGGCGTCCGTTCACGATCACCTCTGGCCGCGACGAGAGCAACACCGATGGTGGGGCCGATCGTCCGAACGCCATCGGCGATTGGCGTGTCACCAACCCCGGCCCCGACCGCTGGTTCAACCCATGCACTCTGCTCGCTAACGGAACCCGCCGCAACTGCCAAGCTGGCGATACGCCCGCCTGGCAGATCAACGCGATCAACACGTTCGGCAACGTGGGCCGCACCACCATGCGCGGCGCCACCGCGATCAACGTCGACGCGGGTCTGTTCCGTAAGGTCAACATCACCGAACGCATCTCGGCCCAGTTCCGCGTGGAGGCGTTCAACCTGGCCAATCGCGCGACGTTCCTACTACCCATCGGCAACGCAGCTAGCCCAGCTTTCGGCACGATCACGGGCGCTGTTTCCAGCGGCGACTTCGGGGCCCAACGGCAGTTCCAGTTGGCTTTGAAGATCGGCTTTTAATCTGCGTGTAGAATGGCAGTCGACATGGTTTTCCTTCGGCTCGCCCTGATGCTCCTGCTCTCCTGCCTGCCAGGGCAAGCCGAACTTGCCCTAGTCCGAAAATATTGTCTCGGCTGCCACTCCACGGCCAAGCACACCGGCGACCTCGATCTCGAACGCTTCACGTCCAAGCCCGAAGTTCTGAAGCACCCGAAGGTTTGGCAGTCCGTCATCGAACAGGTTACTCTCGGCGAGATGCCGCCCAAAGGCATGGTCCAGCTTACGCCGGCCGAGCGAACGCGCCTGCTCAGCTGGGTCCGTGGCGCGCTCGCCCAAGCCGCTCAGGCGAGCGCCGGAGACCCCGGGCCGGTCGTCCTCCGCCGCCTTAATAACGCCGAATACACCTTCACGATCCGCGACCTTACCGGCGTTCCGACCTTGGACCCCGCCAAAGAGTTCCCGGCCGACGGGGCCGCGGGCGAAGGCTTTACGAACACAGGGAACTCGCTTGCCATGTCCCCGGCGCTCGTCTCGAAGTATCTCGACGCTGCGAAGCGCATCGCCACTCATGCCGTGCTTCTGCCGGACGGCATCCGCTTCTCGCCCTTCGCTTCGCCCCGCGATTGGACCAACGAAACGCTTACCGAAATCCGTGAGTTCTATCAACAGTTCACCGAAGCCGGCGGCAAAGATACGGTCACCCAGCAAGGCATGGCGCTCGACAAGGACCGCGGCGGCACACTGCCGCTGAAACGCTATCTCACCGCGTCACTTGCCATCCGCAACGGCCCACCGAGCGATCGGAACCACCTCAGCCCCCGGTATGTCGCCACCCTCGCCAAGGCGCTCTCCAGCCCCACGCAATCGCCGCTATTAAGGCCGCTCCAACGCCGCACCGACGTCACCGCCCTTGCCGATGAGATCGAGCAATGGCAACAGACGCTTTGGAAGTTCAGCAGTGTCGGCCACATCGGAAAACTCGACGGGCCCAAAGCGTGGATGGAGCCAGTCTCCCCCATCGCTTCCCGTCAGGAGTTCCGGATCAAGCTACCCGCTCCGAAACAAGGCAACCAGATCAAACTTTATCTCGCCGCCCACGACGCTGGCGATGGCTTCGCGGGCGATACCGTCATCTGGAAGGAGCCCCGGCTCACGTTCCCCGGTCGCCCGTCGATTCGCCTGCGGGACGTCCGCGCCCTGGTCGGCGCGCTGACACTGCGCCGTCAAGAGGTGTTCGCGACGACGGCCGCCAAGCTCAACGCCGAAGCCGAACGCGATCATGCGAACGACCTTCCGCCCGCGATCGAACTTTTCACGAACAAGATCGCCAAAGCCGGCGCCTTCGATTTCATTCAAGGCTGGGGCGGCGGCAAGCTCCCTTCGGTACTTGCGAACTCGACCGCTCAGCACGTGCGTATCCCTGGGAACATGAAGCCCCACGCCGTAGCCCTGCTGCCCTCGGCCACCCGCGCTGCCGCCGTCGGATGGCGCAGCCCCCTGGCTGCCCCATTGCGCATCGAAGGCACGATCACGCCGGCCCATCCCGAATGCGGTAACGGCGTAGCATGGTCGCTCGAACTGCGCCGCGGCAACACCCGCCAACGGCTTGCGGAGGGTCTCTCCCGCGGTGCTACCCCCGTTAGAGTTGGGCCGCTCTCGGGCATCGGCGTCCTGCCCGGCGATCTGGTCTCCGTCGTCTTCGACCCGCGCGATGGCAACGCCTCCTGCGACCTCACCGACCTGGAACTGACGCTGGCCGCCCCCAACCAGCACTGGTCGCTCTCGGCCGAAGTTTCCGGCTCCATCCTCACCGCCAATCCCAGTGGCCCGTGGCACTTCTACAGCGAGCCCATCGGCAACACAGGCACCATCCCCGCCGGTTCGCTGCTGGCGCGCTGGCAAACCGCTGAAGGGTTGGATGCCAAACGCCAACTTGCCGCCGCGCTGCAAGCTCTGCTCCTGGCCCCGCCCCCCGCCGCCACCACTCCTGACGGCGCGCTCTTCGGTCAACTCACCTCTCTGGCCAGTCCTCTCCTGGCCGACGTTTCCCTCGCCGGTCCCGTCGCCCCCTCCCCGTGGGGCCTCGACCCCGCCCGTTTCGACGGAGCCGACCTCCGTGTCCAAGCGCCCGGTGTGATCGAAATGTTGCTCCCTGCCGACCTCGTCGCCGATGGCGAATTTTCCGTCACCGGTCAACTCGATCCGAACGCCGGCGCCGAGGGCAGCGTCCAGCTGCAACTGCTCACCGCCCCACCGGAAACCCGCCCCGGCCTTCGTCCCAGCGGCACGTCCGTCCGGACCACCGATGGCACTTGGACTTCGAACAACCAATCGGTCTCGTTCGGTATGCCGGTGATCGTGAACGAACAAAGCGCCGCCCGGCGTCGCGTTGAAGCCGCCTTCGATGAGTTCCGCCAACTCTTTCCCGCCGCCCTCTGCTACTCCAAAATTGTGCCAGTGGACGAGGTGGTGACTTTGACGCTGTTCCATCGCGAAGACCAACACCTGTCGCGTCTGCTGCTTACCCCCGCGCAAACGGCCCACCTCGACCGCCTCTGGGATCAGCTTTACTTCGTCAGCCGGGCTCCGCTCGTGCAGGTGGATGTCTTCGAGCAGCTTTGGCAATACGCGACCCAGGACGCTGACCCCTCGAAGTTTGAACCCCTTCGGCAGCCGATTCTCGATCGCGCCGCCGCCTTCCGCCACCAACTCGTGGCCGCCGAACCGAAACACCTCAACGCCGTGATCGCCTTCGCCCATCGGGCGTATCGCCGGCCGATCGAGGCTAGCGAGACCGCCGAACTCCACGCCCTCTACGCCCGCCTTCGGCAGCAGGATCTGCCCCATGAAGAAGCCCTGCGCCTGACTCTGGCCCGGGTTCTCGTTGGTCCCGCATTTCTTTATCGGACAGAGAAAGCTCCACCCGGTAGGCAGCAGGCGCCCGTCTCAGACGCCGAACTCTCCAGCCGCCTCAGCTACTTTCTCTGGTCCTCGCAGCCCGATGCCGAACTCCGCGACGCCAAGCTCCGCACGGCCGAAGGGCTAACTGCTCAGGTCCGTCGTATGTTGCTCGACCCCCGAGTCCGCCGCCTTGCTACTGAGTTTGGAGCCTCCTGGCTGCACATCCGGGACTTCGATTCGCTGGACGAAAAAAGCGAGCGTCACTTTCCGACTTTCCGCGCCCTTCGCGCCGACATGTACGAAGAGTCTATCCAGTTTTTCACGGACTTCTTCCGCGCCAATCGGCCCGTCGCAAGCGTGCTCAGCGCCGACCACACTTTCCTGAACGGCCCGCTCGCCCAGCACTACGGCATTGACGGCGTCACGGGCCCGGCCTGGCGCCGCGTGGACGGCATGCAGGCACGCGGCCGCGGTGGCGTCCTCGGCCTCGCCAGCACCCTCACCAAGCAGTCCGGCGCGTCGCGTACGAGTCCCATTCTCCGCGGCAACTGGGTGGCCGAAGTGCTCCTGGGCGATAAGCTGCCTCGGCCGCCGAAGGATGTCCCGCAACTCCCCGAAGACGAAGCTAACCTTACGCTCTCGATGCGCGAGCTCACCGAAAAACACACCGCTGACCCGCGCTGCGCCACGTGCCATAAACGCATCGACCCCTATGGCTATGCGCTCGAGCAGTTCGATGCCATTGGCCGCTGGCGCACGAATGACCTTGGTGGCCGCCCGATCCATACGAAGACGAAAGTCAGGGACGGCACCGAGATCGAAGGGCTCCCTGGCTTGCGCCAATATCTGCTCACCACGGGCAGGTCGGCCTTCGTCCACCAGTTCTATCGGAAGCTGCTTGGCTACGCCCTCGGCCGCGCCGTGCAGCTTTCCGACGAGCCTCTGTTGACCCAACTCGGCGACGGTAGCCAACCCGTCGGCACGATAATTGAGAAGATCGTAACCAGCCGCCAGTTTCGCGAAATTCGCGGACGCGACGCCGCTCCGGAGGAGTAAGCCCGCCATGAAAAACGAACTTCATCGAATCTCTCGTCGTCGGATTCTGCGCGGCCTCGGTGTCACGGTTGCTTTGCCGTGGCTGGAATCGTTTCCCGTCTGGGGTGACGAACCGCGCAAGAGCGGCGGCAGCGAAGCGCCCATTCGCCTAGGCATTCTCTTCTCGGGCAACGGCTTCCACAGTAAGGAATGGTGGGCCAAAGGCGAAGGCAAACAGATGGAGTTGGGCCAAGTGCTCGCCCCGCTAAACGACTTCCGCGAGAAGATGCTGGTCATCCGTGGCCTCTTCAACGCCGAAGCGCTTAAGGGCAACATCCATAGTTCCCAAACCGGCAATCTGCTCTCCGGTGCCCCGCTCGCTTCGGGCGGTGAAATCCGTTCCGGCACCAGCATTGACCAACTGCTCGCTCAGCGCTACGGCGGCTCGACGAAGGTCCCCAGCCTTGCCTTGGGCTGCGAAAAGTCGAACCCCTCGGTGCATAAAAATTACTCTATGCTCTATAGCTCCCACATCTCCTGGAGCTCGCCGACCACCCCTACTCCGCTCGAAATCTATCCGGCTCTCGCCTTCGATCGGCTGTTCAAAAACGAAGCGAACAAGGGCGACCAGAGCGTCCTCGACGCCGTTCTCTCCGACGCTGGCCGTCTCCGTCGCGACATCAGCACGAGCGACAAACGGAAGCTCGACGAGTATCTGGACTCCGTACGCGACGTCGAGCAACGCATTGCCAACGCTGGCAAGAAAGGCGAACTGCAAGGTTGGCGGCCTACCCTCGATCAACCTAATATGGCCCGGCCCGCCGACGGCATTCCGCAGGACATCGCCGAGCATATGCGGTTGATGGTTGACATCGTCGTCCTTGGTTTCCAAACCGATACGACCCGGATCGCCACCCTCAAACTCAACAACGATCATAGTTCGCTCCGTTTCCCCAACCTCGGCGTCGACTACATGATTCACCATTTGCTCTCCCACACCGACACCGCCGACTGGCTCAAAGTGAACCAGTTTTTTCTCCAGCAATTGGCCTATCTCGCGCGCAAACTCGACGCCATTCAAGAGGGTCCCCGCACCCTTCTGGACAACACGATGCTTCTTTACTGCTCCAGCATGTTGACCGGCAACCACGAAGCCCGACAGCTCCCGGTTGTTTTGATGGGCGGTGGCGGGGGGCGTATCCGAGGCGGACGTGTTCTGGACTATCGCGAAAAACCCGAACGCCAAATGTGTCGGCTCTATCTTTCGATGATGGACAAAATGAACGTCCGCCTACCGCAATTTGGTGACGCTACCCAACCTCTCAACGAAGTCTAACGACCGCCCCCCCCCGTTCGAGCGACGCTGGAAAACCGACAACACGTTTTTGTGCTGAACGCCATATACGGGCAAGTGCTTTCGTAGATTGATCGCACAGTAACTGAAAGAGAGTTCAACCAACGACCGCGTCGGCGCCTACGTACTCGCCTGGGAAGGTTGCGTTCTGGTTGTGGCCGAGTTCGTTTACTGCCAAATCTCCAACCGTAATCCACCCCCCGGATCGGCGTCACCGCGCGGGTCCGGAACCTTCTTCCAGAAAATATAAAGCATGGGGAACGAACCCCACGCCCTAGCCTGGCTCGGCGCCCATCGAAGTTTCTTCGACCCGCCCCCCCCGATTTCCAGCCTACGCTGCTCCCCTCATCTCCCACTCTCTCCAGGGTGCGCGGAAACCCTAACACCTAACCGATGAGCCATTCTTACAACCCCCTTCCCACCGACACAGTTAATATGTATGCTAATGATGGCCGTTTACCCCCGTTAGGAGACCCCCATCTTGAACCGGATCCTCATCCTCGCCTTCGCCGCCCCGCTCTTCGCCGCCGACCCGTCCGAGTTCTTCGAAACCAAGGTCCGCCCCGTCCTGGCCAACCGCTGCTTCGCCTGCCACGCACTCACCCCCCAATCCGGACTCGCCCTCAACACCCGCGCCGCGATGATCAAAGGCGGCAACCGCGGCGCAGCCATCGTCCCCGGTAAGCCCGAAGCCAGCCTCCTGCTCACCGCCATCCGCCACGCCGACGCCAAGCTGGCCATGCCCTACCAGCAGCCCAAACTCTCCGACTCCGAAATCGCCGACCTCTCCACCTGGATTCAGTCCGGCGCCCCCTGGCCCGAAACCGTCGCCAGCTCTGCCGCGCCAGCCGCCGCTCCCTACGTCATCACCCCCGAACAGCGCGCCTTCTGGGCCTTCGTCCCCCTCGCCAAACCCGCCGCGTCGGCCTCCATCGATTCCCTCATCAACGCCCGTCTCAAGGCTAAAGGCATCACCCCCAACCCGCCCGCCGCCAAGCGAGACCTTCTCCGCCGCGCCTACTTTGACCTCACCGGCCTGCCCCCAGCCGCCGCTGACCTCGACGCGTTCCTGGCCGATAACTCTCCCCAAGCCTTCGCCAAAATCGTCGATCGCCTCCTCGCGTCTCCCCGCTACGGTGAGCGCTGGGGCCGCTATTGGCTCGACGTCGCCCGCTACGCCGACGACAAGCTCTCTAACGACGTCTTCGACCCCTACCCCAACTCCTTCCGCTATCGGAACTGGGTCATCGCCGCCCTCAATCGCGACATCCCTTACGACCTCTTCGTCAAAGCCCAGATCGCCGGCGACCTCCTCCCCAAGTCCGATAAGCACCCCGACCTCGCCGTCGGGCTCGGCTTCTACGGACTCAGCCCCGAGTTAGTCGACGACCGCGTCGATGTCACTACCCGCGGGTTCCTCGCCCTCACCGGCGCCTGCGCCCAGTGCCACAACCATAAGTTCGATCCCATCCCCACCAGCGACTACTACGCCCTCCAGGGCGTCTTCTCCTCCACCAAACGCGGCGAACTCCCGCTCGCCCCTCCCATGGAAGTAGCCGAATACAAGCGCAAAGAAGCCAAAGTCAAGGAGCTCGAAACCCGCACCCAGGACTTCCTCCACGCCCAGGCCACGAGCTTCGCCGAGATCCTGACTATCCAGTCGCCCCAGTACATCGCGGCCGCCCGACGCGTCCTCGCTGCGTCCAATCCCATCACCGTCGACGCCGCTGCCACGGCCGATCATCTTGATCCCACCGTCCTCGGCAACTGGGTCCGCTATCTCAAAACCGGCCCCGAAGACAACCAATACCTGAAAGGCTGGCAGCGCCCGGACTTCAACCTCAATGAGTTCCGCGATACCTGCCTCCGCATCCTCGCCGAACGGGCCCGCGTCGACCAGGACAACCTCTTCCGCAAGTCCAGCGCCAAGGATAAGTCGAACGTAGACTCCTACGTCACCGTCTCCCTGAAAACCGAGGACTTCTTCCTCTGGCGCGATCTCTACTTCTCCGACTTCTACGGCAAGGAGTTCAAGCAGGAAGAGGACGGCATCCTCTACTTCGGCCCCAATCGCGGCTTTTTAACCTCCGACGGCACCATCGAAAAGTTCCTCTCCGGCCATTGGGCTGAGCACCTCAAAACGCTCCGCGCCGAACTCAAAGAACGCAAGGCCGCTCTCCCTGAACAGTACGCTTACGCCCACGTCATCCAGGATCTGCCGAACCCGAAGAACCAACGGATTCAGATCAACGGCCAAGCCGATAATCTCGGCCCCGAAGTGCCGCGCGGCTTTCTCTCCATCCTCTCTGAGAAGCCCTTCAAGAACGGCAGCGGTCGCCTCGAACTAGCCGAAGCCATGGTCGCTCCTGAGAACCCGCTCACGCCGCGCGTCATTGTCAATCGCGTCTGGGCGCATCACTTCGGCGAAGGCCTCGTCCGCACCGTCAGCAACTTCGGGCGGATGGGAGAGAAGCCGAGCCATCCCGAACTCCTCGATTCGCTCGCCAGCAGCTTCGTTGCCGACGGCTGGTCGTTGAAGAAACTCCACCGCGAGATCATGCTCTCGGCTACCTACCAGCGTTCCGCCGAGAACGACGCAAACTCCATCGATCCCTCCAATCGTCTCCTGTGGAGAGCGAATCGCCAACGTCTCGACGCCGAATCCCTCCGCGACGCGCTGCTTGCTGCGTCGAACGAACTCGATTTTAAACCCGCCGCTCAACCTGCCGATCTCTCCGCCAGCGAGACTCGTTCGCGGACCGTTTACGGCCTTGTCAGCCGCCGCAAACTCGATGGCACCTTGGCGCTGTTCGACTTCCCGAATCCGAACGCGACCGGCGAACAGCGGACCGTTACCGCCACCGCTCTGCAGCAACTCTTCTTCCTCAACAGCGACTTCGTCGACGCTCGGGCTCGGCGTCTCGCTTCCGATTCGACTTTGGCGAACGATCGCGTAGACTTTCTCTATCGTGCCGTTCTCGGCCGTGCTCCCGATGCGAAAGAACGTTCTCTCAGTCTTGAGTTCACCCAATCGGCCAAAGATCCGTGGACTCAATTTGCAAAAGCCCTGCTCAGTTCGAACGACTTCCTTTTTGTGAACTAACCATGACACGCCGCGACGCTCTACAAACTCTCGGAACTGGCTTCGGAATGCTCGGTTTAGCATCGGCGCAAACGCCGCATTTCACGCCGAAAGCGAAATCCGTAATCTTCCTTTTTTTAAACGGAGGACCGTCGCAAGTCGATACATTTGACTACAAACCGTCGCTCGCGAAGTACAACGGAACGCACGCGCCAGGGCAATCGAAAATGGGTCAAGGCACGTTGATGCAATCGCCATTCGCGTTTCAGCGTTACGGAAAATCCGGAATCCAAGTTTCCGAAATATTCCGTCAAGTAGGAGAATGCGTCGACGATATCTGTGTAATAAATTCCATGCACTCCGATTTACCCGCTCATCCGCAAGCGATATTGCAGATGAATACGGGGCGGATCATCCCCGGTTACCCTTCCTGGGGGTCATGGCTTACTTACGGGCTTGGAACGGAGAACAAGAACCTTCCAGGGTTCGTTGCTCTCTGCGCCGGGATGCCGGACGTCGGGAGCAACCTCTGGAATAATGCGTTCTTGCCCTCGGTGCAGCAGGGGACCTACGTCCCGAATGACGACGCTGACCCGGAAAAGATGATTCAGCACCTCCGCAACGCCAACACGTCGCTGGCCGATCAACGCAAAACATTAGACTTTGTTAATAAGCTTAACGGGATTGAGCTGGCGAAACGCGGAGCCGACCCTGTTTTGGAAGGTCGGATCCAATCGATGGAAGTCGCTTATCGGATGCAAGCCGAGGCGATGGACGCTTTCGACGTTTCGAAAGAATCGGAGGCAGTTCGCGCCGCATATGGCGTCACACGAAATCCCGACGAAGCCGAGATGAAGATTAAATCCGCTACCCGAGACGGCGATTTTGCACGGGGCTGTCTGGTGGCACGACGGCTGGTCGAACGAGGAGTTCGAGCGGTCCAAGTCTATTTCGGCAATGACAAGCCTTGGGACAGTCACCACAACATACTCGTGCACAAAAAGCTAGCTCAACAGGCGGATCAACCGATTGCGGCGTTGTTGAAGGACTTGAAGCGTTCGGGTTTATTGCAGGAGACGCTGGTGGTGATTGGCGGGGAGTTCGGACGGCGGCCTTGGATTGAGACGAATGGCCGGATCAACGTACAAAACGGACGGGATCACAACAATGAAGGGTTCACGTATCTGCTGGCTGGGGCGGGAGTAAGAGGCGGGACCCAGTACGGAGCGACGGACGAGTTTGGGGCTAAGGCGGTGGAGAAGCGCGCCCACGTACACGATCTGCACGCGACGATTCTCCACCTGCTGGGGATGGACCATACCCGGCTAACTTACAAACACAGCGGTCGATATTTCCGCTTGACCGATGTGGCGGGCGAAGTGATGAACGGGGTTCTGACTTAGAGAGCCGGTAAGCGCTCGATTAGTCCGTCGGTCCGGACGGAGAAGACGTCTCCGGAGGCAGTGATCGTGTCGAAGCAAGTTTCGGTTCTTGCGTTCGGGTCGTCATCCCCGCCGGGGGTGCCGCCTGACGTGTCCCAGGACGACCAAGGATTTGGTGTAGCCACCAGAGGGGCCGACGATAGATCCATTGGCGTTCAAGGTCGAGGTGGTCAAGGAGTCGCTGAGGACCGCGAAAGTTCCGGATAGGTTTAGGTCGTTGGCAGTGGGGAAGAGGCGAGCGACGCCAGCTTCGCCGGTACCTTGGGTGGAGATTTGGACGTTGCGGAGGGCTTGGTAGCGGTAATCTGCGGAGAAGTCTTCCGCGTTACCCTCTTCCGCTGTTATGGTTTTCCGAAAAGTAGTTTCCGACCTCAGCAAAGCCATACAGCGTAAAAAAAGCCGGACCCTTGCGGATCCGGCCGGAGTGGAGCTAGCGGTCGATTAGTAGCGGTAGTGGTCGGGCTTGTAGGGGCCGTCGACCGGGACGCCGATGTACTCGGCTTGGGCCGGGGTGAGGGTCGTGAGCTTTACCCCGATTTTCTCGAGGTGGAGACGGGCGACTTCTTCGTCCAGCTTCTTGGGTAGGGTATAGACGCCGACCTTGTAGACGTCCTTATTCCGCCACAGGTCTAGCGCCGCCAGGGTTTGGTTGGCGAAGGAGTTCGACATGACGAAGCTGGGATGACCCGTGGCGCAGCCCAAGTTGACCAAGCGGCCTTCGGCAAGCATAAAGATGCAGTTGCCGCTGGGGAAGGTGTACTGGTCGACCTGAGGTTTGATGTTGAGACGGACGACGTCCTTGCGCTCGTTGAGCTTATCGACCTGGATTTCGTTGTCGAAGTGGCCGATGTTGCAAACGATCGCTTGGTCCTTCATCTGTTCCATCATGTCGAGGGTTATGATGTCCACGTTGCCGGTGGTGGTGACGTAGATGTCGGCGGTGCCGAGGGTCTCTTCGATGGTCGTCACCTGATAGCCTTCCATGGCGGCCTGGAGGGCGTTGATGGGATCGATTTCGGTGATGATGACGCGGGCGCCGAGGCCGCGGAGCGAGCCGGCAGAACCCTTGCCTACGTCGCCGTAGCCGCACACAACGGCGACTTTGCCAGCGAGCATGACGTCGGTGGCGCGTTTGATGCCGTCAGCCAGGGACTCACGGCAGCCGTAGAGGTTATCAAATTTAGACTTGGTGACCGAGTCGTTGACGTTGATGGCGGGGACGAGGAGCTTGCCGTCCTGCTGCATCTTGTAGAGGCGGTGGACACCGGTGGTGGTCTCTTCCGCGACGCCACGCCATTTGGCGACGATCTTGGTCCAGATACCATTGTTTTCGATGGCAACCTTCTTCAAGAGGTCCTTAATTACCTGCTCCTCATAAGAGCCGGAGGCGGAGTTGACCCAGTCGGAGCCGTTTTCGAGTTCGAATCCTTTGTGGATCAGCAGGGTGACGTCGCCGCCGTCGTCGATGACGAGTTCCGGGCCGAGGCCGTCGCCGTGGATGACGGCTTTCAGGGTGCAATCCCAGTATTCAACGAGGTTTTCGCCTTTCCAGGCGAAGACGGGGACGCCGACGGCGGCGATGGCGGCGGCGGCATGGTCCTGCGTCGAGAAGATGTTGCAGCTGGCCCAGCGGACGCTGGCGCCGAGATCGACCATCGTCTCAATGAGAACGGCGGTCTGGATGGTCATGTGGAGCGATCCGGTGACGCGCACTCCCTCGAGTGGGCGGAAAGCGGCATGTTTGCGGCGGATCGACATGAGGCCGGGCATTTCGTGCTCGGCGATATTGATTTCTTTGCGGCCCCAATCGGCCAAGCCGATATCGGCTACTTTGTATTCAGTGGCTACCGTAGTGGTCATGAAAGGATGGTAGCACATATCAAGGAATCATGATTCATTGATATAGTAAAAAGCTTATGGGAAATTTGCTTAGGTCCTTGCGGTTGTTGGGAGATGAGAGTCGGTTGCGGATGCTGCGTCTGCTGGGTCGGGAGGAACTGAGCGTGGCGGAGTTGCAGGAGATTTTGGGGATGGGACAGAGCCGGATATCGATGGCGCTATCGCAGTTGAAGACGGCGGAGTTGGTGGAGGTGCGGAAAGTCGGGCAGAAGAGCCTGTATCGCTTTATGGGGGATGAGACGGTGGTCGAGATATTGCGGCAGAGCGCGAAAGAGTTGCCGGAGGCGGCTTCCGACGATGAGGCGTTACGGCTAATTTTGAAGAAGCGGAAGGACAAGATGCGTGCTTATTTTGACGAGTTGGCGGGGCGTTTTGGGCGCGATTATGTGCCGGGGCGGAGTTGGAAGGGGGTGGCGGAGATGTTGTTGAAGCTGCTGCCGCCGATGGTGATTGCCGATATTGGGGCGGGTGAAGGTACGTTGTCGCTGCTGTTAGCGCAGCGGGCGGAGGGGGTGATCGCGGTGGATAACTCGGAGAAGATGGTGGAGTACGGGACGGAGGCGGCGCGGAAGAGCGGGGTGGGGAATATCGAGTATCGGGTAGGGGATTTGGAGGAGTTGCCCGTGGCGAGCGGGTCAGTGGATTTGGCGCTGTTTAGTCAGAGTCTACATCATGCGTTGCATCCGCAGGATGCGGTTAAGGAGGCGTGGCGAATTTTGAAGCCGGGTGGGCGGGTGATGATTTTGGACTTGCAGAAACATGGGTTTGAGGAGGCGCGGGAGCTGTATGCCGATGTTTGGTTGGGGTTTTCGGAGGTCGAGTTGTTAGGGTTTTTGAAGAAGGCGCGGTTTCGGCATGGGGAGTTGGGAGTGGTGCACCGGGAGGAGGAGTTGCCACATTTTGAGACGATTTTGGCGACGGGGCAGAAATAGGGGGCGGCGGGCAGCGTGGATTTGCGCTTCTGTGGATTCCCTCTAACGTCAACGGCGTAGGCTGGCATGGTGAACACTACCCAGGATTCCTGGGATGAATTTGTTGGATTGAAGCGACGGAATACACAAGCGAAGCGCTGGAGAAAATCCGGGGGCGCCCGGTCGAACCAGGCGAGGAAGCCCGGTAGCAAGAGCAGATGGCGCGGCATCACTATCTTGGGCACTGGACAAAATTGGTGAGACGGCATGGTATGCCGCAACTTGGCGCGAGCAGTGGGTAGCACAGCTGAACCTCTCGGCGGCGGCGCTGCAATGCGGCGTCCGGGATCGTTGGATAGGCTGGGACTTTCGCTCGCAGTATGGCCGACTGAACCTGATCGCCACCAACCGCCGCTTCCTCATCCTGCCCGTCGGGAACCAGCCCAGTATCGGCTCGCGCGTGTTGTCACTGACCAGCCAAATCCGCACGGGCTTTGGCCCGGAGGATATCACCCGCCCGGGCCGCTTTGTCGTGGGCATCCTCAAATCATTGCAGAAGCCCGCGCAATCCATCGCTGAGAGGATGCGTAAACTCACGTTCAGGACCCGTCTCGTCTTCGACTACTTGCGCATGACGAAGAATTCAATCCCCAGGGAGTTCGCCCGTTGAGAACAAATCTACCTTAGCCAAAGAATCTGAAATATTACCACTGCTTTCTGTTTTAGCATCCCGGCAACGGCGGCGCTTCTGCCCCAATGCCGCTAATCAATTACGAAACGGCTAATACGCAAAACAGTACCCACCGCAACCGGTTTTTCAATCGAAGTTTACGACCGAAACCAAATTGGAATCCAGTCTAGGCAACCACTAAGTTCACCGCATCCCAACCCACCGGCCTCTGCTCCTCCAAGCTCAGATTCACCGCCAAACTCGGCCCCGCCGTCCGATACCCAAACAGCGCATCCTCAAAAAACGGAATCCGACTCTTCACCGCCCCCAGGAAGTTCCGCATATGGTCATAATGTGCATTATGATCCCGCGGCGGCGTATATCTCTCCTGCCGATTCGGCCGCATCCCATCCGCCGTCGGCTTACTAACCGGATACTTTTTCCGATATTCCCCTAAAAACTTCTGCTGCGTCTTTGCCGCAAACGTATCCACCGTATACCCCGGCTCCGTCTCCCGCGGCGTTCGATCAATCGTCACCCCGCTCATCGTCGCCTCCATCGTCCCCTCACTCCCCACAAACTTCAACCCAAACCGCTCCGGAGGCGCCGCCCCACTCGCCAGATTCACCCGCAACACAAACGTAAATCCAGGGTAATCCATCATCGCCAGCACCACGTCCGGAGCGTCCCGCCCGTCCTTCCAATACCGCACCCCGCCCGTCGCATACACCCGGCTCGGACCCGCACTCCCCGTCGCAAAGTGCAACCCCGTCAACAAATGTACGAACAAATCCCCCGCCACTCCCGTCCCATAGTCCCTATAATTCCGCCACCGAAACAGCCTCACCGGCTCAAACGCCCGCTTCGGAGCGTTCCCCAAAAACGTCTCCCAATCGATATTCGCCTCCGTCGCATCCGTCGGCAAACTATACTGCCACGCCCCAATCGCCGTATTCCGATCGAGCCAAGCCTCCACCAGATTCAACTCCCCCAACGCCTTCTGCTGGAGTAACTCCCCAGCCTTGGCAAACACCAGCGAACTCGCATACTGGCTCCCCACCTGCAAAATCCGTCCGGTCTCCTTCTGCGCCGTGATCAGCTTCGGACCCTCGGCAAATTTATGCACCATCGGCTTCTCGACGTACACATCCTTACCCGCCCGCAGAGCCGCTTCCGCAATTGCCGCATGCCAATGGTCCGGCGTCGCCACAATCACCGCGTCCACGTCCTTCCGCGCCAGCACCTCCCGGTAATCCCGCGAAGTATAAACTTGGCTCCCCCAACGTTCCTTCGCCCGGTCCAACCGCCCCTGATAAATGTCCGCCACCGCGGTCAATACCGCCTCGCCTGAACGCAGCGCGTCCTCCACGTCCCCCGTCCCCATCCCTCCCGCGCCAATCAACGCTAGTCGAATCATCCGATGGCCCTCGCCGCAAACGTCTCCGCGTCCCAACTGAACGCCTTCTTCTCAAACACGCTCCGATTCGAAAGCAGCGCCGGACCCGCCGCCTGCAACCCAAACCGCGCATCCTCCACCACCGGTTTCCGACTCCTCACCGCCTGGAAGAAGTTGCGATGATGGTCCAAATGGTCGCTATATCCCCGCTCTGGCCGATACGTATCCTGCCCCACCGGACGCATCGAACTCATCGAAGCCCGCAGCAGAGGATATCGGGCCCCATACGCTCGCAGAAACTCCTCCTGCACCTTCTTCGTAAACGTGTTGATCGTATAACCCGGCTCGGTCTCTCGCGTCACCCGATTCACCGTCACCCCGCCATCCACCGTCAAAATCCCTTCGCTCCCCACAAACCGAAACCCGCTCGTCTCCCCCGCGCCATTCACGAAATTCACCCGCAGCGCCAAGTTGAACGCCGGCATCTTTCCCCGGCTCGGATAGTCGTACATCCCCAACATCACGTCAGGGACATCCCGCCCGTCTTTCCAATACCGCAACCCGCCCGTCGCATATACCCGGCTCGGTCCCTGTGCCCCCGTTATAAAGTGCATCCCACTAAACAAATGCACGAACAGGTCCCCCGCCACCCCCGTCCCGTAGTCCTGATAGTTGCGCCACCGGAATAACCGCATCGGCTCAAATGGCCGCTTCGGCGCCGCCCCCAAAAACTGGTCCCAATCCACATTCGTCGGCGTCGCATCCGGAGGAATCGAATACTGCCAAGCTCCAATCGCCGAGTTCCGGTCCCACCAAGCCTCCACTAAATTCAACTCGCCAATCGCCCCGCTCTCCAGCAACTCTTTCGCTTTGGCATAAACCACGCTCGAAACCCGCTGCGAGCCCACTTGTAAAATCCGTCCGCTCGCCTTCGCCGCCGCCACCAACGCGATTCCGTCCTCCACCTTTTGCACTATCGGCTTCTCAACGTAAACGTCCTTGCCCGCTGACAGCGCCTCGGTCGCAATCCGCGCATGCCAATGGTCCGGCGTCGCGATAATCACCGCGTCGACATCCTTCCGGGCCAGTACCTGCCGATAGTCCCGAGTCGAGTAAAGATGACTCCCAAACCGTTCCTTCGCCCGGTCCAGCCGACCCTGGTAGATATCGGCGACGGCCACCATCTCCGTCAGCCCCGTCTTTAGCGCCGATTCCGTATCGCCGGTGCCCATCCCCCCCATCCCGATCGTCGCAAAGCGAATCTTGTCGTTCGGTGAGACCACCTGAGACAAACCGGCCGCCGGCGTTAGCGCGGCGGCCTGGAGAAAATAACGGCGCGATGAGGACATGGTCCCTACCCTTTGGCTGGCGTTGAAGTCGTCGTGGCAGCCGGAGCTGCCTTCGTCTCGGTCTTAGTTTCCGTCTTGGTCTCGGACTTGGTTTCTACCTTCGTCTCCGACTTGGGCTCTTTCCCCCCGGACGAAGCTGGGCTGCTCGACCCAGTCTTGTTGTAGTCGGTGATGTACCATCCGCTGCCCTTAAATTGAAAGGCGGGAGCGGACAGTAAACGGTCGATCTGCCCGCCACATTCATCGTGAATCGTCAGCGGCTCATCCGAGAACTTACGCAGTTTCTCAAAATTGCGATCACAGGTAGGACAGTAATACTCGTAAATCGGCATGTCTATTTAGGTGTGGGAATATTCAGCGGACCAAGGCCAATGTCGCCCTTACCAGCCGTCTTGGCCGCCGTCGCCGACTCCGGAATCACTCCCTTCGTCGCGATCTCAATGGCCTTCTTCAAAAGTTCGTCTTCGGTCGATTTCTTCGGCTCCACCGTCGGCTTCGGCGGGTCCTCGTCTTCTTCCCCGGCCGGTAAGCCCTGCTGCTCCAGCATCGGGACCGACGGCGTCACGCCCGTATCCTGAATCGCCTTCCCCAACGGGCTATAATACTTCGCCACCGACAGGATTACCGCCGCGCCGTCGTCCAACTTGATGGCCTTCCGCACCGCCGCGTCCCCGTAGGTCCGCTCGCCCACCACCGCCGCCCGCTTGGTCTCGAGCAACGCCGCGGCGGCCACTTCTCCGGCCGCCGCCGTGCCGCGGTTCACAATCACCGTCACCGGAAGCCGCGTGACCACTTTGGCCTTATCCGCTTCCAAATTTTCCCGCTTCTGCTTCTGGCCTTCGATGTAACCCAATAACGCCTGATCCTGAAACAGATTGGCCACCGTTGCGCCCTCGCGTGGGTCGCCCGTCGCGCAATTCCGCAGGTCGAGAATGAACTTCCTCGCCCCTTGCTTCTCCAGCGACTTCACCGCCGTCGCCACATCCGCGCTTCGCGTCCCGGCCAGAGATTGGGCCTGCACATATCCAATGCCTTCCGCCAGCATCTTGCTCGTCACCGCCGGCAGCACGACCGCCGCCCGCGTCAAAGAAACCTTTTGCGGCTCAGGCCGCGAAAAACGTAACACCGAAAACTCAACCTTGGATCCGGCATCGCCCTTCAGCATGATCTCGGCGTAAGCCAGCGGCATGTCGCGGGTGTTCACATTGTTGATCGTCTCGATCATGTCGCCTGTCGTCAAGCCTGCCTTATCGGCCGGCGAACCCGGAATAGAACCTACGATCGCCACGTAGCCAAAACGCTTGGCTAAAATTAAACCGACGTCGGCTTTAGCGTCGATCATCGCCTTGGTGTACTGCTTGTACTGGTCCGGGCCAAGGTAGGAAGCGTACGGGTCGAGCGATTCCAGCAAACCGTTTAGCGCGCCCAGCGTGACATTCTTCATATCCGGCTCTTCCACGTAGTCGCTCTTGATCTTGGAGAGAACTTCGGTGAAGACCCCGATATGCCGATAGGTCTCCTCCGGGCTCGACTCCTTCTTCGTGGAGGCACCCAAAAGCAGCATGCCGACTAGCAGAACGGAAAAGGTGATCATGGCGAACTGAAGCTTGCGATTCAAGATAGGGCCTCCTGAGCGGCACACCAGTATTGTAACAGACGCTCTCCCCAATAGACGCGGCCCGCGGCAATCCGATACTTCGAATTTGACGCTTCCGCCTGCGGGGCTCATAATGACGGGTATGAAGGGCTGGGTACTCGGGATGTCTTGGGAACAACTGCTATTTGCCCACTGGCCCGTGTCGGCTGCTCCTCTTCAGGTCCTCCTGCATCCTGATCTCGAACTCGACACCTTTGACGGCCAAGCTTGGCTCGCCGTCGTCCCGTTTCGAATGGCCAATGTCGCGCCTCGGTTTCTCCCGCGTCTACCTGGGGTGAGCCGCTTTCTCGAACTTAACGTTCGGACCTACGTGAAGCACAAGGGTGTGAGCGGAGTCTGGTTCTTCAGTCTGGACGCCACCAGTTGGCTCAGTGTCCGCGGCGCCCGCATGGCGTATTCGCTTCCCTACTTTGATGCCAAAATCTCGGCCACCCAAAGCGGGTCGCTGATTCATTATCAATCGGAGCGGAAAGATTGGCGATCCGACCCCGCCACCCTGGATATCTCTTACCAACCGACCGGTCCGGTGCGGCGCAGCGTCCCCGGGACGCTAGATTATTGGTTGACTGAGCGTTATGGTCTATTTGCCCAGACCCCGGGTGGCCGGCTGGTTTATTCAGCGATTGAGCATGATCCTTGGCCGCTCCAACCCGCCCGTGCCGAGATCAAGGATCTCAACATGACCGCCTGGATGGGCCTCGAACTCCCGCGCGTCCCCCCGCTCCTTCACTACGCGGACGTCGTGCATGTCCACGGCGGCCCCCCAACGTGGATCCGCTAGACCTCGCCCAACCAACTCCGAAACCGCCCATCAATCAGGTCCAGAATCCCGCGAAACGCCTCCAATCGCGCCGCCGGATCCACAAAACTTAAGAGCAAATAGGTCGCGCCACCCGGAAACCCGGGCATCCGTGTTTTGCGTTAACGCAAACTGGAATCACAAAATCGAAGCTCCGATCCAGAAACGCTAGTGCAGTGTCCGGTAAAGAACTGGACAGTCATTTTGGTGCCTTTTTTTCTCGGCGCCTCGCTTCGGTTTCCTGGTGCGTGGCCCCGTGCAACTGGGCTGAATCTTCTCCAGAGTTGGGCGGCAACGTGACAGTTTTTCCGTGATGGCCTCCACGGTCGCAGTCCAGACATATGGTCGGGGCGTTTTGTTCCACGCCGTCATGAAAGCGTCGATGTATGCCTTCAATTCCTTCACGCTGGGGGAGACACCGCGGCGAATCGCCTTGGCGTCCAATGCGCCAAACCAGCGCTCTACCAGGTTGATTCGCCGCCGCCCGTCGCGAAGCTCTCCGTTGAGCAGGAACGAAAACAGCAGCGCCGCCAGCGTCGCTTGGAGCGCTATGAGCAGGCCGCCGAACTGCACAAGCGCGGCGTTTCGAAGCTGGCCATTAGCCGCCAACTCTCGTTGGGCGTCAAGACCGTTCGCCGATGGTTGCGAGCCGACCAGTTTCCCGAACGTAAACCGCCAACCGTGCGGCGTCAGAAGGTGGCCGAGTTTGTGACTTATCTGGTTGATCGGTGGAAGGCAGGCTGCCATAGCTCGACGCTACTATTCGACGAGATCCGCACGCTGGGCTTCAAGGGATCACGGCAGCGAGTCACTGCCTTTGTCGCCTCATGGCCCCCAATCACGCAGCCATCCTCACGGCCCAAGCCCCCGACAGGTTCACCCCGGAGCAGCGGAAGCTCTTTGACCGCTTGACGGAATGTTGCCCTGACCTGCTCCCGCTTCGGAAGATCGCGCTGGCCTTCCGTGATGTTTTTGCCATCGCCGACGCGGCCGCCTTGTTCGGTTGGATCCAAGAGATCAAGCGGTCCCGGTTCGGCCCCTTAGTCCGGTTTGCTTATGGACTCCAAAAGGATATCGTTGCCGTCACCGCCGCCGTCGAGACCGAATGGAGCAACGGCCAAACGGAGGGCCAGATCAAGCGACTCAAGGCGATCAAGCGCCAAATGTACGGTCGGGCTGGATTTGCCTAGCTACGCGCACGAGTGCTTCCCTCGCCCGTTCTCACCACCTCCGCCATTGTGAACTCGTCGTGAGCGCCATGTACCAAAAGTGCGGGTGAGCCCAGAAAGTGACCACCTCTGCTCGAAAAGCAGATCACAAACTGGTCATGCCGCGTGGCATGCCGACGGGCGGGACCTTCATTATCCGTGCCGCAGGCGCGTGGATTGTTGAATAGGTTTAGGCACCGACGTTTTGCGCGCGCGGCCAGACCGAGTGCCACAAACCCATGCTCGTCGGAGAGGCAGCGCAGTCGCGGCCGATTGGTGGTAAGTTCTGGCGAGCAGGGCTCGTCAATTCTTCGCGAGTGCCGAAGTACGAGATGCGGCAATATACGAACGGTCGGGTGGGGCATGGGTTCGTGAGCAACGTGGGCAACGTGCAGTTCGTGCAGCAGCAGCCTCGCTGATAGACTGTGCGCATGATACGCGTTCTTTTGGTTTTTGTTTGTATGCTCCCGCTGCGGGCGGAACTGCGGTTTCGGGCGCAGGAGATCCAGAAAGATTTCGGAGTGGTGTATGCCGTGACGACGGCGGATATCAACGACGACGGCAAGCCGGACATTGTGGCGATCAACCCGACGCAGGTGGTTTGGTACGAGAACCCGACTTGGGATAAGCACGTAATTATGGACGGCGTTTCGAAGAAAGACAATGTGGCGTTGGCGGTACACGATGCAGACGGGGACGGGCGGGCGGACGTGGCGATAGGGGCCGATTGGCAGCCGACGAACACGAAGAGCGGGGGGAGTTTGCAGTGGCTGGGGCGGAAGAACGGGACTTGGCAGTTTACGGCTTTGGGCGAGGAGCCGACGCTGCATCGGATTCGGTTTGGGGACATTGATGGGGATGGGAAAAAGGAGTTGATCGTGGTTCCACTGCATGGGCGGGGGAACGAGCGAAAGCTGGATTGGGGAGGCGTTGGGGCGCGAATATTGGTGTTTACGGTGCCGAAGGATCCTTATGCGGGGAACTGGCCGATGGAGGTGGCGGATGAGTCGCTACACATTCTCCATAACTTTGTGGCGACGGATTTCGATGGCGATAAGCGGGATGAGTTGGTGGTGGCGGCGCGGGAGGGGCTGTTTGTGATTGAGAAAGAGAACGGGAAGTGGGGGAAGCGTCAGATCGGGGAGGGAAGCCCGGGGGAGGTGAAGCTAGGGAAGCTGAATGGCTTGCAGCGGGCGTTTGCAACGGTGGAGCCGTGGCATGGCAACGGGATTGTGGTCTATGAAGAGCCGATGCCGAAGCTGGACGGGCAGGGGGCACCGCCCGTGCGCGGGCCTCGGCCGTGGGACGGGAAGATGTGGCCCCGGCAGTTTATAGAAGAACGTTTGGCCCAGGCGCACGCGTTGGGATGGGGAGATTTAGATGGGGACGGGGGGGACGAGTTGGTGGTGGGTTGGCGGGAGGGGGTTGGTGGGGTGGCCGTGTATGGGCGGACTCGGGAAGGCAAGTGGGCGCGGACGGCGATGATCGATGACGGGGGGATGGCGACGGAGGATCTGGTGGTGGAAGATATGGACGGGGATGGGCGGCCGGAGATTATCGCGGTGGGGCGGAAGACGGCGAATGTGAAGATCTATTGGAATGAATCGACTTCGCAGTGGAAGCGGCATGAGATTACGAGCGGGTTTGAAAACCATACGGCGGTGGGGGCGGACTTTACAGGGGATGGGAAGGTCGACGTGATTGTGAATGATCAGGCGAACAAGCGGACGGTGCTGTATACGGCTCCGGATTGGAAGCCGACGGTTCTGCAGGAAGGGATTTGGGCGATCCATTCGGCGGTGATGGACGTGGACGGGGATGGGGACATGGATTGGGTGGGGGCGCAGTATTCGCCGGGGCTGATTTTTTGGTTGGAGCGACCGAAGAAGCCGTTGACGGAGAAGTGGACGATGCATGTGATTGATGACGTGGTGAACGGGGTGCATGGGTTGTGGCTGGGGGATGTGGATCGGGATGGGAAGCTGGATTTGATTGGCAATAGTGGGCAGCCGATGGGGGTTTATGGGAATTCGATTGCTTGGTATAAGGTCCCGAAGAAGCCGCGGGAGCGATGGATACGGACGGTGTTTGCCGAGAGTGATGCGCCGGGGTTGAGCCATTATATGGGGTTTGGTGATGTGAACGGCGATGGGCGGGGGGACATTGCGGCGGGGGCGAAGACGGGGGCGGACGGGAACTGGTTTGCTTGGTGGGAGGCACCGGCGAATCCGCTTCAGAATCGATGGATGAAACATATGATTGCGGTGGATCAGCCGGGTGCGACGAACATCGCCATGGTCGACGTGAACCGGGACGGGAAGATGGATTTTCTGGCGACGCGGGGCCATGGGACGGGGGTGGTTTGGTATGAGGGGCCGACGTGGAAGGCGCACGAGATGGATTCGACGCTGGTGGGGCCGCATGATTTGGCGGTGGGGGATATTGACGGGGATGGGAGCGTGGACGCGGTGACTTGTGCGAAGGATTCGATGGTTTGCGCGTGGTTTGAGAACGATGGGAAGGGGGAGTTCTTTACTCGCGTGATCCATTTGGACCAGGCGGCTTATGACATCCGCCTGGTGGATATGGATGGGGACGGGGACTTGGATGTGTTGGTCGCCGGGCAGAATTCTAAGAACGTGGTTTGGTATGAGAACCGGTTGAAGCGGCGGAAATAATTCAAAGAGAGAGCAAAAAGCGTTCGACAGCGTCGATGCCTTGGTAAAAGTTCGGCAGGTGGAACTTTTCGTTGGGGGAGTGGCAGTTGTCGTCTGGGAGGCCGAAGCCCATCAGAATGCTGGGGATGCCGAGCGAATGTAGAAAGAGGCCGACGATGGGAATGGAGCCGCCGGAGCGGATATAGACAGTCTGGCGGCCGAAGGTTTCCGTGAGGGCGGCGGCAGCTTTGGCGATTAAGGGATGATTGGGGTCGACCACCGAGGGTGGGGCGGCGTGGTGGAGGCGGAACTCGGCCGTGACGCCGGCCGGCGTGGCGGCGGCGATGGCGGCGCGGAGGTGCTCGGTGGCTTCCACTGGATCTTGATCGGGGACGAGGCGGGTGCTGATTTTGGCGTAGGCCTGGGCGGGGATGACGGTCTTTCCGCCTTCGCCGATGAACCCGCCGACGATGCCGTGGACTTCGAAAGTCGGGCGGGCCCAGGTGCGCATGAAGACGTCGAAGCCGGGTTCGCCGGTGAGCGCGCTGGAGCCGACTTCGGTAAGGCGGTAGTGCTCTTCGTCAAAGGGGAGGCTGGCCCAGGCCCTCAGTTCTTCCGGGGAGGGCGTTCGGACGGAGTCGTAGAAGCCGGGGATCAGCAGGTGGCCGTCGCGGGATTTGAGGGCGGTTAGAATCTCGGCGAGGGCCATGAGCGGGTTGGGGGCGGCACCGCCGTAGGAGCCGCTGTGGAGGTCCTGGGCGGGGCCGTGGACGTGGATTTCGCCGTAGAGGATGCCGCGGAGGCCGGTGCAGAGGGCGGGGAGACCGGGGGCGAACATTTCGGTATCGCAGATGACGGCGGCGTCGGCGGCGAGTTTTTCGACGTGGGCGCGGACGTAGGCTTCGATGTGCTCGCCGCCGGATTCTTCTTCGCCTTCAATGAGGACTTTGATGTTGCAGGGGAGGCGTCCGTCGCGCTCGATCAACCGGCGGAGGGCGGCGAGGAGGATGAGCGTTTGACCTTTGTCATCGCAGGCGCCGCGGGCGTAGATGTTGTCGTTCTTGATGACGGGTTCAAAGGGCGGAGAGTGCCAGAGGTTGAGGGGGTCGACGGGTTGGACGTCGTAGTGGCCGTAGAGGAGGAGCGTGGGTTGGCCGGGGGCGAGGAGGGACTCGGCGTAGACGAGGGGGTGGCGGCCGGGGGCTTCGATGAGCTCGACGTGGGGGAGGATCGAGAGTTCAGCGGCGACCCATTCGGCGGCGCGATGGACGTCGGCTGCGTGGGCGGGGTCGGCGGAGACGCTGGGGATGCGCAGGAATTCGATCAGCTTGTCGAGTGGGGCCATGTTTCACACTGTAACCTGGAAAGAGATGCCCACGAATCGACTAGTTGACGAACAGAGCCCGTACCTTTTGCAGCACGCGCAGAACCCGGTGGAGTGGTTGCCGTGGGGGGAGGAAGCGTTTGCGAAAGCGCGGCGGGAAGACAAGCCGATTTTTTTATCCGTGGGGTATTCGACTTGCCATTGGTGCCACGTGATGGAGCGGGAATCGTTTGAAAACGAAACGACGGCGGCGATTTTGAATTCGCACTTTGTGCCGGTGAAGGTGGACCGGGAGGAGCGGCCGGACGTGGACCGCGTCTATATGGCGTTTGTGCAGGCGACGACGGGTGGAGGCGGTTGGCCGATGTCGGTGTGGCTGACGCCGCAGTTGAAGCCGTTTTATGGCGGGACGTACTTCCCGCCGGAGAACAAGTATGGGCGACCGAGTTTTCGGACGTTGCTCGTGCATTTGGCGGAGGCGTGGCGGAAGGACCGGGCGAAGATTGAAGAGTCGGGCCGGAGCGTAGTGGAGGAGTTGGAGCGGCACGCGGTGGTGGAAGCGAGTGGGGCGGTGGACCCGAAGGTGATCGAGACGGGGTTCGAGCAGTTTCGGCGGAGCTACGACGCCAAAGTGGGCGGGTTCGGCAAGGCACCGAAGTTTCCTCGGCCGGTGGTATTCAACTTCCTGCTGCGTTATTACAAGCACACGGGGAACGAAGAGGCCTTGGCGATGGCGGTGAAGACGCTCGACGAGATGTCGCAGGGTGGTATGAACGACCAGTTGGGTGGGGGCTTCCATCGGTATTCGGTGGACGCGCGTTGGTTCGTTCCGCATTTCGAGAAGATGCTGTACGACCAGGCGCAGTTGGCGGTTTCGTATCTGGAGGCTTTTCAGATAACGGGCGAGAACAATTTAGCGATTGAAGCGCGAGACATTTTCGACTATGTGCTGCGGGACATGACCGACGATTCGGGAGGGTTCCATTCGGCCGAGGACGCCGATAGCGCGGCGGACCCGGAGCAGCCGGGGGAAAAGAGCGAAGGGGCGTTTTATATTTGGAGCCAGAAGGAGTTGGAGGCGGCGCTGGGGCAGCCGCAGGCGGCTTGGTTCTGCTACCACTTTGGAGTTAAGCCGGAGGGCAATGTGGATGAGGATCCGCACCGCGAGTTTACCGGTCGGAATATCTTGTTCGTCGACAAATCGATCCGGCATACGGCGGAGCATTTCGATGTTCCGGTGGGCGAGGTGAGCGATGCGATTGCGGAGGCGACCGAAAGGCTGATGGCCGCGCGCGGGGAGCGGCCCCGGCCACATTTGGACGACAAAGTTTTGACGGGTTGGAACGGGCTGATGATTTCGGCACTGGCGAAAGGGGCGCAGGTTTTGAACGAACCGCGGTATGCTGTAGCGGCTCGGAACGCAGCGGATGCGGTTGTGGCGAACCTTTGGACGGACGGGTTGTTGCTGCGGCGGTATCGGGATGGGAACGCGGCGATTGCCGGGTTTTTGGATGACTACGCATTCTTTGGGTTGGCGTTGGTAGACCTTTACGAGTCTCTGTTTTCGCTGGAGGATTTGCGGCTGGCCGAGCAGATTGCCGAGCAGATGGTCGAGCGGTTCGGGGATCCGGCCGGGGGATTCTATTCGACCACGGCCGACGATTTGACGTTGATTTTGCGTTTGAAAGATGACTACGACGGGGCGGAGCCGAGCGGGAATTCAATGGCGACGATGTTGCTGTTGCGGTTGGCGGCGATGCTGGATCGGGACGATTTTCAGCAGCAGGCCGAGCGGACGATTACGGCGTTTGGAGACCGGATGGCACACCAGACGATGGCGGTTCCGCAGATGTTGTGCGCTTATCTATTCGCGCAGAGCAAGCCGCGGCAGATTGTTTTGGCGGGAGAAGAGATCGGGGCTTTGGCGGAAGTAGTCCGTCGGGAGTTCGCGCCACATCAAGTGGTGATGCGGGCGGAGGTGGACTACCCGATGGAGGCGGTCCGCGCGATGGTGACGGAGACCGCTACAGCCTATATTTGCGAAAACTTTATGTGCCAATTACCGACGACCACCCCGGAAGAGTTGGCTTCGAAGATACAATAGCAATTTCCCATGGAACCAAAACTCCGAATCGCTTCAATCACCGACGAATTTTCACCCACCGATTTTGGGTTGGCTCTGGACTCGATGGCCGCCATTGGCATGACCGGGGCTGAGCTGCGGGTGGTGTTCGGCAAGAACATCATGGACCTGACGACTGAGGAGTTGAACCAGGCGAAGGCGATGCTGGACGAAAGGGGCATCGAAGTGATTTCAATTGCTTCGCCGATTCTGAAGTGCACGCTCGAGCATGGTCCGGAGGTGGATACCCGCTTTCAGCAGGACATGTTCAACGCCAAGTACACGATGGCCGATCAGGCGGCGTTGGCGCAGCATGCCTTCGAGATCGCTAAGCTCATGGGTGCGAAGATCATCCGTGTGTTCTCTTATTGGCGGACCGTGGCCCCGGAGCAGTGTTTTGATGCGGTAGTGGCGGCGTTGAAAAAGCTGGCGGACCAAGCGGCCGAGCACGATTTGATCATTGGATTGGAAAACGAACACGCGTGTAACGTGGCGACGGCGGCGGAGTCGGCGAAGTTATTCAACGCTTTGCCGCATCCGAGCTTGAAGTTGGTGTGGGACCCGGCGAATGCGTTGGTTTCCGGAGAGAATCCATACCCCGGTGGCTACGGGCTGTTGCCGAAAGACCGGATTGTGCACGTTCATGCGAAGGATTGCCACATGGAAGGGCACACGCCGCATTGGGGCCCGGTGGGGACGCGGGACGTGGATTGGAAGGGCCAAGTGGCCGGGTTGTGGAACGATGGCTATCGCGGCTGGTTGTCCCTGGAAACCCACTGGGCGGGACCGGGGGGCGATAAGCGGCAAGGCAGCACGATTTGTGGGTGGAATTTGCGCGGTTTGGCTTCGCTGTAAAGCCTTGTAAACTTAAGATTAGTTTTTCGATACCTCCGTCCTCGCATATGCGTCTATAAGTGATACTGTGATGCGCAAGTTTCGGCCGTTGATCATTGCTTTGCTCCTGGGCCTTCTGGTCTGGAGCGCTCTCTACGCCCAGCGTCGAACGCGGCGCGGGATGGATTTCCCGTTTCAGGAGTCAGAGGACGCGCCGATGCCGAACGACGCGGACGAGAAGACCGAGTTCGCGTTTGCGCGGTTGAAGTATCCGAACTGGAAGAGCAACGACAGAATGTGGTCGATGCGAGGTTCTTGGTCGATTGACTACCCGAAGGCGGATCGGCAGTTCGTGCAGGGCGTCCGGCGGCTTAGCCGGTTGCACGTGCGGTCGGTCGAGCACGTGGTGGATTTAGAGTCGGACGAGATTTTCAACTGGCCGTGGATTTATGCCGTCGAGGCGGGGCATTGGGATTTAACGGATGCGCAGTGCAAGAAGCTGCGGGAGTATCTCTTGAAGGGCGGCTTCATCATGACGGATGACTTCCATGGGTCGATGGAATGGGACATTTTCATGCTGTCGATGAAACGGGTGTTTCCGGATCGAGAGATGGTGGATATTCCGAATAGAGACCCGATTTTCCAGGTTGTTTATGATCTTGACAAGCGTTTTCAGGTGCCCGGGATCGTGAACTATCCGTTTGATCAGACTTACGAGTATGACGGGGTGAAGGATAATTGGCGGGGCATTTACGACGACAAGGGTCGGTTGATGGTAGGAGCCTGCCACAACATGGATTTAGGCGATGCGTGGGAGTGGGCCGACTCTCCTCAGTACCCGGAGCGGTACGCTTCGTTGGCTTATCGAATTGGTATTAACTACATCATTTATGCGATGTCCCACTAATGTTTGAACTCCTGTTCAAGTACCCGTACACGGTTTACCAGAAAGGCAGCTTAGTGCTGCAAACGGGTTGGAGTGTGTGGTGGTGGGTGGCGGCAACCTTGCTGGCCGCAGCTGTGGTGGGGTGGCTGCTGTTTCGGCAGTGGAATAACGGGAAGCGCGCGAAGGCAATTGTACTGTGGACCTTGCAATCGATGATGATCGCGATCGTGTTGCTGCTGTTGTGGCAGCCGGGGATGAGGATTGCTACGCTGAAGCCGCAGCAGAATATTGTAGCGGTGCTGCTCGACGATTCGAAGTCGATGGGCTTGGCCGAGGACGGTTCGACGCGGCGCGAGGAGATGATCAAGACGCTGGAAGGCGGACTCGCGGACGGACTGAAGAAAAAATTTCAGGTTCGTTTTTACAAGATGGGTGCGCGCTTGGAGCGGTCCGCGGATTGGAAAGGATTGACGGCGCAGGCGCCCGTAAGCCGGTTAAGCGATGGCTTGGCGCAGATTGCGGCCGAGTCGGCGAGCTTGCCGATTGGGGCGCTGATCGTGATGAGCGACGGGGGCGATACGGCCGGGGGCGTGGACCGGCAGACGCTGGCGACGCTGCGGAGTCGGCGGTTTCCGGTGCATACGATCGGCTACGGGCGTGAGAGGGCCGAGAAGGATATTGCGCTGATGGACGTGCAGACGCCAGCGCGGGCGCTGGCTGATTCGCGGTTGGGCGTGACGGTCAGCTTTCAGCAGCGCGGTTTTGCGGGGCAGAAGGCGAAGATTGTGGTGAGCGAGAACGGCAAAACGTTGACGGCGAAAGATGTGACGCTGGCGGCCGACGGGGCGCCGCAGGTGGAAAATCTGCTCTTTAACGCGGGCAATGCCGGGCCGAAGACGGTGCAGGTGGCCGTGCAGGTTTTGAACGGCGAGACGAACACGGGCAATAACGCTTTGACGCGGCTGGTGCAGGTGGATAGCCGGAAGCCGCGGATTCTGTACATCGAAGGCGAGCCGCGATGGGAGTTTAAGTTTATTCGCCGGGCGCTCGAAGAGGATCGGTCGATTAACCTGGTGACGCTGCTGCGGACGACGCAGAATAAGATTTATCGGCAGGGGATTAATACGCCGACGGAGCTTGAAGGCGGTTTTCCTTCGACGTTAGACGAGCTGTTTGCGTTTGAAGGTGTGATCATCGGCAACGTCGAAGCCAACTACTTTACGCCAACGCAGGTGGAGTTGCTGCAGCAGTTTGTCGACCGGCGGGGCGGGGGATTGTTGTTTTTGGGTGGCCGGACGACGTTGGCGGATGGGGGCTACGGGGCGAGTCCATTGGCGGAGTTGTTGCCGGTGAACCCGGGTGAACGCCGGACGACGTTTCAGCGCGATCGGGCGACGGTGGAACTGACGACGGCGGGGCGGGAGAGCATCTACGCGCGACTGGATGAGGACCCGACGAAGAACGTGGAGCGGTGGAAGAAGTTGCCGTATTTGGCCGATTTTCAAGCGGCGGGCACGTTGAAGCCGGGCGCGGTGGTGTTGGCCGAGGCGATTACGGAGAAGAAGGGCCGGTTGCCGCTGTGGATCATTCAGAACTACGGGCGGGGGCGGACGGCGGTGCTGGCGACGTCGGGGACTTGGCGGTGGCAGATGTCGCAGCCACTCGAAGACAAGTCGCACGAAGTGTTTTGGCAGCAGCTTTCGCGGTGGTTGGTGGGGGCCACCCCCGGGCGAGTCGTCGCGGCGATGACGCGGACGGTATTCAGCGATGAGCGGACGATTCCGCTGCGGGCCGAGGTGCGGAATAAGCAGTATTTGCCGTTGACTGATGCGAAGGTGGAAGCGCGGATCAGCGGACCGGGGGGCGTGGCGGTGACGGTGGAGTTGCAGCCGGATCCGGTGTCACCGGGCGTGTTTTTGGGCGAATGGGGGGCTGAGAAGCCGGGGTCGTATCTCGTCGAAATGTACGCAACGCGGGCGGGCGAAGAGGTTGGACGGGATACGGTGAGCTTCCGGCGGGAAGATGGAGTCAGCGAGGCGTTCCATTCCGAGCAGGATAGAGAGACATTGGAGCGGCTGAGCACGCAGACGGGCGGGCGGTATTGGACGCCGAACGGAGTGAAAAGGCTGCCGGAGGAGATTACGTACTCCGAGGCCGGCATCACGACGCGTGAAGTAAAAGACCTTTGGAACATTCCGATCGTCTTTTTAGTGTTGGCCTTACTGCGGGGCAGCGAATGGTTGCTGCGGCGGAAATGGGGTGCGGTTTGAAGATTTTACTGCTGGGTTCGTTTTGCGCGACGATGCTGCAGGCGACGACTTGGTACATTACGGTGGCGGGGCTGGGCGGAGAGCCGGAGTACGAAACCCGGTTTACGAGCTTGGCGATGGAGCTCGATAAGTCGGTGCGATCGACGCCAAATGTGAAGGTAACGACGCTGACCGGGTCGGTTGCGACGAAAGCTCGGATTGAGGCTGTGATCGATGAGGCGGTGAAGGGGGCCAAGGCCGATGATGTGCTGGTCGTTACGCTCATTGGGCATGGAACCTTCGACGGGCAAGATTATAAGTTCAATATTCCCGGACCGGATTTGACGGCCGGAGAGCTGGCGGGGAAGTTGGAGTTTGTGCCTTCGCGGCGGCAGGTGGTGATCAACACGACGTCGGCGAGCGGGGCTTCGATTGAGGCCTTGCGGCGAGACTATCGGACGGTAATTACGGCGACGAGGGCGGGGACGGAGAAGAACGCGACGGTTTTTGGGCGGTTTCTGGTCGAGGCGTTTCGAGACCCAAGCGCGGATTCGGATAAGAACGAGTTGGTGAGTGCTTTGGAGGCGTACGTTTACGCGGACCAGAAAACGACTGCTTTTTACGAAACGCAGAAGCGATTGGCGACCGAGCATCCGCTGCTCGAAGATACCGGGAAAGGCGGTGGGGTGCGTGCTCCGGGGCCGGACAATGGCGAGGGTTTGTTGGCGCGGCAGTTGCCGTTGCTACGGTTTGGTTCGCTCCAGCAGGCGGGCCGGAGCCCGGAAAAGCAGAAGCTGCTAGCCCAGCGCGAAGTGATTGAAGGGCAGATCGATAAGTTGAAATATGAGAAGGCCGCGACGCCGGCCGATGAGTATCGGAAGCAGTTGCGAGCGTTGTTGCTTCAACTGGCGCGGGTGCAAGAGGAGATCGACAAGTGAAGCTCCTCGTGCTCGGGATGTTCGTTGTCACGGCTTGGGCGCAGGATTGCCGGAGCTTGCATCGGCATGGGAAATTGACCGAGGCGAAGGCGTGTTTTGCAAAGCTGACGCAGAGCGGGAACGCGCTGGAGATGGCTGAAGGGTATTGGTACCAGAACAACTCAGATCAGGCCAATAACTTCTTTCGGGCGGCGGTAAAGGCACAGCCGAAGAATCCGGAACCGCGGGTGCGGTGGGGCCGGTTTTATTTGGAGCGGAACAAACGGGAAGACGCCGCAGCGCTGTTTGAAGAGGCGCAGGAGGTGCGGAAGGATTATGCGCCGGCTTTGATCGGGATGGCGCTGGTAATGGCCGGTGGCTTCGATCCGAAATCCGTGGAGTTTGCTGAGAGAGCGCTGAAACAGGATCCGAAGGCCTACGAAGCGCACGAGGTGTTGGCGCGGTTTGCGATGGAAGACGGCAATCCGACCGAGGCCGCAGTGCAGGCCGATAAGGCGTTGGCGATTTCGCCGGAGGCGTTGGATGCGCTGATCATCCGGGCGACGATTGATTGGATGGAAGGTAAGCCGGGGACGGAGTGGACGGATCGGCTGAACAAGGTGAACTCGGCCTATGCCGAGGGCTACACGGTTTCGGCGCGGATTTTTGTAATCAATCGGCGTTACGAGGAAGCCATCAAGCTGTATCGGAAGGCGCTCGAGATGAACCCGCAGTACTTGCCGGCGCGAAGCGAACTTGGGGTGAACCTGATGCGGCTGGGCGAAGAGGACGAGGCGAAGCCGATGCTGGAAGCGGCGTACGAAGCGGGCTTTCGCGATGCGGCGACCGTGAACACGCTGAAGCTGATGGACACGTATAAGAACTTCGTCACGCTGAAGACGGGGAAGATTATTCTGCGGCTGGAGAAGAAAGAGGCCGATTTGCTGCGGCCGTATTTCCAGGTGGAGCTTGAGCGGGCGGTGAACGTTTTCGAGAAGAAGTATGAGTTGGTGCTCGATCACCCGGTGCAGTTGGAAGTGTATCCGAACCACGAAGACTTCGCGGTGCGGACAATGGGGCTGCCGGGGCTGGGCGCGTTGGGGGTGACGTTTGGAAACGTGGTGGCGATGGATTCGCCGTCGGGCCGGAAGCCGGGGTCGTTCCATTGGGCGAGCACGTTGTGGCACGAATTGAGCCATGTGTATGCGCTATCGGCGACCAAGCATCGGGTGCCTCGGTGGTTTACCGAGGGGCTGGCGGTGCATGAGGAGACGGCGGTGGACCCGGAATGGGGCGACCGGTTGGACCCCGGCGCGATTCGGGCGTTGAAAGATAAGAAGCTGTTGCCGATTGCGACGCTCGATAAGGGTTTTACGCGGCCGAGTTATCCAAACCAAGTCATCGTTAGTTACTTCCAGGCCGGTAAGATCTGCGATTACATCAACGAGAAATGGGGTTGGCAGACGCTGCTGGCCATGCTTCGGGATTTCGGCACCGGGGCGAGTACGCCGGTCGTCGTCGAGCGGCATTTAAAGATGAAGCCCGAGGCGTTCGACGTTGATTTTATGGCTTGGCTGGAAAAAGCGACCGAGTCGCAAGTGAAAGGTTTTGACGAATGGTCGAAGCGGTTGCGGGCGATGAGCGCCGAAGTGAAGGCCAAAAACTTCGATAAGATCATTGCCGAAGCGGAAGCCCTGAAGAAGATTTACCCGGACTATGTGGAGCCGGGGTGCCCATACGAGTTGCTCGCCGATGCTTTTGTGGAAAAAAAGAATACCGCCGGGGCAATGGCGAGTTTGAATGAATACGCCAAGGTGGGAGGCCGACGGCCTTCGACGCTGAAGCAGTTGGCAAAGTTGCTCGACGAGGCGGGCAAGCCCGGTGAGGCAGCCCGGGCTCTCGAACGGATCAACTTCATCTACCCGGTGCAGGACGAAGAAATGCATCGGTTGCAGGGCGACCTGTGGCTGAAGGCTGGGAACACGGATAAGGCGATCCGCGAGTTTCAAGCCGCCACGTTTTCGAAGCCGATTGATGCGGCTACGTCTTATTACAATTTGGCCCGGGCTTATCGCGCCGCTGGGCAGCTCGACCAAGCCCGCGAAAATTCACTTTCCGCTTTAGAAGCCGCGCCCAGTTTTCGCCCGGCCCAGAAACTTCTCCTGGAGCTTTCCAAATAAAATGTCGACTACCCTTTCTACCCTCGATACATCCGAGCTTCGAGCTCGAGTCGAGCGGTTTCAACAAGCTGAGGCCCGCATCGTCGAACAGGTTCGACGGGTGATCGTCGGCCAGAACGAAGTGATTGATCAAGTGCTGATCGCGCTCTTCGTGGGCGGCCACTGCCTGATCACCGGGATGCCGGGCACGGCGAAGACTTTGCTCGTACGCACGATTGCGACGACGCTGGGGCTGGCCTTTAAACGGATTCAGTTCACACCGGACCTGATGCCGACTGACATCACCGGCACCGACATTATCGAGGAAGACTCGACGACCGGACGGCGGGTTTGGACGTTTGTGCAAGGCCCTATCTTCACGAATATTCTGCTGGCGGATGAGATCAACCGGACGCCGCCGAAGACGCAGGCCGCCTTGCTCGAAGCGATGCAGGAAAAATCGTGTACCGTGCGCGGTACCCAATACACGTTGCCGCCGCCGTTCTTTGTATTGGCGACACAGAACCCGATTGAACTGGAAGGGACGTACCCTCTGCCGGAAGCGCAGCTTGACCGCTTCCTGTTCAATGTACTGCTCGACTATCTGCCGGCGGAGCAGGAGTTGCAGGTGGTGAACATGACGACCGGCACGAAGGACGACCAGCCGGTGCCGATCACGACGGCGGAAGAGATTCTGTCGATGCAGCAACTGGTTCGGATGGTGCCGGTGGCGGAAAGCGTGGCTCGTTACGCGGTGGCCATAGTGCGGGCGACGCGGCCGACCGACACTTCGGCGCCGGACATCGTGAAGAAGTATCTGAACTTCGGGGCCAGCGTGCGCGCGATCCAAAACATCGTGCTCGCTTCGAAGGCGCGGGCGTTGATGCAGAAGCGATATCACGTGACTTACGAGGACATTCGCGCGCTGGCGATGCCGATTCTGCGGCACCGCGTGCTGCTGAACTTCCACGCCGAGTCAGACAAGATGACGGCCGATACGGTGCTCGCCAAGATGATTGATTCTGTCCCTGTGCCGCGCGACTAAATGGACCAGCGATTCCTCCAACCCGCCGTTCTCGCCGCCATCTCTAATCTCGAGTTGGTGGCGAAGACAGTTGTCGATGGTTTCATTTCGGGTCTGCATCGGTCGCCTTATTTCGGCTTCTCGCAGGAGTTCGCCGAATATCGGATGTATACTCCAGGCGACGACCTGCGGCACGTCGATTGGAACGTCTTCGCGCGGACCGAGCGGACGTACTTGAAAAAGTTCAAGGGCGAGACGAATTCCCGGCTGACGATTTTGCTGGATGCTTCCGCGTCGATGGCGTTCAGTTCGGGCGAGATTCCGAAGATGGACTATGCGCGGTACCTGGCGGCGTCGCTGGCTTATTTAGCTGGGCAGCAGCGAGACGCGGCCGGGGTGATGGTGTTCGACGATGATATCCGCGATTTCGTGCAGCCCAGTTCGCGGTCGGGGCAACTGCGGCGGACGCTGTATGCGCTGGAAAAGGCCGAGCCGGGCAAGAGGACCGACTTTGCGAAGCCGTTCTACCACTTCCAGGAGATGATGCGGAATCGGCGGGGCATGGTGGTGGTGATCAGCGATTTCTACGAAGATCCGGAAGTGATTGTGAAGGCGATTGAGCCGCTGCGCTGGCGCGGGAACGACGTAGTTCTGTTTCATGTTTTGGACGCGCAGGAGATACGACCGAAGTTTGACGGGCCCATGTTGCTGATCGATAGCGAGACGCAGACTTCGATCGAGACGACTCCGGAATATGCGCGGGATGAGTATACGGTGCGGATTGACGGCCACACGTCGGCGTTGGCGACCAAGGCGCGGGCGGCGGGGCTGACGTATCACTTATCGCCAACGGATCGACCGCTCGACGAGTGCTTGCGCGAGTTTCTCGTGGTTCGGCAGGGGAGGCGCTAAATGAGTTTTCTCGCACCATGGTTTCTGGCGGGGGTGGCGTTGCTGGGGCTGCCGGTTTGGCTGCACCTTTTGCAGCAGCATAAGAACACTCCCCTGCAGTTTCCGTCGCTGATGTTTTTCGAGAAGCGGACGATGACGTCGACGCGGCAGCGACGCTTGCGCTACATAGCACTGTTCATCTTACGGTTGTTGTTGCTCTTGCTGTTGGCGATTGCGTTTGCGCAGCCGTATTTCGACCAAGTTGTGCCGATCAGTTCGGGGAAGCGGCTGAAGCTGATCGCGATCGACAATTCGTTTTCGATGCGGCGGGGAAGTTCGCTCGAGGACGCCAAGCGAGCAGCGCAGGGAGAGGCCGGAGGGCGGGCGCAGGTGTTGAGTTTCGGTTCCGTGGTCCGCGAGATGGGGACGATTACCGACGATGTATTGGCGCTGCGGGCGGCGATTGCTGCCGTGACGGCCGGCGATGAGAAATCGAGTTTCGCAGAGTTGGCGCGGACGGCGCGGTCAATTGCGGAAGCCAATCGGACGCCGGTGGAGATTCACCTCTATACGGATTTGCAGAAGACGTCGTTACCGGGGCGGTTTGCGGATCTGCAGCTGCCGGCGGATGCGACGCTGACGGTGCATGAGGTTGGCCCGAAGGAGTTGCCGAATTTCTTCGTCGAGACGGTGCGGGCACCGGGGCGAATTTTTGATCCGAAGACGGTGCGAATGCAGGCGACGGTGGCAAGTCTGCATACCGAAGCGGCGTCGAAGAAAGTTTCGGTGTGGGTGGACGGGCGAATGGTCCATACGAAGGACGTGACGATACCGCCGGCGGGGCGGGCGACGGTGGAGTTTATCGGGCTGGAAACGCCTTACGGCTGGCGGCGGGGTGAAGTGAGAATCGAGGGGGGCGATAGCTTCCCGAACGATGATGTCTCGCGGTTTGCTGTGGAGCGGAGCGACCCTCGGCGAGTGCTTTTTGTGCGGAATGCGCGGGACGCGCGGAGCGAGCTTTACTACGCGGCGGCCTTGGATTCGGCTGCGGCGGGTTCGTTCAAAGCGGAAGTGACGACGAACGAATCGAACCCGAGTTTGCAGGCGGCGGCGTTTGTAGTGCTGGCGGATCCGGGGGTGTTGAGCCCGGGATTTGCAAGCGGTTTGCAGGAGTTTGTGAAGGGCGGCGGGAGCTTGCTGATCGCGGTGGGCCCGAATACGGCGGTGGCGAATCAGGTGCCGGTGAGCGGGTTGACACTGGGTGGATCGCGGCTGTCGGATCGGACGCGCGAGCTGTTCCAGACGATTGCACAGCGGGAACAATCGCATCCGGTGATTGAAAAGGCGATTGGGCTGGAGACGGTGAAGTTCTATCAGTTGGCGCAGATTGATCCGGGCAAGGCCAAGGTTTTGGCGAAGACGGCTTCGGGGCAGCCGGTGCTTCTCGAACAGCAGATGGGCGAAGGGCGGATCTTGATTTTGGCTTCCGGGTTGGACAACCTGGGGAATAACTTGCCGATTCATCCGGCGTTTTTGCCGTTTGTCGAGCGCACGGCGCAGTATTTGAGTGGGCAGGAAGAGTCGGCGCAGGCGGTGGTGGTGGGCGAGACGATCGAGCTGCGGGCGGCCACGGATCGGGCGGTGACGGTGGAAGTGCTCGATGCGAACGGCAACCGGGCGCTGAGCTTGGATCAGGCCGCGAAGGCGACGAGCTATCAGCCGCCGACGGAAGGGTTTTACGAAGTGCGGCGCAACAGCGGCCGCCAGACGCTGGTGGCGGCGAACGCGGACCGGCGCGAGTCCGATTTTGATCGTCTCGACACCGAGACGCTGGCGCTGTGGAAGGCAACGGGGACCCCGGATGCCGTGGCCGGGGATGCCGCTGTTCCCGCGGGCCAGAAGCGCGAGCCGTGGCCATTATGGCCGTATCTTTTGTTTTTGCTTGCTGCGATAACCATCGCTGAATCCATCTACGCCACGCGTTACCTGACGCGTGAGGAGGCCGCATGAGTGCATTAGAACTGCTCGATCAATACTTGCGTCAGTTGGAGAATCGTCTCCGGTTGGCGGCCTGGACGCGGGGTGCCGCGGTGGCGGCGGTGGCGGCGTTGTCCGCGACGGTGCTGCTCGTGTTGGTCGCGAACTTCTTCGCGTTTGCGGATACGGTGATGGGCGTGGCGCGGTTCCTCCTGTTCTTGACGCTGGCGCTGGCGGTGGCGTTCGGGATTGTGATTCCGTTGTTGCGGATCAACCGGCGGCGGACGGTGACCGAGGCCGAGAGCGTGTTTCCGGAGTTCCGGGAACGGCTCTTGACGTTCCTCGAACGGCGCGAGAAGAACGACCCGTTTTTGGAGCTGGTGGCGGCGGATGCGTTGCCGGTGGCGGAGCGGGCGAATCAGGCGGCACTGGTTTCGACGGCGCGGTTGGCGGCTTTTTGCACGGCGGCGGTGATGGGCGTAGGCATTCTGTTCTGGTTGATTCAGGCGGGGCCAGGGTTCCTGGGGCACGGGGCGAGTTTGTTGTGGATGGGCGCGTCGCGGGACGGTGGAACGTCGCCGTTTTACGAGTTGCAGGTAAGGCCGGGCAACAAGAGCGTTCGCAAGCGGAGCGATGTGTTGATCTCAGCCCAAGTAATTGGCTTTGCGCCTTCGCAGGTGCGGCTGTTTGCGCGGTTCGGCGCGGCGACGCAGTGGGAGCAGTCTCTGATGCAGCCGAAGTTGCAAGGGACGGGTTTTGAGTTCTTGTTCGCGGGCTTGCCGGATTCGGTGGAGTACTACGTTGCGGCGGGGGCCGTCAAGAGTCCGATCTATAAGTTGACGGCGCTCGATTTACCGGGGGTGAAACGGATTCGTGTCACGTACACGTATCCGAAATCGCTGGGGATTCCGAGCATGACCGAAGAGAACGGTGGAGACCTGCGTGCGTTGATTGGGACGGAGGCGCTGGTGGAAGTCGAGTTCGACAAGCCGATGGCGAAGGGATTGCTTACGATGGATAACGAGAAGCAGGTGCCGTTGACACCGACGACGGGGAACTGGGCCACGGCGAAATTGGCGATTGAAAAGGACGGGGTCTATAACGTTTCTGCTTTGGAGCCTTCCGAGGTCGTACGGCTGAGCGACGACTATTTCATTGAGGCGCGGAAGGATGAAGAAGCGACGCTGAAGATTCGTAAGCCGGGTAAGGACGCTAAGGTAAGTCCGCTGGAAGAGGTGCCGATTGAGGTGGAGGCGTCGGACGATTTTGGTTTGCGCGAAGTGAAGCTGATGTATTCAGTGAACGGCGGAGCGGAGAAGGCCGTGAACATGTTGACGCAGCCGAACGCGAAGACGGCGAGCGGGCGGACAGTGTTGGCGCTGGAGGAGTTTAAGCTGGTGCCCGGCGACATCGTGAGCCTCTGGGCGACGGCGAAGGACGCGACGAAGACGACGCAGACGGATATGTACTTTTTGGAGGCGCAGGCTTACGAAAAGGAGTATTCGCAGAGCCAGCAGGGCGGCGGCGGGGGCGGTGGGGGTGAGCAGGAAGACAACAATGTCACCAAGCGGCAGAAGGAGATTATCGCGGCAACGTGGAACCAGTTGCGGAACCGGTTTGCGGAGCCGAAGGCTACTGCGGAGAACGCGCGGTTTTTGAGCGAGACGCAGAGCAAGTTGAAAGAGCAGGCCAAGAACTTGGCGACGCGTATGAATCGGCGCGAGCTTTCGGGTTCGAACGAGGAGTTCAAGAAGTTCGAGAAGGACGTGAACGCGGCAGTGGCGGCGATGGACGTTGCGGCCACGAAGTTGAAGGCGCAGGGATTCAAGGATGCCTTGCCGCATGAGCAGCAGGCTCTGCAGCACTTGATGCGGGCCGAGAGCATTTTCAAGCAGATTCAAGTAGCGATGGGGCAGAAGGGCGGCGGCGGTGGCGGCGGGGGCGGCGCGGCGCGGGATTTGGAGAATTTGTTCGATTTGGAGCTCGATACCGAAAAGAACCAGTACGAAACGAACCAGAGCCAGCAGTCGGCTGAGCAGAAGGCGAAGGAGGTGGACGAGGCGATGCAGCGGCTGGAGCAGTTGGCGCGGCGGCAGCAGGAGCTAGCCCAACAGCAGCAGAAGCAGCAGCCGAGCTTTCAACAGAAGTGGCAGCAGGAGCAGCTCAAGCGGGAAGCGGAGGAGTTGAGGAAGCAGATGGAACAGTTGGCTCGGGGGGAGCAGGAGCAGCAGGGGCAGCAGGGTAAGGAAGGCCAGCAGGGTAAGGAAGGCCAGCAGGGGCAATCGGGCCAGCAAGGCCAGCAAGGTCAGCAGCAGGGCCAGCAGGCGCAGCAGAGTTCGCCCAGTTCGCGTTTGAAGCAGATGGCTGGACAGCAGCGGCCGCAGGATCCCCGGTTGAAGGAGGCGATTGATCGGTTGGAGCAGGCGACCCGGAACATGGACCGGCAGGATCAGCAGCAGCGGGCGGCTGAACAGTTGCGGGAAGCGGGTAGTCAATTGCGCGGGATGCGGCAGGAGCAGTCGACCGGTTCGATGGGGGAGATTGCGCAGCGGACGAAGTCGCTGGCGGATCGACAGCGGGCGCTGTCGGACCAGATTCAGAAAGAGTTTGGGAACAAGCCGGGGCAGCAGTCGTTGCAGGGCCAGAAGATGGATATTCAACGGCAGATGGGGCAGACCAAGCAGCAGATGGGTGAGCAGATCGCGCAACTGGAGCGGGATATGCAACGGGCTGTGGGAGAGATGCAAGGTTCTAACAAAGAGGCTGCGCGGAAGTTGCGCGAGGCGTTAGGGCAGATGCAGCAGGATCAGATGGGGATCCGGATGAAGTATGGGGCGCAGTATTTTAATCAGGGATTGGCACCGTTTTTGGGCCAGCGCGAGGAGTCGTTGGCGAAGGATATGCAGAAGCTGCGGGAGAAGATTGAAGGTGCGCAGCAGGCGATGGATAAGACGGGCCAGCGGAGTTCGAAGATGGAGCAGGGGTTGGCGGGTGTGGAGCGGCTACGAGAGCAGGTGCGGCAGATTACGGGGCAGGGTCAACAGGGGCAACAGGGGCAACAGGGTCAACAGGGGCAACAGGGTCAACAAGGGCAACAGGGGCAACAGAGTCAACAGGGGCAACAGGGTCAACAAGGGCAACAGGGGCAACAAGGCCAACAAGGGCAACAAGGGCAACA